>SCPO01001264.1_pt1 | contig 67580 bp, 66 predicted proteins | sample 6106821 | NCBI WGS metagenome assembly SCPO01 (sample SAMN10720448, study PRJNA508395) | human gut metagenome | isolation source: Participant 2 stool, 0 month | host: Homo sapiens | collected 2017
CCTCAGTAATCGCCCGTAATATCTACTCCGCCCTGAGTGAACTGGACAGTGCAAACGAACCTTATTTCAAGCATCGGCTGGACAGTCTGCAACAAATTATCGCACAGACAGATACGGACGTTCGTGACCGGCTACAGAATGCCGATACCACTTTCCTTATCTATCATCCGGCACTCAGTTATTTTGCTAGGGACTACGGATTAAAGCAAATCAGCATAGAAGAAGGAGGAAAGGAACCCTCACCCGCCCATCTGAAAAAACTGATAGAAACCTGCCGCCGGGACAATGCCCGGGTTATTTTGTCCAACAGGAATTCGATACCCGCACCCGGCTTATAGCAGATGAACTGGGAGTCACCGTTGTTCCCAATAATCCGCTAAGTTATGAATGGCGGGAGATGATCAAAATAACAGAGCCTTATGACGAATCCCATTATACAACTTACAGATATTTCCGCTTCGATGAGAAGACAGTACTGAGTCACGTCAATCTCACGGTATATGAACGTGACTTCCTTGGTGTAATCGGCCCCAATGGTGGCGGAAAAACCACACTGATCAAGATCATACTAGGGTTACTGAAGCCCGCTTCGGGCAGTGTCCGTTTCTATAAGAACGAAAAGGAAGTACCCGAAATAGCCATGGGATACTTACCACAATACAACAGTATTGACAAGAAATTCCCCATCTCCGTATATGAGGTGGTATTATCGGGGCTCAACAAACAGAAGTCCCTGTTCCACCGCTACACCCCCGAACAGCATGAACTGGTGAGCCGGATTATTGCCCGCATGGGTCTGGAAGGTTTGGAAAGCCGTGCCATCGGCGAACTGAGCGGAGGACAACTGCAACGCGCGCTCTTGGGACGCGCCTTGGTTTCAAACCCTGAGGTTGTCATTCTGGACGAACCCAATACCTACATTGACAAACGGTTTGAGGCCAAAACTCCCTGCTGGAAGAAATCAACAAGGAACGGGCCATCATCCTGGTAAGCCATGACATAGGCACTGTGCTGCAAAATGTAAAAACCATAGCGTGCGTCAACGAAACGCTGGATTATCATCCCGATACGGAAGTACCCACCGAATGGCTGGAAGAGCATTTCGGATGCCCCATCGAACTGTTAGGACATGGAAACTTCCCTCACCGCATCTTGAAATGCCATCATCACGACGAATAAATCCGATTATCGTGACCTAAGCCTTTTCATGCGGCAGGTTAAGCCCTATCCACCTTATCATTAAGCATTTTCTTACGGCAGACTTCTACAGTCGCCGGCAGTGCTCCGTACAGTCCATTGCAACAGACCGTACGGACTACCATAGCAGACTGTACAGTCCACTGTAGCGGTCTATACTGGTTTACCGTATAAAAGACCTTAACCTAACCATCAATCAAGCTTAACCATAGAGTAGAAAAAGGTTAGGAATCCAAAGGTTTCCTTCATCTGTACAAACTGAAATTTCAGAACACAGTATACAAACCAGCAATAAAACATAGAAATTCCGTTAAGGACTGAAAGAAACATGCCGCATTCGGATAACACTAAATAACAGACCATTGCCTCCCTATTCCAACTTTCTTTCGTATCTTTGCGCCCATTGAACGTTAACGAAACAATAATATATTCATGAAACAGTACAAATTAGTCAACAACCTGGTAGGTTGGTTAGCTTTTGTCATCGCAGCTTATACTTACTGCATGACTATAGAACCGACAGCCAGTTTCTGGGATTGTCCGGAGTTCATCACCACCGGCTATAAATTAGAGGTAGGCCACCCGCCCGGTGCACCCTTCTTTATGCTTACCGCCAACTTATTCAGCCAATTTACAAGCGACCCCAGTCAAGTAGCCAGAATGGTCAATACCATGAGCGCTCTGATGAGTGCGGCTTGTATCCTGTTCCTTTTCTGGAGTATAACCCATCTGGTGAAAAAACTGATATGCCCCGATGACAAGGAGATGACCTTGGGCAAACTCATTACCATAATGGGGTCAGGACTGGTGGGAGCCAGCCTTACATGGAGCGACACCTTCTGGTTCAGTGCCGTAGAAGGCGAGGTATACGCTTACTCCAGCCTCTTCACCGCAGTCGTATTCTGGTTGATTCTAAAATGGGAATCCGTTGCCAACGAGCCTCACAGCGACCGCTGGCTGGTTCTGATTGCTTACCTGACCGGACTTTCCATCGGTGTGCACTTGCTGAACTTATTGTGTATTCCGGCCATTGTACTGGTGTACTATTATAAAGAATCCCGATGCCAACCTCAAAGGCAGCCTGTTGGCACTTACAGGCTCCATGGTGTTGGTTGCAGCAGTGCTGTACGGTATCGTGCCGGGCGTAGTAAAAGTGGGAGGATGGTTCGAACTGCTGTTCGTCAACAGTTTCGGTATGCCTTTCAACAGCGGTCTGATAGTCTACATCATTCTACTCGCCGCATCCATTATCTGGGGTGTTTACGAAAGCTATACGGAAAGAGCCGCAAACGCATGAATATTTCCTTCATGGTAACTATCGCCATGCTGGGCATCCCCTTCTATGGCTACGGATGGAGCAGCGCCTTGATAGGCATTATCATACTAGGAATCTTGGGCGTTTATCTGTTTGCTGATTTGAACAAGAAATATCAGATTAGCGCACGTACTTTAAACACCTCTTTGCTGTGCATCATGATGATTATGGTAGGATACTCCTCATACGCCTTGATTGTGATCCGCTCTACCGCCAATACTCCGATGGACCAGAACTCTCCGGAAGACATCTTCACTTTAGGAGAATACCTGGGCCGCGAGCAATATGGAACCCGTCCTTTGTTCTACGGACAGACATACGCCTCCAAACCGGCACTGAAAGAAGTGGACGGAGGATGTGTATATGATGTGACGGAAGGCGCTCCCGTGTATCAACGGAAGGAGAAAGCGACTCCCGATGAAAAAGACAGCTACGAAGTAGTGCGTCATAAGACCGATTACAAGTATGCACAAAATATGCTCTTCCCGCGCATGTACAGCGATGCACACGCACAGGCCTACGAAGACTGGCTGGGCGGCATCAAAGGCGTGCAGGTTCCTTACGACCAGTGCGGACAGATGGTGATGGTGAAAGTCCCGACCCAATGGGATAACATCAAGTTCTTCTTTATCTACCAGTTGAACTACATGTACTGGAGATATTTCATGTGGAACTTTGCCGGACGCCAGAATGACATACAGGGACAGGGTGAAATAGAACATGGCAACTGGATTACCGGAATACCGTTTGTGGACAAGTTCCTGGTGGGCGACCAAAGCCTGCTCCCTCCGACCTGAAAAAAAAAGGGCACAATGTATTCTATTGCCTGCCGTTGATTCTGGGACTTATCGGTCTGTTCTGGCAGGCTTACAAGACAAAACGTATCACGACTCCGAATGGGGAAGAGATAGAAGAACCGATAGGTATCCAGCAATTCTGGATCGTATTCTTCCTGTTCTTCATGACCGGTCTGGCCATCGTGCTTTATTTGAACCAGACCCCGATGCAGCCCCGCGAACGTGACTATGCATACGCAGGTTCGTTCTATGCATTTGCCATCTGGATAGGCATGGGTGTGGCGGGTATTGCCCAATGGCTGCAAGGCAAACTGGGTGAGAAACCGGCTTCCGTCATTGCAACTGTAGTTTGTCTGTTCGTACCCATCCAAATGGTGAGCCAGACGTGGGACGACCACGACCGCAGCAACCGTTATGTGGCACGCGACTTCGGACAAAACTACCTGAGCACCGTACAGGAAGAAGGTAACCCGATTATCTTTACCAATGGTGACAACGATACTTTCCTTGTGGTACAACCAGGAAACGGAAGGTTTCCGTACCGATGTACGTGTATGTAACCTGAGTTACCTGCAAACGGACTGGTACATCGACCAAATGAAGCGTCAGGCATACGACTCCCCGGCAGTGCCTATCGAATGGAGCCGTCTGGAATATGTACAGGGGCATAATGAAGGTGGCTGTACGTCCGGAAGTGATGGAAAGCATCAATAACTTCTACAAGCAGAACCCGGAAGAAGCCGCCAAGGAATTCGGAGACAACCCGTATGAATTGAAAAATATTCTGAAATACTGGGTACGCTCACCCAAAGAAGGTTTACAGCTGATACCGACGGACAGCATCGTCATCAAGCTGGACAAGGAGGCAGTGAAACGCTCGGGCATGATGATTCCCGACTCCCTGCATGGTGAAATCCCCGATTACATGAGTATCTCCCTGAAAGGCAAACGTATGCTGTACAAGAGTGAGCTGATGATGCTTGAGATGCTGGCAAATACCAATTGGGAACGTCCGTTGTACATGGCTATTACGGTGGGTAGCGACAATCATCTGAATTTGGGCAACAACTTCATGCAGGAAGGTCTTGCCTACCGCATCACCCCGTTCAACACCACCCGGCTGAACGCACGCATCGACAGCGAGAAAATGTACGATAACCTGATGAACAAGTTCAAGTTCGGAGGAATCAACAACCCGGATATCTATATCGACGAGACTGTGATGCGTATGTGCCAGACCCACCGCCGTATGTTTATACAGCTGGCTACCCAGTTGATAAAAGAAGGCAAGAAAGACAAGGCGTTGAAAGCCCTTGACTACTGTTCGGAAGTAATCCCAAGCACCACCGTGCCCCACGATTACATCATGAGCAGTTCAAAGAAATGGCCGACGATTATCTGGCGTTAGGTGAAAAAAAAGGGAGAAGCCATTCTGAATGATCTGGCAAACAAATCGGTGGAATACATCACCTGGTACCTGAGTCTGGATGACCAACGCCTGCAAGGTTCATACGAGGACTGTCTGCGCAATTTCTATATTCTGGATGAGATCAACAAGAGCCTTGCCCGCGCAAATGCTGCCGGCGGTGTACAAGGTGAAGGTGAACAACAGAAAAAATCAGATATGGCAAGCCACTATGCCAAGAAGTTTGAAGACCTCTATGAGGTGTTCAACAAACGTGTAGGCGGCGGAGCAGGCAGAAAGTAAATAAAAGGTGTGGATTCTGCGGTGAATCCACACCTTTATATTTGTATAACCAACAAAAGCACACACATTCATGTTTATAGAACAACCCCCGCTGATACTCCGCTGGCTTTATCCACGCGCTTTCTGGCGAATGGACAAGAATGAAAAAGCGGTCTATCTGACTTTCGATGACGGGCCGATTCCCGAAATCACACCGTGGGTACTCGATTTATTAGACAAGTACAATATCAAGGCTACCTTCTTTTTGGTGGGCGACAATGTGCGCAAGCATCCCAAGGAATTCCAGATGATTGTAGAACGGGGACATCGTTTGGGAAATCATACTTTTAACCATATCCGGGGATTCGAATACCGAAGCAAGAACTATCTGGCCAATACGGACAAAGCAAACGAGCTGATCCATACCAACCTATTCCGTCCGCCACATGGCCACATGCGCTGGATGCAGTACATGGTGCTGCGGCATAAATACCAGATCGTAATGTGGGACTTGGTTACCCGTGACTATAGCAACAAGCTGAATGGAAGACAGGTACTGAGGAAGGTAAAACATTATGTGAGGAATGGCTCCATCATTACTTTCCATGACTCCATCAAGGCAGAGAAAACATGAAATACGCCTTGCCCCGGGCCATAGAATGGCTGTTGGAACAAGGCTATGAATTCAAGGTATTTGACTGATAAAGCCAAATACCTTGTTTTCGTGGCGTATACGCATACCCTCTTGTATATGTATCATTTTATGGCAACTGCCAATGGATTACGTATCTTCCGGGCATATTCTTCCAAATATTTATTCCAATCGGTATCGGCTTCGAAACCATATTTGCTCCAGCCTGATCCCCAATAATAAATATACTCAGCTCCCGGTTCATAATCATTAACCGCCAACACATGGCCCAAAGCATCCCCACGTTCCTTCCGTTCCTTTTCGGAGAACACTTGGGCAAACGCTCCTTTGACGGTAGCCGGGAATACGGCTCCTATGTAAATCACTCCATTGTTATTGGCAGCATTCTCCGTAGAGTCTGCATAAGCTATATAGCCTGCGTCTGCATCAAAACTATATCCCATAGGATTCTGTTTGTGCAATACAATGCCGGTCACCACCGGAGTGATTTCCTGCAAATTGTCAAAAGAAACCACAGTCTTGTTCAACTGCGACCCCTTGTCCAAAGAAATGATACGCGTTTCTATCACACTTGAATCCCCTTTTACAACCAACGGATTATAGACCAACTTAGCTGTGAATCGGAGCGGACCGTTATCCAAGATTTCACAATCCTTGTAACAATAGGGATAAACAATGGTACTATCGGGGAATAAAGCAGCTGTTCCTCCACCCAGAGTCGGGCCCACTGCATAGCAGTCCATTCCGTTTCCATGATCTACATGATAAGAAATACCCCGGTTCAAGTCACCGTCATAACGATCCTCCACTACCGGTTCGGACACACTTTTAGTCCAGATATCATAACCAAAGGCACGCTCGCCCTTCTCCTGCAAAGCAGGACCGTATGCACGATAAGCGGCACGGTCATTCTCCCATGCCACATCATCCAGACGTTCGGGATATTGACGCCCGCAAGCAACTACATCCACCGGCTGCGGAGTTCCTTCTGCAATTGTATAAACAGCCGAGGCATCCCCTTTCACCGAAGCAGGAAAGATAAGCATATCATCGTATGTTATCTGATAAGGTACTTCAAGCCCGTTCTCGTCCAATACGATAACCTGTGCCGTATCGGGTAATTGTAGTTTGCCTGTTATTTCAGCCATAGAGATTTCCACCATTTCCCCATTTCTGTCAATGGAAAGCGGATTGGTTATAGTGACAGTCACCGGCTCCTTTTGCGAACAGGAAAACATAGCTAACGCCGTTGCGACTGCTAAAAAGATTTTTTTCATACTATTTATTGTTTGTCGAACTGAAAGACAAAAATACAAAGAATCTGCAAGTATCAACAAAGACACAAGCAGATTCTTTCTATTTATATCTACTAATTATTTAGGCTGCTTACCAATGTAGGCCAGAATACCGCCATCTACATAGAGAATATGGCCATTGACGGCATTAGATGCTTCGGATGCAAGGAATACGGCAGGACCGGTCAATTCCTGCGGATCCAACCAACGGCCGGCCGGAGTCTTGGCACAGATGAATGTATCAAACGGATGACGGCTTCCATCGGGCTGGATTTCACGTAACGGAGCAGTCTGCGGAGTAGCGATATAGCCCGGACCGATACCATTACACTGAATGTTGTATTCTCCGTATTCAGAACAGATGTTACGGGTCAACATCTTCAAACCACCTTTAGCGGCAGCGTATGCAGAAACGGTTTCACGCCCCAACTCAGACATCATAGAGCAGATATTGATGATTTTTCCGTGTCCTTTTATCCATCATCGCAGGCAAAACCGCTTTAGAAACAATGAACGGAGCATTCAAGTCAATATCAATAACACGGCGGAAATCGGCAGCTTCCATCTCGTGCATCGGAACGCGACGGATAATACCGGCATTGTTTACAAGAATATCGATGGTACCTACTTCTTTTGCAATAGTGGCAACCATAGCCTGTACGGCAGGTTCGTCAGTAACATCGCATACATATCCGTGTGCCTTGATTCCTTTTTCAGCGTAAGAAGCCAGACCTTTATCCACCAATTCCTGATTGATGTCGTTGAAACAGATGGTTGCGCCCTGTTCTGCAAAAGCAGATGCAATAGCAAAACCGATACCATAAGAAGCGCCTGTTACAAGAGCTACTTTACCTTCCAAAGAAAAATTCAAATACTGATTCATGATACTTATATTATTAAATTAATGAAGTTATATGATTTATTTCAAGTCTGTAATCAATGAGAAGTCCTGATCACCGTAATCCAGATTCTCTCCACCCATACCCCAGATAAAGGTATAGTTGTGTGTTGCCGCCGCACTATGGATAGACCATTCGGGAGACAAGACTGCCTGATCGCCTTTCATCCATATATGACGGGTTTCATCCACTTCTCCCATAAAATGGCAAACAGCGTGTTCATCGGGCACTTCGAAATAGAAGTAGGCTTCCATACGGCGGCCGTGCACGTGCGCCGGCATGGTGTTCCACACACTTCCCGGTTTCAGTTCGGTCATTCCCATCTGCAACTGGCAGGTAGGCAATACCTGACTGACCAGCATCTTGTTGATGCAACGATGGTTGGACCCTTCCAATGAACCCATTTCAGCAACGATGGCATCTGCCTTGGTCACTTTTTTATCGGAATAGTTACGATGAGCGGTAACAGAGTTAAAATAGAATTGGGCAGGGTTCTTGACATCTTTACTTTCAAAGTCACTTCCCGGTCTCCCGAACCCAGATAAAGCGCTTCTTTATAATCCAGTTCGAACACGGCATCTCCGGCTTTGACCACACCGGGACCGCCCACATTGAAGATCCCCATTTCACGGCGGGTAAGGAAATAAGGCGCTTTCAACGGATCGATAGCCTCCAGCTTCAATACCTCCCCTACGGGTCTGGCTCCTCCTACAATCATGCGGTCATACATGGAATAAACCATGTTCACCTCATTGTCCGAAAATACTTTTTCCATTAAGAAATCCCGTCGTATCCTTTGGGTGTCATAGCCTTTGGCATCTTCGGGATGCGCGGCATAACGGATTTCATAATTTGTCTTCATAAGCAGCTATTTTATGTTTTTATAGTATTCCGAATTATTTCGACTTGGGCAAAGTTACGAAACAATCTTGTTCCGATGCTGCAAAAATCGTTCAGAATAGGTATAAATTTTGTCCTATTATATGCAAAATCTGCTACTTAATACGTTTCAGAACATTCAAAAACTCAAAATCAACGAGATAAAATATCACAAAACTTATCTTGGAACGCACGCGCCCGGCTTAATTTCAGTACATTCTGATTGATGATAACAAAGGCCAGTTGATGTCCGTCAGCAGCTTTTACATAGCCTGCCAGCGAGCTGACTCCGGTTACAGAACCTGTTTTTGCATGCACATTTCCACGGGCCTTGGTCTGCTTCATCCGGTTTTGTAAAGTACCGTCCACTCCGGCTATGGGCAGGGACTCATAGAAAGGAAGAAAAATTTCCCGATGATAGTAGGCATATTTCAAATACTCCAACAGTAAACGTGGAGAGATATAATTATAAACGGAAACACCGCTGCCGTCCGCTATCTTATAGTTCTCCGGATTAAACCCTAAAGCTGTTTTCATAAAGGCGTGAATGGCATCGGTTCCATCTTCTCCCGTCACCCGTTTATGCAGGGAACGCTTGGCAGCCAAATGATAAAACATCGATTCGGCGCACAGGTTATCACTTTTCTTCAACGCTCTTTCCAGCACTTCCTTGAGTGGTCTTCGGACGGTATAAAGCGTAACTATACTGTCGGCCGTTACAGGACAATCGGCATACGTGCAGGTTCGCGCTTCAATTCCTTTGCTGCGCAAACGGCTGACAAAGGTATGGAAAAAGTCTTTGTATATACATTCAATTTCTCAGTATAGGGATAAGAAACATTTCCGGAAACGGTAATGATATTGCCATTGCTGAGCCAGTTGCGGGTGATTTTCAGCTTCCCGGCTTGCGGATTACGGCTCACCCGTGATTATGAACCTGATAATAATCGGAAACCGGCGTACAAGCGACTTTAGGCAACGAGTCCTTCTGAGCAGGAGAGACCGATACATCCACGCAGCCCCTATTCAGCATGAGAGGGGAAAGATAGGGCTGGAAGGAGTAAGGAGTATCGTCCCAACACCAGCCGGAACCCCAATAAACCGAGTCCGTCATGGAAACATCCGCTGCAAGGGTATCTGTCACATAACGGATGCCTTGACTTGCCAACGCATCTACCAGACGGTCCAGATCCTCGTCCATAAATTCCGGATCAAAACCGCCTATCAGATACAGACTGCCTTTCAACGTGTCATTTTCTATTTTTCCACGATAACGAAGACCGGTATCCATGGTATAATCCGCTCCCAGTTGCGCCAAGGCGGTAACCGAAGTGATTATTTTCTCAACAGAAGCAGGCCGGTATAGTTTATCGTCCTGATAACGGTAAACGGATTTCCCGGTGGTCAAATCGAATACGGCAATACCCACTTCGGATGTTTTCAGAACTTCCTCATGCAGTAAAGCGTCCAGCCGCTGAGATAGCGGCTGGGCGTTTATGAAGTGAAAAGATAAAATCAGTAAAAAGAAAAATAAAACTCGTTTCATTATAGTTCCCTGAATATCTCACCCACAGTAGGATGAGGGAATACATATCGTTTCCAATCCTCTATGGTCTTACCATCCTCAATAGCCATACCTGCCAATACAATCAGCTCGGAAGCAGGATTACCCAACATATGCGCTCCCAATACAGTACCGTCTTCGGCTGCCAAAACTTTGCAGACACCGTTCACTCCTTCATTCTCGGCTACAAAACGCCCGGAGTAAGCCATCGGCAACTTAACGGCTCGATAAGGAATACCTGCGGCCTGCAAAGCTTCCTCGCTCATACCTACCCCGGCAATCTCAGGATTTGTATAGACCACACCCGGTATGGCACGATAACTCATCGCATCTTCCTTACCTGTAATATGATGGACAGCCACTTCCGCCTCACGCACGGCGGTATGTGCCAACAAAGAAACTCCGTTCAAATCACCGCATACATAGACACCGGGGACGGAAGATTGCAAATGTTCATCTACTTTGATGCATCTTCGCTCCGTCCATTCCAAATTCAGATTTTCCAGTCCGAAACCTTTTGTCACCGGACGACGGCCTACACTCATCAATAACTTATCAGCTGTAACAGTTCCTGCTCCATCTGCATTTTCGTATGACACAGTAATACCGGTCTCCCCTTTAGATACCCCTACTACTTTCGTACTGAGCAGGAACTTGATTCCTTTTTTGGCATATTCAGCCCGGAGCATGGCCGACAGCTCTTTATCCATGCCACCCAGGATTTCATCCAACATTTCGACAACTGTCACCTGTACTCCCAAACTGGTAAAGAAAGAAGCAAATTCCATACCGATCACTCCACCGCCGACAATAGTCAATGAAGCAGGTACTTCTTTATTATCCAGTGCATCACGGTGCGTCCAGTAATCCACGTTTTCCACTCCCGGAATAGGAGGAATAAATGTTTCACTGCCGGTACACAGCAGCAAATTCTCACATTCGTAGGTTTCCCCACCGCATTGGATGGTATTCTTATCTACAATCGTGGCTTCTCCCGTTACTATATTTACCTGATGCGCAGTCAGTTTTGCCTTGATTCCCAATACCAGCTTACGAACCACCTTTGATTTACGCGCCACAATCTTTCCTAAATCAAAAGAAGCTTCAGACACATTCACGGCATACTTTGAAGCATGTTTCGCATAATCATATACTTTAGCCGAATAAAGCAAGGTCTTGGTAGGAATACATCCCTCATTCAGGCAGACACCGCCCAGACTTCTTTTTTCGAACAATACAACACTCAGTCCTGCCTTTCCGGCAGCTTCGGCAGCAGTATACCCTGCGGGACCTCCACCGATGATTGCAATTTGATATTTCATGGTATTTATTTTGGGTTAATTAGTTTTTATCTGTTCAAAACCTTCAACATTATTCCTCCTCTATCCTATGCTCCAGCCGCTTCACCAACGCATTGATAAATTCTTCCGGCTTTACAGGAACCAATGACAATAAATTTTTCTTCTCATAATGTATCAATACATATTTCGAAGGCATAATTCCACCGAATCCGGAACTTCGTTTCAGCTCCACATCCGTAATGTCAGTCAAGGGAATGGTCTTCCCTTTATAAAAACGACCATAATACACCACCAGCTTTCCATCCGCAGTCAGCGTATAAGTAGAATGGATAATACGTTCAATGGTAATGATCAGCCCCAATGCCACCACCAATCCTATCATTGCCTTCATACACCAGAAAGCAAATACCATGACGGCTGTCAGCAGTATCAGAAACAGATAAGTGCCTCCTGCTATCTTCACATGAAAAATTCGATTCATCATCTTATTGTAATTTGCCCGAAAGATAATAAATTTATCGTTTATCGACCTCATTACGGCGCAGAATAAGAGAATTTATCCTTTTTTTGTCCTCTTTACTGTACGTTTCATCTTCAAAGCATACAAATTTAATTCGATAGAAGATTCCGTTTCTGTTATATCACCCTCATCAGTCAGCAGTTCATTCAGCAGTTCTCCACTACGTTGTACCAGACTCTTCCTCTTTTCCTCATCATACTCGGTAGCCATGATATTTACATTCCGTACTAATGTCCTTAACTTAAAGAATGATTCGATAATGGCAAAAGTAGTTGCGGTAGCTCTCGGACCTTTTAATATAGTAGCCAACATATACAATCCCCGTTCTGTAAAAGCTTTGGGGACAACGGTTGAATACTTCAAACTTTCTAACCGGTGGAAATTTTCCACCAGCTCCTGTTTTTCAGATAATTGCAAGCTAAAACAGTAATTTTCAGGGAATTTATCTGCATTATTTTTTACTGCTTTATTTATATCCCTGGTTTCTACGCCATAAAGCTTAGCTACATCCCGGTCTATCAGTACTTTCTCACCCCTCAACTCAATTATAAGTTCTTTTACCTCACTTTCGTGAATGATTTCTTTATTGTTTTCTATTCTATTTAAAATGCAGAAAGTTACACTTTTAATTTCATACTTGCATTATCTATTTCGTTTATTCTTCACGAAAAAAATAGTAAAAACAAGAGCAAAAGGTACAATGAATAAAGGTTTTTCGTAGCTTTGCACCCATAAAGCATATTATCATGGTTAAAAAATTCGATTTCCTTGTTATCGGCTCAGGACTTGCCGGAATGAGCTTCGCACTGAAAGTAGCTCACAAAGGTAAAGTCGCCCTGATTTGTAAAGCAGGACTGGAAGAAGCCAATACCTATTTTGCTCAGGGAGGTATAGCATCTGTTACCAACTTGAAAGTAGACAATTTCGAGAAACACATTGAAGACACGATGATTGCCGGCGATTGGATCAGTGACCGCGCGGCTGTAGAAAAAGTAGTGCGAGAAGCACCTGCACAAATCCAGGAACTGATAAAATGGGGAGTGGATTTTGATAAAAGAGGATGGAGAATTCGACCTCCACAAAGAAGGAGGCCATTCCGAGTTCCGTATCCTGCACCACAAAGACAATACAGGAGCTGAAATACAAACCAGCCTGATAGAAGCGGTAAAAGCTCATCCCAATATTACCATATTTACAGATCACTATGCGGTAGAAATCATTACCCAGCATCATTTGGGAATTATCGTCACCCGCCATACACCAGGCATCAAATGTTTCGGTGCTTACGTATTGAATGAGAAAACAGGAGAAGTGGATACGTTCCTGTCCAAAGTAACTGTAATGGCAACAGGCGGATGCGAAGCGGTATACCGCAATACAACCAATCCACTGGTAGCTACGGGAGACGGCATTGCTATGGTGTACCGTGCCAAAGGAGCAGTAAAGGACATGGAATTTATACAATTCCATCCCACCGCCCTCTTTCATCCGGGAGACCGTCCCAGTTTCCTCATCACCGAAGCCATGCGCGGTTACGGTGCTGTCTTAAAGAATCAAAGTGGCGAAGAATTCATGCAAAAATATGATCCACGCCTGTCATTGGCCCCACGTGATATCGTAGCACGTGCCATTGATAACGAAATGAAGCAGCGCGGTGAAGATCATGTATATCTGGATGTGACGCATAAAGATCCGGAAGAAACAAAAAAACATTTCCCCAATATTTATAAAAAATGCCTCAGCCTAGGCATTGATATTACTAAGGACTATATTCCTGTGGCTCCGGCTGCTCATTATCTGTGCGGAGGTATCAAAGTCGATCTGGACGGACAGAGCAGTATCAACCGTTTGTATGCCATCGGCGAATGTTCATGTACCGGTCTGCACGGAGGTAACCGTTTGGCTTCAATTCGCTGATAGAAGCAGTGGTTTATGCGGACGCGGCAGCCAAACATGCACTAAATGTACTCGACCGGTATGACTTCAATGAGGATATCCCCGAATGGAACGATGAAGGAACCATGAACAATGAAGAACGGGTACTGATAACCCAAAGCATGAAAGAGGTGAACCAGATTATGGAAGCTTATGTAGGTATTGTGCGCAGTAATACGCGATTAATCCGTGCTTGGAACCGATTGGATATTTTATATGAAGAAACCGAGCGTCTTTTCAAACGCTGTAAGGCTTCACGCGAACTTTGCGAACTGCGTAACATGATTAACATCGGGTATTTGATCACCCGTCAGGCAATGGAACGGAAAGAGAGTCGCGGACTGCATTATACGATTGACTATCCACATGCCGCGGCAGAGAAGAAATAAGAAACTGATTTCAGAATCCACCAAGAGGGTGTGCCAAAAGATCTAAATAATAAACATGGCTTTTGGCACGCCCTTTTTTTTTTTTTTTTTTTACCGACAGTAGAAATCTAGCGGGGAGTAATAAAGAATTTTCTTTCAAGCGCATAACTTACCTTGAACATCTTCTTTCTATTAAAAACTTTATTTCCTTTGTTCCTTCAGGAAGAATAGACTATCTTTGTTGTATTGGCATCCGGATACGAACTAAAGACAACAGAAGCAATGATGGAAAATATAAAAGAAATCCCCTATGGCATTGCCAACTTCGTGGAAGTGGCAGAGCAGAACATGTACTATGTAGATAAAACCATGTATCTGCCTTTGCTGGAAAAACAGCCCCGGAACCTGTTCTTTATCCGTCCCCGCCGCTTCGGCAAGAGTATCTTTTTGAGTATGCTGCGTGCGTATTATGACATAGCACAAAAAGAAAAGTTCCAGAAACGCTTCGGCAATCTATGGATAGGCAGCCGCCCCACCCCCCTGCAAGGAAAATTTCAGGTGGTGTATCTTGATTTCTCGCGCGCCAGTGGCGGAAGTGGTTCACTGGAAGAAAATTTCAATAACTATTGCGGCATGGTGATGGACCTGTTCGGCAAAGTGTATGAGCCTTATTATTTTCCCGGATTTGCACAAAAGATGGAAGAACAGCCCGACTTTGTCAGCAAGTTGAACTACCTGAACCTGCATGCGGCTGAATCCGGAATGAAACTTTACCTCATCATCGACGAATACGATAACTTTACCAACATCGTTCTGAACGAGCAGGGAAAAGACATTTATCATGCCCTGACCCATGCCAGCGGATTCTACCGTGAAATATTCAAGAAATTCAAAGGCATGTTCGAGCGCATCTTCATGACCGGCGTCAGCCCCGTCACCTTGGACGACCTGACCAGCGGATTCAACATCGGCTGGAATATCAGTACCGACTACCAGTTCAACATGATGCTGGGATTCAGCGAAACGGACGTGCGCACCATGTTCCAATATTATAAGGATGCCGGACAGCTCCCGATCGACGCGGACATCGAAGCAATGATCCGGGAGATGAAACCGTGGTATAATAATTACTGTTTCGCAGAAGAAAGCCTGGAACGCGACCCGAAAATGTTCAATTGCGACATGGTACTTTACTACCTGCGCAATTACATCACGCTGGGCAAATCTCCTAAAGAGATGATAGATCCCAACACCCGTACGGACTACAACAAAATGAAGAAACTAATCCAGCTGGACAAGCTGGACGGCAACCGCAAGGGCGTATTACGTAAAATCACCGAAGAAGGGCAAATTATCACCAACCTGATCACCACCTTCCCGGCCAAGGAAATCGCCAAACCCGAAATCTTCCCCAGCCTGCTCTTCTATTATGGCATGTTGACCATCACTGCCACACGCGGCAGCCGCTTGGTATTGAGTATCCCCAACTATAATGTGCGCAAACAGTATTACGAATTCATGCTGGAGGAGTACCAGGACAAACGCCATATCAACCTGAACAATTTGATGGACCTGTTCGATGAAATGGCTTACGAAGGCCATTGGCGCGAAACACTGGAATTCATTGCCCATGCCTACAAGGAAAATTCATCTGTACGCAGTGCCATGGAAGGCGAGCGAAATATACAGGGTTTCTTCACCGCCTACCTCAGCGTAAACGCTTATTACCTGATGGCTCCGGAAATGGAACTGAGCCACGGTTACTGCGACCTCTTCCTCATGCCGGACCTGATGCGCTACGAGGTGAAGCATAGCTATATTCTTGAACTGAAATATCTGTCGGTGAAGGACACGGAAGAGAAAGCCCGGACGCAATGGCAGGAAGCGGTGAAACAGATTAACGAATATGCTGCCGCACCCCGGGTATGGCAGTTGGTGCAGAACACGAAGCTGCACTGTATTATCATACAGTTCCGGGGATGGGAGCTGGAGCGGATGGAAGAAGTGTAGGCCTGTTCAAAACAACATGACAGTACGGATGAAAATTCATACAGGAAGTCAATTCACATTCAGAATCACTCTTTTATAAGACTTTAGATTAGGCGTTCCATTATCTGTAAGTTCAAGTATCAAATGTAACTGTTTGCCCGGATTATCCGGTACAATTATCTCCGTCCTCTTCTCATCGACGTGCTTTATAGCCACCTTTGTTTGCACACTGCCTGCTTCCCGATATTGCCACCATTGGTAAGACAATGAATTTTTATCAGGGTCAAATGAAGGAGAGGCATCCAGTATTATTTTTTCTCCCGGCCGGACTGTGCGTACACTTTCTCCCAATATCCGGGCAACAGGTTGATGATTTGCCTTTGAATATTCATCAGCCACGCACCAGTCGGCACGAGCCGCCCAGTCATTTTGTATAGCAGGCAACCAACGCTGGAAAGTATAATGCGAATCCGGCACACCGTTTTTCAAATCATTCCCATCTTGCATGTGATTGCCATTTTTATACTCCGGGCGTCCTCCCCATCCTCCTAATGTATAGTCTGTATGCTGTTCAAGTCCATTACGTATAAGAGGCATAAAAGAAGGAGTATCCCCCTCACTGGTATATTCCTGAGGATAGGCGGCACACAGTGGTCCGTGCCCATTCTTAATATGGTCAGCCAACCAAGGTTTATCCATGATCTGTTGCAACTCTTTTGAATTTTTACTAAGTCTGTTCTTAAAATAATAATCCACACTCATGTAATCCCATACATATCTCCATCATGATCCGGTGCGCCCGATTCATAAATAATGATTTCAGGAAGATTCTGTTCTATCCATTTTCCACCGCCGTCCTGATACCAAATACAATATAATCTGGCTTTTGATACCGCTTTTGCCCATTCTGCAGCAGAATATTTCTGCTTGATCTGCCATAAGGCATTGGCCTGGGTGTTGGCTCCACCCCATGCTAAAATATGAACAGGCCTCGGATCAGAATCAAGCAATGTCCTTATGATGAGCTGTGCCCCCTCGCTATCAGACAGTAAAGGAGGCAATTTATGCAAGTCCTCTCTGTTCTCATTACCAACCGCCAAGACACTTAGCAAATATTCAGCATCGGGATAATCGGGATTATGTTTCCTCAAATTAGGCAGACATTCCGCATATTTGGCAATTTGTGATTCGATCCATTTATCTTTACTATGTCCGTCTTTCTGTACCCCATTGACTTGAACAATGCCTGCGACATCATAATCAGAAGAATACATAAGAAAACGAATCATAGAACTTTGATCGTCAATCTCACCATCCGTAGTGACAATAACCCGGGGCTTCTCCTGCTGTCGGGCAACAGCAGATAACATTGACACAAACAAAAAAACAATACAGCATAAAACAGGGGGCATTTTCATATTACAAACTGTTAAATTAGTAGGCCAACACATTCCAAAGATCTCTGATACGTTGTTCGGGGTCCCATTTGCCATTGAATGTCCACTTGGCGGTAACGCCATGAAACTCCGGAGCATTCTCCGCCTCCTTCAAATTATCGTTTAACCAGCCACTATGCCCTCCTTCACGGGTACAACCATAATAATAGGTACGTAGCCCCCACGGACAGGGATCAAGCACTTTATCCGAATAAGCATAATGAATATTCCCGTCAAGCACATTCTTCGACATTTTACATTTGATGAGATAAAACTGGGAATCATGATGATAGCGTCCTAAAAGTGTCGGTGTCTTAGCATCAAATGAAGAATTGGTAATAACCAGTTTCTTGTTCTTGTCACCTCGTCCGTCATGCCAAATCATGGCACGGCTATCACCATAAAAATGGCAGCGTGTGGCATAGCACCATCCGCGAGGACAAAGAAAATCCACACCCGGACAACGAAGATAGAGATCGGCATGATAATACATACCATTGCTTCCGGGCGCCCACAAGGAAAGGGCATCGTTTCCATCGGCCCATACATTACTGTTGATGATGATGGTACGAGTGGCACGTCCAAAAATCGCCATCTGATGGATGGTCGTATTTTCAACGGCAGTTCCGTAATTGTTGTAAACAGTCAGTCCGCTAATAACACAATCATCCGCACCTTCCTGCAACACAATGACACCATTGCCTACCGGACGTCCATGATATTCCGTGATGGCACGTGTCTGGGCTGTTTCAGCCAAGACAATCCGCGTACTGTCACGGTTTTCCCCCACCAAAACAATATTAGGCCTGTCAATAATCACTTTTTGATGATACGTTCCGTTCAACAATAAGATTTTAAAAGGTACTGTCGGAATTTCCGGAGCCTTTTCAATAGCTGCCTGAATACTCTCTCCGGCTTTACCACCACATCAAAGCCGTACGCTCTGCCATGGGACGACGATACATTTCAATAAGCCCGTTTTCATTCGCTCCTTTGGTTGCCAGACTGATTGCCACTTTATGCTTCGGATCATATTTGTCCGCCCATGCATTGTATATGGCAAAAAGCTCAGCCGGTCTGCTATTGTACCAACTATATCCGTTACGACGTTCTGTTCCTATTTCTTCCAAATGGCGACGTGGCAGCCCATCACGGTCACATACATACGGTTCACAATATTTCAAATCATAATAACGCGCCCAAATAGGCGGCTTGAGGATCTTCCACAAGACGAGTATCCCGCTCACCATTTGCCAGCACGATACGCTCGCATTTCAAACCGGTAAGTTTATACCTGTCAAACCATTTCATGGCTCCGTGAACCGCCCGCTTCACACGTGCGTCGGGTGCAGGTAATTCCATGAGCAGACGCACAATTCCGGCACTCTCCGCCGAACAATAAGACGGCAACTCATATGCACGTGCCGGTGCAGGCTTCAATGTTTCCCTATCATTCTGCTGACACCACACAGAAGGTTCTCCATCCTTTATAATTTGTGTAGCCAGTATACACTCTATTCCTTTATTAAAGGCTTTTCCCAAACGTACACACAAAGTCTTGTCTATCAAATCATCCTCATAAGGCGCTTTGTGATTCATCATATCACGTATCATATTCAATGTATTGACAATGGCATCGTCATTAAAAGTAATATGTACCTGATAACCACGCGGACCGGGCCAGAATTGCGGCCATCCTCCGTTTTCGTATTGACCACTCAGCAAATATTCCACTCCCTGGAGGAAAGCATCCCGATAACGTATATCCTTAGTCTGCCTATAAAGACGGGCTAAAAAAATCATCTGGGCAGTTGTGGCATTATTATCTATCGTAGAATCATCACGACGTGATTTATCCTTTATCACTTTAGCCAGCTCTTTATCATTCATGCGGCGGGCCATATCTATATTCTTCGGCCAACCGCCCGTACAGCGTTGAAAAGCCAATACATTTTCAGCAATCCGCCGAGCTTCATCTGTCAGAAAGAAAGAATCCTGCTCCATACGTGCTATTTGTTTCCATTCCTTAGGATACGACTCATTATCCTTTTTATGAGCTCTTTGCTGCGCAAAGGAGCCGGTTGCCATGGCAAAAGCCATAAAGCCAATAAACACTTTTTTGAATGTATTTTTCATTATTCCTATATGTTTTGATAAAAACCAGCAAACAAAATTATGCGTTTTCCAATCTGAATACAGAGAATATTTGGTCTTTTTCAGGCAGATTTTGCACAGACATCATCAAACCTATACAATTTTTGATACTCTGCCCCTTTACCTATACATAAAAAAGCCTATCTATCACAGATCGGCTTTTCTATCAAATATCTGTCTTTCAAAATCCAAAGATTCTCAGAAGACATTCACATTATAATAACTATAAAACTTATCAAACCCCATTCTACTATCTAGCAGAACCATTACGCCATTTAGCCGCACCAATGTTCAACTGATAAATTTTTGACTCCATAACTTTACCTGTCTGATTGTAATACAAGTTTACACCATGCTCTCCAGCCGTACCATCAAGTGCATCTGCACGATGCATATATTGATCGTTATCAGCAGTAGCCTTATGTGGTGGATTTGGACTTACCATCAGTTCTAATGGAGAAATATCATCAACAAAAACTTCCAATGTTCCATTTAAAGTAGCAGAACCATTGTTGACCAAGGTGCCAAAATTATTTTTAGTCGCAGTCCATGGATTATTGCTAAAAATTTGTCCGTTGGATAAAAAAGTATTTGTAGAATAATTATTGTCAAAATTCAATGTCACATGTCCGGCTGTACCGTCTGCCATAGTCATTGTCTTACGGATATCAGCTCCTGCCATAGTCATCTTTCGGACATCACCGTCCTGCTTGGTCAAAACAATCAGGTTATTTTTCACCGTATAAGTACTTCCATCTGGAATATTACGCATATTGAAAATATTTCCTGCCGCACGAGTGTTCCAGTTAACCAAAGTATTGTTTTCAAACGTTATATTCCATGCCCCTCCCTTCCATGCACTCTGCTTGGTTTCACTGAAAAATGAAGGGAACGGACAATCATAGAAAGTGTTTCCACGAACCACAAAGTCCTTATATAAATTAGAATTCGCATTATTCCCGGAACCGGCAATCCATGGATAACCTCCGGCACCATTACTATAATAGCCACAGTCAAAGAACTGGTTATCCTCTATCAAGACATGATCCCAAATTTTGTAATTAGGCCCCTGCTCACGAATGAACCCACGTACCAGACGCTTGAAAGTACAATTTTTCACCACAAAACTTTCCAAATGTACAGCCATACCATTAGAAAACATATTAATGAAATAATTACCTGTAGCCGAACCCAAACCGGCAACATTATCACCATAAGTAAGAGCCATTGGACAATCGAAATCAATATCATAAAATTCGAGCATCTTCATATAAATTTCTCCTCCTTCTCCAGCTTGTGGCTGGCGCCCGAACATCAAATTCATAGAATTAACATTAGTACCTGTCATATGCATACCACCTAACAATACTTTAGCACGTTTACCTGCTGCTACATCCTCAGGACGAGTACGAAGAACAAAACCTTTGCAGGTAGTTAAATTATCAAACATACAATAAGTCTTTCCACCTTCCAAATAATAAGTCTGTCCTTCGGCTAAATTTACATCGGAAATGAAGTCTGTTAAAAGGAAATCAATACGCATTGCATTGTATTTCAGAGCAGCCTCGTGCTGTATCAAAGCATTTTGATAAGCTTCATCTGAATCAAACCGGTCACGACTTGGAGCACTTAAGTCATGAGTTACTAAAATAGGCTCTCCCGGTTCTCCGTCTGAGCGGGCAGAACAAGTATTGTAATATGCATCCCATTTTACCTTCACATTCTCGTTGCGAACATTAATCACATAAACAGAGTTTTTCTGAAGTCCGTCAATATCTACATATTCCCTTTTCAAAATCCTCATCGGTTAATTTATATTTTCTCCATTTTTCATTCACTGTTGATTCAGGATTATTAGGAGACGGATCTACTTCCAACCACTGATAAACAAAATTATCGTTAGCATCAAGCTGAAATTTTTCACGATAAATAGCCTTATCATCGTCTGATACCCCTTCTGTTACAGTTTTGAAAGCACGATTCAACATCACACGCATAGTAGTCTGTGTAGTCTTAGAAGCATCTACATAGACACAGAATGGAGTTGCATATCGATCAGAAGTGGTAATGCCCATCCATTCTGCCCACTGTCTGCCATCACCATGTCCATACCATTTGGATGCATGTGAAAAATCAGTCACATTATCATCTTTTGTTGATAACACGCGAATAGCAAAACGATAATCAGTGGAATACTGTTGATCTTTAATAACTAAATCAAGGACCTCCGGTCCTACAATGGTATCTAGTAACAAAAGACCGTTTTCGGCAGATGTACCCCAAGCATCTGCACCACCCGAAACATTTGGCTGTAGTGCCTGACGAATCTGGTAGCCCGCACAGTTATTCACTCCATACCAATAAAGATGAATATCATTGCCATTCGGTCCCTCTGCTTTACAATTATAAGCATAGTCATCCCCTTTTCCTCTATTATTATCACAAATGAACATAGTCATCCATTCTCTATCTATATTTGCCATTCCTTTCTCATCATCAGAACACGAAATACATGAGAAACCTGAAAATAACATTAATGCATATAAAAATATTTTTTTCATCATTCTGTCCTTTTATAAATTATTTATAGCCATAATAGTTCTTGTATACACCTGCTGAGCGTTGGATAGCCGCATTAGGATAAGGTAAAATATAACGTACAGGAGGTAAATCATTCACCTCAGGAACAGAATTACCATCCAGTGGTGATTCTGTTCCATCTTTGACCAACACAATCATTCCTTGTTCTGTATGACGAATATATCCATAGAATGAATATTTACATTGGTTAGTAGGCTCCGAATCATTGCTCCACTGATAAAATTCCGCCATCTTCCAAGTTGCTCCATCAACAGCTACCAAAGCTGTCGCTGGTTGATTAGCTGATTTGTAAGGATTATAAATATAGAGCATATCCAATATCTTATTGGGATAAGGATAGCCATAAACTTGATTTACATCCACACGCCATTCAACCGTTTGTGGAAGAACATGGTAATACATAGATTCGGGAAGATCATCCAAATAAGCACTACCATCATGTTCAGCTATATCATCTTCGAAGCCAGTAGAAGAACCGGCATTAGACATTCCTACAGAAAGATAGCGCAAAAAACTATAAACAATTTCCTGTCCATAAAGATTATTACGGACAAGATCTCTCCAGCGCATATTCTCACCCGCAAACTCCCATTTACGTTCATCAAGCACGGCTTTCAAAAAAGTTTCTTTAGAAGAAGCCACCTGAGCAATATAGGCAGAAACAACACTTTGGTCATCGAATGCCCGTGCATGGACTTGACGAAGTGACTCCTGAGCAGTGGCAGTAGGTCCTTCCAACTCATTAACAGCTTCGGCATTCATCAACAAAACATCCGTATAACGCATATAAGGGAAGTTAATACCTGTATTACTGGCACTCAAATTGGTAAACTGTCCCGCATTCGCCCATAATTTAGACCATTTATTATTATGGACAGTATAATCCGCACGAATCATACAAGAATCCTGAGTAGCATTATTAGCACTGTTACCATAATACCAAAGTCCATTAATAAAATCTCGACGCTTATCATTCTCATCGAATGAATAACGGTAAAAAGCACTCAAACGTATATCACCTTTAGATTCTCCCCATACATTCTTACCCAATGTCTTTCCTTCATTAACGGTTGATGTAGGTCCTTGGGAATACCCTGTATTACCTGTAGACTCCTTAGCAAAAGGAATCTCAAAAATAGGATCACCTTTAGCAATAATTTCAAAATTGCTTTCCTTGGTAAAAATATCTTGATAAGAAGTGCCTACAGAGTGTGTCCCCGAAGCAATAACCAAGCTAGTATATTCTTTTACGATTTGATAATACTTCTGATAATCTTCCGGACGTTTCATCACACCATAACTATTTGCATTATTTTTATCCGGATGAAGTGAATAACCTCCGGCAGTCAATGCAATACGTGCAATTAATGCCCAAGCAAACTCCTTAGACGCACGTTCTACTGTTGTTGTTGTAGTAGAAGACATCTTAGGAGCAATATCCTGCAAATCTTCAATAAGTTTATTTTGGATTTCTTCGCGATTCATTACAGGAATCACATAATTATCACCTAATTGTGAGGCTGGCAGGAAAGTGAAAGGAATATCCCCGAACATCACTACCAGATCATGATAAACCATAGCACGAAGACACTTGGCTTCGCCCAACATCTGCATAACAGCGGTATTCTCTTCATTATAAAGCGGACCAGTTTCTACACCCCGGATAAAACGGTTAGCATCTTCAATAGCTTTATAAGAAGCTCTCCAATATTTATCAATTTCGCCACCTTGATCGTCACAATCAAAACGTGCATAGCTATTATGGGTTGCTACATTACCTGTATACATCTGCATATCAACATCACTGTTCAAATTAAAAGTTTTCTGATAGGCACTGCCATAAAGATCACCTACCAAGATAGAAGCATAAACACCGTTCAACGCACGGCTAATTTCTGTTTCTTGGCTGAACACAAAGTCCTCATTGTAACTTGATGGAGAATCCACGTCAAGGAAATCATTGCATGATATTAGAGTCAAAGTTGCTAATCCTATTATTAAAGTATTTTTTAATTTCATGTGCTTTCAAATTTAGAATGTAATATTAGTACCTAGTACAAAACTGCGACTACGTGGGTAACGGTTATAGTCCATACCACAAGTTAATCCTGTCTGAATATCCACTTCAGGATCATAACCCGAATACCCAGTAATAATAAACAAATTAGAGGCTGACACATAAAAACGAGCTTTCGAAATCCCCCATTTAGAAGTCAGATTTCCAGGTAACGTATAGCCAACAGTCAAATCCTGACAACGCAGAAACGATCCATCCTCGATAAAATAGGAATGAGTTATTTTTTTTGTCACATCCGTCGGATTCCAAAGTGTCCTACCTTCGTTTAATTCACGGTACATATCCAACGAACCATCAATATAGTAACATTTGTACAAGCATTCGCCATCACCATCACGGGTATAACGCCAACCTTTGTCGGCAAATGTGGAAAGCACATTGTAGAACTTATTCTTATTGCTTTCGGATGAGGAAAGCTGGTAAGCTGTCGCATTATTCACATCAAAATCAAGCATAAAGTTGAAGTTCATGGCAAAATCAAAACCCTTCCATTGTCCGCTTAATCCAAAACCTCCCTGCACTTTTGGATTGGTATTACCTATAACAGTACGGTCATCTTCTGTGATATATCCGTCACCATTCAAATCCTTGAACTTGACTTTGCCCGGCAGAGTAGCTATGCCTGAATTAGAATCTCCTGAAATCTGATTGATTATTGTTTTTGGATGTTCCACACCGTCTGCATCCATAATAGGTGCATCTTTCGAAGTTCCGTTTTCAGCGGCCGTTGATCCCCAAGGTACTGCTTGCAAGTTATTAGTGGGATCAAAATAGAATTCATCCATTGAATATAAACCATCATATACAAAACCATAAATAAGTCCTACTTGGTCACCCACCTTCAAACAATAATCATTGTAACTTGATTTCCAACGGTTATTCTGATCCCAAATCACATTGTCTGTACCATTTAATTTATCAACTTTCATTTTATTCATACCTAAAGAAAGATTTGCGGAAAGCACATAATCCCTGCCACTGAGAATATCTCCTGATATAGTTAATTCAACCCCTTTATTAGTTACTTGTCCAATATTTTGCATCTGACTTACATAACCAGTTGCTGAAGGAATGTCCGATTTATAAAGTAAATCTTTCGTCGTATTCCAATAAATCTCCGGAGTAACAGTGAGACGACCATTAAAAAGCGTGATATCAGCAGCAAGATTACGAGTTAATGTAGTTTCCCATTTAATATTTTTATTGGCAAAAGTAGTACCCCCTTGATTACCATACCATTGCTCTCCAAACTGAGTTGCTTCTCCAAATCCAGGTCCGCCGGTAGAATTAACAGTATATAAATAACGCCACATATCATCACTGATACGATTATTTCCTGCCAACCCTATAGCTGCACGAAGTTTTAACTGATCAATCCATTTTATATCTTCCATAAACTTTTCTTCTGAAAGCACCCAAGCACCTGATACTGAAGGGAAATATCCCCATTGATTACCTGGAGCAAATTTAGTGGAACCATCAGCACGCATAGTTACAGAGAGTAAGTATTTGTGGTTATAGTTATAACTTGCCTGCCCAAAGAAAGAAGCAGTGCGATCTGGAGTCGAAAGTGATGAAGTTGACTCCTGCGGTGTACCGAATCCCATATTATCCCAAGCCTGTCCAGCCTCAAATGCACGTGGGAAATAACGATTCTTTTGGAAGTTCTTCTTATTTTGGCTATGATAAATTTCTTGCCCCAATAACATGGAAAAATTATGCTTATCTTTAATAGAAAAGCCATAAGATGCCGTGTTAGTCCAAATATATTTAAAAGACTGATCTTTCTGAATACTTGCTACAGGCAACGAATTATTTTTTGTACCTTCACCTGTCAAGGCACCCCAAAAACGATATTGATCTTTCCAGTTTAAACTAAGAGTGGCTTCTGTACGAAGCACCAATCCTTTAACAGGCTTCCATTCCAATGAAATAGCATTAGTATAGTTATAAGCATACTTATTCTGTTGATTAATGGCAATATCACTTTTCGGATTAGTATAAGTAAACAATGCTTCTTCATCAGGGTCAGCATAAGAAGGATCTATATATCCGAATTCACGTAATCCGTTAGTGGGTCTATAACGGAGTACATCAATAATACCGCCTGTACCAATATTATCACCTCCAGCTCCTTGATCACGGCGAAACGTAAATTTAGGATTGATATGCAATGTCAAATTTTTAGTTATATCAATAGCTGTCTTGATATTCAAATTGGTACGGCGCACACCCGACCCCATAATAATACCTTTATCTTCGCTTTGAGTAAGAGAAGCAGTGAAGCGCATCTTATCTGTACCTCCACCAATAGTTACATTAGTAGAATAATTGATAGGATTCTCTCCCATTACCTCATCCTGCCAGTCATGAGTAGGCAAAGAATAATACATATCCAAATCTTGCGGATTGCCAAAATTAGCACGGAAAAATTTGGCATTGCTAGAACGGCTACCATTACACGCCGACCATTCATATTGATAACGTGCAAACTCTGCTGAATTCATTAAATCTAATTTTTTAGACAAATGACTAGTAGACAAATGGGCATTGAAACTTACCTGTATTTTTCCAGCTTTGGCCGATTTAGTAGTAACAACCACTACACCATTACCGCCCTTAGCTCCATAGATTGCCGTGATAGAAGCATCTTTCAATACATCAATAGAAGCAATGTCTGTAGGAGGAATATCATTGATGTTATCCACCTGAAAACCATCGACAATGTAAAGAGGATCATTGCTCTGGGTCACAGACGTACCTCCACGAACACGAATGTTAATATCTGCCCCTGGAGCACCATCGACCGTAGTTACTTGCACACCAGCTATTTTTCCCTGCAAAGCCACAGCGGCTGAAGTAACTGGTACAGCAGCAATCTTCACACCAGACACGGAACCTACTGAGCCAGTCAGATCTTTACGAGCTCTGCTACTGTAACCCAGCACTACTACCTCTTCAAGCGCTTGTGAATCATCTTGCAGCGTAATTGTCAGTTCTTTTCCGGTAACCGCATCCACTTCTTGCGTTTCGTAACCTACAAAAGAAATAACAATTCTTTTTCCTTTAGACACGGCCAAAGTAAACTTTCCGTCAAAATCAGTTATGGTTCCGTTGGAAGGATTTCCCTTCTCCACAACGGAAGCTCCAATAACGGCTTCACCTGCCGAATCAAGTACAGTACCTTTTACGGTAATGCTCTGAGCAAACATCATCACCGGTATCAGTAACAGCACTGAAAACAGAAGAAGTCTGCTTTTCACTCCTCTTAATTCATTTGTAAATTTCATAATAAAATATTAAGTTAAACAAAAATTTAAAGTCCATTTTTTCCGTGAATGTGAAATAATATAAATCACTATTGTTATTTATATTCTATTCTAAAAGGAAACAATTATAATTTTTATGAGAATAATAGATACTTATTAAAATAGCACACGCATTCTTATAATTTCCGTGTACGCACACAAAACGAGTGAAAAATATTAGATATACAAATTCCCATGCTAAATAAAGCACATCATCAAATACATTAACAGTAATGTTTTCCATTATAATTTAATGTTAGTATTAGAAAATTGGTTTATTTTTATACTATATACGCCACAAATAAAAATAATATTGTTGACTGAACCTAATTTTTGTATTGAAAAAAATTAGTTCAACCAATAATTACAACATAATGAACAAAAAAGACACATTCATCAATGAAAACACGGAATTACATAAAAAAGCAGTGCTATGGACTTGTCCTCCATAACACTGCCACCTCTATTTATCATAACTGACAAACTCCTACAGCTACAAACCTCACTCCTCCTATTTTATCTCATCCCACTTCGGTGGATTCACCTGCATCAAATGACGGACAAAGAAATCATACCGCTTATGTTCGCCAAAATCTTCCCCCATTGTATGATGCGCTCCGGGAATCACGACCAATTCAAAATCTTTATTCGCCTTTATCAATGCATTGACCACCTGCATGGTAGAGGCAGGATCTACATTATCATCCAGTTCTCCCACCACTAACATCAAAGGACGACTCAACAGATGTGCATTTTCCACATTAGACCCTTCCTTATATTGATCTCCTACCGGATAGCCCAACCAAAGTTCATTCCACCAAATCTTATCCATACGGTTATCATGACAACCACAAGCCGAATAAGCCGCTTTATAGAAATCAGGATAAAGCAAAACTGCATTTGTAGATTCCTGACCACCGGCAGAACAACCGTAAATACCTACCCTGTCCACATCCATATAAGGATATTTCCGTGCAGCCGCCTTAATCCAAGCAATATGGTCCGGCAGACCGGCATCTTTCAAATTCTTATAACATACATTCTCAAAAGCACGCGAACGGAAAGAAGTTCCCATTCCATCGACCATTACGACGATAAAACCAAGTTCGGCCAAGGAAGTCATATTCCAGTCATAAGGACGGAAAGTCTTCGGAACATACTGGTCTCCGGGACCCTGATAAATGTATTCGATAACCGGATATTTCTTGTTCGGGTCAAAGTTGGTGGGGCGGGCAATCAATCCCCACATATCCGTCTTGCCGTCCCGCCCTTTGGCAACAAACACCTCCGGAGCTTTCCAGCCTTCGGCCTCCAAAAGAGTTATATCGGCTGTTTCCAACGGCATCACCACTTTGCCATCCCTGGCACTACGTAACACAGCGACGGGAACCTTGTCCACCATAGAATAAACATCTACCAAATACTTCATATCTCCCGAAAACCAGGCACGGTGCATCCCTTCTTCGGGGAGTAAGACAGGTAAGACCTTTGCCATCAAAACCGATGCGGTAATAACGGATGAAATAGGGGTCTTCACCGGCTTCCATACCATTTGCCGAGAAATAAATCTGACGGTTATCTTCATCTACCCAAAGCACTTCGCGTACATACCATTCTCCTTTAGTAATTTGATAATCGGGCTGTGCGGTAATACGGTTGTACATATAGAGATGATTCCAATTGTCACGCTCACTCATCCATATCATCTGCTTGCCGTCTTTCAAGTCATGACGGAAATGACGGGTATAATTCACATATGTATCGCTGGTTTCTTCTACCAACGGGCGCACTTTTCCCGTTTCGGCAGAAAGTTCAAGTACTCTGTACACCTGATGTCCGCGCTGGTTATATTCAAAAGTCACGGCACGGCTGTCGGGGTTCCATTCGGGGCCATATACTTCATATTGCCGGTCGAACAATTCGGTAGAAGGAATAATGCTTCGTCCGCTCTCCACTTCATAGATGCAGGGCACTTTAAAGGAAGTTCATCTCCCGGCTTCGCATACTCCTGTTTGTGAAGCTTGGGCTGAAGCTGATCAGCCGGAGAAGATTCCACATAATAAACATAACGCTTTTCCACCGGACGGATCTTGCAGGAAGCCACCTTCTTACTGTCCGGTGACCAGCGGATGTAGGCTGAATAATAATTACCCAGTGTCCCGTCAAGCTCAGTTGCTTTTCTTTTCCGGTAGCCACCTCCTTTACATAGATATTCTGATTTTTAATAAATGCGATCCATTTACCATCAGGAGACGGAACCGGTGATGCCGTCTTCTCATCATCCACCTCCATCCAATGCTTTTGCCTGGGAGGGAGAACCGCACCTTCATTGACCAGTTGATTTTTCCGGGACGCATACATCCAACGTTGATTATTAAACACAAAGCGCAGCGTATCAATCCCTTACTGACCGACAAATGCCCCAATGCAAGAGCTTCCGGCTTGACCTCTTTTCCGGATGCAGCACCCAACGCCTTTGCCAGACGATGAGAATCAAACAATTCTTTTCTAGCTTTCTTATCCGCATCTACAGATACATACAGGCAGCCGTCCGGAGTATTCCGCACATACCAGAATTGATGAGTACCCTCTATCCATTGCGGATTGACATTGGAATAGAAAACTTTATCCGCACTGAACTTCTCTTTCAATGCATAAGCACGCCGATAATCATCAGCCGTACCTTGAGCGACAGCCATGCCCCCACTAAGGAACATGGCTACCAGCCAACCTAACTTACCAACCTTCATTTTGAATTATTCTATTTCACTTCCCATTCAAACAAACCCGATGAATTATCGGCCGGCTGAACAATCTCCAGTTTTACCGCTTTTGTCTTTACCGGGTCAAAATTGACTGTATTCCCCGTACCTTTTTCCACTCCATACTTATCCGCTCCACTCACCGGTTGCCACTGGCCTTGTGCATCTTTATAGTACATCTTCCAACTTTGCGGTATGCGGCATCCTCCCCAGGAGCATCATCATACCAATATACGGTAGCACTGGAAACAGTCGCTTCGGACGGGAACTCGTAGGATATCCATTCAGTAGTTCCCTGTTTGGGCCACCAATGGTAATAGGGTACGGAACGGTCATTCTCATCTTTCGGCACCAGACGGTCATTAATGGCGGAGATGGATTTCACCTTATGCGAAGCATCCACTTTGCTTTCCGATGCCAGCGTAGCAGGCATAGTCGGACGGGAAGCACTTAATTCCTGAGGCAACCACACTGCCATAGCACCTGCACCGCGGTGTGCCCAAGCATAGTAAGGGATCAACGTCAGCTTTACATCAGTAGCCGTCAGACGACCTCTGTCGTCATAGCCCAGAATCTGCGCATCCGTCTTCAACTGGTTAATGCCATAGAGCAAATCCGGTTTTTCAACCACCTCGAATTGAGGAGTGCGGTTCATAAACACGCTCAGCACATCAAAATCATTATCCGGCCATTCCGCACAATAAACGATCGGGCCACGCTCCACGGCTATACGTCCACGATCTGCCTCCACTTTATTATTGGCTTTCACCGTACGAGGCTCCATATCGAAATGAACGGCTACTTTATCTCCTTTTTTCCAACGGCGGTCTATGCAGAAATAACCGTCCTTCAGTTCACTCTGTACCGGTTCTCCATTTACTTTCACTGTATAGCTCAAACGCTTTCCATCCGAATAAGTGTACAGGTCACTGGGAACTACCTGATTACGCACCCATCCCGGAATACGGATTTTCATTGTAAACTGTCCGGCATTGTTCTTGTTGACACCGATAGTGACATCACCGTTCCAAGGATAATGAGTAGCCTGCTCCAAAGAAACAGCCTTGCCCTCTACCTTCAAGTTCGAAGTATTGGACATGAACAGATTAACATACACGTCCTTACCTTTCACCGCATACACATATCCCGGCAAAGAAGGAATGAAACGACAGATATTGGACGGACAACAGGCACAGCCGAACCAAGGCTGGCGCTGGTGCTGCCGATGCTTTCCAACGGATTAGGATAGAAGAACCCGCCACCATCCAGGGACACGCCCGAAATAAGACCATTATATAAAGTACGTTCCAGCACATCATAATATTTTGCCTCACCATGAAGCAGGAACAAGCGGTAGTTGACATACACATTACCGATAGCCGCGCAAGTCTCACAATAAGCGGACATATTGGGCAGTTCATAGTTCTTGCCAAAAGCCTCCCCATTGCTGGTGGCGCCGATGCCGCCGGTAATATAATATTTTTTGCCCACAATGTTGTCCCAAATACGGTCTATGGCATGGATATAAGCCGTATCCCCTGTCAGTGCGGCCACATCTGCCATGCCTGCATACATATAAGCGGCACGGACAGCATGTCCCACGGCCTCATCCTGCTCCACTACCGGCTTGTGCGCCTGACTGTATTCATCTGTGCGGGTGGTGTGTCCACGCTGGTCCAAAAATTTGGCTTGATCCAAATATTTCTGTTGCCCCGTTACCAAGTACAGTTTGGCAAGAGCCATTTCGGCAATCTGATGTCCCGGCACACGGATTTGCTGTCCTTCGCCCGTACCTATCTCCCGGCAGACACAGTCGGCATAACGGATAGCGATATCAAGGAAATTACGTTTTCCGGTAGCCTGGTAATGCGCAATAGCACCTTCTACCATGTGTCCCAAGTTATAGAATTCATGACTCAGTTCCTCCACCTTCTCCCACCGTTTGCTTCCTGCCCACTCATGCGGATGCTTCGGGTTCATGGTACGCGAAGTATAGAGATAACCATCCGGTTCCTGTGCCGCAGCGACAATAACCAGCACACTATCAATATACTTAGCCAGTTTTTTGTCCGGATAGGTCTGTAACAGATAACTGGCACCTTCTATCGTTTTGTACACATCAGTATCATCAAAAGCCAGACCGCCTACTTTAATGGTATCACTGGGATGGGCGGCATTGACAAAGTTAGTATAACGTCCTGTTTCCTCACATTTGCTGAACGCCAGAGGAATCGTTACTTCACGGCTGGCATTCAGCCGTTGCCCCCAGAATGAATCGGTTACTTTCACCGAAGTGAAAGGTACGGGTCGATAGGATAGCCGTGCGACTGATTTTTTACTTGCGCTGTTCCGCCTGCTACGGTAGCAGTCAACAGAGCAGTGACTAAAAGTTTCTTCATGGTTCTATCATTTAATTGTTTATCATAGTTTTTGCAAAAATACATATTCCGGTCATAGGAAAGGGTGAATCACTCTTTCAACGGCAAATATTCATCCCATAATTTCAATGAGTGCAGATAACCGGTAAAGGGCCAGTCTCCTTCGGCATTGCGTCCCAATGTGATGAATTGTGACGGTTTCACCAGCAACTGGATATCTTTTTCACTGACTAATTTTCCATTGATATAAACCTGTTCCATCCGCCCATCAAAGCAGATATAGATGTGCTGCCACTTTCCTGCCAACTCCTTCATGTCCTTATATCCTGCATCTTCATACCAGCCATAGTGATTGATTACTCCACAACGAGGCTCCGTGCCGTTGACCAACATGATTTTCTCCAATTCATCATGCGAGGTAGTAAAATCGGCCACACATTCATTTTCACTAATGGAATCATTCAGTACCCATGCCTCCAAGGTATAAGGAGCATTATCCTGCAAAGTGGCAGAAAGCATAAAACTGGAAGTATAGACCTGAGTACCCTCAAAATGAAATGCCTTTTTCCCTTTCACTTCTTTCACAACGAGGTAATTTCCGGGCTTCAAAATACCCTTTTACTCCTCGGTTTTCCAGATAAGGAACCGTATCGTTCACTACAAAATCATCGGCAGAAAGACTGACCACCAGCCCATGTTTCTGCTGATTGGCTACAGGCAGACGCACGATATCCGTTTCCGCATCGTATGCCTTTTCCGCTGCTTCCTGTTTCCAATTGTAGAAACGGAAATTGGTAATGACCAAAGGTTCGGTGGAACTATGCAGCGTAATCGATCCCGACGAAAGACACGACTCCGCTTCATAACTCTGCCATTTACCTGACCTGTAAACCAACCCACTAACTGTATGCTCTTTGGACGAGGAGAGTAACGGATGACTATACTCCAATGTAGTTCCCGGTTCCAGTACCAACGCATCACGCCCACCGATGCGCTGTATGCGTGCCGAACCTTCCTTCAAAGTAAAAGCCCCTCCCAGCATCCCTTCATTGTTCTGCCATTCACGACCATTCCAATCGGCGGCCCAGCCATTGTTGCGGAGCCGATGCTTCCACACCCTCAAAGATTTTCAAGTTCCAGACCGCCCCGCCAAATCCGTTCTTCTGTCCTCCGGTAAAGGTAAGGCGGACATAACGAGCCTTCACCTTGCCAAAATCGACCATCGGGCTGCCTGCCAGACGATTATTCCGCTTATCAGCGAAAACAGACCAATGCTTGCCATCGACAGAAGTTTCAATTAAATATTGATAAAATTGTGTGCCATACTCAAATTGAGTCCAGATAGTTTGTATCTGCCGGGCAACACCCAAATCCATTTCTATCCACTCCTGTCCCATTCCACGAGGACGCCATAAAGTTCCGTTATTATCATCTACAGCATATTCGGGACGGAAATCGGCATCATAAAGAAGAAGCCCTCACCTTAGCACCCAATGCCAGATTTTTTGATTTCACTACAGAAGATGCCAATGCACCTATTCCGTCATGAGTGAGAATAAGGGGTTTAATACTTCCATCTTCGGCAAACTCCATACGGTCCACACAAAGCTGACGATGAAATCCGCGGTTGGAATGCGGATTATCATGACGGTGATAGACCATATAATATTCATTGCCTTCTTTCAAAACGCTATGATGTCCCGGCCCATGAATTGTTCCGTCGGTATTGGTTTCAAGAATACATCCCCGATAGGTGTACGGCCCCATGGGCTTGTCCGAAGTGGCATACTGCACCCGATAGGTGTGGTCGTGACAGGAACCCGAAGAATACATAAAATAATAGATCCCCTTTCGTTTCATCACAAAGGGCGCTTCAAAAAAATCCGTAGCTTCCGTATTTGGAATCAGACGCGTTTCAGTAAAACTCTTCATATCGGAAGCCAGTTTTCCGGCTCCGCAACCGAAACCTTTATAAATTCCCCAAGTCCCCCAATACAAATATACAGAACCATCATCATCCACAAAGGTCTGCCCGTCCAATGTAATGGCATTCGTCACAAAACGGTCGGGTACAAGAACAGCCTCACTTTCGCCCAATATATTTTTCCAAGGACCACGCGGCGTTTCACTGACCCCGCAATGAATCATACAGGGCTGACAATAAAAATAATAATAATTCCCATCCGTATGTTTCATCACATCGGGAGCCCATATCCAATGACTGTCCGGCCAGTTCATGGGCATTAACGTCCAGTTTACAAAATCCTTGCTGGTCCACACCTGTGCAGGACCGAAACCGGCCCCACTGCCATCCGTAGTGGCATACATATAATACGTATCGCCAAACTTCTTCACCGTGGGATCGGCAAAATATCCGGGAATAATGGGATTCCCCGTACCCGAAGCATTAAAAGGCTTCTGAGCAAAACCTGTAGCAGCTCCCAACAATAAGGAAGCAACAACCAATCGTATCTTATTCATCTCTATATAGCAAAATTCTATTTGTCCCTGCGACGCTTATTCATGCACCACATTATGAATGGGAATTTCTATCTCATAAAAATATTCCTGCAACAACCGGTACATATCCGGATCATACGTCTTCAGTTTCGTGCGGCGGTTCACCCAGTTATGAACTCCGTTTGCAGGTTCGGCATAGCGGTTACAGTTAAAGAAAGACTGTACGCACTCGGCAAAGTATTCCTCTTTATTGCTCACTGCATACGTCTTTTCCCACAGCCCTTTCCGGATTGCATTCTGACGAAGTGCCTCCAAACGCTCATTAAAGTCTGGCTCCACTCCCACTATACCTACCGTATGAATAAGGTGAGCGAACTCATGAATCAGGATATTCTCACCTACATATTTATCCTGCGGCAATGCCAGCAGATTCTCTTCTCCGCAACTGGATGAAAATTCATCTTCCGGTGCTCCGCCAAAACCACGGGCACGCCAGTTCCAATATTTAATGCTGTCCTCACAATTGCAGATATGGGCAAACTCCGGCAAATCGCAAGTTTCCTCATCCTTACCGATAACCATGACGTGGCAACCTTTCTTCACCATGTGCGCCTTCACATCCGGACGTTTTGCCAACATCAAACTGATGATATCACAGGCTTTCAATAAGGCCTCATCGCTCACCTTCCCGGAAGAGGTGACATACAGACCTTCTGTTTCTATGTATTTCTGATAGAAAGAAGGAATATTTTTCCCTTCAGGGATACTGGTAACCTGTCCGTGAACAGGGCAAAGCTCCAACTTCATGGCAAATCCGCCTCCCGATGCCAGATGCAAAGTCAACCGGCTGTCCTTATCAATCCGGATGGTTTCCTTGCGATAGTCCTCGGCCTGCTTATTGGCATTCACACCGTCTTTAAACAAAACAGCCGTATAAGACATTCCTTCGGGAAGGAAAGAGAAATCGAGCTGCACATCACGTTCATCCCAATTGGTCATACCGCCGATATACCAGTTCACATCCTTCTTACGCACTGTTACAATATATTTTCCCAACTCGCCCGAAGCAATAAAAGTAGAATCCACCTCCACAGGCAGAGAAGCTATGAAATCCACACATTCCTGCTCATTCAGATAGTTGGTAGGCGCATCACACAACATGGTAAAAGGAGAATCGTGTACAATATAGGCAGCCAGCTGATGACACCGGGTTCCCATGCTGGCCGGTGTGTAATACATGGCGCGCCAATCTGCCTTCGTGGCATTGCGCATAGCTCCCGGCGTATAATCCACCGGTCCCGCCATCATACGGATATAGGGGAAAGTAACATCATAAAGAGGCATATTATTCTTGATATCCGTCCATTTCACCTCTTCCATGCCGAACACGCTTTCAAAATTGATAATATGGGGGTAGGTACGGTTGATACCTGTCGGTTTGTAAATGCCGTGCAGATCAAGGGTTAATTTATACCGGGCCGTCATCTCAGCGATGCGATACACCATTTCGACGGCAGTCTGATCATCACGATCCAGGAAATCCACCTTAAAACCTTTGATTCCCATATCCGCATATTTCTTACAAGCTGCTTCCAATTGGCTGTCGAGTACATTAAACACCGTCCAAAGCACTATTTCCACCCCTTTGGATTTGCCGTATGCTATCAGCTCCGTCAAATCAAGTTCGGGAATAACGGTCAGCATATCCCCGCTCTTCGGATCATACCATCCTTCATCCAACACAATAAACTCCAATCCGTTCCGGCTGGCGAAATCGATATAATATTTATACGTATCCATGTTGATACCGGCTTTAAACGGCACTCCTTTCAGATTCCAGTCATTCCACCAATCCCATGCCACTTTGCCTGTCTTTATCCATGAGGTATCACCGATACGGTTGGGAGAAGCCAGAGCATAGACCAGGTTGTTGACCGGCATATCCGTATCCTTCTCCGTAATGGCCAACACACGCCACGGATAGGAACGGGAGCCACGGCTACGGGATATAAAATCGGTAGTTTCAGTTACATATTCCTGCTTCCGCCAAGGATAAAAGTCTGTTTTAGCCGGATAAGGAGCAAAGACACCTTTCAATCCATACTTTCCCTGCTGTGACTGCACAAACATGCCCGGATAAGCTTCGAGGTCGGACTCCAACAGGGTCAGTTTTACGCTGCCGCAATCCACGGTAACCGGAAGAAAAGCCAGTTTAGGCTGTGCTTTTGACAGAGGAATGATGTCATATACATTCTGATAAGCCATCGCCATCGGTTTTTTATCATTGGTGGTATAAGGAAGATAAGCCGTATAATCTTCCTTAAAATTAAACTCGGCCTGTTCCTCCTTTATAATGATATCCGAAGATTGTGTGGTATAGAATCGATAGGCGACTCCCTCATTGTATGCACGGAAGATGATTCCGAACCCGCCTTTCAGCTTCAAGTCGAGTTCGTTGCCTGTTGCAACGAACTCCTTGAAACGGTAAAAAGGTGATTCTATGTTATCCTTTATCTTTCTCCTTCTTTCCCCTGTGATACGGGGAGTTTTACCTACTATAGTTCCGTTTTCCAGAACCAAACCTATATTAGAGTGTGAGAGAATTGTATCATTTCCATGCATCACTTGGTAGGCCAGTTCGTTTCCGGCGCTGATTTCCACTTTCAATGTTCCATCGGGTGAAGAGAGTACATATTTCTTTTCCTTGGCTGCAAATGAAGCATTTCCAATCAATAAAAGCAAAGATAAAATTGCAAGATAGAGTTTCTTGTTGTTTTTCATAATCTATCGGTTGTATACATTGTTCACTTGCAAAGTAAAATAAAAAAATTACAAGAAAGGGAATATATAATATAATGTAATGGCAGAATCGTCCAATAAATCTCATTTTATGGATTTGACAGTTAGGCGGTTGTACTATTCTTCCATTCGTTTAGACTATTTTTTTATCGGGTGGAAGAGCGAATAGGAATACCTATTTTCAGTGTCTACCCTAAATATCCGGTACCATATTATCCAAAGTCCTCCTGACTTAATACTATTAATGGAACCTGTTCCAATGAAGAACAGATTCCATTGTTTACCAAGTATATTATTCCATTGTTCCCGAGACAATAAATTCAACATATCGGCTATGATCCTCTATCATCGCATATACAAAATGCGCCTTTATAGTGGTTCCTGAGGCAATATTAACATAGCGTCCCACAAAAACACTTCCTTCACCAGATTCAATAAAGTAGACACAATTATCTCCATACGATGAAACATTCGATTTTCCGTCAAACCAATAACCAAGACCATTGGCTGTATACTCGCTAGTTTCATCCCAAGTCCCGTCTTCCTTAACGGGGTACATAGCAATTGTAGGAGTTATGGAAGAGTCACCTCTAGCATCTCCGCTGTTCTTTACTTGTTTTGAAAATTCGTCTACGGATAATCCGATACATGGTTCTATAGCATCGGCATAATCTGCAAAGTTGATTGAAAATCCCGCATAATCTCCTGCTGCCAATGTACCACTTATTACAATTTTAGAGGGGTCAGTAACAGTTACATCAAAAGAAAAACGAATATAATCATCAAAGTCGGCACCATTGTTTATAGCAAATCCGACATTAATCGACATAATTGTACCTACAGAAGCGGTTTCGAGCACATTAAGAACCAGCTCCTTCTTTGTTGCATCCAACTCAATACTAGCTATACCAGAAGCTGCATCACAAACACCGCCTGCCGTATTATAGTACCAACCGTTGGTACCCTTGGTAGGAGCTGTTCTATTCCAACAGTTTTTCGATATATTGATAGGATAAAACACCACACTCCCATTAGACAATGCAGCCAACGTCTCATCTACCGTCATTCCCAAATACGTATGAAACTTTTCTGCATAATCAGTCAGTTTAACCGTCTTCGCTTCCAAACGGCTGATGGGAAACTCTGCTTTGGTAGAAACCACAGCATCCGCATTCGTCTTCAGATAGGGATTTTCATTCTCCCCGTACACATGCTTGCTGGTAGCATCCTCCGGATCCGTACTGCATGCAGCCAGTGACAGAGTGAAACAAGCAATTAAAGCATATATAAAATTCTTTTTCATCGTACTATTCTTTTTATTAATCTGTTATCATTATAGTTATTACTGTAGTAGCATTAGGATCCAATGGTATTACATCTTGAAACGTATCTATTGAACTAATTTTTACAATTTTATCATATCCTAAACTATTAGTTATATGCAAGCTACGATAGTGTACTCCTGATTCAAAAGGTCCAGATATTCGAAAAGATAACATTACTAAATTGGGACCGATAATAACAGGGGTTTCTACTATTGAGTTTATCCCATTATAATTAGAGATGATGCCTCTCACTGGAGATGATACCTCTATTGTCACCGGAGTTTGATGAGAGCCTAAAGTTTTTATCATTGAAACCCTGACCAAATGTGGATATGAAGAATTTATTTTATTTTCCAAATTCCCTGCATAAACATGCAATAAGTGGCAAACCATATATATGAAAAGAATATACTTTCTCATAATTTTAATTTTATAATTTTTAATCTAATATCCCGGATTCTGCTTCAACTTAATGTTGCCATCCAATGCAGACTTAGGTAACGGAAAAATATCACAATGCCTGTCTGTCTTATCCGTCTTCGCATCTTTGCAAAACCATGACTTGCCATTATATACATTCTGATTGGTTCCGTTTATACGGAAACGGATCAAGTCCTGACGACGGTGATGCTCTGCCACAAACTCCCAGGCCAGTTCGTCCAACAAACCACCCAGTTCAATATCATCGCCCCCTTCTTCTGTGATAATCCAGTTATCGGCTTCTCCCATGATTCCCTGATTCTCCCGATGTCCGTAGTTATAACGGCTGCCACCCTTCAATTGAGCTACAGTAACCGTTGCTTTACCGGGATCGGACTTGAAGGCACGTTGGCGTACAGCTGTTACCAAATCGGCCGCCACTTGCTCGCTTTCTCCATTGTAACCACCTAAACGAAGCAAGCACTCCGCTTTAATAAAATAAGCATCAGCCAAACGGAAGAAAGGCACATCATCATAAGAAGTTCCATAGTCGCCTGAAAGTATTTCATATTTCACCAAGCGTTCACTTTCAAAGGGATAGCAACCGGGGTTGTCTATACTGTGTAATTCCCGAGTATATACCAACGGTTCACTGTCCACATAAATGGGAGCACCGGCATAGTCATATTGCTGTCCTGATATCCAACAGTCTTTATAGCGACTGTCTTTTTCATCGTATGTTTCCAGAAATTGAGGAAGAACAGCCGCTCCACCGGTAGCCCATCCGTTAAACTGCCACGTTGCACGTCCGGCTACATGCATCCACATATTTGCCATATAGTTACCTCCGGCGTATTTAAACTCAAACGGAATACCAAAGATAATTTCAGGCGAACCGGAAATATCTTCTCTAAAATTATCCGAATAATTCGGAGCCAAAGAGAACTTGCCACTGTTAATCACTTCATTTACCTCATCAATAGCCTTTCCGTAATAAGAATTATCAGAGTAATCATTGAACCATGCATTGTGGTTCAAATACATTTTTGCCAGAAGCATATTGATGGCATAGTCGTTCAGCTTACCCATTTCTACTTTTGTTCCACATTTCCCCTTTACATCCGTCAACTCACTGATCAGGAAATCCCACATCTGTTGGGGAGTTGCCTGTTCGGGCAACCATCCGTCTTCATGTTCATATTGCGTATCCAATGGGATGTTGCGGAACAAATCGAATAAAATATAATAATAAAGAGCGCGATAAGCCCTTAATTGCGAAGAAGTGGTTATATCAGCAGCAATGACTTCATCTGCCAACAGTTTGTTACAGGCATTGATACCGGCATAGTTACGGTTCCATGTATCATTGAAATGGGCTATCTGTGAATGGAACTGATGTTTGTGCATAGACACGTACAAATCTCCCAGCCGATACTGATCCGATAAGGAATACACCATGAATCGGACGACTGGTCCATCATATCGGCATAACTATACCATCCCCAATACACATCACGAAGACTGCTGTATACCGGAGCAAACATGGCCGCCCGGTCTTTTTCTGTAAACTCATACTTCTCGGAAGCAATCGTATCATAAATCGTTTCGCTCAAATCTGTACAACTGCCCAAAGACAAGGTACAAGCTCCTATCGCTGAAGCCCAAAGTGCTTTATTGAATATTGTTTTCATGTTAGTTCTTCATTTAAAAGTTAGAAAGATACATTCAGACCGAAAGTGAATGAACGGGTAGAAGGATATTTATCGCGCCAGTCAATACCCAAAGACCAAATATCACCATTTGACATTTCAGGATCCAATCCATCATATCCAGTAATGCAGAATAAATTATCGGCAGAAACATAAGCCCGGATATTTTTCACAAACTTACTGCTTTTCAATGGAATGTTATAGCCCAACGTAATGTTAGTCATTTTCAAAAAATCACCATCCTCCAAATAATAGCTTACAAAGTCTGTTTTGGGCTGTTGATAAGGTATATTGTCCACCATAAGGAGCCTTTTGCACAGATTTCAAGCGATTATAAGCGATCGAGTTGTTCTCATAATAAGCACGAGGCTCGTTCAGAATCTTAAAACCAAACTGGCCTGTCATCTGGAAAGATAAATCAAAATTTTTATATCTGAACGAGTTGTTCCATCCCAAATACAATTTAGGAAGAGCATTCCCTAAATATTGACGGTAGTCATCATTAGACAGCATATTGTCTGTAAACTCTTCAATCTCACCAGTCTTCGTATTCTCAACCATCCAAAGTCCGTTTTCTGAAACACCAACGGACTTCATGCCATAAAATTGTCCCATAGATCTCCCCACTTCCATCCGCTGGGTAGAAAGACTGATAGGTTCACCCAAATAAGCATGATCTATCTGATTTGAAGTCTCATACAAGTCATTTGAAAGACTCAATAATTTGTTCGCATTATGAGAGGCGGTAACTGTGGTTTTCCATTCAAAATCCTTTGTCCGTACAGGAATGGCATTGACAGCAATTTCAATACCTTGGTTACGCATCTTGCCGGCATTAGCCAAAGTCTTGTTATACAAATTGGGAGGAGTCGGTACCGTAAAATCATACAGCATATCCGAAGTCTTCTTCTGATATACATCAATAGAACCACTCAGGCGTTCATCCAATACAGCCCAGTCCAGACCAATATTAAATTCCTTGGAGGTTTCCCATTTCAAATCAGGATTAGGATTGGATTTTACGCTTAACCCCTGATGCCAGACGCCATTATCATAGAAATAAGGAGAACCATACTCATACCGGGTTAATGAATTATAAGAGTCACCTACAATGACACCTGTCACACCATAACCGGCACGTAACTTTAAGTTATTCAGCCACGTAAGGCCTTCCATGAATTTTTCGTTACTGATAGTCCATCCCAAAGAAACAGAAGGGAAAGTAGCCCATTTATTGTTCTCACCAAATTTGGAAGAGCCTTCACGGCGTACACTCAGCAGAACATTATATTTATTATCGTAACCATAGCTCACACGTCCGAAGAAACCAATCAAGGTATTGTCATTCTTGTAACTGCTCATGCCGGCTTTTCCATCTTTCAAAGCTGTACCTAATCCCAAGTTATTCCAAAGATAAAAATCTGTTGGATAATCATAGTTATTAGCTCCAAAACCTTCATTTACATTATACTGGTAATTATAGCCCACCAATGCATCAAAACGATGTTTATTCCAAGTATGATTATATTTAGAAGTAACTTCCAGATTATCTGTGGTATATTCATTCTGAGAATGATAAGCATATCCTGTGTGATTCTCGCTCTTCTGTGAAAAATATTCGGAAGTATAATATCCACGATTATGATCACTAGTAACCCTACGGCTTAACATGAGGTTGGTCTGCCAGTTTTTAATCGGTTCAAAGGTGATATTCCCCGTCATCCGGGTATTCTCACTATTGTATTTACCATCCTGTTCACGGATGATACCTACCGGATTATAATAATAATTTACGGCAAAATTCTCGTAAAAAGTTCCATCCTCATTCCAGATGGGTTCAGTAGGGTTACGCATAATAGCCTGTCGGTAAATACCCAGACCTGCCGCATCAATCGGACCATTCTTATGGAATGTCTTTACCATATTGAAATTCACTTTCAACATATCATTTAACATCCAGTGAGAAACATCAAACCTCATTCTCATCTCTTCATTATAGGTCTCAAGCAACACACCTTCCTCTTTGCGATACGTAAAATCCGCAGAATAAGTGGTATTTTTTGATCCTCCGGAAATATTAAAATTATGGTTATGAGTAAATGCAGTACGGGATACCGCATCCAACCAATCCGTATCATACCCTTTATCAGCATAGTTTGTCAATCCCTGACGGATTTCCTCTGCTCCATAGAAATCAAGCGTCTTGCCAAACTTGGAAAGAGACATATACCCGGAATAATTGGCAGCCGTACGCGACTCGCGCTGGCCGTTTTTTGTAGTAATCAAAATAACGCCATTAGCACCTCGTGTACCATAAATAGCTGCCGCAGAAGCATCCTTCAACACATCAATAGAAGCTATGTTTTCGGGGGAAACCGTTCCTAAACCACCTTCTATTCCGTCCACCAATACCAATGGAGTAGAGCCTCCCTGCAATGAAATCACACCACGCAAACGAATTGTAGATTCCGCATTCGGATCACCGGAGCCTTTCGCAATGGTCAATCCTGCCACTTTACCTTTAATCAGTTCGGCTGCATCTCCAATCTTACCTGCTGTAAAGTCTTCGGCCTTCACAGAAGCCACCGCACTGGTTACATCTCCCTTGCGCTGCGTACCATAACCGATTACAACCACTTCATCCATCAGTTCGGAATCGTCTTGCAGGGTAATATCTTTCTTACCACCATTTCCGACTGGAATTTCCTGGTCTTATAGCCAATATAAGATATTGTCAAAACGGACTGGGCACTTTTTACCTTCAGCGTATATTTACCGTCAAAATCGGTAATGGTACCGTTGGTCGTTCCTTTTTCCATGATATTGGCACCAATGATAGGTTCCCCTTTCTTGTCTTTCACCACACCGCTTACTGTTACAGTTTGCTGTGTAATTTCCATTTTCATAGACTCTGCTGTTCCCGGCAGTGCAAATACAGGGCTCATCCCTGCACCCGCAGTAAGGAAAAGACAGGTTGCGGCCTTTAGCAATGCTTTGCTGAACAAGACCCGATTGTCATGTGTTTTCATCATACAGTTTTATTTAAAAGGTTTATATGTTCATTCAGTTCACTTTCCATTCAATCACCCCTCGAAGCTCCTTTCTGCAATTGTGCTGCAATTTTAAGCCCCTTTGTTTTGACAGGTTTGAAATCCAAACTATTATAGCAATCTTTTTTTACAGTATATTCAGTCAACGCCTCTACCTCTTTCCAACTTTCGCCTTCTTTATAATATAGTTTCCAGCTTTCCGGCACACGGAAATCTCCGTCATAATGGTCAAAATCCAACCAATACACTTGTACGTTCGATACGGTATAAGGCTGGTCGAATTCATAAGCCAGTGTTTCGACAGTACCGTTCTTCAGTCACCAATAGTGGTAAGGTTTCGAGATATCCGATGAGCGTTTAGGTTCCCATTGGTCATTTACCCCCCATGCCCATGTTTCCACCGAAGCCGATTCGGGAGCATCTTTCTGTATAGGAGCCTGTATCATCAGAGTACGTGCTTTGCTGGCAATAGTAGCTTCCGGAGTGGGGCGGGCATACTCGGCCGCTTCGGGAATCCATACAGCCATCTGGTCGGCACCGCGGTTGTTCCATGTAGAATAAGGAATTGCTTTGAAGGGAACATCTTTTACCTTACCATTCCTGTCAATTTCTTTAGCTGTACCGCTCAGCACCATTACGCCATTCAACAAACCGGCATCGTAAGAAGCCTCCATCGGAGTACCGTCGGGGATGAATTTGTTGAATACAGTACTGTCGGCTGGTCTTGTCCTTCCAGACAGAACATAATAGGACCCGTTCTATAGCCAGTTTGCCACGGTCATCCTCTACTTGGTCATTTGCTTTCACACGACGTACCTCCATAGGAAGATTGATTTCAACCACATCACCCGCTTTCCAGTTGCGTACAAGGGTGGCATAACCGTCATATTGCTTCGCATTGACTTTGGAACCGTTCACAGAAATGCTGTAAGCCTGAGCCTTGTCTGTAAATGAGTAGAGATCTGTGGGTACAGGGCGTCTTGCGCCCATCCGGGGATACGCACACGCAAAGCAAACTCCTGTTCTTTTTCGGGAGTGACGGCAATACTTATCTTTCCGTCCCACGGATAGCCTGTAGTTTGTTCCACATTTATTTTATTACTTTCCGTTTCAATATCCGCCTTGCTTTGGATAAAGAGATTGACATACACATCATTGCCTTGAGTGGCATACATATAATAAGGTACTGAAGCCATGAAACGGGTTATGTTGCCCGGACAGCAGGCACATCCGAACCAGTGTTGGCGCTCATGCTGCCCCATGGATTCCAACGGATTGTCATAGAAGAACTTGTCACCGCTGAGTGATACGCCCGAAATGACCCCGTTATACAACGCGCGTTCCAGCATATCCGCATATTTGGCATCTCCGTAGCGAGAAACATACGATGATTCCAATACACATTGGCTATAGAGGCGCAGGTTTCGCAATAGGCTGTGTGATTATTCAGTTCATAGTTCGGACCGAATCCTTCACCTTGTGGGCGGGAACCGATTCCGCCTGTGATAAAGAGTTTTTTGCCGGCCATATTTTCCCAAATACGGGTTAAGGCATTGAAATAGGCGGTATCATGAGTCAAAGCGGCTACATCTGCCACTCCGAGTAGAGATATCCGGCACGGACGGCATGACCTACTATCTCGTCTTGTTGCAGGATGGGCTTGTGATCCTGACTATATTCGCTCAGTTTATGTCCGTCTGTTCCTCTGCCGGTTTCTTCTACAAAATACTTAGCCGTCTGCAAATATTTCTCATCACCTGTCACCTTATATAGTTTGACAAGAGCCATCTCGGCGATAGGATGACCGCTGGGACGATGGATCTGCCCTTCGCCGGGTCCGAAGACCTGACATACCAGATCGGCATTTTTGATAGCCACATCCAATAATGTACGTTTTCCGGTGGCGCGATAATGAGCAACGGCGGCTTCGTACAAATGGCCGCTGTTATAAAGTTCGTGGCTGTTGATTTTTTCCCAACGGTGCGTGCCCCACCAACCGGATAAACGGGTACATTGATTGGTTACACAAGTAGTAAGATAACCATCCGGTTCCTGTGCGGTAGCTATGATATGGATTACACTGTCCAGATAATGATCCAGTTTCCCGTCATATTTTACGGCCAGCGAGTAGGAAGCTCCTTCTATAATTTTATAGGGATCGGTATCGTCGAAAGAAAAGTCACCGCGATGCTCGCCTTTCATCAGACCACCCGCAATGGCAAAGTTATCGAATCGGCCGTTCTTTTCACATTCTTTGAAAGCGGATGGGATGGAAACGGTGCGGTTGGTTTCAATCCGCGGTGACCAGAAATTATCATCTAAATGAACTTGGGTGAAAGGAACTTCTTTGATAGGAGCATCAGGTTGTGTATAAGGTGTGCTACATGCGCATACACTTATTATAGCAATGCTGCTCCATACTATTTGCAATTTGTTTTTCATACTATATCTGTGTTTTTTATTTCAGTATCAACTATGTCAACAGATGCAAAGTAAGTGAATAAACCATTAAGTAGATAAAAGAAAAATCTATTATACTGCGAAAATCGTCTTAAAGATGATCAATCCATTTTTAATATAATGATATTGATTATCAGTGTTTTATACTATTGTTATAGACAATTTTTTCATTCTATTGGACAATCGTTTTATCTTGTAAAGACAAGGATTAAGCAGATTTGTCTGTTTTTTGAGCTTGAATAGTTGGAGATACTTAATTCTTCTTAGAAAACCTCAATAAGATCCGGTGAAACTTTCCTTCTCTGATAATATAAATTAGATTGGCGTTCCTTTCAATAAAAAACTTAATGATGCAGCTATGATATATGCGTATATTCGGGTTTCAACTGATAAACAGACTGTAGAGAACCAGCGGTTCGAGATAAATCGTTTTGCCAAACAAAGGGATTTCCAAATTGATGTGTGGGTGGAAGAAACGGTTTCAGGAACACGGTCAGCCAAAGACAGAAAGCTTGGCGTACTATTGAAAAGAATAAAGAAAGGGGATACATTGATTGTGTCGGAGATCTCTCGTTTGGGAAGAAGATTGATGGAAGTAATGAGTATACTGAATGCATGTATGTTGAAAAATGTCATCCTGCTCACGGTGAAAGAGAAATATGAGCTGGGAAATAATATACAATCTCAAATATTGGCATTCGCTTTTTCCCTTTCCGCACAAATAGAACGCGACTTGATTTCCCAACGTACCCGTGAGGGACTTGCACGCAGAATCGCCTCCGGACAAAAGTTGGGACGTCCCATGGGATGACATAACTCGAAATATAAACTTACGGGAAAAGAAGAAAAAATTAAGGCTATGCTGGAGGCGGGAACCAGTAAGGCGGAGATGGCGAGGAAATTGAAAGTGAGCAGGAATACATTGGCAGCTTTCCTTAACAGAAACAGGACAGGGATTCCTTCGAACTGATAAAAGTGATATGTCTGTTATTCGTAATAAGAAGAAACAAAGCCTCTGATAGATTATTCTTACTTAAATTTCGGTTTTAGCATAAGGATATACATAAAGCACAAAAACGCTCTGTCACAGTAAAATGCACATTACTAATCACTTCCGGTGTAAAAGGCTCAAACCCCTTCAATTGGTATGTCGGTGGGGAAACAAATCCGTTTTTGGGAATGCTCGCATTCGGGAATACCAGCGGACAAGATGTAGAGTCAGCCCCTCACTGCCTCCCGGCTACTCGTGGGCATCATAGTTCATATCTGACAGGATACTGTTTGTTTCGGCTATTGAACCTTGTTGCGTATGTAATAAGAACCTGTTTCTATCGTATCTTCACTCCGTTCCGTTTGATATTCCACCTAAGTGAAGCAACTATTCCACCCTAGTGAAATGGCTGTTCACTAAATGAAATGTAAGCATTCGGCCTCGTGCGTGTTTTTCCCCTCTTTTCCTTCCTACCTTTGTGGCTTCATTATAATCTTAATCCATTATGTGTTCAGTATTAGAATTTTCTAGCGAAAGTGATAAACTACGTACTCTCTTTTCCGAGTCTAACCATTTTGATTCTGTTCTTTTCATATTTGATGGCGGCCGTCGTTATAAAGTTTCGTCTTCCAGCCTTGGTATCCATTCCCCTCAGGACCTACTTCTCCCTTTAGGTCTTGGCCTTTTCCGCAGCAGTCCTTTTGGTCTTATTACCTTTATCCCCAAGGTTGTAATTTCCATAAAGGTATTGACGGTCTTTGTGGCGAGGTCATCCGACACACAGGTTCCTGCGTGTCAGAGCAGAGCTGTCATATTTTTCCCGACCGCTCCGTAGCAGGTTGCATATCCTTTATCGGTGCGACGACGAATACCGTCTGGAATGCCGTCGTCTGAATCGCGGTTCTTTCCTCTTGAAAAAGGAGGAACGGAAGAAGGATTTTCTTCAAATTTCCTGGAATCGCCTGAATGAGCTGCTTACTGTTAAAAAGTATCGGAAAACAGTTGAAAAGTAATTCCCCATTCTATAAGCCGTGCAGTTTTATTTTGATAACTTTGCCACATAATAAAAGTGGATGTACAGTGAAAGAACCGGTTATTACCCTTACTTTGGAAGAGTACGAAGAGTTGCGCAAGGAACATGAATGCCTTGAAAGGAGCATGCGGAACTTCAGAGAAAATACGAAGCCTCTTTGCAGGAGTATTCCCGCCAGGTCGAAGAAATCTCGGCCTGTACAGCCGTCATTGCCGATCTGAGATGGAAATTGGCTGACTTGACACGCCGTTTATGGGGTAAATCCAGTGAAAACGTCATCTTCCCGAAGATGCCGGCCAGCTGAGCATCTGTTTCGAGTCTCCGTCCGATGTCAATGACCCGGTAGCGGAAGAACAGAAAACCGCTGGGAAATCCGTCACATCGGAGAATGGCTACAATCGTTTCCGTAAAAGCTTCACGAAAAAGATCACTCCCCACGCCCGTAAGCCCATCGACCCGTCCCTTCCCGTGAGGAGATTATCATTCCCATGCCGGAAGGCCTTTCGTTGGAGGGAGCGACGAAGCTGGGAGAGGAAGTGAGCGAACAGTATGCTGTCAGTCCCGCCCGATTCTATGTGAAACGCATCATCCGTCCTAAATACCGGCTCGCCGACGGTCGTATCATAACCGCTCCCATGCCCGTAATGGCACATCCCCACAGCAATGCCTCGGAAAGTGTACTGGCCCACATTGCTACCGCCAAATATTACGACCACCTGCCTCTGCACAGACAGCTGGATATCTTTGAGCGTGAAGGAATCCATCTGAGTCCTTCCACCGTAAGTAACTGGATGATGGCTGCCGCACAGCGTCTGGAACCAATCTATAATGAACTTCGTGAACTGGTCAAGGACAGCTATTACGTCATGGCCGATGAGACACCCCATCCCGTACTTGAAAGCGACCGGCCCGGTGCTCTTCACCGCGGGTATATGTGGAACTTCTATCTGCCCCGGTTCCATACCCCTTCTTTGAATATCACAAGGGCCGTGGCAGCAGCGGAATAGACACACTGCTGGCAGGACAGGTCCGGGTGGTACAGAGTGACGGCTTTGCAGTATATGACAAGTTCGACACGCTACCCGGAAAGTTGCATCTGTGCTGCTGGGCGCACGTCAGGCGCAACTTTGTGGAAGCGGAAGGAAATGACCCTCCCAGAGCAAGGCATGCACTTGGAAAATAGGCGGACTGTATGCCGTGGAGGAGAAAATCAGAATGGAACATCTGGAAGGGGAGGCGGTGGTAAAGCTTCGCCGGGAAAAATCGTACCCTATTATCAAAGAACTGGAAAAATGGTGCAAGGAGGAATATGGACATACGGTCGATAAATCGCCTATTGCCAAGGCCATGTTCTATATGTACACACGCTTTGAACAACTGTCCGGATATGTCAATGACGCACAGTTCTGCATTGACAATAATCCGGTGGAGCGTTCTATAAGGCCGTTGACTTTAAACAGAAAAAATACGCTCTTCTCCGGATCACATGAGGCAGCACATGCAGCGGCAATTTTCTTTTCACTGATGGGATGCTGTAGGGAAAATAAGGTGAACCCAAAACTATGGATGCAGGACGTGCTGATTAGGGTACAGGAGAAAGAAAGAGAAGAGAAAAACGATTACACCGATTTACTGCCATTTAATTGGAAAGGATAAACAGGAAAGCTATAATAAAGTCAAAAGCCAGACATGCTTCGTCTGGCTTTTGACTTTATTATAACTTGGAGAGAAACACGCACGAGGCCGAATGCTTACGAGGAGAACACGAACTTGTCCTGATGAAAACCCTTTTACATAAGGATGTTTACGCTTAGTCACTTTTCATCCCGAAACGCCGGAAATCCCTTGACAAAGGCTTTTCAATGTGCTATCTTTGTGGAAACAACAACTAAAAAAACAATAAAATCATGATGAAAGAAATGATTCGGAAGGTGATGGAATGGTGCAAGTTATGGAACGGTGAAACTGCAACGGCGAAACAGGCGGACCCTTCTTCGGATAAAAGGGAAAAAGAACAGGCTGCGGATAACCGGGAGGTGCAAGACCGTCTGGAGAACTACTTGTGGAAACACTATGAGTTCCGTTTCAACGTGTTGACGGAACAACCCGAATATTGCGCGAAGGGGCAAGGGACGGACACACCTTATAAGATAGTGACTCAGCGTACCTTGAACACCTTGTGCCTGGAAGCGCACCGTCATCGCATCAATTGCTGGGATAAGGATGTGAGCCGCCTGCTCCATTCGGAACGCTTGGAAGACTATCACCCTTTCCTTACTTATATGGATACACTGCCCCAATGGGACGGGGTGGACCGCGTCACTCCGCTGGCGCAGCGCATCTCGAAAAAAGCCTTCTGGATAAACGGCTTCCACCGCTGGATGCTGGGAATGGCCGCCCAGTGGGCAGGACGCATGGACCGTTGCGCCAATGCAGTGGCCCCTATGTTGGTGAGCCGTATGCAGGGCAAGTGTAAATCTACTTTTTGTCAGTTGTTGATGCCCGACGGGTTGAGAGATTATTACACGGACAGTTTTGAGTTTATTGGCAGTCGGGATGCGAACAGAAACTGGCGCAGTTCGGGCTGATTAATCTGGATGAGTACGACCGTCTTTCTCCCTCAAAAACTGCCGTTGCTCAAGACACTGATGCAGATGAAGAAGTTGGATTTCCGTAAGTCGCACCGTTCATCCTACAGTCACCTGCCCCGCATGGCTTCGTTTATAGGAACCAGTAATCATAAGGATTTGCTGACCGACCCCACGGGCAGTCGCCGTTATCTTTGTGCCGAGGTGAAAGAGAAAATAGACTGCACGCCACTGGAGCACAAGCAATTGTTTGCCCAATTGAAGGCGGAGCTGGAGGGCGGCGAGCGTTATTGGTTTTCGGCCGAAGAGGAAGCGGAACTGCAATTGCGCAACCGCGAGTTCTATGCCATGCCCGTAGAGCAGGAGGTGTTCTACCGTTGTTTTCGCCTGCCTGAGGCGGGAGAGGAGTTCAAACTCTATTCGGCCTCGGTCATTTTCACCATTTTGCAGAGCCGTTATCCTGCGGCTATGCGCGGCATGACGGTGGTGCGTTTCGGCAAGATGATGAGCGCCATGGGGGCGGAACGGATGCATACGGAGAAAGGAAATCTGTACAAGGTGGTGCTGGCGGCATAATTCCCGTCCATCAGGCCGGCTGAAAGGACTGACAGGAGGCTGAAGGGGCTTCTGTCAGTCTTATTTTTTGTGTGACAGTGTGTTAACCGTGCTGAATGGACTGAAGGCGGGGTGCATGAATGCCAAAAAACATACTATAAGAATCTTTTTAAAGAGCCGTTTTCTCAAGAATTTGTACTAAGTTTGCAACCAAACTACATAATTAAAAAAAACTATGATTAACAGATTTGTATTGAACGAAGTATCTTACTTCGGTCCGGGTGCGCGTGAAGTGCTTCCACAAGAGATTAAACGTTTGGGCTTGCATAAGGCGTTTGTTGCTACAGACAAGGACTTGATTAAGTTCGGTGTGGCTGATAAAGTGTTGAAAGTCTTGGAGAATGCAGGTATTCCTTATGAAATATTCAGTGAAATCAAACCGAATCCTACCGTAAGCAATGTAAAGGCGGGAGTTGAAGCTTTTGCAAAATCAGGAGCGGACTTTATTCTGGCTATCGGCGGCGGTTCGTCTATCGATACTTCGAAAGCGATTGGTATCATCACTAATAATCCAGACTTCAGTGATGTGGTGTCACTGGAAGGTGTGGCTCACAAGGAAAAGTCAGTGCCTATCATTGCACTGCCCACTACCGCCGGTACTGCCGCCGAGGTGACTATCAACTATGTCATCACGGATGAGGAAAACCATAAGAAGATGGTTTGTGTAGACCCGAACGATATCCCCGCCATCGCTATTGTGGATGCGGAACTGATGTACACTCTGCCTAAAGGGCTGACTGCTTCTACCGGTTTGGACGCACTGACCCACGCCATCGAAGGGTTGATAACCAAAGGCGCTTGGGAAATGAGCGATATGTTCGAGATCAAGGCGATCGAAATGATTGCCCGTTATCTGGAAACCGCTGTCTTCGAGCCTACCAATGCGGAAGCCCGTAACGGTATGGCCGTGGCACAGTACATTGCAGGTATGGCGTTCTCTAATGTAGGCTTGGGCGTGGTTCACGGTATGGCTCATCCGTTGGGAGCTATCTTCGATATTCCTCACGGTGTGGCTAATGCACTGTTGCTGCCTGTCATCATGGAGTTCAATGCTCCGGCTGCTTTGTCCAAATATGTAGATATCGCCAAGGCAATGAATGTGTACAAGGATGGCATGAGCCGGGAAGAGGCTGCGAAGGCTGCTGTTGAGGCGGTGAAGGCATTGTCTGTCAAGGTGGGTATCCCTCAGCATTTGTCTGAACTGGGTATTAAGGAAGAAGACTTGCCCGCGTCTGGCCGCTTCGGCTATTGCCGATGTGTGTACGCCGGGCAATCCTCGTGAAGTGACGGAAGAAATTATTCTGGAACTTTACAAGAAGGCTTTCTAAGCGTAATTCTTTTGTAATAAAAGCATAGGTGGTGTGTGGATGTGCAGGGCATATCCACACACTTTTTTTATCTCCTTTCTGTTTTTTGAATTGTTATGTGAGTTTCATCTTTTTGTATTTGGATTGAAATGTGCAGTTCGTTTCTTTGCGGCAGAAAACAATAAACTTAAAGTTATGAAAAAGAAGTTCATTTTAACCGTTGCTTTTTTGAGTATCAGTTTGTTTGCCCAACAGATGTGGGCTATGCCGTTTTATCCGGTACGTGATAAAAAAGAGAATGTGAAAACGGATGCATCTTCGGCTAAGGTGGAAACATGGGAGTTTTACTCTACTGTTGAAACCCCTTCTTCCGAAGAGCTGGCTGCATTGGTTTCTAATCATAAATTAGGTAAGAAGGTAGCCTTCCTGTATGATTCATTTAAAGATACTTATGTGGTGAAGGAAGAGGTGGTACCCGGAGATCCGACGCGTCGTACGGTGATTCGTAAGCCGGAAATCTACAATGCAGTACGTACCATTGAAAAAGAACTGAACCGTCAGGTAAGGAAAGACCTGCTGCCGCAGGATAAGGCGGAGCAGGAGTTTACAGGGGTGCTGAAAGTGGCGTTGGCCGCTATCGACTCGGATACGGAGTCTTTTGAGACTGCTTTACAAGAGAATAAAAAGGACGTATCTCATTTGTTGGGTGTATTCCGCCGTGTCAGCCTTAAAAGTATCTATTGAATTCTTTCTTTTCAGGATAAACTAACAATTATATATAAATGAAAACTAAACAGTGCTTGGTCATTGTTATGACCTTGCTATGCCTTTGCGTGAAGGCGCAGAATCTCAGAGTGACCGGTGTGGTGCGGGATAAGTCGGATGTGATTATCGGTGCCAGCGTAATGGTTAAAAACTCAACAGTGGGTACGGTGACAGATATGGATGGGCGTTATTCAGTGGAAGTGCCCGCCAATGGTGTATTGATTTTTTCTTATATCGGATATACTCCGGTAGAGAAACAAGTAGATGGACAAACGGTGATTAACGTGACGATGAATGACGATGTGCAGGCCATTGACGAAGTAGTGGTAACTGCTATCGGTATCAAGCAGCAGAAAAGAAGTTGGGATATACTACCCAACAAGTCAATACCGAGGCTTTAGACCAGCCGGGTACGGTGAATGTTGGTAATGCCTTGTCGGGTCAGGTAGCCGGTTTGACGGTAAATAATCCTACCGGTATTTTTCAGGCTCCTTCGTTTTCCTTACGTGGAAAGACTCCGTTGATGGTGATTGACGGTGTGCCTGTGGAGTCGGATCTTTTTGACGTATCTCCCGAAAATATAGAAAGTATTAATGTTTTGAAGGAACTGCCGCCGCTGCTTTGTATGGTTCGCGGGGTAAAGACGGTGCTATTTTGATCACTACCAAACTGGCGAAAGAGGATGGATTGACTGTTACGGCCGGATTGTCCAGTATGGTTTCTGCCGGATTTACGGTCTTTCCTGAAACTCAGACAGAGTTTGGTTCGGGCTCTAATGGTCAGTATGCCTTTTGGGATGGAGCAGATGGTGGTATCTCGGATGGAGACATGACCTGGGGACCTCGTTTTGCCGGGCAGAAAATAGCACAGTGGAATAGTCCTATCCGTAATAAAGAAACAGGAGAAACGATTCCTTGGTGGGGGGATGTTTCCGGTACGATTTATGATGACCAGTCTAAGTACGAACGGGTGCCCATCGCATGGGAGCCTCATGATAACCTGAGGGACTTTTTACGTACCGGAATTATTACAAAAGCGACTTTTTCAGTGGCAAGCAAAAGTAAAAAAGCTAACTATAATTTTAACGGTGATTTCTCCAATCAGCGCGGACAGGTTCCCAATACTTCGGTTTATACGGGGGGATTGAACTTTAACAGTATGTATAACCTTAGTAACTCGGTTACTTTATCAGCCAATCTTTCTTATAACAAGGTATATTCTCCCAATTATCCACGTTATGGATATGGACCGAAAAATCATATGTATACCATTTTGTTATGGATGGGAAATGATGTAAATGGAAAGGAGTTGGCCGAGCATTATTATCGTCCGGACTCTGAAGGTACACGTCAGGCCAACTACAACTATGCGTGGTATAATAATCCTTACTTTGCTGCCAATGAACTGACGCAAAAGCATGACCGTAATACAATGAATGGACAACTGAAACTGAACTGGGATGTAATACCGGGGCTGAGTTTGCAAGGACGGGCTGCGGGACGTTTGGAAAGCACATTTGAAGATATGTCTGTTCCTAAGTCTTATATGAACTATGGTGATTCGCGGAATGGCGACTACAAAACGTGGAATACTGATCAGCTGGACATCAATGCGGATTTTCTTGCTACTTACACACGTGCTTTCAGCAGGAATTTTACGTTGACTGTCAATGCCGGTACTTCACTGTATTACCGTCAGATTCGGAAGCAAAGCCAGTCTACAGACGGACTGATCGTGGCGAAAGTATACAATTTGGGTAATAGCCTGAATCCTGTAAGCGCTACCAACTCGATGAACGAAAAAGCTATCGAGAGTGTTTATGGTTCTGTGAATGTAGATTTGTTTGAGTCTTTGTTTCTTACATTTACCGGGCGTAATGACTGGTCTTCTACTTTGGCAAAAGGGAATAACTCCTATTTCTATCCTTCTGTGTCATTAAGTACATTGGTTAATGAATATGTGAAACTGCCTTCATGGATGGATTATCTGAAAGTAAATGGTGCATGGGCGCAAGTTTCCAGTGACCTTGATCCTTATTCTTTGTATGCTACTTATTCCAATGGCACACTGTATGGCAGTATTCCGTCCGTGACTTATCCGGGTACGTTACTCAATGCGAATATATTGCCGCAAAAAACAACCTCGTATGAGGTGGGGGTTTCTACTTCGTTTTTGCATAATCGCATTGGAATTGATCTGACCTACTATCATATGCTGGATGAGAACAGTATTATAGAACTGCCCATATCATCTGCCTCGGCATTTACCAAACGTTATGTGAATGGTAACGAATACACAACAAACGGTTTCGAGCTGATTGTTTCCGCCACTCCGGTAAAAAAAAACTTTACCTGGAATGTAGCTACCAATTGGAGTAGTAATATTCGTAAGCTGACCGGGATTTATGGAGACCAGGAGAAGTTCGGCGATTTGAAAAAAGGTGACCGGGCTGATGCTATGTATGCTACCGAGTGGGAAAAGACACCGGATGGCCGGTTGATATTGGATGCGAATACGGGTTTGCCCACTCAGAGCGCTTTTAAGACCAAAGTAGGAAACCAGTCTCCTGATGTTCGTTTCGGATTGCAGAATACTTTCAAGATAAAGGATTTTACTGTCAATATAGATATGGACGGAGCTATCGGAGGAACGTTGATATCTACTACCACGCAGAAAATGTGGTGGGGAGGAAAGCATCCCAAATCTACCATGTATCGTCAGGAAGAATATGATAATGGTGGCAAGCCTGTTTATGTGCCCGAAGGTGTCAATATAGTAAGCGGTGAGGTGACTTATGACGTGAATGGGAATATTGTTTCCGATACCCGTGTCTATAAAAAGAATGAAACAGCGGTAAACATACAGACTTGGGCCCAGAATTATCCTTATCGTGCCGTGGTGCGTACAGAAGAAAGCGAGTTGTTTGCTAATACGTTCAGCCGTTCTTTCCTAAAACTGAGACGTGTTGCAGTGACGTATGATTTGACTAAGTTCATTCAGTCACAGTTTATAAAAGGGCTGGATGTCACAGTGTTTGGAAACAATCTGGCCGTGCTGAAAAAGACTCCTTATTTGGATCCGGACTTTGGTGCCAGTGATGGAGATTTGCAGGATCCGTCGGCCCGTTATGTAGGAGTGAGTGCTAACATTAAATTTTAACGTTTATTCAAAATATGATGAAGAAGTATATCAAATACATGGCATCTCTTCTTGCCGTATCCTTTGCAATGAGTGCTTGCATTGATTTGGAAGAGATGAATGTGGATCCTAATAATGCCACTACTACCAATCCTTCCCTGTTGTTGACCGGAGTTGCTTATAGTGCTTTCAATCAAACCAGTTCGGATGCTTGCCATGCAGCCAAGATGCTGATTCTGACTTCGGGAGAAAGCAAGTATCAGGTTTATAAATGGACGCGTGGGGATTTTGATTATTATAGCAATTTGCGTGATGTGACCAAAATGTCAGAAGAGGCCGGAGAAGGAAGTGCTTATCAGGCTTTGGCTCATTTCTTCCGTGCCAATTATTTCTATCAGTTGACTCTGGACTTTGGAAGTATTCCCTATACGGATGCGCTTAAGGCAGAAACAGATGCGAATTACCAGCCGGCATACGATTCGCAGGAAGTTGTGCTGGCCGGCATTTTGAAGGAACTGGAAGAGGCCGATAAAATGCTTGAAGGCAGTGATGAGATTATTTCGGGAGATATTATCTACAATGGCAACTTGGTTAATTGGAGAAAATTGATTAATGCTTACCGCTTACGTATTTTGATGTCTTTGTCGGGAAAAGAGAAGGTAGGTGATATAGATGTTAAATCGGAGTTTTCAAAGATTGTAGCCGACGGACCTTTAATGGAAAGCTTGTCGGATAACGGGCAGTTGATCTATCTTGACCAGCAGGATAACCGTTATCCGTATTTTAATGACAGCGATTTCGGTTCGGGGCGTTTTATGGATTCCACTTATATTGCTGCATTGGCTACACGGCAGGATCCGCGTTTATTTGCTGTTGCCACGCAAACTCCGAATGCTGAAAAAGCCGGAAAAGCGATTAATGATTTCAGCTCTTATGACGGGGGTGATCCGGCTGTTCCTTATAGTTTGGTTAATGATAAGGCGGTGGCTGGAAACTGTTCCAAGCCTGCTCCCCGTTATTACCAGACTCCGACCAATGAGCCTATGGTCTTGTTAGGTTACGTTGAACAGCAGCTTATATTGGCTGAGGCTGTAGTAAGAGGATGGATTCAGGGAGATGACAAGATTTATTATGAATCGGCCGTCAAGGCGTCTTTTGAGTTTTATCAGAAATATGCTGTGTCGGTAGCTGATTATCTCACTCAGGATGCAGCGGCAGAATACCTTCGAAATGACAAGGTGGCTTATTCCTCTTCCCTTTCTACTGATGAGAAGATAGAGCGTATTATTATGCAAAAGTATTTGCCGACATTTTTGCAGGGAAGTGTATGGCTACCCTACTATGAGGCGCTTCGTACGGGGTATCCCGATTTCCGCCGTGCCGCAGGAGTTAGTCTGCCTTATCGCTGGATGTATCCGCAGGATGAATATAATAACAATGCCACTCATGTGGAGGCTGCTTTGAATGAGCAGTTTGGTGGAAGTGATAAAACCTCGGATAAGCCTTGGTGGTTGCAGTAATCAGTTTAAATAAATTTTTAGGATGATGAAAAAGATAAAAACATTATGTGGTGTGTTGGCTCTGCTTTGTGTAGGGATGATGCCGGTAAGCGCGCAAAATGTGCTGAAATTCAATGCAGACAAGAAGTTTAAGATTGTTCAGTTCACTGATGTTCATTGGGTACCGGGAGACTCTGCCTCGGAAGAAGCGGCGGAGCGAATGAATGAGGTCTTGGATGTTGAGAAACCGGATTTGGTGATTTATACAGGTGATTTGGTGTTTGGCAAGCCGGCGAGCGAGGCATTGTCTAAAGCTTTGGAACCTGTTGTTTCCCGCCGTTTGCCTTTTGCCGTGACTTGGGGAAACCATGATGATGAGCAAGATATGACCCGTATTGAGTTACTGGAATATATCAAAGATATGCCGGGTAATCTGACCTCTACCACGGCAGGGATTTCGGGAGTTACTAATTATGTACTTCCTTTGAAGTCGGAAGACGGAAAGAAGGATGCAGCTGTGCTTTATGTCTTCGATAGCAATGCGTATTCGTCTTTGAAACAGGTAAAAGGGTATGATTGGATAAAGCCGGATCAGATAAATTGGTATGTTGAGAGCAGTGTGGGATATACGGAACGTAATGGTGGCAAGCCACTGCCCTCGTTGGCTTTCTTTCATATTCCTTTTCCGGAATATAATGAAGCGGCGCAAGATGAAAATGCGTTATTGATAGGAACACGTAAGGAAAAGGCTTGTGCTCCGTTGATTAATACAGGTTTGTATGCTGCTATGCTGAATGCAGGAGACATAATGGCTACATTTGTGGGGCACGACCATGTGAATGATTATGTAGTTGATTGGAAAGGGATTTTGTTGTGCTATGGACGGTTTACCGGAGGGAATACCGTTTATCACGATATTCCGGGAGGAAATGGGGCACGGGTCATTGAACTGACACAAGGAGTGCGCTCTTTCAAGACATGGGAGCGTTTGGAGGGAGGAAAGATTATTAATGAAGTAAATTATCCGTCTGATTTCCAAAGAGAATAATAGTCAGTTGGGCAGGATAGAGGTATTCTCAGTACCTGTCCCTTCCGGTGACAAGACTGTTTCGTCATTTGTTATACATAAATTATTGTCACAGCTTCATACATCCCTGTCGGCATTCTATGGATATAGTTAATAATGGCCGGCAGGGTGATAGAATATTATGACCGTTTCAGATATTCGTACCCTATCCGGCAATACAGGCATTTTTTCTTATCGCAATATTCTTTCTTTAATTGTATCAAAGCTTGGCTGTCGGCGGCATTGGAGGCTTTCATTCCGCATTGTTCCCACATGCGGGTGATATAATTGTTCTCCGCTTTCAATTCTTCCAGAAAACTGCCGGCACGTGCACAAAGTACACGATTCCCTTTATGCAGTCCGTAAGCATAGAGAAATGTCACTACCGTGTTGATAATGAGTAAATCCAGTGAGGTGTTACTTAGAGTCTTCGGACGGGAAGGGGAAGAACCGCCAAATGTATAATGAGTGAGCCAGTATTCTGACGTTCCTCCTTTCAGAATATCTCTGACACCTTGTAGTGTTTCCGTTTCCATGATGCGAGAGAGCAGTCCGTAGGCACGATGATAAAGACATGCCAACTGTGCAATCCGTATATGCGGAAAATTAGCAGGACGTAGCCGGAGAAAACGCCATAGGGAAGCATCCATCGGGATAAGTCCGAATTTATGCTGTAGATAGGTGTACTCTTTTTTTAGCCGGAGATAGTATCCGTCTCCATCAGAATCTTCCAGAATGCCGGCTTGTCCAAAGAAGATGGCTTCTATCTGGAAAAGGTCGTTCCGATGCTTGTCTACTGCCCGGAAGGGAAGCCGATGAGCCCAGGTTTCGAAAGCGTCTCCGTTCAGCCCGAAACCGAAATTACGTGCCAGTGTGATAAAAAGCATCTTCCCAATTGCCTTGACAACGTTTTAACCGTTCATTCAATAAGGTCGCTTTTGCTCGAATCTTTCCATCTGTAAGGCAGTCATCCATGAGTGGGCGGTGAAAGGGGAGTGAAGGAATGATGCGGTAACAAGGGGGTAGCTGTCTGTTTCCAACAGTTCCTTGTAGTTGGTGCGGACCGCTTCCGGGCAGATGAGTTGTATTTGGGGGATTCTTTCTCCATTGCTCCTGCTGATTTCCGTATCTATTTCGGAGGCTATATGCAGAATGACAGAGTTGTAACCGGCATCTGCATGATGTCCGTGTTTGAACCAGTCTGAAGATCTTTCATGTATCTCGATATTGCCTATCCAAAGCACACCGTCCAGCTTGAGCTTGGCATTAAAAAAATCGGGACCGGCGTCGGTATTCGCCAGTCCCGTATCTATAACTTCCACTTGTTGGCCGGTTGTTGTTTTCAGTTCTTTGAGAGGAAATATTTTATGTTTCCATACATAGTGTAATAGTTGTTCCATGTTAATGAGGTGTAAATGTTTGGCAAATGTAATGGTTTACAACGAAAAACGCTATCTTTGTGGCTGAAATAACATTCGTAATTATGAAAATAGCATTAATAGGATACGGAAAGATGGGCAAGGAGATTGAAAAGGTTGCAGTTGCCCGCGGACATGAGATTGTGAGTATTATAGATGTTGATAATCAAGATGATTTTAATTCGGAAGCATTTAAATCAGCAGATGTGGCTATTGAGTTTACTAACCCGATGGTGGCATATGACAACTATATGAAAACTTTTGCTGCCGGTGTCAAATTGGTATCGGGCAGTACCGGATGGATGGACAAACATGGTGATGAGGTGAAAGAATTATGCACGAAAGGTGGAAAAACCTTGTTCTGGTCGTCTAACTTCAGTCTGGGTGTCGCTATATTCTCTGCTGTAAATAAATACTTGGCTAAAATAATGAATAACTTTCCCGCTTACGAGGTTTCCATGACCGAAACTCATCATATTCATAAACTGGATGCGCCCAGCGGAACAGCCATCACGCTGGCCGAAGGAATTCTGGAAAATATGAACCGCAAGAGTAAATGGGTGAAAGGGACCATGGTGGCACCGGATGGAACCGTGTCGGGAACATCGGAATGTGCCGAGAATGAGTTTCCTGTAAATTCGATCCGTGAAGGGGAGGTGTTTGGTATTCATACTATCCGCTATGACTCTGAGGCGGACAGCATCTCAATTACCCATGATGCCAAGAATCGGAAGGGGTTTGCCTTGGGAGCTGTTTTGGCGGCGGAATATACATCCAGGCATGAAGGGTTATTAGGAATGAGTGATTTATTTCAGTTTTAAGATATGATAAGAGCAACACGTACACAGTGGATTAAGTTTGCCGTTGTTCTGGCGCTTTACCTGATATTTCTTGTCTGGTTGAGAAGCTGGCTGGGATTGGTGGTTGTACCGTTTATCTTCGATGCGTATATCACAAAGAAGATTCCATGGACTTGGTGGAGAGAGTCCAAGAACCGTCATGTAGTGACTGTCATGGGATGGGTGGATGCTATTGTATTCGCACTGGTGGCGGTATACTTTGTCAACCTCTATTTCTTCCAGAACTATGTGATTCCTTCTTCCTCGCTGGAAAAATCATTGCTGACGGGTGATTATCTGTTTGTGAGTAAAATGAGTTATGGGCCCCGTGTGCCTCAGACTCCGCTGCACATGCCGTTGGCACAACACACACTGCCGTTTTTTAATTGTAAATCATACCTTGAGCATCCACAATGGGATTATAAACGGGTGAAAGGTTTGGGGGATGTACAGTTGAATGATATCGTTGTCTTTAACTTTCCGGCCGGAGATACAGTTGCCACCGGTGTGCCCAATGATGATATTTACCGTCTGAGTTATGGCGCAGGCAAGGAGCTGGCAAAACCGGTGGATTTGGCTTCCATGACTCCGGAGCAGCAACGGGTGGTCTATGATTATTATTATCAGTTGGGACGGGAGTACCTGAAAGAGAATCCACAGAACTTCGGTGAGATAATCAGCCGTCCGGTAGACCGCCGTGAGAACTACGTGAAGCGGTGTGTGGGTTTGCCCGGACAAACGCTGGAGATAAAGGATCGTATTATTTATTTGGATGGTAAAGCTAATAAAGAGCCTGATAATGTGCAGTATCGTTATCTGGTGAAAACCAAGCGTCCTATTCCCGATGACCTGGCTCATGAACTGGGTATCAGCAAGGAGGATATGATGATGTATTATACGGATGCTTCTGTTTATAATATGCCTCTGACGGAAAAAGCGAAAGCGGGTTTGTTGGCGCGTAAGGATATTGTAGTCAGTATTGAGAATACACCGGCTGATGATGCGGGGGGCTTGTACCCGCTGAATATGTATAAGAACTGGACTACGGATAACTACGGACCTGTATGGATTCCCAAAAAGGGAGAGACGGTGAAACTCACGATAGAGAATCTTCCTGTTTATGAGCGTCCTATTCATGTTTACGAGGGTAATGAACTGGCGGTGAAAGATGGAAAGATTTATATTAACGGCAAGGAAACCGATGAGTATACTTTCAAGATGGATTATTACTGGATGATGGGAGATAACCGTCATAATTCGGCTGACTCCGCTTTTGGGGATTTGTTCCTGAAGATCATGTGGTGGGAAAACCTATCTTTATCTGGTTGTCATTGGATAATGACCGTGGCTGGCTGGATGGAAAAATACGTTGGAACCGATTGTTTACCTTTGTAGATAACATTAAATAAATTGCGCATACCCTGTATTCCTGTATGGATAAAAGCAATGCTTACTGCTGTCATTCTGGTACTGTTGGTAAAGACATTTGCTTTCACCTCCTGCACCATTCCCTCTACCGGTATGGAGAATAGCCTTTATCAAGGGGAAAGGGTTTTGGTGAATAAGTGGAGTTATGGGTTTCGTGTGCCTTTTTCTATCTGGCGGTGGCTGGGAAAAACTGCCGGGAAAGGGGATATTGTGTTGTTCAACAATCCTAATCCACGGTCTCCTCAGACGTCGGTGGGCAATCGGGAAGTGTTTATAAGCCGTGTGGTAGGAGTACCCGGAGATACGTTGATGTTGAATGATGAACTGTGGGTGACCGACGAACAAGTGTTGAGCCCGGATAGTAAATCTTTGTATGTCTATTCTCATACGGAAGAAGAAACGATGCAGGCTGCCATGCAGCAAGTGAACATTCAGGGAAACAGGTTGGTGGGGTATGCCGAGTATATACGTACCTTCAGTCATTATGAATATTACCTGTTAAAACAAAAACTGGCGGGAAAAGTGGATTTGATTCCTCTTTATCATAAGGATATAAGCAAGAGCCATCCCTTTGTGATCCCGGAAAAAGGGAAACCTGTCAAGGTATATCCTTGGAATGTGACCTTGTTGTGCAATACTATTGTCCGCCATGAAGGAGTGGCTTCTGTCAGGGGAGATACCCTGTATGTAGGGGGAAAACCTGTAGAAGCCTATACATTTAATAAAAATTATTACTGGATGGCATCCAATAATCCGGTGAATCTGTGTGATTCGCGTTTATTCGGCTTGGTGCCCGATGACCATTTGATCGGTAAAGCTTGGCGCATTTGGTTTTCATCCAGAAAAGGGCGCATTTTCAACGAGTGCAATAATGGAGAATACGATATATTTAAGTTCGGCCTATCTGGCCCCGGTGGAATATTATACAAAACTGTTTGCCTGTGAGAAGGTCTATGTGGAACAGTATGACAATTATGTGAAACAGACTTATCGCAACCGTTGTGTCATTGCGGCAGCCGACGGTCCGCTGGCACTGACTATCCCTACGGAAAAAAGCGGTACGCCTAAATGCCTGATGAAGGATGTCCGTATTTCGGATCATGGCAATTGGCGTCATATACATTGGAATGCTTTGGTGGCTGCATATAGAAACAGTCCTTTCTTTGAGTACTATGCTGATGATTTCCGCGTCTTTTATGAAAAGAAATATGCCTTCTTGTGGGATTATAATCAGGAAATTTGTTCTTTAGTATGCGATTTGATCGATATTCATCCCCATATGGAAGGAACAACGGAATATTGCATGGAATTTGTTCCGGGTGAGGTTGATTTTCGTGAGACTATTCATCCGAAGCGTGACTGGCGTAAGGCGGATGCTGACTTTTGCCCTAAACCTTACTATCAAGTTTTTGATGCCAAATACGGTTTTCTGCCGAATTTGAGTATCGCCGATCTTTGTTTAATATGGGGCCGGAGAGCCTGATTGTTTTGCGAGATAGTGTTAAAGGTATAAACCATAAAGAATAATATCATGAATAATTTGTTTAGTGTAAAAGACCAGGTGGTGGTAATCACCGGTGGAACAGGGGTTTTGGGAAAGGCTATTGCCGCCCATTTGGCAGAAGAAGGTGCCAAGGTTGTTATATTAGGCCGTAAGGCAGAAGTAGGAAATGCCATTGTAAACGAAATCAAGGCCAAAGGCGGGGAAGCCATGTTTCTTGTAACGAATGTGTTGGATGAGGCTATATTGGAGCAGAATCTGAAGGATATTCTCGCAGCATATGGTCGTGTAGATGCATTGCTGAATGCAGCAGGAGGTAATATGCCGGGTGCTACGATTGCTCCTACAGGAAATTTCTTTGATTTGAAGGTCGATGAGTTCCAGAAAGTGCTTAATCTGAATCTTACCGGAACAGTTCTGCCTACACAGGTATTTTGAAGCCGATGGTGGAACAGAAGAAAGGAGCTATTGTGAACTTCTCTTCTATGGCGGCATTCCGTCCGATGACCCGTGTATGTGGTTATGCGGCTGCAAAAGCGGGAATCTCTAATTTCACTGCGTTCATGGCCAATGAAGTGGCTACGAAATTTGGTGAAGGCATCCGCGTGAATGCCATTGCTCCGGGATTCTTCCTGACCGAACAGAACCGTACTTTGTTGACAAACGAAGATGGTACATATACTCAGCGTGGTAATGATGTGATTCGCCAGACTCCGTTCAAACGTTTCGGTAAAGCAGAGGAACTGTGTGGAACCATCCAGTATCTCATCAGCGATGCCAGCAGCTTTGTAACCGGTACAGTAGCCGTAGTAGATGGTGGTTTCAATGCATTTGCCATGTAACAAGTCTTTAGTTTTTAATTCTCAATTTTTTTATTTGATATGATTTTATGTGAGCAAACATGGCGCTGGTACGGACCGAATGATCCCGTATCATTGTGGGACATCAAACAAGCCGGAGCAACCGGTATTGTCAATGCCTTACATCATATTCCCAACGGTGAAGTATGGACGGTAGAGGAAATAATGAAGCGCAAGAAATTGATTGAAGAAGCAGGATTAACTTGGAGTGTCAGAATCCGTGCCCGTACACGAGCATATTAAGACACAGACAGGAGATTATCTGAGATATATCGAGAACTATAAACAGAGTTTGCGTAATCTGGCAGCATGTGGTATCTATATTGTGACTTATAACTTCATGCCTGTACTGGATTGGACCCGTACGGACCTGGCATATACGTTGCCCGATGGTTCCAAGGCATTGCGTTTTGAGCGGGCTGCTTTTGTAGCGTTCGATCTGTTTATCTTGAAACGTCCGGGAGCCGAAAAGGAATACTCGGCCGAAGAGATAGAAAAGGCAAAAGCGCGTCTGGCACAAATGGATGAGGAAGAAATTCATCGTCTGACACGAAATATGATTGCAGGATTGCCCGGTTCGGAGGAAAGTTTTACATTGGAGCAATTCCAAAATGAACTGGACCGTTACAAGGATATTGATGCGGACAAACTCCGCAATAAATTGATTTTCTTCTTGAAAGAAATTTGTCCGGTAGCCGATGAAGTGGGAGTAAAGCTCGTTATTCATCCGGACGATCCGCCTATGTCTATTCTGGGCTTGCCGCGCATTATGAGTACGGAGGCGGATTTCAAGCTGTTGGTGGAAGCTGTACCTAATCCGTCAAACGGACTTTGTCTGTGCTGTGGCTCATTTGGCGTATCTGCACAGAATGATTTGCCGGGTATCATGGAACGTTGGGGAGACCGTATCAATTTTGTTCATTTGCGCAGTACCCAACGTGATGCTGAAGGGAACTTTTATGAGGCGAATCATCTGGAGGGTGATGTGGACATGTATCATGTAGTTAAGAACCTGTTGAAAGTGCAGCAACGTCGTGGAATATCTATTCCTATGCGTCCGGATCATGGTCATCAGATGATAGATGATTTGAACAAGAAAACAAATCCGGGCTATTCTTGTTTGGGACGTATGCGTGGCCTTGCCGAGCTTCGTGGTTTGGAAAAAGGAATAGCGATGAGTATGGTGGCAGAGTAA
>SCPO01001358.1_pt1 | contig 66953 bp, 71 predicted proteins | sample 6106821 | NCBI WGS metagenome assembly SCPO01 (sample SAMN10720448, study PRJNA508395) | human gut metagenome | isolation source: Participant 2 stool, 0 month | host: Homo sapiens | collected 2017
GATGGAAAATGACATCGTTGCTCCTCAGGACGGTACCGTTGCCAGCATAAATGTATCCACAGGCGATTCCGTTGAGTCCGGCGCAGTTTTAGCCACTCTGAACTAAGCAGAAACACGGATCCGCAGTAAGTTGGATTCCATTATGGAGGTAACATTATGGATTTTGGCAATTTAGTAACAAACCTTTTGGGACAGATGGCGTTTTTCCATCTAACCATTGGGAACTATGTGATGATCGGTGTGGCGCTGGTCTTCTTATACCTGGCAATCCGCCGGGGATTTGAGCCTCTGCTGCTGATCCCCATCGCATTTGGCATGCTGCTTGTAAATATCTATCCGGAAATCATGTATTCTCCGGAAGAAACGTCCAACGGCATCGGCGGTCTTTTGTGGTATTTCTTTACTCTGGATGAGTGGAGTATCCTTCCGTCCCTGATCTTCCTTGGCGTAGGAGCCATGACAGACTTCGGTCCGCTGATCGCAAACCCCATCAGCTTCCTTATGGGTGCTGCTGCTCAGCTGGGTATCTATGCCGCATATTTCCTGGCAATTTTCCTGGGATTCTCAGGAAAGGAAGCGGCTGCTATTTCCATCATCGGCGGTGCTGACGGCCCTACCTCTCTGTTCCTTTGCAGTAAGCTGGGACAGACCCAGATCATGGGTCCAATCGCAGTTGCAGCTTATTCCTATATGGCTCTGGTTCCTATTATCCAGCCGCCGTTTATGAAGCTGCTCACTACGGATAAGGAGCGCAAGATCAAGATGGAACAGCTTCGTTCCGTATCCAAGCTGGAAAAGATTTTATTCCCGATCATTGTAACAATTGTAGTCCCTGATTCTGCCGTCTACTGCTCCATTAGTAGGTATGCTGATGCTCGGTAACCTGTTCCGCGAGAGCGGTGTTGTAAAACAGCTGGCAGAGACAGCATCAATGCCCTGATGTACATCGTCGTTATCTTCCTGGGTACTTCCGTAGGTGCTACTACCAGTGCAGAGGCATTCTTAAATGTAACTACCATCAAGATCGTTCTTTTAGGTCTGGTTGCATTTATTTTCGGTACCGTAGGCGGTATCCTGTTAGGAAAGCTTCTGTGCAAGCTGACCGGAGGAAAGATCAATCCTCTTATCGGTTCCGCAGGCGTGTCTGCCGTACCTATGGCAGCCCGCGTATCCCAGAAGGTTGGTTCCGAGTATGATCCTACCAACTTCCTGCTGATGCACGCAATGGGACCAAACGTTGCAGGCGTGATCGGCACGGCTGTAGCAGCCGGTACTTTTATGGCAATCTTTGGCGTATAAAAGGGAATTTTATCACAGTATTTAAGGAGGATTTTTAACTATGGCAGAGATAGAGAAGAAGCCGGTAAAGATCGTGGAAACCTGTCCTGCGTGACGCCCATCAGTCTTTGCTTGCGACCAGAATGTCAACAGAGCAGATGCTTCCCATCATCGATAAGATGGACAAAGTAGGCTACCATGCAGTAGAGTGCTGGGGAGGCGCTACCTTTGATGCCTGCCTGCGTTTCTTGAAGGAAGATCCATGGGAGCGTTTAAGAAAATTAAGAGACGGCTTTAAGAATACAAAGCTTCAGATGCTGTTCCGCGGACAGAATATTCTGGGTTATAACCACTATGCAGATGATGTGGTAGAATATTTCGTACAGAAATCAGTTGCCAATGGTATTGATATTATCCGTATTTTTGACTGTTTAAATGATATCCGCAATCTGAGACAGCCGTAAAGGCTACCAAGAAGGAAAAGGGACATGCTCAGATTGCTCTGTGCTATACCCTGGGCGACGCCTATACTCTGGATTACTGGAGAGACATTGCAAGAAAGATCGAGGATATGGGTGCTGACTCCCTGTGTATCAAGGATATGGCAGGTCTTCTGACTCCATATCAGGCGGCAGAGCTGGTACAGGCATTAAAGGAAGGCACAAAGCTTCCGATTGACCTGCATACCCATTATACATCCGGCGTTGCTTCCATGACCTATATGAAGGCCGTAGAGGCAGGCTGTGAGATTATCGACTGTGCTATGTAACCTCTGGCTCTGGGAACGAGCCAGCCGGCAACTGAGGTTATGGTTGAGACCTTCAAAGGAACTCCATATGATACAGGCTATGATCAGAATCTTCTGGCGGAAATTGCGGCATACTTCCAGCCGATTCGTGAGGAAGCTTTAAAGAGCGGCCTCTTAAATCCGAAGGTTCTGGGTGTAAATATCAAGACCTTGCAGTATCAGGTACCTGGCGGCATGCTTTCCAACCTTGTAAGCCAGTTAAAGGAAGCAGGACAGGAAGACAAGTATCAGCAGGTATTAGAGGAGATTCCAAGAGTAAGAAAAGACTTCGGAGAGCCACCTCTGGTAACTCCTTCTTCTCAGATCGTTGGTACTCAGGCAGTTCTCAACGTGCTTATGGGTGAGCGCTATAAGATGGTTCCGAAGGAGTCCAAGAAGATCATGCTTGGTGAGTTCGGACAGACTGTAAAGCCATTTAATCCGGAAGTACAGAAGAAGATCATTGGAGACGAGACGCCGATTACCTGCCGTCCGGCAGATCTGATCCAGCCTCAGCTTCCTCAGTTTGAGAAAGAATGTGCACAGTGGAAGCAGCAGGATGAGGACGTATTAAGCTACGCTCTGTTCCCGGCTGTAGCCAAGGAGTTCTTCCAGTACAGAGAAGCACAGCAGAAAAAGGTAGATGTGACTGTAGCTGATAAGGAAAATAAGGCTTACCCTGTGTAAATGACGGGATAAAACTGCATATGTAAAATAAAACAGCCTTCTGGCTGACGGTGCTTTTGATGAGTCCCGGCAGCCGGCGGCTGTTTTTTGGAAATAAATGATTATTTTTCCCACTTCATAGCCGCCGCCACATCCAGCATACCGCTGGAAGCGGTTTTTCCCTTTAAGGGGGCCAGCTTATGAACTGTGGAAAGAAGGGCAGTTTTTACATCTGAAAGGCTGAGATCCGGACGACCGGAGTAGAGAAGAGCCGCTGCGCCTGTGACCATGGGAGCAGCCATGGAGGTACCGGTCATAGCGTAAGGGTATCGGCTGGTACGGTGCTCAGGATATAGGTTCCGGGAGCAGCCAGATCTACGTTTATCTGTCCGTAGTTGGAGCTTTCATCCAGATGACCGTTAAACAGAAGATTTCCCGTGGTAATAATATTATCATAGGGGAAGCTGGCAGGATAAACCGGATGTCTGTCAATGTCATAGCCGATTTCATACTGGTTGCCGTTTCCGGCAGCAGCCACAAAGAGCATATGGGAATCCCGGATGGCGGCCTCAAATTCAGGGGAGGTTTGTCCGGAGCCAAAGCTTAAATTGCAGATTTGCGCTCCATTGGCTTCTGCGTAGCGGATTGCCTCGATTACGCTTTCAGGAGATCCCTTTCCTTCTTCTCCTCCCAGGGCTTTTAATACCATGATTTTTATATAATGGCTGTCTCCGATGCCGGCTATGCCGCCGTTTCCCTTTACAGCTGCGATGGTTCCTGCTCCGTGGGTGCCGTGGGTATCTTCATCGCCTGCAAAGAGCTGATTGGTATTTGAAATGAAATTCCAGCCGTTTACATCATCAACATAGCCGTTTCCGTCATTGTCAATGGAATCTCCGGGGATTTCATCCTCATTGATCCAGATGGCGTCCTTTAAATCCTTATGGGAGGTGTCGATTCCTGTGTCGATCACAGCCACAGTGACAGGGCGTTTATCGGGCTGCTGCCCATAGAGCTGCCAGGCTTCCTTAATATTGATATCAATACCCAATACGGCGTCCGTCTGAATGGCGTCGTAATTGCTGGGACCGAGAGGCGGCAGGGAAATGCCGTCAATGCCGCTTTCTCCATAGTGAACATAGATACTGTCTAATGTGCGGATATTCAGCTTTCGTTCCGTTCTCTGCAGGTTACCCATATTGCGCAGGGCCCATTGATATTCGGAATATTCGTCGCCGGAAGAAACAGCTTCTACTCCGGGTCCGCTGAAAAAAAGTGAAAAATCCCGGCTGCCGTTCTTTGCGCCTAAAGCCGTAAGCGGGGAAGATGATGCTGTCATAGAAATGGAAGCGCCGCTGAAAGGGCTGCTGCCATAAAATGGTTCATATCTGAAAACTCCTTTCCTGAGGCTGTATTATATCATATTTTTAAAATATATGCCAATATTGGCGCAGATGAACTTTTTATGAACTTTTGAAATAATATTTGTCTGTGACAAGCTCACTTGACAAAAGGGCAGATATCAGGGTATAAAAAGAGTACATTTTAGAATTGGAGGTTATTTATGGGATTTACATTGGATGTAAGTATATCTGCAGTAACCGTATTTTTACAGGGTCTTCTAAGCTTCTTCTCCCCTTGTGTGCTGCCTTTGCTGCCCCTTTATATCGGCTATCTTTCCGGCGGAACAGCCGTAAAGGGCGAAGACGGAAAGATTCATTATAAACAAAGCAAAGTGTTGGTTCATACCCTTTTCTTTGTGGCAGGAGTCAGCTTTGCCTTTTTTCTTCTGGGGCTTGGCGTATCGGCTGTAGGAGGATTTTTTCACAGCCACCAGGCTATGTTTGCACGGGTGGGCGGTATTCTCGTGATGCTGTTTGGCCTGTATCAGCTGGGGATATTTGGAACATCCTCGGTTCTGGGAAGGGAGCACCGTCTTCCGTTTCAGCTGGACCGCCTTGCCATGTCTCCGGTTACTGCCCTGCTCATGGGCTTTACCTTCAGCTTTGCCTGGACGCCCTGTGTGGGACCGGCTCTTACAAGCGTCCTTCTGATGGCCGCTTCCGCGGCGACCAGATCACAGGGCTTTGGCCTGATTGGCGTTTATACGCTGGGCTTTGTGCTGCCGTTTCTGTTTGTGGGGCTTTTTACCACCCGGCGTCTGGAACTGTTTAGGAAATACAGGGAGTGGTACGGTATACGGTAAAGATCGGCGGTATCCTTATGGTGCTTATGGGTATTCTGATGTTTACCGGGAAAATGAATGATGTGACCGGATATTTATCACGCATTTCCGGCACACAGGTTCCCCGGACGGAGCGTATGGAAGAAGGCACTGTGGCGGAGAAAGCAGAAGCAGATAACGAAGGAGAAAGTACAGAGTCCGGGACAGGCGGGCCTGAAAGCACAGCTGCTTCAGAGGAGGCTTCCGGTGAAACAGCGCCTGCAGAAACGGCAGCCGATGCGCGTCCCGTGATTCCGGCAGTTGATTTTGAACTGGAGGATCAGTACGGAAATATTCACAGACTGGAGGATTACAGAGGAAAGACGATTTTTCTGAACTTTTGGGCAACCTGGTGTCCGCCCTGTAAGGCTGAGATGCCGGATATTCAGAAGCTGTATGAAAAGTCTGCCACAGAGGGAGAGGATGCGGTAATTGTTCTGGGCGTTGCTGCGCCCAATATGGGACAGGAAGGCTCTGAGGAAGAAATTGCCGCATTTATGGAAGAAAAGGGTATACTTACCCGGTACTGATGGACACAGAGGGAGAGCTGTTTAATTCCTATGGTATCATGTCCTTCCCAACCACCTTTATGATTGACCGGGATGGAAACGTATTTGGATATGTGAGCGGTATGCTGTCAGCGGATATGATGGACAGCATTGTACGTCAGACGTTGGACGGGAAGATGGAAGGAAGATAAAACAGCATAAAATAAGATTGCCGAAAAGCAATGGAATCCTGTTTTTAAAGAGGAATTGCTTTTGCGGCAATTTTTTATATTATGTTACAACTTATATCAATCAGTTATCGGTGTTATGGTCAAGCTTGTTTGTAACACTCTTAATTTCTATCACAGGGTTTATACGACTCCGTAGCGAGTCTCATAAGGCGTTTTGTAGTCATTATAAGAATGCGGATGTACATGATTATATTGTACATATGCAAATTCTTTGATTGCTGTGTAGAGTTCTTTCTCTGTGCGATAATAATGTTGGTAAATAAGATCATTTTTCAATGTGTTGAAATCATCTGAGCCCCCAATAATTGTTGTATTTCTGAAGGAAATTGATGATCCTCTGATAGATTTCCTTTGCGAAGAATGCCGCTGCTTTTTTAGAAAATCACTTTCCTTCCGGAGTTCTGCAAGTTGCTTTTTGAACTGTAGATTCTCCTTCATTTAATCATAATTGGCTTTGGCTTCGTCATTCGTTTGGTATTCTTCACGGAATTTGATTGTTTTTCCTGTTCTGAAAATCATGTCCTACATTAGTACAGCACATAAGCAGGGATACAATGCATTCATAGCAATCAAACATGCAATATCGGGTTATCCGGAGTTCACCTTTGAATAAGGGTTGTTCTGAATAGTTAGAAATTAATAAATACAGATTGCATTTTCGATTTCCATCATCTAAACTATAGTCAAAAATATCTGTCATTTTATTTGAATCAAAAATACTGTGGCAAAAGCAAAATAATAAAACATTTGGGAGAGAAGAAATGAAAAAATACGAAGGATTACGAAAGTGGTATGAAAAAATCACCTTCCACCGGCTTCTGACATTGTCCATGGTGTCTCTTGTCAGTATCGTATTTATAAGTTTCAGTATGATAGTGACAAATCTGTCGGAAGCGAAAATAAGACAGAATGTAAAGGATAATATGTCAATTGTAGTAAAACAGTTTGATGTATATCTGGATAATTATATATCTAACGTATATAAGGGCTTTCTGGCCTTGGAATCCGATCAAAACCTGCTTTGGCTGCGCAGTATGAAATCTGACAGATATCGGCTGTCCCATGCGGCAGCCAGCTATATTTATCTGAATAAGCTCCTAAATCAGTTTCTAAATGTCAATTCTGCCTGCGTCCATAATGTATATCTGAATTTCGGGGATGGAAAGGTATTGACTCAGGCATATAACAAAAATTTGTTGAAAATTCATTATACATACCAGACGTGGAAAGAACGATTTCCTGAAAATAAGTATTACTGGGTAGATGCGGATTCCTGCAGAGATCTGATACCAGATGAAGAGGTTGGCGCTGTACTGTTTCATCTATATGAAGGAAAGCAGAATGGAATCATCCTCATTGCACTGAAACAGGATTTTTTTGAAAATATACTGGATGTAACTGCACTGGATCAGGAGGCCAGCCTGAGCATACTGACTGATTACGGAAGTATGCATTTCGGACAACAGGCCGCATGGAATGTGGTGCAGGACAACAGGGATTATCTGATTGAAAATGCAGAGCGAAACGGCGGTATTCAAACAGAGCTTTTGGATAATTATTATTTTATGTATGAGAATATTGATCTGACCGGATGGAAGCTTGTTTATAATGTCAAAGAAAGCAGTATTTCCAACGCCCATTATATTATGCGCGATGTAATGATTATTACGATAACCATGATTGCAGTCATGGCAGGACTTTTGGGGCTTCTGTCTAATGCAGTCAGTTATTCGCTTCGGGCATTGACAAAAAGTAGAGGATACAGATATTCTGGATCATGAGATATCTCTTCATTCTTATGCAGAGATTACTACTCTGAGCAACAGTCTGGAGAAAATGCGCCAGCGTATTAACCATCTGTTAAAACAGGTGGAACTGGAACAGGAGGCTAAACGGCAGATTGAGGTTGCTTTGCTGCAGGAACAGATCCATCCACATTTTCTGTATAATACACTGTATTCTATTATCCAACTGTGCGAATTGAAAAAAACAGAGAAAGCCAGTGAGATGCTTACGGCTCTGGCTACCTTTTATCGCATTGGTCTGAACAGAGGAGAAAATATTATTACGGTAGAAGAAGAACTGAGGCATGTGAAAAATTATCTCTTTATCCAGCATTTCAGGTATTCGGATCTCTTTGATTATACCATTGACTGTGACACGGAAATTTTAAAATGCCGTATTCCGAAAATGTCCCTGCAGCCTCTGGTAGAGAATGCCATCTACCACGGGATCAAACAAAAGCATGACTTCGGAAATATATGTATTTTAGGCGGAACCTACGACGGAGAAAACGCTTATTTGGAGGTGCATGATGATGGCCCAGGTATGGATGAGGCGCATCTGAAAAAGATCCAATCCTGCCTTCGCGATGGAATTTCCGGGGAGGATACGGTAAGCTTCGGACTGAAAAATGTAGATTCCCGAATCAAATTTGAATTTGGCACACAATATGGTCTTGAAATCGAATCCCTGCCTCAGAATACCTGTGTAAGAATCTGTTTTGCCATGAAGAACATGAAAAAGGAATCTGTCCAAGTCTAAAGGAGAAGAAAAATAATGAGAAGATATAGCATCCTGTTTATTGATGATGAGGAGCTTATAAGAGAAAGTTTTTTACAGCTGGTTGACTGGGAGGCTCATCAATTTGATGTTGCAGGAACGTTTAAAAATGGAGAAACAGCCTGGGAATATCTAAAGTCCCATCCGGTAGATATTATTATTACGGATATCAATATGCCTTTTATGAATGGAATCAATCTGTTGGAACATATTCGAATGGAAAAATTAAAAACCAGAGTACTGTTTCTTACTGGATATGAATATTTTGAATATGCCCATAAGGCAGTACAGCTTCAGGCCTTTGATTTTCTTTTAAAACCGATAACAACAGAAAAGCTTTTAAGTGCAGTAGAACGTGCAGCCTTCGATATTGAAAAGGAGGAGGCAGCAGCGGAAGCTGTGGGAAAAAGTCAGGAGCTTTCCCGCAGCAATTTTATTAATCGGATGCTGTATGGAAAAATAAAAAAGGAAGATATAAATAAAGAGGCTATGGGGGTGGGAATTCCAACAGAAGTAGGATGTTATCTGGTAATGATGGCGGCTGTAGATGTATTGAAGAGCCAAAAGGTTTTGGAGGGCGAGATAGGAGAGTCAAAACGACAGCTTCAGATGAAAATTTTACAGAAAAAAGATATGTTAACGGAAGAAACAGGGGAGCATTTTGAATTATATTTTGCCAGAAATGTAAGCACACACATTCAGATGGTACTGGCAGCTCAGAAAAAAGATGTGTTTAATCCTGCTTTTATACGTATGTTTATAGACAGAATTTTGGAGCTGGAAAAAGAAGAACTGTGGTGCCGCATTACTTTGGCAGTGGGAAGAAGCCGCAGATATATAGAAGAATTACCCGAATCCTTCAAAGAGTTCGCCATGCTGTAGATAATCGCCATATGTTAAAAGGAAAAGGCTGGAAGGTGATTTATGCCTCTGATTCCGTTCAGGAAAGAAAAGAAGAAATACAAATCGTTCTTCCAACAGATACTTTTCTGCATCACATCCGCATGGGAATGACAGAAGAGGTGGAGGCAGATATTAAAAATATTTATGAACCCTTCCGCCACAAAAATACATATCTCTGGAATCAGCTAAAATGGTAACAACAGAACTGGCAATCACGGCCTTTAAGGGAGAAGCTTCTTCTGGAGATGAATCTGTCAGTTATCTATATTATTTAAACCATATTCAACAGCTGAATACCCTGGATGAAATGGAGGATGATATCCTGCGTTTTGCAGTCAGCATCGCAGAAAAGCGCAAAAAGGAGGGAATCACAAAAGAAAATTGCAGAACAGGCTCTGGAATATTTAAAACGCAATTATAATAAGGAGGATCTGAGCCTGAATGATATTGCAGCCTTTTGAATATCAGTGTTCCGTATTTGGCTGTTCTGTTTAAACAGGAAACGAAACAGAATTTCAGCGCTCATTTGTTGGAGGTTCGAATGGAAAAGGCGAAGGAGCTTCTGCGTACAACCGGATACACAGTTAATGAAATCGCAGAGCAGGTGGGCTATAACAGTTCTCAGTATTTTGCTGTATGTTTAAAAAATATACGGGCATTTCTACCGGAGTCTACCGGGATCAGATATAAAAATATTCGGCAACCTTGCCTTCCGATCAGGAAGGCTCTTCTTTTTTTGCCAAATACATCCCTTTTATTGCCTCTATTTTGTGCAAATCAACTTTATACAATATAAAAAACAATACAAAAAACACTCATACAGTATAAAAAATTAAACATTTTATATAGAAAAGAATCTGTAAACAGGATGTCCTGTTTTATATAATAAAATCATCAGAAGGGAGGAACAATCATGAGACTAAAAGTAAAGACCGGCATTGCCAAAAAGGACATGATGCCTTATTTATTTCTGATGCCGGCAATGTTTTTTATCTTGGCATTTCTTGCATATCCGCTGGTAACTGTGTTTTCTACAGCCTGCAGAGCTATGATGTAACCAAAATTGCTGATAAAGGATTTGTGGGACTTGAAAACTTCGAAAACTTATTTGGAGACAAGATTTTTTATCGTTCTCTGGGCGTATCTGTCAAATGGGTTCTGGTAGAGGTTTGTTCCCAGCTTGTTTTTGGAATATTGCTTGCTCTGCTCCTCGATAAGAAATTTAAAGGAAGAGGCATCTATCGTTGTATCGTATTCTTTCCGTGGGCAGTATCCGGTGTTTTAACTTCTATGCTTTGGTCACTGATCTATAATGAAAATATCGGACTTTTAAATTCTATCTGCCGGGATCTGGGGTTGATCTCTAAAAATATGGCCTGGCTGGGAAATATGAAAACCGTATTTAAGGCAACAGCAGTTGCTGAGATCTGGAGGGGTATTCCTTTCTTTGCAATCACCATTCTCGCAGCACTGCAGAATATTCCATCCGATCTTCATGAGGCCTGCGTTGTAGATGGAGCAACTACCCTTCAGGAGATTTTTCTGGTTAAGCTGCCAATTTTAAAGGATACTATCATTTTGACTACCCTGCTTCGGGCAGTGTGGGAATTCAACAATGTAGACCTGATCTTTACTTTGACAGGCGGCGGTCCTTCTTACCGAACGACCACATTGACAATGTATATGACTAATATGTCTGTAAAAAATGGAAATTACGGATATGGTTCTACTTTAGCAGTGATTGCTTTCTTCATTTTGCTGATCTTTGCTGGAGTTTATCTGAAAATGTCCGGTTACGGAAAGGAGGATGCATAAAATGGGAACTCATAAAGCAAAAAATATGGTTCAAACTTGCATTTTCCGCAGCTCTTATTGTTATACTGCTTTTTATCCTGTTTCCAATTTACTGGTGTCTGGCCACGTCGTTTAAACCTTCTGCAGAGATTACCTCCAAGACCGTTACATACTGGCCGGCAGCATTTACCCTGAAAAATTATTCGGAAGCATGGACGAAAAGCGGATTCAGTACATATTTTAAAAACAGTTTGTTCATTTCAGCATTTGGTGTAATGTTTATTGTTGTGATCTCCGTACTGACGGGATACGCACTGTCCCGTTTTAAATTCAAAGGAAAAAATATATTTATGCTGATCCTTCTTTGTACGCAGTTCATTCCTGGGGCCATGCTGATTACACCGATTTTCATTATTTTTAAGAATCTGGGTATGTTAAACAGCCTGTTTGCACTGGTGCTTGTAAATACTACCTTCCATTTCCCATTTAATTCCATACTGATGCGGGGATTTGTAGGAGGAATTGATTATACCATTGAGGAGGCCGCACAGATTGATGGATGCAGCCGTTTGGGGGCAATCTGGCATGTACTGCTTCCGGTATTAAAACCTGGTATCGCTACCATTGCTGCATACGGATTTATTTCCTGTTGGAATGAATTTCTCTTCTCATTTATGTTTATCAGCAAGCAAAATAAGCTGACCCTTCCTGTAGGTTTAAAAAATCTGGTAGGCGAGTTCAGTATTAATTATGGACAGCTGGCGGCTGGTGCTGTAATCGCTGTTGTGCCTACTCTGATCCTTTTCAGCTATGTTCAGAAAAATCTGGTGGGCGGACTCAGTTCAGGAGCAGTTAAGGGATAATGACATCCCAGATTTATAAAAAGGAGTGTAGATGACTATGAAAAAAATGAAAAAAGTATTGGCATGCACAATGGCAGCAGCTATGGCAGCAGCGCTGACAGCCTGCGGTGGTTCCGGAGACAGTGAGACGCCTGCGGCAGCATCATCCGAATCAAAATCAGAGGCTGCTGAAGCAAAGACAGAAGAGGCAAAATCAGAAGCTTCCGGTGATAAGGTAACTGTTACCTTCTGGGACGAAAATGCAGGTGATCAGCGTACCGAGTTTTATATGGAAATTATTGAAAAATTTGAAGAAGAAAATCCGGATATCCATATCGAATATCTGGGACTTTCCTCCAGCGATGCTCTTTCCAAATACAAGACAGCAATCGCAGCCGGTGAAACACCTGACGTAGGCGGTTTAAATAACTCCTGGGCATCGACAGTAATCGGACAGGGTCACTGCGTAGCTCTGGATGATATGTTCACTTCCTGGGAAGGCTCCAAGGATATGGAAGAGGGGTATATGGAAACCTGCCGCACCTATAACAAGGACGGTAAGCTGTACATGATGCCTACATCTGCCAATTTTATTACTTTATGGACAAATGATGAGATGCTTGCAGAAGCTGGAGTAGAAGCCCCTAAGACCTGGATGATTTCTTTGAGGCAGCCGAGAAGCTAACCGATAAGGATAATGACCAGTATGGCTATACTATCCGCGGCGGTGCGGCTTCACCTGCGGTATTAATTGACTTTATTTATTCTTATCTGGGAACAAATGAAGTATTTGACGCGAATGGAAAGACAACTATTAATTGCGATGAGGCAGTTGCTTTCCTTGAAAAATATCTTGGACTGTATGGGAAATATACGCCTGAAAGTGATATTACCGCAGGTTACAAGGAAATTTCTGCAAATTTTGACTCTGGCGTATGTGCAATGTTTACACACAACCTTGGATCTTATGGCAGCCATGTAACAGCATTCGGCGGAACCGAAGGCTTTACCGCCAATCCGCTTCCTACAGCAGACAACGGCAAATACATCAATTACGGCGGTGCTTTAACTGGTCTTTGTATGTTTGATACCTGCGAGAATCAGGAAGCGGCATGGAAATGGATTACATTTATGTGTGATCATTATGCAACAGCTTCTGGAATCAGTCCATCGGACAGCTTCCAACCAATACTGCCTGCTATGAAGATGAATGGATGAGCGAAATGCAGCACATCCAGTGCGCCATCGAAACTACCAGTCAGGATAATTGCCTGACATATACCTCTCCGGCATATCTGCCTGAATGGGGCAACATCAATTCTACCTATATTGAGCCAGGTATCCAGTCTGTAATGTCCGGCGATATGACAGCAAAGGAACTGCTTGATTTGTGGGCAGAGCACTTAAATGAGGCTTATGCAAATTATATGGCGAACTAAAAAATTGCAGCAGATTTAAATTTTTACCCAAAATATAAAAGCGGGCGCGCCGGCGGTTATACCGGCACGCCCGCTTTACGCAAAAAATAAAAAGGCAAAAGGAAAAAATAGGAGGAACAGCTATGATCGGAACAGTATACCCATCCGAAAAGAGGACTTATACAGATGAAAAAAGCGGTGCACAGATTACACAGCTTACAAATCAGGGGATAAATTATCATTTTTATTTTACGGAAAATTCTTTTGACCTAGATGGAAAAACCATATATTTTCTGTCCAACAGAGAACACGAGGGTACAGAAATATGCAATCTGTTTAAAATGGATCTGGACAGCGGGGAAATGGTACAACTGACAGATGACCCACTGGGGGTAGAGGTAGGAAGAATCACCAAGACGCCTGACGGAGAATATGTGGCTTATGTTACCGGCTCCCAACTGCGTCTTTACAATACAAAGACCGGAGAAAATAAACTTCTGTACGAAGAAAAAAATCATATGCTGCTGCAGAATCTTTCCTTCAGCTGTGACAAGCAATGGATCGGCTTCAACAGAAATGAAGATGTGGATGCACTGCCGGACGGTGGTCCTAATTATGCCGGTTTTAAAGAGAAAATGTTTGCTACAAAGGATGGACGTGTTTCTGTTATCCGTTTGGATGGAAGTGAATTTCATGATGTATTCCGGGATACGCACTGGTTAAGTCATTTTCAGTTTTCTCCAGATAATCCAGATATTGCCATGTTCTGTCACGAAGGCCCATGGAATTATGTACAGCAGAGAATCTGGATGATCAATATGAATACAGGTGATATCTGGCCTTGTTTCCGACAGACAGAGGATGACTGTGTGGGACATGAATTCTGGGCGCAAAACGGAGATGTGATCTTTGACAATCGGCGGGGCGGCCATGATGGAACTATCTCAAACTCAAAAAGCCAGGTTTATGCGTCGGAACATGTAAGCGCAGAGATACCTTATTTTGGTTTTGCCCATAAGGACGGTAAGGTATACCGGAAAATCAATATGCCCTTCTACTGCAACCATTATTTTGCCAATGGAGATTTGTCCATGTTTGCAGGGGATGCAGTGGATGACATTCTTCTGATCCAGCCAGCAGAAGATGGGACGGCAAAAATGAAGATATTGGCACATCATAATACTACTTGGCATTATCAGCGTTCACACTGTCACCCTACGTTCAGTTGGGATGGAAAGAAGCTTTTGTATGCAGTAGATACAGATGAATGGCATGACAACCTGTTTCTGGTAGATGTACCGGAATCCATTTAACTGACGGAGAAATACAATGAAACGAGATATAATACTGAGAAAGGAAGACTTTCACGATTTTCCTATTGGTGAATTTCCGTATGACAGAGATCATACTGCTGCCGGTGAATATCATTATATTGTAGAAGAGGGGTACCGAGGAGTCTGGTATGATCCGGTCTGCAATTATACCTATAATGGTACGGGCCCCACCTGGATTATTACCGAATATCAGGGGTTCATTATATGGAATCTATGAGGATCGAAAAACAGGCCTCACAGAATATTTCCAACTCTGGAAACAGGAGAAAAAGAGTGGGGGGAATATACGGTATCCGTAAAATTGAGACGTCTTTCTACGAAAGGTACAGCAGGAATCGTTTTCTGTATGAGAGACAGTATCGATACACTGGCGTTCTGTCTGGAAAACAGAGACAGGGCTGTTCTTTCTTATCGTCACAAAGAAGATATAATGACTTTGGCAGAAGCAGAATTTCCTCATGGCTGCGATGAATTTTACCTTTTGGAGGCAATCTGTCATGAAGGATATGTGGATTGCCGTATCAATGGACATCTGCTGTTTTCTGTTTCTGTACAACAGGCTTTAAGAGGCGGAAGGGTAGGAATTACCGCAGATTGTCCTTCTCAATTTACTGATTTTGAAACTTTGGTATCAACGGAAGAATTTCAGGCAATCCAAGAACGTACAAGACAGGCAAAGGAATTGGAAGAAAACGAGATGTCTTCTCATCCGGCCATGAAACTGTGGAAAACCATTGACCTTCAGGATTTCGGCACCAGCCGACAGGTTCGTTTCGGCCATCTGACAGGAACAGACGAATGGTTTGTGGTATTGGCACAGATGCAGAAGCGTATCAGCCGGGATGCCTACGGTTTTATAAGCTGTCTGACAGCTATTGACTTGGAAGGCCGTGTTCTGTGGCAGCTGGGAGAGCCTTCGATTAATGCGAATATCTTGGGAAAGGTTTCTGCTGATATGCCATTTCAGATATATGATATCGACGGAGATGGAAAAGATGAGGTAATTGTAGGGAGAAATTTTGAAATTCAGATTCTGGAAGGAACCACCGGAAAAATAAAAAAATCAGTAAAAACCCCCTGTTCTGATGACAATGACAGTGAACTAATCGGAGTGCCCTATCAAATCTACGCCTTTGACAGAATCAACCCGGATGGCATTCGTATCTGCAATTTCAGAGGAAAAGACCGACCGGCAGATATTCTGATCAAGGATCGATACTGCCGTGTCTACGCTCTCGATGAAAATTTAAATCTTCTATGGAAATACCGAAGTCATAAAAACACGGGGCATTGTCCGCTGCCAGTGGATATTAACGGAGACGGACGGGATGAAGTGCTGGTGGGTTATACCATGTTGGATGCAGACGGATGTGAGCTTTGGACCTATCCCATCACAGAAGATCATACCGATGAAATAGTAGCCGGAAAATTTCGCGGAGATGGAACGGGATATTTTGCCTGTGTATCCGGAACCCAGGGTTTTTTTATTGGTGATTTTTATGGAAATATAGTAACCAGAGATCTGATTGGCCACGCCCAAAGAGTCAGCGTAGCCAATTATTGTCCGGAAAGACCTGGATTTGAGCTTGCGGTGGTAAATTTCTGGGGACATCAGGGTGTAATTTACCTTTATGATTCAGATGGGAAAGAATTATGGGAGATAGAAAATAAAATGAACGGCAATATTCTGTGTCCTGTAAATTGGGACGGCAGCGGACAGGAACTAATCCTGATCAATGCAGATCCCTTCAATGGCGGATTGATGAATGGAAGGGTATTCGATCTGTCTCCTTCCCTGATGATGGACATCCGACTTTGTGCTGTGAAGCAATCAATCTGACCGGTGACGAACGGGATGAACTGGTAGTATGGGATTACCACAGTATGTATATCTATACACAGGAAGACAGCCCCAGGCCCCAAAGTTACCACCCTGTAAAATTCCCGATTTACAATGCGTCTAATTATCGAGGCGAATATGCTTATCCAGATAACTTCTATCTGGATTTCAGTAAAAAAGAGCGTCAAAAAGGAGAGTGAACGTATCATGAAAATTAGTACACCAGAAAAGCAGGGAATCTCTTCCCGTTCCTGCTCCGTTTTATTGACCGATTAGAAGAACAGAAAATACCCGTTCACAGTATCCTCATTGCAAGACACGGATATTTAGTATTGGAAGCCTACTATAAGCCCTATGAAAGACATACGCTGCATCGTATGTTTCACAGACCAAAAGCTATACCTCTCTGGCTATTGGCCTTTTGGTATCTGAGGGACGAATTTGCCTTCAGGATAAAATTTGCAATTATTTCCCGGAATATCTTCCGGGAAAGGTACATCCCTGGATGACTGAAATGACGATAGAAGATATGCTGAAAATGGAAACCTGCCATAACATGACAACCTATAATAAAACCAGCTCTACGGAAAACTGGGTCAGAAGTTTTTCCAGACCGTTCCAACTCATCGCCCAGGAACTGTTTTATGTACGATACATCTTCTTCCCATACGCTTTGCGCTCTGGTAGAAAAACTAACCGGTCAGAAACTGCTGGATTTTCTGAAGGACAGGCTATTGCGTCAAATCGGCTCTTCCGAAGAAAGCTATATTATGCCAGATCCATTTGGCGTTTCTATGGGTGGCACAGGACTGATGGCAAAACCAATAGATATGATGCGGGTGGGACTGATTATCCTGAATGGAGGAAAACACCCGGATGATTATGGACAGTCAAAAGGAAAACAGGTGTATCCGAAGGAATATCTGGATCAGGCTCTGGCTTTTCAGACACCTACCATTATGAGTTCCACCAGAGATTGGGGATACGGATATCAGTTCTGGAAGATGCCGGATAATGGTTTCGCCATGTTGGGAATGGGAAGCCAGAACACCTTGTGTTTCCCCAAGCAAGATATGGTTATTGTAATGACCTCTGACACCCAGGGAATTCCAAACGGTGATGATATGATTATTCATAGTATCCGCACAGAGATCTTTGAAACATTATCAGATGATATGCTTCCTGAAGATGACGGATTGCAGAAAATGATGAAAAACAGGCTGGCAAATCTGACACTGCCGGTATTGAACGTACAAAACAAAGAAAATCTTCAGGAAACTATAGATAGAAAAAATTACTTTTTTTATCCTAACAAAAACGGATTTAAGCGACTGCGGGTCATTTTTGAAAATAAGCAACAGGGAATTCTGGAATATGAAAATGAGCGTGGAACTCATCAGATTTTTTTTGGCATAGGAAAACACAGGAATTGCCTGTTTCCTGAATACAGACAGCTGTGCGTATCATCAGCCACCTGGTGTGACAGGGATACCCTTTACATCTGCTCCCAACTAACCGATGAATTAGTGGCGGCCATTCATTTTAAACTTGTATTCTCTGAAAATGGGACTCTTACCCTTATGATGAAAAAACAGAGGAAACCCAATTTAACGAATTTCAGGGTGTGCTGACAGCATCCCTTTAACTGGAGAAATTTAATATGGAGTATAAAAGCGAAAATATAAAGCTTATTTTTCTCAGGATATAGTGTATGAAAAAGATGGATTGAAAAGACAGCTTTCATTGGAGAAAGGGATCGGACAGAATGAAGATCTTCTTGCAGTTTGTATGACAGAACGTGAGAAGAACGGAAATATGCGGCTGCACATGAAAGTGAAAAACACAGGAACACATCCTGTTATTCTCAGAGAGGTGAATTACATTCGGGTGCAGGATCAAAAGGATTTTACACTCTTCGAACAGAACCTTGAGAATTTTCTTGTATACCGTCAGGGACGTCACAAAAATGATGTTCCCACTGTATTTTGTCCTGGAATACGGGATGGACGGCTGGCAGACGGAACAGGCGGTATGACAGAAACGGAGACCAGAAAAATAATGCATCGCAGATCATTCATAGCGATTCTCTGACTTTATTTCATTATCAGGATACAACAATGCTCTGGGGGTTTATGACAGGAAGAAACTGTTTTGTAGACTGTTGTATTGCAGCAGAATATAAACAGCAGGCTGACGAAGGTCTTATAGTCTGCGGATGTTCTTCTATCAATATTGTGCTGGAACCAGGAAAGAATTTTGAGGGAGAGGAGCTTCTTATCGCTTCCGGAAAAGATGAAAACCGGCTCATCCGGGATTTTTCTATGGAAAAAGCAGAACGATACAATGCCAGATATCATTCAAAAGCACCTTCTGTATTTTGCACCTGGTATTACTATGGACTGACAGTGACCTATGAAGATGTGGCTCTTTCTCTTTCAGAAATAAAGAAAAAGCAGCTGCCCTTTGATGTGTTTCAGGTAGATGAAGGCTGGGAAATTACTTTGGGAGAATGGGAACCAAATGAAAAATTTCCCCGTTCCATGAAAGAAGTGGCACAGGAAATCCGTAATGCAGGCCTGACGGCGGGTATCTGGACCAGTCCTTTTATTGCACATGAAACGGCATCTGTATGGAAGAAACATCCAAAGTGGATTTTACGTGACAAAACAGGAGTTCCTTGTCTGTTCCATATGAATGATACCGTATATCAGGTCTTTGATATTACCAACCCTGAGGTTTATTCGTATTTTACAGAACTTTACAAAAAACTAACCTTTGACTGGGGTTATACCTATCATAAACTGGATTTTACCAGAGCTGCCGTTTTATATGAAGATGCAGATTTCTTTGATAAAACAGTTACACTGGTACAGGCATATTTCCGGGCGACAGAGGCTGTACGCAAAGGGATGGGCAATGATTCTTATTTTCTGATGTGCGGAGGTCTTTACGATCCTATTATTGGACTGGTTGATGGACAGAGAATGAGCGCCGATGTTCTGTCTATGTGGCAATCGAACATCAACCGGGATGGTAAGGCCCAACCCTTTACCGTAAAACAAAATATGCTCCGTTATTATATGAACAGCTGGTGGAATAATGATCCTGACGCCCTGATGGTACGCAGACAAAAGCAAATGACGCGGGGGCTGAGACTGACTCTGGGACTGCTGAATGAGGAAGAAGTAAAGACAACTGTAGTTAACCAGTACCTGGGAGGTGGTCTCATATGTTCCACAGAGCCTTTGGCATCCATTGATAATGACCGGCTTTATCAGCTGGAGCATATACTCCCTGTTATGGAACGGAAGGTAGAGGTGAGAAATCTTTTTGGCGAATGCCGTTTTCCGAATATGGCTGATATCTATTTGCCGGAAAAAAAGTGGCATAGCTTCGTACTCATAAACTGGAATGATGAAACAGAAATACCTGCCGCATTTCAGCTGACAGAAAAAACGATATCCGGTTTAAAAAAGGATCGCGTTTATCTTGTGGCAGAATTCTATTCTGGATGTTATCAGACAGATATAAAATACGGGGATACTGTATCCATGGGCGTAATACTGCCTCACGGCAGTGCTGTATTTAAAATTCAGGAATATGATCCTGCAATGCCTTTTATCGTCAAAAGTATGGCACATTACTCTATAGGCGGGGAAACAGAGGTTCTAAAGATCGAAAGGAAACGTTGATCTTTGAGATGCAACACCTTTTGAAACGGAAAGTATATATCATGTGCTTCTTCCTGAAGGATATGAAACAAAGGATCATAATCGTGAGGTTGAGATACATGTCCGCAAAACAGGGAGAACTCTGATAGAAATTCCAATTCAGGAAATTCACAAAAATACCTGAAACAAAAATTTAAACGAGGAACAGACTATGGCTGATACGAATGAACTTTCACTTCCGGGCAGTGTCCCGGTATCAAACATTGTTTTAGGAACCATGTACTTTGGAAGCAGGTTTCTCAGACGCAAAGCGAACGTCTGCTCGATACATTTGTATCCATGGGAGGAAATCCGATTGATACTGCCAGATGTTACGCCGACTGGATTCCAGGCGGTGCCGGTGCCAGCGAAAAGGCAATTGGAAAATGGCTTTCCGGCAAGAAACGTGAGTCTGTTTTTCTGGGAACCAAGGGAGGCATCAAGCCCAGAGGATATAATGCAACAAGGAGGAGATCTGAGTCAGGAGAATCTGGAGAAGGATCTGAAAGCCAGTTTGACGGCTCTTCAGACCGATTACATTGATCTTTACTGGCTTCACCGCGATGATCTTCGCTTTTCTCCGGGAGAAATCGTAGAGAGGATGAACCAGTGGATTCGTCAGGGATACATTCGCTATTTTGGTGTTTCCAACTGGACGGCGAAACGTATCATGGAAGCGAATGAATATGCGGCATCCCATGGTTTGTCAGGAGCTGTGGCATCCCAGATCCAGTATGGTCTAGGTATCTGCACTCCCTCTGATTGGGGAGATTCCACGATTGTCTGTATGGATAATAGCGAATACATGGCCTACGAAAAGCTGCAAATACCAGTTTACGGTTATTCTGCCCAGGCAGAGGGATATTTTCCTTTATATATAAGAGGCGGTTCAGGCGCGCTAGGCTCTGATACAAGAAAAAATATGATACGCCTGTAAACAGAATTCGTGCAGATCGTCTTAAACAGCTGATGAAAAAAAAGCAGTATTCTCTTTCGTGGATCATGGCAGAATATGTTCTCCGTTCTTCTTTTCCCGCAATGTTTATCATGGGAGGAAGCAATGAATCGAGGATGAAAGAAATTATGGGACAATACAACTGTGGAAAAAAGCAACTAACAGATGAAGAGTGGGAGATAATTTTGAAAACTACTCCCTAAAGATCTGCCACATATGAAAGTTGTCCTGAAAACATAATTTAACCTGTTTTACTGGATTTATGTATACAGCAGAAATCTTGTTTCCCGTTAATAGCTTCATCGAAAAGTGAAAGAAACTGATAGTTGTCATTGTCGAATTTATTCTGACAATTATCAAAAATCAAAAATTTATGTCCAAGTGAGTTGTTTATATGCTATCATATAGGTATATTTCCTTTAGGTGGATTGGTTGATAGTTTCTCGCAGCTCTATTTTACCATAAATCTTGAGGAGATATTTTATTTTAGAAACAAAAAATGCCGTATTTATGCAGCTTATGGTGTTTCGCAAACGCCTATTATCTATCAAGAATCAAAGGAGAAGCATTATGGTTTTAATAAAAAATTCCCCGGTTATTTTAATGGTTTTAATTGGATTTTTCTGCAGAAAAACAGAGATGATTACCACAGAGGGGATGGAGGGATTAAAGACACTGGCAACCAGCCTGATGCTGCCGGTTTTGCTGTTTCATACGCTTGCAACCACCGAATACACATCAGCTACTATTGCCGTCATAGGAATAATGCTTCTGGCGCTTTCCGCTGCTTTTATCATAGGAATGCTCATAAAAAGAGCTGTCCCGTCGGCAGGAATATTTTTCCCCTTTTTAGTCACCAGCTTTGAGGGAGGAATGTTGGGTTATCCCCTGTATGCTGTTTTATGCGGAGAAGCCCGGCTGTCTAATATTGCCACTCTGGATATTGCCAATACCATATTTGTATTTACAGTATTTCTGGCATTTCTTACCGCCTCTGTAAACGGGAAGGTACAGCCGTCAGAAATGATTTCCAATGTACTTCATTCACCGGTTTTCTGGGGCGTTTTCTGGGAATTGCAGTGGGAGTGACGGAGTGGCCGGTTCATTTTATACCATGGCAGGAGCGCTGTATACGTCGGCTAAGGATATGATTACGTCAGCCCTTTCAGCCGTTATATTGGTTGTAGTGGGATACGGGCTCAGCTTTGACCGGGCAGTGCTTAAAAAATGCGGAAAGGCCGTGGCGGGCCGTATGGTAATTCAGGGTGCTATACTTGCGGTGATTATGATTCTGTTAAAGGATATGTTTGCCACGGCTGAAATGAAAACGGCTCTTATATTGTATCTGTTCCTTCCGCCGACCTTTGTGATTCCAGCTTATGCAAAAACGGAAGAGGATGGTATTTACCTATCTACTACCATTTCTTTGTATTCAGTATTTACGATTGCTATATTTATCCTTCTTACGATTAATATGAAAGTATAGGATGAAAAGTTTGGCAGTAATTTCAGATGAATTTTCTGTATTCGCCAGGCGTCATATTATATTTTTTCGTAAAATCCGGTAGAAGTATCCTTTATTATGGTATCCTGTCTGTTCGGCAATTTCGGATATGGTTAAGTCTGTTTCAATCAGCATCCGTTTTGCCTGTTCCAGACGGATACTCTGAAGGTACTCGAATAGGTCATCCCTGTTTTGCTGCGGATCAGCCGGTTGAAGTAATCTCTCTGAAAATGGAACCGTTCCATCAGCTCGCGGGTTGTGACGGATTGATAGTGGGTCTGGATATAACTGCATACTTCTTCAAAGACGGACCAGCTGATGTTTTTTTGCTGTTCTCTGGTAAGGGAAAAATCATAGTCTGTACTTAAAATTTTAAAAATACGCAGAAGAAGGCAGCGGCAGATGTAGGAGGCTCCGGTTTTATTTTCATACAGCTCTGTCAGAAGAAGGGAAAGGCAGGGCTCAATCTCCTTACGGGCATTCGCAGCGAGGTGAAAATGAATATACTGCTGCAGGTAATTTTGCTTCATCAGCGCAGTTTGAAGAAAGGTGATGATTTTTTCCGTGGTAATATGCTCATTTATCACTTCCTCAAACATGCTGTTTTCAATTCCGAAAAAGAGCACAAGGGAATCCTGACAGGAGAGATAATCCTGATGGATACAGTTTTTGTCGATGAGGCAGACATCGCCCTCATGAAATACGATATCCTTTCCGGAAATATTCTGCCGGAAGTTACCTTTTACAACATATCCAAGCTCAATATAGTCATGGGTATGGCGCTGTGTTTTAGCTCCGCTTTCGAAGGCAAAGCGGTAGCAGAAGCGGTCAGGCGCAGGATACATGGCAGCGCGAAGCTGATTTCTGCCGCAGAAATCCCAGCACAGAAAGAAGATCCGCTGGGAAGAAAGCAGGGGATATGTCTTGATTTCCTTTGCAGATTTGGAATATTCGACAGAAAGCAGTCTGGTTCCCAGAGGATGACCGGGCTCTAACTGTCTTGGGGCAGAGGATATAAGCTGTCTGCATATTTCGTCCAGATTCAAAATTTTCACCTCGCAATTTGAAGGTTTTATGCTGCGGTTCTGATAAAATTATAGCGTATTTCTGGAAAATGACAATAGTAAGCAGTCGCAGCAGGTAACTTTAAAATAAGAGTGGCAAGATTATGGAATTGTGCCCTTCTGCCCTGTTTTGTAAAATAGAATCAGAGTTTTATAATAAAAAACAGATGAGGTGACAGTATGCTGAAGAGAAAAAATTATAGTTTCTGGTTTTGCGCGGGCTCTCAGGATTTGTACGGGGATGAATGCCTGGAGCATGTGGCTGCACATTCAAAGCGTATGGTTGAGGGCTTAAATGAATCGGGAGTCCTTCCGTATAAAGTGATCTGGAAGCCTACGCTGCTTACAAATGAGCAGATCAGGCGAACGCTGAACGAGGCCAATCTGGATGAGGAATGTGCAGGAGTAATTACGTGGATGCATACGTTTTCACCTGCGAAATCATGGATTTTAGGGCTTCGGGAATACAGAAAGCCGCTGCTGCATTTACATACGCAATTTAATGAAGAAATTCCCTATGATACCATTGATATGGATTTTATGAATGAAAACCAGTCTGCCCACGGTGGCAGAGAATATGGCCATATTGTAACAAGGATGGGAATAGAACGGAAGGTGATTGCTGGCTACTGGCAGGATGAAGAAGTTCAGAAACGGATTGCATCCTGGATGAGAACAGCGGTAGGAATTGTTGAAAGCAGCCGTATCCGTATTATGCGTGTATCTGACAATATGAGAAATGTAGCGGTTACGGAGGGCGATAAGGTAGAGGCGCAGCTGAAATTCGGCTGGGAGATTGATACATATCCGGTAAATGAAATCGCAGAGTGTGTGGACAGCGTGTCTGAGGCAGATACCAGAATGCTGGTGGATGAATATTATGAAACCTATGATATCTTACTGGATGGAAGAGATCCGGAGGAATTCAGGCGTCATGCAGCCGTTCAGGCACAGATTGAGCTGGGCTTTGAGCGTTTTCTGGAGGAAAAGGGCTATCAGGCCATTGTAACTCATTTTGGAGATCTGGGTTCATTAAAGCAGCAGCCGGGACTGGCGATTCAGAGACTGATGCAGAAGGGCTATGGCTTTGGAGCGGAGGGAGACTGGAAGGTGGCCGGAATGGTTCGTTTGATGAAGCTTATGACAGAGGATATGAAGGACGCAAAGGGCACGTCCATGCTGGAGGATTACACCTACAATTTCGTAAAAGGAAAGGAAGGGATTCTGCAGGCTCATATGCTGGAGGTTTGCACCACCATGGCAGAGGGATCGGTCAGCATCCGCTGCCAGCCCCTGTCTATGGGAGACAGGGAAGATCCGGCAAGACTGGTATTTACCTGTAAGGAGGCGCCCATCATACTGCATTTTCCTATGACCTCACAGCAGAGCAGATGGGAGACTGGGCCGCTGCAATGGGAATAGAGGCAGTATATATTGATAAGGATACTACAATCAGGAATTTCAAACGGGATCTTATGATTGGAGAATTATTTTACAGATAACCGTTAAAGGAGAGCAGAAAATTGGAAGAAATCAGGATAGAGGACATAAAAAGGATTCAGTCAGGAAAAACGGTTTTGGGAATTGAACTTGGTTCCACCAGAATCAAGGGCGTTCTTCTGACAGAAGAAGGAGGATTAATAGCGGATGGCAGCCACCAGTGGGAAAACAGGCTGGAAAACGGGATATGGACCTATTCGATGGAAGCAGTCTGGAAGGGAATGCAGGAGTGCTATGGCGATCTTAAAACAAAGGTAAGAGAAGCATATGGGGCAGAGATAGAAACCATTGGCGGAATTGGAATCAGCGCCATGATGCACGGTTATCTGGCATTTGATGGAAATGATGAACTTCTGGTACCATTCCGCACATGGAGAAATACCATAACGGAGCAGGCGTCACGGGAACTGACAGAATGTTTCAATTACCCTATCCCCCAGCGCTGGAGTATCGCTCATCTGTATCAGGCGGTGCTGAACGGAGAAGCTCATGTAAAAGATATTAAATACATCACCACGCTGGCAGGCTATGTGCACTGGATGCTTACCGGAGAACGGGTACTGGGTGTGGATGATGCGTCGGGAATGTTTCCTGTTGACGCAAAAACAGGAAACTATTATACGGATATGCTGGACTGTTTTGACCAAAAGATTTCAGACCGGTCGTTTCCATGGAAAATCAGGGAAATCCTGCCCCGGCCTCTTCTGGCAGGGGAGCAGGCAGGCGTTCTTACAGAGGAGGGTGCAGGGCTTTTAGATCCGGAAGGAACATTGAAGGCCGGAATCCCCCTGTGCCCCCCGGAAGGAGATGCGGGAACAGGGATGGTTGCAACAAACAGCGTAAAGGCGCGCACAGGCAATGTATCCGCAGGAACCTCCATATTTTCCATGATTGTACTGGAAAAAGAGCTTTCAAATGTATATTCTGAAATTGACCTTGTGGCAACGCCTCAGGGGGCTCCGGCGGCTATGGTACACTGCAACAACTGCACCTCAGACCTGAACGCCTGGGTGAATATTCTGAAGGAATTCAGCGATACCTTTGGCTTTCATATAAGCGGGGATGAGCTGTATGGAGGGCTTTTCCGAAAGGCTCTGGAGGGCGATAAGGACTGCGGAGGACTGGTGGCCTGCAATTATGTTTCAGGAGAACCGGTTGCCGGCTTTGCAGAAGGCCGTCCGTTGTTTGTGCGCCGGCAGGACGGCCGGTTTAATCTGGCAAATTTTATAAGGACCCATTTATATGCAGCCTTTGGTACTCTTAAGATCGGAAATGACCTGCTGTTTGACAAAGAGGGCGTGAAGGTAGACGTGATATGGGGCCACGGAGGCATCTTTAAAACGGAGGGAACGGCTCAGAAAATCCTTGCGGCCGCTTTGAACACTCCCGTATCTGTTATGAAATCAGCCGGAGAAGGGGCGCCTGGGGGATTGCAGTTCTGGCACTGTATATGATAAATAAAAAGAAGGGGAAGCTTTAGAGGATTATCTGGAAAAACGGATTTTTCAAAAGGCAGAGAGCGTAACAGCAGCTCCGGAACCGGAAGATATAGAGGGCTTTAATCAGTTTATGGAAAATTATAAAAAAGGGCTGATGATTGAAAAAGCGGCTGTAGATGCATTATAAATAATAAAAATGCCGGCACCTTAACCTGTAAAATTACAAGCTAAGGCGTCGGCATTCTTTTATGCTCTGCTCTGGCGGAAAATCGTATATTTATAACGCTCCAGTATAGCTAAGAGGCCATTTCCCAGAACCCCAACGGCCAAAATCTCGCCAATCCCTACGGTGAGCATCATAAAAGGGATCAGATCTGGGGAACCGTAGGCATACCGCAGCACCCAGGGGATGATCAGGGTATTTGCCAGGATAGGGGAGGCATACCAGCCTCTTGTGATGCCGAAGGGCATAGGAGCCTGCTGCACCGATTAGTGTGGCAATACTGCCACAGATCACATCCATGAGCACGGCTGTACCTAAGAGGTTAGAGATCAGGCATCCTAAAAAGAGTCCCGGAACGGCTGCCGGTGTAAAGAAGGGAAGGATGCACAGCGCTTCAGAGATGCGAAACTGCACCGGTCCGAAGCTGATGGGAGCGAACATCATAGTCAGCGCCACATACACGGCTGCGATCAATGCACCGTGTACCAGAAAATCTGTTTTTTTCCTGTTCATATTTAGTTGTCTCCTTTAGTTTTGTTTTACGAGTGGAAGGTCTCGAACACTCGATTCATTTTACGCCGGAAATCGGCGGAAAGCCCCTTTAGACCTTATTTTGGGCTTTACAGCGTCTCCTAGTTTAGCATGAGTTGCAGAGCAGGTCAAGAGGAATGTTTTAGTAACAGTTCAGCATTACATGTTTTATGGTATTCTCACAGCAAACTATGTTTTTTAATATGTTTATGATAAAATAGGATGAACAAAGGCAGCAGTATCTTCATCCTTTGGGATTGCTGCTGTGCCGGAGCATGACATTTAAAGATCTGGCCGATAAGGTGGATCAGATGCTGTATGAAATAAAACGCGGCAGTAAAAAGGCTATCGGGTATATGGAATGCTTTTATAATTTCATATGACATTTCCGGCGGACTTTGATATAATTATAAGGAAAGCAGACAAATACATACCGTATCACAGGGAAAGGGAATAATATATGTATCAGATAGATTTTGACAAACCGGAACACATTCACTTTATTGGGATCGGAGGCATCAGTATGAGCGGGCTGGCAGAGATCCTGCTGGACGCCGGATTTACCGTATCCGGCTCTGACGCCCATGAAACAGAGCTTACCAGACATCTGACAGAGAAGGGGGCGCGGATTTATTACGGCCAGCGGGCCGCCAATATTGAACAGGAGCCGGGGATTCAGGCCGTGGTTTACACAGCGGCGATCCATGGCGACAACCCGGAGCTTATGGCAGTGCGGGCAAAGGGGCTTCCGGAGCTTACCAGAGCAGAGCTTTTAGGGGAACTGATGCGTAATTATAAGCAGTCCATAGCCATAGCCGGTACGCACGGAAAAACGACCACTACCTCTATGCTGACAGATATTCTGTTAGCCGGCGGCACAGACCCTACGATTTCTGTAGGCGGTATCCTGAAGGATATCGGCGGAAATATACGGGTAGGCGGGCCTGAATTCTTTGTCACAGAGGCCTGTGAATATACAAACAGCTTTTTATCCTTTTATCCCACCATTGAGGTGATTTTAAATATTGAAGAGGATCATCTGGATTTCTTTAAGGATATCGCGGATATCCGTCATTCCTTCCGTCTGTTTGCAGAGAAGCTTCCGGCAGGAGGCCTTCTGGTGATCAACAAAGATATTGACCGGGTGGAGGAAATTACCCGGGGACTGAACTGCCGCGTAATCACCTTCGGAAAGGATCCGTCCAGTGATTATACAGCCGGAAACATTACATATGACGAACTTGGCAGACCGTCCTATGACCTGATTGTGCAGGGAGAGGTAGTAAACCGGATTTCTCTGGGAGTAACAGGGGAGCATAACGTATACAACTCTCTGTCAGCCATTGCTGTCGCTCTGGAATTAGGTGTAGGCTTTGACGGCGTAATTGCAGGCCTCAGAAAATTTACGGGAACAGACCGGCGGTTTGAGAAAAAGGGAGAGATCGGCGGAGTAACGGTGATTGATGATTATGCCCATCATCCACAGGAGATCAGTGCTACTCTGAAGGCGGCAGAGAATTATCCCCATAAGCGCCTCTGGGTAGTATTTCAGCCCCATACCTATACCCGTACAAAGGCATTTCTGGATGAATTTGCTCAGGCTCTGTCAGGTGCTGATGAGGTGATACTGGCAGATATCTTTGCAGCCAGAGAGACGGATACACTGGGAGTCAGCTCAAGGGATATTGCAGAACGGCTGGAAAAGCTGGGTACAAGCGTCCATTATATTCCGTCCTTTGATGAGATTGAAACATTTATTCTGGAACATTGTATACACGGGGATCTGTTGATAACTATGGGCGCCGGAGATATTGTAAAAGTGGGAGAAAAGCCCTTGGGCTGTAGTTATCCACAATATCCACATAGTTTTCAACACGAAACAGAGCTAAAACTGTGGATGAATCATCTGATATGAAAGGATGATAGGAGATTTGGAAAACCACGGTTTTATGCGGAAAATTGACAGCTTATGGGGAATGAGACCAGATGGGAGATGGTTTTTCCACAATATCCACATTATCCACAGAATGAGCAGTGGAAAGAAGGCCCTATTTTCTTTTAGCAGTGGATATGATATACTGTCTGCAAACATTTCCCGGACAGAAAAAGGAAAATGCAGCAAGGAGTGGTGAAAATGAGTATGAACTGGAAGGATCGCTGGAGCATAGGGGCTACCATGGTGGCAGATGCGTTTATAGATGAATATATGGCCGGTGCCAATGGGGAATATGTAAAAGTATATCTTTATATTCTGCGTCATCAGGGCGAAGAGCTTACCGTGGAGTCTATAGCGGATGCTCTCGATCATACGGAATCCGATGTGCGGCGTGCTGTAAGCTATTGGGAAAAACTGGGGATTCTTTCCGGGGCAGAAAATGAGAAAAAGCAGGAAGGGGAGCTTTCTTGGGCTGCGGATCCGGCTGCTTCCTGCGCAGAGGCTAAGGAGGAAACGGCTGCCAGCGCAGACCGTGCTCCGGTGTATTCTGCGGCTCAGGTAAACCGGCTTTGCGGAGATGAGGAGTTTTCCCAGCTTCTTTATATTGCGCAGAAATATTTAAATAAAGTTTTTACACCAAGAGACTGTCAGGTATTTGCATGGCTCTATGAGGGCCTTGGAATGAGCAGTGAGCTCCTGGAATATCTTGTGGAATACTGTGCCCAGAACGGCCACAGTTCGGTTCGGTATCTGGAGACGGTAGCAGTGAGCTGGCATGAAAAAGGGATTAAAACATCTCAGGAGGCACGGGAGCTGGGAGCAGCTTATTCGAAAGATTCCTTTGCGGTCATGCGGGCCTTTGGAATTAACAACCGCAAGGCAGCGCCTCCTGAGCAGGTCATGATCGACAAATGGTTTAAGGAGTACGGGTTTGCCAGAGAAATCGTTTTAGAGGCCTGCAGCCGGACCATTACCGCCATCCACAGCCCCAGCTTTCAGTATGCAGACCGTATTTTAAGAGACTGGAAGAAAGCCGGCGTAAAGAAAATGGAGGATGTCCGTGCTTTGGATGCCAGACGTCAGGCTCTGGTACAGGAAAATGGCGGAGATAAGGAAAAGCGGCTTCAGCGCTATAACAGCGCATCAAAGGATGGGGGAGGGAAAAAGAACTCTCAAAACCAGTTCCATAATTTTAAACAGAGGGATACAGATTACGATGCCCTGATGTTGAAACAGGTAAAGGAATGGGTGGGCGGAGGAAGACCCCGTACATAAGGAACCGCCCCGGGAGGGCGTTACAGACTGGAAGGAGAACAGGAGATGGCACTGAGTAATTCCCAGTACGACGCAATCATGCGGGAATATGGCAGGCAGCAGCTTGAAAACCAGCATCAGCTGGAAGCACGAAGAAATGAAATTTACCGGGTGATTCCGGCAGTCCGGGAACTGGAAGCGGAGATTGCCAGCCGTTCTGTGGCCGGGGCAAAGCGGCTTTGGCCGGGGATACGGGAGCGTTAGCGGAGCTTAGAGAAGAACTGGCAGATTTAAGGGAGCAGAAGGCTATTTTAATTCGCGCCAAAGGATATCCGGAGGACTATCTTACGCTTCATTACAGGTGCCCGGACTGTGAGGATACAGGCTGGCGCCAGGGCCGCAAATGTCACTGCTTTCTCAGGGCTCAGATGAAGCTGCTCTATGCCCAGTCCAATCTGGATCATGTGCTGGATCAGGAAAATTTTTCCAGATTATCGTATGACTATTATGACAGCAGTGAAATCATTCCGGAGCTTGGGCTGACCAATGCAGATTATATGCGCAGGGTGGTGGCAGGCTGTCGGGAATTTGCTGCAGATTTTGACCGAAAAAAGGAGAATCTACTCTTTACAGGCAGTACAGGAGTGGGGAAAACCTTTCTTACAAACTGTATTGCAAAGGAGCTGATTGATTCAGGCCATTCGGTGATCTATCTGTCGGCAGGCGATCTGTTTGAGGTGTTTTCCAGAAATAAATTCGACTATGATACCCCGGAGGATATGAGGGACACATATCGCTATATTCTGGACTGCGACCTGCTGATCATTGACGATCTGGGAACGGAGCTCAATAACAGCTTTACCTCTTCGCAGCTTTTTTACTGCATCAATGAGCGTATGAATATGAGCCGTTCCACCATTATTTCCACCAATCTGTCTTTAAAGCAGCTTCGGGATTCCTACACGGATCGTGTGACCTCCCGGATCATGCGCTATCGGATCATTCCCCTTTACGGCAGGGATATCCGTGTTTTAAAGAGGGGATAGCTTGACGAAATGCATGCAAAGATGGTATAAAGATAATAATGAACGGCAGGTGCGTTTTTGGCGCGCAGTACAAACAGGAGGATAAAGAAATCATGTTATATGAAGAGAAAGTCATTGAGACCATTCCGGTGGGCCCTCTTGGGTTGATTCCCTTAAAGAGCTGTACGGAGCTGGGAAATAAGGTGGACAGGTATCTGGTAGACTGGAGAAGAGAGCGGGAGAGTGAGCATAAATCTACCATCGCTTTCACCGGTTATCAGAGAGATTCTTATATTATCAATGCATCTACCCCCGCTTTGGTTCCGGCGAAGGAAAGGGAATTATTGAGGAATCCGTAAGAGGCGATGACCTTTATATCATGGTGGATGTATGTAATTACAGTCTGACCTATTCCCTTTTCGGAATGACAAACCATATGTCTCCGGATGATCATTTTCAGGATTTAAAGCGTATCATCGCAGCTGCAGCAGGAAAGGCACGCAGGATCAATGTGATCATGCCATTCCTCTATGAGAGCCGCCAGCACAAGCGTTCCGGCCGTGAGTCCTTAGACTGTGCTCTGGGACTGAAGGAGCTTGTAAATATGGGCGTGGAAAATATTATTACCTTTGACGCCCACGATCCCAGAGTTCAGAATGCAATCCATTTAAAGGGCTTTGAGACGGTACAGCCGATCTACCAGTTCTTAAAGCATCTACTTAAAAATGAGCCTGATTTAAAGATCGACAGCGATCATATGATGGTAATCAGCCCAGATGAGGGCGGTACTGGCCGCGCTATTTATTTCGCAAATATGCTGGGACTGGATATGGGTATGTTCTACAAGCGTCGCGACTACACGAAGATCGTAAACGGAAGAAATCCCATCGTGGCTCATGAGTTTTTAGGCTCCAGCGTAGAGGGAAAGGATGTTCTGATCATTGACGATATGATCTCCTCCGGCGAGAGCATGCAGGATGTAGCCAAGGAATTAAAACGCAGAAAAGCCAGAAAGGTATTTATCTGCTCTACCTTTGGCCTGTTTACAAACGGACTTGCCAGATTTGACGAATATTATGAAAAGGGCTTTATTGACCGGATCCTGACAACCAATCTGGTATATCAGACGCCGGATCTTTTACAGCGTCCTTACTATATCAATGTAGATATGAGCAAGTATATTGCCCTTATCATTGACAATCTGAACCATGATGCTTCCTTAAGCGAGCTTCTCACACCTACCAGCCGTATTAACCGTCTGCTGGAGCAGTATAGAAGCTGATTTCTAAGGCGGCAATGTTTAGGGGCTGTTTCCTGCGGGAAGCGGCCCTTTTTGGTTCTGTATCTGAATTTCATCTATTTGAAGCAGATACAGGAGCTGACTTTGATCGACTTTTGTACACACCTTTAGGAGGCTGCGGGAAAATGGATGGTGGGAAAATGGAGGAACGGGTTCAAAACACAATTTCAGAAGAAGACTGGTTCAGAAATAAGGTGTATTGGCTCAGTTTTCTGTTCAGTCTTCTGGTCGTATGGGCCCACTCTTTAAATGGAGAACTTTTTGTAACGGGGGAACAGGAACTGGAAACGGTACAGCAGCTGGAACATCTGGCAGCCAGTCAGCTGGCTCAGATTGCAGTGCCGGGTTTTTTTATGATATCTGCGTATTTATTTTACAGAAATTTCCAGCTAAACAGCCTGTTTTCCAAATGGAGATCCCGGTCAAGAACAATCCTGCTTCCCTATCTTCTCTGGAATAGTTTGTACTATGGGGCTTATGCTGCGGCAACCAGGATTCCCGCTATCTGTCAGATCATTGGAAAGCCGCCGGTTCCGCTTACTGCCGGGGAGTTTCTTAAAGCTCTGCTGCACTATGGTTATAATCCTGTGTTCTGGTATCTGTTTCAGCTGATCCTGCTTATTCTCCTGGCTCCGGTTTTGTATGTTCTTTTGAAAAAAAACGTAAGAGGTCTCCTTTTTCTGCTCTTTTTGATCCTGTGTCTATGGAAGGGAGTGTCGTTTCCCTGGCTTAATCTGGATGCTCTTTTTATTATTCTGCGGCAGCTTTTGCTTTGAGAAGGAACAGCTGGGAAATTATCTGGAGCGCCGTCCTGCGGAGTCTCTTAAGGAACGGTGGAAGCACTTATTCATCCAGATCACAATTCTGTCGTTTTTCTTTTGGCTGCTTCAGATTACAGGCCTTCCGGCTGCTCCTCTCCATGGCCATCCTCTTCACACGGTTCTTACACGCCTGTGGGGATGCACGGCGGTATGCCTGATCCGCATCATTCCCCTTCTGCCGCAGACCTCATAAAAACAGCTTCTTTCTTTATGCGGTTCATTTTCCCTGGGTCCGCCTGCTCAATAAAACGGCGGCCCTCATTCTGCCCTCCACACCTGCCAGCGCTCTTTTTATGTTCATCCTGATGCCTGTTTTTATCATTATCATCACCTGTATCATAAGCAGCTCAATGAAAAAAAATTTTCCGGGAACCTATTTTGTCCTTTCTGGAGGCAGAGGAAGATGAAAGGGAGATGAAAGGAAAACTTCCGGTCGGGAAGACCCTTGCAAAACAGGAAATCTATGCTATTCTGAACCTGCAGCACAGGCCATCTGTCCTGTGCTGCAGCGTCATTTCACAGCTTTTCCAGTCTTTGGATGGAGAAACCATCCGTGTCAGGGTTCTTCGCCCGGATTTACCATACAGCACGCAGCCGTACATTCTGCCGTGCAGAATCAGATCACTCTCCCCGGTATTCTGCACCAGAACGTAATAATACACCCTAAAAATCCGTTGACATTTGGATGGTTCTATACTATGATTATATTAAAAGAACATTTGTTCGGAACGAAGCGTCGTCTCCGGTTTCAGACGGAAAGAGAGATTTCATTAGGAGGAAAATATGGGCAAGGAAGAAAAGATGAGCGTAAACAGAGATATGAATCAGGAAGAAAAGTTAAAGGCCCTGGATGCGGCCCTCACACAGATTGAAAAAGCCTATGGCAAGGGTTCTGTGATGAAGCTGGGGGAATCCGGTGTGAATATGAATATAGAAACGGTCCCACAGGTTCGATCAGTCTGATATTGCACTGGGATTGGGCGGTGTCCCCAAGGGAAGGATTATCGAGGTATACGGTCCGGAGTCTTCCGGTAAGACCACGGTTGCGCTCCATATGGTGGCAGAAGTACAGAAACGGGGCGGTATTGCGGGCTTTATTGACGCGGAGCATGCATTGGATCCGGTTTATGCCCGGAATATTGGCGTAGATATTGATAATCTTCTATTCTCAGCCGGATAACGGAGAGCAGGCTCTGGAGATCACAGAGACCATGGTTCGTTCCGGTGCTGTGGATATCGTGATCGTGGACTCTGTTGCAGCTCTCGTTCCAGCGAGATTGACGGAGAGATGGGGATTCCCATGTGGGACTTCAGGCCCGTCTGATGTCTCAGGCCCTTCGAAAGCTCACTGCCATTATCAGCAAATCCAACTGTGTGGTTATCTTTATCAACCAGCTCCGTGAAAAGGTCGGCGTTATGTTTGGAAATCCTGAGGTTACTACTGGTGGACGCGCTCTGAAGTTTTATGCGTCTGTCCGTATGGACGTCCGCAGGATAGAGACCTTAAAGCAGGGAGGGGAGGTTGTAGGAAACCGGGTCCGCGTAAAGGTTGTGAAGAATAAGATTGCGCCTCCGTTTAAAGAGGCAGAGTTTGATATCATGTTTGGAAGGATTTCCAAAACAGGCGATATCCTGGATTTGGCCGTAAAGGAAAATATCGTGGAAAAGAGCGGTGCATGGTTTGCATATGGCGGTTCCAAAATCGGTCAGGGACGTGAAAATGCCAAGCAGTATCTGGCAGAGCATCCTGCGATCTGTGCAGAGATCGAGGCACAGGTGAGAGTGCGCTATCAGCTTCCGGGAGCAGAGGAGGCTGAGGCAGAGGCCAGAAAGGCAGCGCAGGCAGAGAATGTCCGGCCTGCATCCTCTCAAAGTGAAGCAAAAGAAGATCCTGCGGCAGAACCGGCAGCGGATGAAGAAGCATGAGGGTCACAGCGGTGACCCCTGTGGATAAGAGAAAGTGCAAAGTCTTCCTGGAAGAGGAGGACTTTGCTTTTCCGAGAGGTTTCGCATATTTCAGGCTCTGAACTGCCGGAAACTGTATATCTCCGGATCCTAGAAGAGATTTTGGTTCCCAGGGCAAAAGAGCGGGCTCTTTACCTTCTGCAGGCTCAGGGAAGGACTGGAGCACAGATGGAAACGAAGCTTTCAGGTGACGGATATCCGAAAGAGGTTATAAACAGGGTGATGGAATTCTGAAGGAATACCGTCTGATTGATGACAGAGTCTATACAGAGAATTTTATCCGTATGAATCAGGAGAAAAAAAGCCGTCGCCAGATAGCGTTTGAGCTGCAGCAAAAGGGAGTGGACCGCCAGGATATTTCCAGGATTCTGGAAGGAAGCGCTCAGGATGACCTTGCGGCTGCCAGAAATCTTTTGAAAAAACGCCTTCGAACTGCAGATCTTTCTGATCTCAAAGAGAAAAATCGCCTGGGGGCGTATTTGGGAAGACGGGGCTTTTCCTATGACGTGATCCGCAGGGTGATGCAAGAGGTTCAAAGTGGGCAAGAGGAGTAGAAGAAGCCGTAATTTCAGGAAAATGTTTTACAGGATGCACAAAAGCCGGGGAAATCAAGACTTGACACTCTTTACAAAAAAGTATAAAATTAATATGTTGTATTTTGTACAATGAAAACTAAATAAGGAGGTGCTCCTGTGTTACAGATAGTGGTCACTTTGATGATCGGTGCGGCAATCGCGGCTGTGATCACCTGGTTTATTGCCCATTCCGCCGGTCGTTCCTATGAGCGCAAGCAGTATGAATTAAAGGTAGGAAGCGCGGAAGAAAAGTCCAGAGAGATCATTGACGAAGCCTTAAAGACCGCAGAGACAAAGAAGCGAGAAGCTCTCCTGGAAGCCAAGGAAGAATCTTTAAAGACAAAGAATGAACTGGAAAAGGAAACCAAGGAAAGAAGAGCGGAACTTCAGCGTTATGAAAAGCGTGTGCTGAGCAAGGAAGAAAACGTTGAAAAGAAGGCAGATGCCATGGAAAAGAAGGAGGCAGATCTGATCAGAAGGGAGAATATACTCGGCAAAAGAACGGCTGAGGTAGAAGCCCAGTATGAGCAGGGAATACAGGAATTGGAACGGATATCCGGTCTGACCTCCGAACAGGCAAAAGATTATCTTTTAAAATCTGTTGAAGAAGACGTAAAACATGACACAGCTAAACTGATCAAGGAACTTGAAAACAAGGCAAAAGAAGAAGCTGATAAGAAAGCCAGGAATCTGGTTGTCACAGCCATCCAGCGCTGTGCGGCAGACCATGTGGCTGAAACTACAGTATCTGTGGTACAGCTTCCCAATGATGAGATGAAGGGCCGCATTATCGGCCGTGAGGGACGGAATATCCGTACTCTTGAAACACTGACAGGTGTGGAATTGATCATCGACGATACTCCCGAAGCGGTTGTTTTATCCGGGTTTGACCCCATCCGCAGGGAAGTAGCAAGAATCGCATTGGAGCGTTTGATTGTGGACGGACGGATCCATCCGGCCAGAATCGAGGAAATGGTAGAAAAAGCACGGAGAGAAGTGGAAAACAATATGCGGGAAGAGGGCGAAGCTGCCTGTCTCGAAGTTGGTATCCACGGAATTCATCCGGAACTGGTAAAGCTGCTTGGAAGGATGAAATTCAGGACAAGCTATGGACAGAATGCCTTAAAGCATTCCATCGAAGTAGCGCAGTTATCGGGGCTTTTAGCATCAGAACTTGGGGTGGATGTGCGTTTGGCAAAACGTGCTGGATTGTTACATGACATTGGTAAATCCGTTGACCATGATATGGAAGGCACCCATGTACAGCTGGGAGCAGACCTGTGCAGAAAGTACAAGGAGTCTGCAGTTGTATTGAATGCGGTAGAATCCCATCATGGCGATGTTGAACCTACCAGCCTTATCTCCTGTATCGTTCAGGCGGCAGATACGATTTCTGCTGCAAGACCCGGTGCAAGACGTGAGACGCTGGAGACATATACAAACAGATTGAAACAGTTAGAAGATATCACAAACTCCTTTAAGGGAGTAGACAAATCTTTTGCTATTCAGGCAGGCCGTGAGGTTCGTATTATGGTTGTTCCTGAGCAGATCAGCGATGACGATATGGTATTGCTGGCAAGGGAAGTATCCAAGCGCATTGAAAGCGAACTGGAATATCCGGGACAGATCAAGGTAAATGTGATCCGTGAATCCAGGGTAACCGATTACGCGAAATAGGAAGAAAGCTTCGTCAGGAGAACAGCTGGCGGAGCTTTTTTTGTGTGGGAACGCGATAAAAAGGAATGACAGGCAAATGGAATTGTAAGGAAAAATTCATTGACACTCCATGTGAAAATTTATATTCTAGTGATAGGATCGCATCTAATATATACAAGAACAGGGAGGTTTGCATATGATACATTTAAAAAAGAGGCTGGCCTTTGGACTGGCTGCAGGACTTTTGGCAGCCTGTATAACAGTTCCTGTTTATGGAGCAAGCCGTAAAAAGATCACATCTATTTCACTGACGATCAAGGCGGATATTGAGGCAGATACAGATTATGGCGATGAGACGATTGAAATTGAAAGCAGCAGCAGCCGTTACAATGTAGACGGTTATGAGGTAATGAACGAAGGGTTTGGATGGACGGAGGATACGGTTCCGGAAATCCGGATTATGCTTACTGCCAATGACGATTATTATTTTACATCTCTTGGAACGGATAAGATTACCCTGAAGGGTGGAGCTGAGTTTAAAAAGGCTACCAGACAGGATTCCAGTGAAACACTGCTTTTGGATGTTACCCTTCCTTCCATGCAGAATTCCTTAAAGGATATGGAAGGCGTAACGCTTTCTCAGGAAGGGATTGCGTCATGGCCTGTCATCGGCACAGCGGGAAGTTATGAAGTGAGAGTATACAGGGGAGATAAAATTGTAGGAGCTTCCCTGACAACGGAGACAAACAGCATCAACTGCCGGGAGCGCATGTTAAAGCCAAATGAATCTTACATGGTAAAGGTCCGTGCTGTGAATAAGTTTGATCCGACCATTAAGGGCGAGTGGGTTTCCTCCAACACCATCTATGTAAATGGTGGGCAGGCCGCTGCCTTCCGGGAGAATCCGGATGGTGCAGGAGTAGAGGGAGGATCAGGAGCAGCCGGTGAGTGGAAACAGACAGAAGACGGAAGATGGTGGTATGATCAGGGAGACGGAACGTATCCTGCTGGAGGCTGGCTGGAAATTGGACATAAGTGGTATTTCTTTGACGCAGAGGGCTATATGCAGACAGGATGGATTCCCTGGAATGAAAAGGAGTATTATTGCTCTGAAAATGGAGATATGCTCACAAACTGCATTACTCCGGATCATTATCTGGTAGGAGAGGACGGAGCCAAAATTGCTCAGTAGAAGAGAGGCGGCTGTCAACAAAAATGGAACATCAGGTGCAGCAGGAGGAAACTCCGGCCGCGCCTTTTTTCCTTAAAGCGTTTACAAAACAGGCAAGAAGCAAGTGAGGTAACAGAAAATGGATAAATGGAAGAATTGGGAACAGAAGTTGATCGAAGCAGTCGATACAGAATATTCCTACCGTCTGGCAAAGAGGATGGAGGAACCAAAAACCAATCCTGTACTGGGATACCGGACTGCCGGATCCAAAGCAGAGCTTGAGACCGGGGATATTCTGTTTGAGGAAATGAAGCGTCTGGGGCTTTCGGATGTGCATAAGGATAAGATCTGCGTGGACAGCTGGGATTTCCACCATGCAGTGCTGCGCTATAAAGACCGTGAAGGAAAGGAGCATGAATTTCAGCTGGGAGCATACCAGACAGAGTTTCATACAGAAGGCTTTCAGAAGTTTTCCATGGTATATCTGGGCCGAGGAACGGCAGAACAGTATGAAAATATAGATGTCACAGGCAAACTGGTCCTCATTGATATCAATCAGAGAGAAGAGTGGTGGATTAATTTTCCGGTCTATCAGGCTCATTTAAAGGGAGCGGCGGCTCTGATCGCAGTTCAGGATAACGGATATGGGGAAATACATAATACGGCCTTAAATGCGCAGGATATCGCAGGACCGAAGGAGGCTGCTGCTTTTCTATTTCTCAGGCGGACGCAGCTGTGCTCAAAGCAGATCTGGCGTTGGCGGCAGCGGAAGGACACCGGGCATATGGGGAGACAACGGTGCTGTTTGACGCCTGTTCTTCGGTCATCAGAGATCAGGAAACCTTTAATATTGTAGGAAGCATCCCAGGGCGTGAGACGGATTCCATGATCCTGCTATCGGCCCATTACGATTCCTATTTTACGGGCTTTCAAGATGATAATACGGCAGTTGCCATGATGTTTGGCATTGCAAGGGCTATTTTAAAGACAGGATATAAGCCGAATAAGACGCTGGTGTTCTGCGCGCTGGCTGCGGAGGAGTGGGGCGTAGTGAATTCCAAATATGACTGGTCTGCCGGAGCCTATGAGCAGGTCTTCACAGCCCGGCCGGAATGGCAGGGAAAGGTGTTTGCAGACTTAAATTTCGAACTTCCGGCTCATGCTCACGGCCCGAAAGACGGAGTGAGGTGTACATATGAATATGCTTCGTTTATGGAAGAATTTGTAAAACGCATTAACAACATACCGACTGCTTATCCGGAAGGGCTGGAAGTGGTATATCCCATCCAGACCTGGTCAGATGATTTTTCCATGGCTATTGCGGGAATCCCGTCTATGGTAAATGAATTTAGTGCGGGAGAGTTTATGGAGACCCATTACCATTCCCAGTTTGACAATGAACAGTATTATCAGGAGGACGTATTCCGTTTCCACCATGAGCTCTATGGCAGACTGGTACTTGCCATTGACCGGGCGGCAGTGGTTCCGCTGGACTTTGGACGATTGTTTCAGGCAGTAAAAGCCAGTGTAGACCCGGATATGTGCGGCAGAACCGGAGCCGGTGAGGAAGAACTTTTAAAAAAGCTGAACCGGGCAGGGAAACTGGCAGAAGATTTGTACGACAGAGTAAAGGCTGTGAACCACAGATATGGTGAGCTTTTGGAAGCTGATAGGGAGAATGGACAGGGGGAAGGAACAGAGAACGATCTGCGGAAATTAGAGCGCTGCTGCCGGGAGTTTAACCGCCGCCTGCTTTATATATTCAGAAAGGAACAGGATTATTTTGTGCGTTTGAACTGGCATGACGAAGTGCTGTTTCCTCAGGAAGCAGCAGGAAGCAATCTGGAAGCTATTTACAAGGCACTGGATTGTCTGCGCCAGGGAGATGCTCAGGGCAGTCTGGATGCTGTATATGGGATTGACAATAATCGTTATGCCTTCCAGTTTGACCGTGAGGTGTTCAGGTATTTTACGGAATATGTGCTTAATCAGCCGGCAGACCGGCTGAAATGGGGAGCAGGACGTATCATACGCCATGAAAATCTGTTTGAACTTGTGACTGATCTGAAGAACGCTCAGGAAACAGTTGGAGGCCATGGGGCAGATCTGAAGAATGAATATGAGAGACTTCTTAAGGTAGCAGGAAACCAGGAACAGTGCTACCGGGATGATATCCGGTATATGGAAGCTTCTGTGGAAAAGCTGATCGGACAGATGGAAGAGTGCCTGAAGGTTTTTGACAGGGAGGTGCAGTTTTCGTAATATGGAAAGTGATAAATTATACAGGGTAAAAAAAGAGGATCTGCCCAGGCTTCAGGAGCTTTTGGTGGAATGTTTTTCTGGAGATCCTCTGTACTGCCAGCTGATCCCGGATCAGGAAACAAGAAATAGGCTGCTTCCGGAGCTGTTTGAATGCGATCTCACGGAATTTTTTGAAACCTGTGAAATTTTTGCGGAAAGTCCTGATATGAATGCTCTGTTGGTCGTATCAGATGAATCGGAACCCTATAATCCTCTGACCTTTTATCTGGCAGAGGCCTGGGCCGGCCTGAGAACGGACGAGTATCTGATAAAAGAAGATCCCAGTTTAAAGACACTGTGGAATTTTGTAAAAGGGCGGGATTATTTAAATTCCCGCTGGACCGATCAGCTTCATCAGGAGGAACGCCTTCATGTGATCTATCTGGCAGTACGCCTCCACTATGCAGCACCACGGGCTGGCGGCTGTTCTCATGGAAGAGGTGATTGCATACGCTCAGTCTCATCACCTGATGGTGTCTCTTGAAACACATAATCCGGCCAATGTTCCCATGTACGAGCATTTCGGCTTTAAGATCTTTGGAATTGTACAGAAAAACTTTGACCTTAAGCAGTACTGCATGATCCGGGAATTCAGGTAGAAGATAAATGCGGTATAACTTTTGATTATACAGTCAATTCCAAAATTGTATATTTGCAAGTACAAAAATTCAGACAGAACGGTTGAAATACACCCCTTTATGAGATATGATAAAAAGAAATTGTCAGCGATAGGAAAGATATAACCTGAGTGAATAGTAATAAAGGGGGAATGCTGGAATGGATTATAATGTAACTCTGATTCCCGGAGATGGGATTGGTCCTGAGATTGTAAGAGAAGCCAAAAAGGTGATGGATCGTGTGGGAGAAGTATATGGTCATTGCTTTCAATATAAAGAGATCCTGATGGGCGGCTGTTCCATTGACGCATATGGAGTGCCCCTTACAGATGAGGCGATGGAGACTGCCAGAGAGAGTGACGCAGTCCTTTTAGGAGCAGTGGGAGGAGATGTGGGAAATTCCCGCTGGTATGATGTGGCACCGGATAAGCGTCCTGAGGCAGGGCTGTTAGCCATCCGCAAGGGACTGGGACTCTTTGCCAACATCCGTCCGGCCTATCTCTACAGCCAGCTTGCAAAGGCCTGTCCCTTAAAGGAAGAAATCATCGGAGACGGCTTTGACATGGTGATCGTGAGGGAACTCACGGGAGGCCTGTATTTCGGAGCACGTCATACAGAAGAGGTGGACGGAGTTATGACAGCCGTGGATACCCTTACCTACAATGAGAAGGAAATCCGCCGTATTGCGGTAAAAGCCTTTGATATCGCCATGAAGCGGCGCAAAAAGGTTACCAGCGTGGATAAGGCCAACGTGCTGGATTCCTCCAGGCTCTGGAGAAAGGTAGTGGAGGAAGTGGCAAAGGACTACCCGGAGGTAGAGCTGTCCCATATGCTGGTGGACAACTGCGCCATGCAGCTGGTGATGAATCCGGGGCAGTTTGACGTGATCCTTACGGAAAATATGTTTGGCGATATTCTTTCCGACGAAGCCAGCATGATCACAGGCTCTATCGGTATGCTGTCCTCCGCCAGCTTAAACGAAACCCGCTTCGGCCTCTATGAGCCAAGCCACGGCTCCGCGCCGGATATCGCGGGAAAGGATCTTGCAAACCCCATTGCGACGATACTTTCTGCCGCAATGATGCTGCGGTATTCCTTTGACCTGGATCAGGAGGCTGATGCAGTGGAGGAGGCAGTCCGCCAGGTACTGGAGGACGGATACCGCACAGGCGATATTATGGCTGAAGGCTGCAAAAAGGTGGGTACCAGAGAAATGGGCGATCAGATTGCAGCGCGCATCTGCCGGACAGAGGCTTAAATACAGAAATAACCCCATAAAAGGAGATCGGACATATGAAAAGTGATGCAGTAAAGACCGGTATGCAGCAGGCGCCTCACCGCTCCCTGTTTAATGCCCTTGGAATGACGGAAGAAGAGATGAAAAAGCCCATGGTGGGTATTGTAAGCTCCTATAATGAAATCGTTCCGGGTCATATGAATCTGGATAAAATTGTGGAGGCTGTAAAACTGGGCGTTGCCATGGCAGGAGGTACTCCGGTGGTGTTTCCGGCTATTGCAGTCTGCGACGGCATTGCCATGGGCCATATCGGCATGAAATATTCTCTGGTAACAAGAGACCTGATTGCAGATTCTACAGAGTGCATGGCGCTGGCCCACCAGTTTGACGCCCTTGTTATGGTTCCCAACTGCGATAAAAATGTGCCGGGGCTTCTGATGGCAGCAGCAAGAGTCAATGTTCCGACCGTATTTGTCAGCGGCGGCCCGATGCTTGCCGGCCACGTAAAGGGACACAAGACCAGTCTTTCCAGTATGTTTGAGGCAGTGGGTGCCTATACAGCCGGAACCATTACCGAGGAAGACGTAAAAGAATACGAGAGAAAAACCTGCCCTACCTGCGGCTCCTGCTCCGGCATGTACACCGCCAACAGCATGAACTGCTTAACAGAGGTTCTGGGCATGGGTCTTCAGGGCAACGGTACCATCCCGGCTGTTTACTCCGAACGTATTAAGCTGGCAAAGCACGCCGGCATGCAGGTTATGGAGATGTACCGCAGAAATATCCGACCAAGGGATATTATGACAAAAGAAGCCTTTATGAATGCTATGACTATGGACATGGCCCTGGGCTGCTCCACCAACAGTATGCTCCATCTTCCGGCCATTGCTCATGAGGCGGGCGTGGATTTAAACGTGGATATTGCCAATGAGATCAGCGCCAGAACCCCGAATCTCTGCCACCTGGCTCCTGCAGGCCCTACCTATATGGAGGACTTAAACGAGGCCGGAGGCATCTATGCGGTGATGAACGAGATCAGCAAGAAGGGACTTTTAAATCTGGACTGCATGACCGTAACGGGAAAGACCGTGGGAGAAAATATAAAGAATTGTCCAAACTTAAATCCAGAGGTGATCCGCCCGGTAGAAAATCCCTACAGCCAGACCGGCGGCATCGCCATCCTAAAGGGCAATCTGGCCCCGGATTCCGCCGTGGTAAAGCGTTCTGCCGTTGCGCCTGAGATGTTAAAGCATGAAGGTCCGGCCAGAGTCTTTGACTGTGAGGAGGATGCTATTGCAGCCATCAAGGGAGGAAAGATCGTTGCGGGAGATGTAGTTGTGATCCGCTATGAAGGCCCCAAGGGCGGCCCCGGTATGAGAGAGATGCTCAATCCTACCTCCGCTATTGCAGGAATGGGACTGGGCTCTACGGTAGCTCTGATCACGGACGGACGGTTCTCCGGCGCTTCCAGAGGCGCTTCCATCGGCCATGCATCCCCGGAGGCAGCAGTGGGCGGCCCTATTGCACTGGTGGAAGAAGGAGACCGGATTTCCATTGATATTGACAATCATTCCCTGAATGTCCTTGTATCCGATGAGGAGCTGGAAGCAAGAAGGGCAAAATGGCAGCCCAGAGAACCGAAGGTGACCTCGGGGTATCTGGCAAGATATGCCTCCCTTGTGACCTCCGCGGACAAGGGCGCTATCCTTCAGGTAAAGCAGTAAGAAGATAAAATCAAAATCCCTTTGAGAAGGAGTAACAGGACTATGAGTAAATTGACGGGGGCAGAAATCGTTATTGAATGTTTAAAGGAACAGGGAGTGGATACGGTGTTTGGCTATCCGGGCGGAGCCATCCTGAATATATACGATGCGCTGTATCAGCATCAGCATGAGATTACCCATATTCTTACCTCTCATGAGCAGGGAGCTTCCCATGCGGCAGACGGATATGCCAGAGCCACAGGAAAAGTAGGAGTGTGCCTGGCTACTTCCGGCCCCGGTGCGACCAATCTGGTAACAGGAATCGCCACCGCCTATATGGACTCCGTTCCCGTAGTTGCCATTACCTGCAACGTAGCTAACAGCCTGCTGGGAAAGGACAGTTTCCAGGAGATTGATATTACAGGCGTTACCATGCCCATTACCAAGTACAATTTCATTGTAAAAGATATAAATAAGCTGGCAAAGGTGATTCGCCGTGCTTTCACGATAGCCCAGACCGGCCGTCCCGGCCCGGTGCTGATCGATATCACAAAAGATGTGACTGCGGCTGTATGTGAATATGAGCCTCAGGCTCCGGAGCCTATTGTGCGTCAGAGCGATTCCATTTTAGAGGAGGATGTGGAGCAGGCTATTTCCATGATCCGCAAAGCTCAGAAGCCCTTTATTTTTGTAGGAGGCGGGCTGTGATCTCCAATGCATCGGAGGAATTGCGGGCATTTGCCAAAAAAATACAGGCTCCAGTCGCGGACAGCCTGATGGGAAAGGGTGCTTATGACGGCACCGATGAGCTTTATACAGGCATGGTAGGCATGCACGGCACAAAAACCTCAAATTTCGGTATCACAGGGCAGATCTGCTGATCGTAGTGGGACACGCTTCAGCGACCGCGTGACGGGAAATGCCTCCAAATTTGCAAAAAATGCCAAAATTCTCCAGATTGATATTGACCGTGCGGAAATCAATAAAAATATCCATGTGGATGCGGATCATCGGAGACGCCAAGGTCATCTTGAGAAAGCTCAATGCCAGGCTGGATCCCATCAACCATGACGAATGGATCGCCCATATTGAGCGGATGAAGGATATGTATCCTCTGCGTTACGACAAGTCTGTGCTTACAGGGCCGTTTATCATACAGACCATCAATGAGATGACAAAGGGAGACGCTGTGATCGTCACTGAGGTGGGACAGCATCAGATGTGGGCGGCGCAGTATTATGAATACCGCTATCCCAGATCCCTTTTAACCTCCGGCGGTCTGGGAACCATGGGCTATGGCCTGGGAGCAGCCATTGGAGCCAAGATGGGCTGTAAGGACAAGACGGTGATCAATATTGCCGGAGACGGCTGCTTCCGCATGAATATGAACGAGATCGCTACTGCCACCCGTTACAATATCCCTGTGATTCAGGTGATATTAAATAATCATGTGCTGGGAATGGTGCGTCAGTGGCAGACGCTCTTTTACGGAAAGCGCTATTCCCAGACGGTGCTCAATGATGCAGTGGACTTTGTAAAGATTGCAGAGGCCATGGGCGCAAAGGCGTACCGTGTGACCCAGAAGGAGGAGCTGGAGCCGGTTTTAAGAGAGGCCATCAGCCTGAATATTCCCGTTGTGATCGACTGTCAGATCGGCTGTGATGACAAGGTATTTCCCATGGTATCTCCGGGAGCACCCATTGCAGATGCCTTTGATGATACAGATTTGAAAATTGGATAGTAAATATACAGCCGGCAGGAAGGTATTAAGTCGCCTTCCTGATCTGGCATTTTGAAATACTAAGAGAAAGAAAAAATATTCTGAAATTTATGCTTGAAAATTTCGTAAAAAAGGAGTATAGTGTTTTCAACGCATTATCACTACATCATGATAAAGCGAATATAGGCGGACAGTCTGCATAGTGAAAAACTGTCTGCATATATATAAATACAGGTGCAGGGAAAAAAATGAAAGGCACCCAGAATAAGGAGGAGACAGGATGAGCAGAGTTTATAATTTTTCCGCAGGTCCGGCTGTGCTGCCGGAGGCTGTTCTGAAGGAAGCTGCAGCAGAGATGCTGGATTACAGAGGCACTGGAATGTCAGTGATGGAGATGAGCCACCGTTCAAAATCATACGATGACATTATCAAGGCTGCGGAATCAGATCTGCGGGACCTTTTACAGATTCCTGATAATTACCGGGTGCTTTTCATGCAGGGCGGCGCATCCCAGCAGTTCGCCATGGTTCCCATGAACCTGATGAAGAACCGGGTAGCAGATTACATTATCACCGGACAGTGGGCGAAAAAGGCCCATAAGGAAGCCGGGATGTACGGACAGGCAAATGCTGTTGCATCCAGTGCAGACAAGACATTTTCCTATATTCCTGACTGTTCCGATCTTCCCATTTCAGAAAATGCGGACTATGTGTATATCTGTGAGAACAACACCATTTACGGAACCAAGTTCTGGATCCTTCCCAATACAAAGGGCAAGGATCTGGTGGCAGACCAGTCTTCCTGCTTCTTATCTGAGCCGGTGGATGTGACGAAATACGGCCTTATTTTTGCAGGTGCCCAGAAAAATGTAGGACCTGCAGGAACGGTCATTGCCATTATCAGAGAGGATCTGATCCGAGAGGATGTACTGGATGGAACACCCACCATGCTGCGCTACAAGACCCATGCGGATGCAGGCTCCCTGTACAACACCCCCCCTACCTATGGCATTTACATCTGCGGCAAGGTATTTAAGTGGCTAAAGGAAATGGGCGGTCTGGAGGAAATGAAAAAGCGCAACGAGAAGAAGGCAAAGCTTCTCTATGATTTCCTGGATCAGAGCCGTCTCTTTAAGGAACAGTGGAAAAGAAGGACCGTTCCCTTATGAATGTTCCTTTTATCACGGGAAATGAGGAAATGGATGCGCTTTTTGTAAAGGAGTCTAAGGCAGCGGGTCTTGAAAACTTAAAGGGACACCGTACCGTAGGAGGCATGAGAGCCAGCATTTACAATGCAATGCCCATGGAGGGCGTGGAGAAGCTGGTAGCCTTTATGGATGAGTTTGAGAAGAAATGGGGGCAGGGGAAATGAAAAAGATTCAGTGCTTAAATCCAATTGCTGCCTGCGGAACCGAGCTGTTCCCGGCAGATTATACCTTTACCGATCAGATGGCAGAGGCAGATGCGGTTCTGGTGCGCAGCGCCTCCATGCATGAGCTGGAGCTTCCGGAAGGACTTCTGGCCGTAGGCCGTGCCGGAGCCGGTGTGAATAATATCCCTCTGGATGAATGTGCCAAAAAGGGAATCGTGGTATTTAATACTCCGGGAGCCAATGCAAACGGCGTAAAGGAGCTGGTTTTGGCAGGGCTCTTCCTGGCTTCCAGAGATATTGCAGGAGGACTTGCATGGTGTAAGGAAAATGCCGCAGATCCCCAGATTGCGAAGACAACGGAAAAGAGCAAAAAGGCCTTTGCAGGCTGTGAAATAAAGGGAAAGAAATTGGGTGTCATCGGTCTTGGAGCCATCGGCGCAGAAGTGGCAAACGCAGCTACCCATCTGGGAATGGATGTATATGGCTATGATCCCTATATCTCTGTTAATGCCGCCTGGAGGCTTTCCAGAAATGTAAAGCATATTACCAATGTGGACACCATTTTCCAGGAGTGTGATTACATAACCGTTCATGTGCCGCTTATGGAGTCTACAAAGGGCATGATTAATAAAGAAAAGCTGGACATGATGAAGGATGGCGTGGTAGTATTAAACTTTGCCAGAGACACACTGGTAAATGATGACGATATGGCAGAGGCGCTGGCATCCGGTAAGGTGGCCCGCTATGTAACGACTTCCCCAATCCCAAAGCAGCCAATATGGATCGTGTGATCCTGACGCCTCATCTGGGAGCATCCACAAAGGAGTCTGAGGATAACTGTGCAGTGATGGCTGTTAAAGAGCTGACGGATTATCTGGAAAATGGAAACATCCGCAATTCCAATTTGTGGTACTGGCACCGTGTAGGGCAGCCGGATCGCGGTGCTTCCATATGAATATCCCAAATATGATCGGACAGATTCTGGCCCCGGGCATATTACTGACATGACAAGGCGTGATAGTATGCCATACCCTGATCTGAGCATAAGCTGGAAGCGGCTACCATTGAGAAATTAAAAGCCATCGAGGGTGTGCTCAGGGTGCGCAAGGTAAAATAAGTGATAATGAAGCCTGTGATGTTAAGGCATCGGCAGTGTGAATTGTAAGAGCCTTCATGGCCGGCCGGCTGTGGAGGCTTTTTGGTCTCTGCGATCAGCCGGATGGCTGGGAGGGCTTTGAGTCTCTGGCCTCTGCGGACAGGGAGAATAGAAAGAGGAGAAAAATTATGGCAGCAGTAAAACCATTTATCTGTATCAGACCCAGGGGGGAGATGGCGGCCCGTACAGCGGCCCTCCCCTATGATGTATATAATCGGCAGGAGGCCTGTGAGGCCGTCAAGGGGAACTCATATTCATTTTTAAATATTGACCGTCCGGAGACACAGTTTCCGGCAGAGGTAGACACATATGATGACCGGGTATATGAAAAGGCCAGGGAGCTTCTTGACAGCCAGATCAAAGAGGGCATATATGTAACAGATCCCGATCCTGCCTACTATCTGTATGAGCTTACCATGGATGGACGCAGCCAGACCGGGATCGTGGCCTGCTGCGCAGTGGATGACTATATAAACGGGGTCATCAAAAAGCATGAGAATACCAGAGAAGACAAGGAGCAGGACCGCATCCGCCATGTGGATGCCACCAACGCCCATACAGGCCCTATTTTTCTGGCTTACCGCAGGCAGGAGGAATTAAAACGCCTGGTGGAGCAGGCAAAAAAGGAGAAGGCTCTGTATGATTTTGTATCAGAGGACGGTATCCGCCACAGGGTATGGAAAATAGGTGATCCCGGGATGGTAAAGGCAGTAGAGGAGGCCTTTGAGAAGCTTCCTGCGGCCTATATTGCAGACGGCCACCACAGAGCGGCTTCAGCCGTCAAGGCGGGACTTAAAAGACGGCAGGAAAAACTGGACTACACGGGAAAAGAGCCCTTTAACTATTTTCTGTCTGTTCTGTTCCCTGATGATGAGCTGATGATCCTGCCCTATAACCGGGTGGTAAAGGACTTGAACGGTCTGGAAAAAGAGGGATTTTTAAAGAAAGCAGAAGAAAAATTTGAGATTCATCTTTTGGGAAAGGAGGCCTTTGCCCCGGATCAGAAGGAACCTTTGGAATGTATCTGGAGGGAGAATGGTACGGTCTGAAGATAAGGCCGGAATATGAGAGTGAAGATCCGGTCGCAGGGCTGGATGTATCCATTCTTCAGGATCAGCTTTTAGGACCTGTTCTTGGAATCGGTGATCCGAGAACAGACTGCAGAATTGATTTTATCGGAGGAATCCGGGGATTAAAGGAGTTGGAACGCAGAGCGGACAGCGATATGAAGCTTGCATTTTCCATGTATCCTACTTCCATTACAGAGCTTTTGGCGGTGGCGGATGCAGGACAGCTGATGCCGCCTAAATCCACCTGGTTTGAGCCAAAACTCAGAAGCGGGCTGTTTATCCACCGCCTGTCATAGAAGGAGCCAGAGAACTGCCTTCTTCCGGGGAACTGCCTTCTTCGGGGGGATTGCCGCCCCTTTGTGGATCCGCTTCCTTCATGCCATAGACGCGGATCCATTCCTTGGTGCCCTCTACCTTGACTGTTTCACAGCGGCTGCGTTCCAGAAACTGGATCAGCCCATAGCAGTCGATCCACACCTCCTCCTCCTGGCGGCGGGCTTCGTCAAAGATCAGCTCCAGTCCGAAATGGAGGTGTGGTGTGTCGATGTTGTTGGTATTTTCCGTAGTGCTGTAGCCGGTGCGGCCCAGATAGCCGATCACGTCTCCGGCCTGGACATAGGAACCCTGAGAGAGATTGGACTGGTAGGGGTAGTTTTTGCGCAGATGGGCGTAGTAATAGTAACGTTTCTGATCCAGGCTGCGGATCCCAATCCTCCAGCCGCCATAGGGTTCCAGCCAATGGCTCCCACATAGCCGGACTCTACGGAGATAATGGGTGTTCCTACCTGCCCCATCATGTCATGGCCCAGGTGCTGGCGCTTAAAGCCATAGCTTCTTGCTGCCCCGAAATCATCATAATCATTGTAGGGAAAGCCCTTGGCGATGGGAGAAAAGGCTTTTAGGCCGTATTTTGTGACCCAGATGGTGCCAGAGTCCTGATCCTGATTTTCAGAGACATATTCCGGCGGGGCTTCGCTTACAGGGATTTCCGCTTTAAATACTCCTACCATTCCGTCCAGGACGGCTCCGTATGCTTCTCTGTAGTAGTCAAAGTTCTTCGATTTTTCTTTCAGTGTGTCCATTGTCGTTTCACCCTTTAATACCGCTTCTGCCATGGCTTCCATATCCTTTGGCCGGTAGGAGGAAAAATCTCCGCCGTACCGGCTGCCAAGGAGAGCAAGAAGATCGACCCAGTTTAGATGGATCGGGCTTTGAACGGTATCTACATCATAGCGGAAGGCCTGATTTAAGGCTTCGGCTGTTACATTAAAATCCACCCACTTTATACTGCTTTTGCCGGGGCTTTTGAGGCATCGGAGGAAGATGCCAAAGGGCGGCCGGAAAGAACGTTTAAGGCTTTTGGTGAAAGGCCGGAAAAAGGCCGGAGAACAGAAATACAAGTGCTGCAAGCTCTGCCCAAATGACCGCCTGGGAGTGCTTGTGGAAAAACTGGAAATATGGGAAATAAAATGAGGGAAAAGCTTCATCAAAAGTACCTCTTTAGAATAAGGTCCTGAGAACAGTCTATGGGGTGGGATGGGAAAATATGATGGTGGGGAAGAGATGGCCAAATTAAATTGAGAAAATGATGCGTATGTGGTAAAATAAGGACAGAATGCGAGCCATGTGGGGTTGTATGAGGCGGCATAGGACAAGGAGGAGTAAACGTGGAAAATTTTGAATTTTATGCACCGACGCGGATGATTTTTGGAAAGGATACCCATCTTAAGGTGGGAAAGCTGATCCGGGAGTATGGCTTTAAGAAGGTTCTCATTCATTTTGGCGGAGGAAGCGTGAAGCGGACGGGTCTTCTTGATACGGTCTGCAGGTCATTGGAGGAAGAAGGGATTGGATATGTGCTGCTAGGAGGCGTTCAGGCCAATCCGGTTCTTTCCATGGCAAAGAAAGTATTGAGCTGTGCCGGAGGGAACAGGTAGATTTTATCCTGGCAGTAGGCGGAGGAAGCGTGATCGATTCCTCCAAGTGCATAGCAGACGGCGTAGGGAATCCTGATGTGGATGTATGGAAATTCCATATGAAGGAAGCTGTTCCGAAGAAGGCCCTCCCTGTTGGTGTTATTCTTACATTGGCTGCCGCAGGCAGTGAGATGAGCGCCTCCTGCGTGATCACTAACGAGGAAAACGGCCTAAAGAGAGGTTTTAACAGTGTAACTCACAGGCCTTTATTTTCCATCTGTAACCCGGAGCTGACCTATACCGTAAATGCCTTCCAGACAGGCTGCGGCACAGTGGATATTATGATGCATACTCTGGAGCGGTATTTCAGTCTGGGACATGATACAAGCCTTACAGACCGTATGGCGGAGGGATTGTTAAAGGCTGTGATCGAAGCAGGAAGAATTGTCCATGAAAATCCGGAGGATTATGAGGCAAGAGCGGCACTGATGTGGGCTGGAAGCCTTTCCCACAATGACCTGACCGGAGCAGGAAGACAGGTATTTATGCCGGTTCATCAGTTAGAGCATGAGCTGTCGGGAATGGACGACCGGATCGCCCATGGTGCAGGCCTGTCGGCGCTCTGGGCTTCCTGGGCCAGATATGTATATCAGAATGATATGAACCGTTTTGCGCAGTATGCAGTGAATGTATGGAATCAGGAGATGGATTTTGAACATCCGGAGCGTACGGCGCAGGCCGGTATCCGGGAAACGGAAGATTACTTTAAATCCCTGGATATGCCGGTGAGCTTAAAGGAACTGGGCGTGGATCCTGCATCCTTTAAGGTGATGGCAGAAAAATGCTCCGGAGGTGGAGCACGCAGGCTGACAGGCATCCGGGAACTGGATGAGGAAGACATGATCCGCATCTATGAGATGGCTATGGGTGAGTGAGACCGTACAGTGATATAGGAAATGCTCCGGGCAGTTTATGAGACTGCCGGAGCATTTTTTCGCTGCTGTAACTTGTATCAAGGAGATCCTGCAGCCGGATTTACAGTGCGATGATCTCACGGTCATCCGGCACATACAGTTCTCCCCGGTAATAGGTATGTCCTTCTGCCGTATAGAGCGCCTTGCGTTCAGAGATCTGTTTATCTTCGGTGTGCCACAGAAGCAGATGGGGGATTTTAAGCTCTTCGGCCAGTTCACAGGCCTCCTTTACGGTGCTGTGATGCTTTTCATATGGTTTAAAGCGGTCTCTGTCTTTGTAGAGGCAGAAGGCTTCGTGGAGCAGCCAGGAGCTTCCCTTTACAATGGATACGCATTCGCGGTTTAATGGTTCATCTCCGGCGAATGTAAGCTTTTTCCCGTTTTTTAAAACCGTGGTGAAGCCGAATTGCTTTGCCTTGGTAGAGAGAATATCAAAAAATGTCACATCATAATCCAGAATGTGTACGGTTTCTCCATCCTCTACAGGAACAAGGAAAATCCGTTCTCCGATCATGTTGTAAAATTTCCCCTGCAATGTCAGGCGGCAGAGGGTGGAAATAGTTTCGGTAAGATCCGGATGGCAGTAGATCTGAAGCTGTCCCCGATAGGCATCTTTTTTCATGGCAGCAGCAATCATGCGGATCATCCATACGATCCCCAAAATGTGATCCGTGTGCTCATGGGTCACGAAAATATGGTGGATATGAGAAAGATCCACATTCATTTCTTCCAGAATCTTAAGGATTCCGTTTCCGCCTCCGGCGTCGACCATAAAAAATTCATCCTCATCTTTTAAGGCAAAGCAGGTATTGTAGCAGTGCACTGCCTGGGCGTTTCCGGTTCCGAATACATATAATTTTTCCATAGATTTTCCTTTCCAAAAGAGTTTGTCATAAATTTTTAAATCATGTTTTATGGGAAAAACTTTAAAATATGCTACAAATATGGTACTATAATCCTAGCGAAATTGCAATAAGTGTACAGTTTTGAGTTTCCGCATTTCGCACCGCACCCTGGAGTCTGGTGTGCAGGGTTCCGGTTTTCTAACGACCTACAAAGTCACCCTGCACACCAGACTCCGGGGCACACTGCAAAATGCGGAAACTCAAACAATCGACGTACGGGGAATGTATTATGAGAGACGTGGCATATCTGCAGCTTCTGGCGCGGGAATTTCCTTCTGTGAAGGAAGCGACAGGGGAAATCGTAAATCTGATGGCAATTTGCAGTCTGCCTAAGGGAACGGAGTATTTTTTCAGCGATCTTCATGGAGAATATGAAGCCTTTATTCATCTGCTTCGGTCTTCCTCCGGCATTATCAGGAGAAGATCAAGGAAACTTTTGATATGTGATCCCGGAGGAGGAGCAGCTGCAGCTGGCAAACCTGATCTATTATCCGGAGCGCCATCTGTCCAGGATGATGAAGCAGGGCAGATATACGGAGGACTGGCAGCGTATCACCATTTACCGGCTGGTACAGATCTGCCGGGAGGTGGCATCCAAGTATACCCGTTCCAAGGTCCGCAAAAAGATGCCGAAGGAATATGCATATACCATTGATGAACTGCTTCATGTGGATGGAAATGATGAAAATAAAAGCTTTATTACAATGAGATTATCCATTCGATCATAGACACCAGTATTGCGGATAAATTTATAGCAGCGCTCTGCCGGCTGATCCAGAATCTTACCATTGATAATCTCCATATTATTGGGGATATTTTTGACAGAGGCCCCAGGGCGGATATCATTATGCAGGAGCTGATGAGCTTCCATGATGTGGATATCCAGTGGGAAATCACGATATTTCCTGGATGGGGCTGCTGCGGGCAATCTGGCCTGTATCTGCAATGTACTGCGGATCGCTATAAGCTACAACAGCTTTGATGTGCTGGAGGATGGCTACGGTATCAATCTGCGCCCGCTTTCCATGTTTGCGGCGCGGGTGTATCAGGATGATCCGTGCGAGCGTTTTATGCCCAGGATCCTGGATGAAAATCTTTACGACGCAGTGGATTCCGGACTGGCTGCCAGGATGCACAAGGCAATCGCTGTCATTCAGTTCAAGGTGGAAGGAGCTATGATCATGCGCCATCCGGAGTATGGGATGGAGGACCGGCTCCTGCTTCCGGCTGTGGATTATGAAATGGGAACCGTAACGATCGGAGGAAGGGCCTATCCCATGCTGGATACCAATTTCCCGACGATCGATCCAAGAAATCCGCTGGAACTTACAAGGGGGGAGAAGGAGCTTCTGCGGGTGCTGTCCGCCTCCTTCCGCCACAGCGAGGTTCTCCATCGTCATGTGCGCTTCCTCTATTCCCACGGGAGCATTTACACCTGCTGCAATTCCAACCTTCTTTACCATGGCTGTATTCCCATGAGAAAGGATGGTACCTTTGAAGGGCTTACCTTTGGAGGAAAGGAATACAGGGGAAAAGAACTGATGGATTACCTGGGCCGTCAGATCCACAACGCCTATTTTATGCCGGACGGACAGCAGGAAAAGCAGGAAGCACTGGATCTTATGTGGTACCTCTGGTGCGGAGCCAAGTCTCCTGTGTTTGGTAAGGATAAGATGACCACATTTGAACATTATTTTGTAGAAGATAAGGCAGCGCATAAGGAAAATATGAATCCTTACTATAAGCTCAGCGAGAGCGAAGAGGTCTGCTGCCGTATTTTAGAGGAGTTCGGCCTCCCAGTGGAGGGCTCCCATATTATCAACGGCCATGTGCCTGTAAAGCTGAAGGACGGTGAAAAGCCGGTAAAAGCAGGCGGAAAGCTCTTTATCATTGACGGAGGGCTGTCAAAGGCTTATCAGAGCACCACAGGCATTGCGGGCTATACGCTGATTTATAATTCCCATCAGCTGTCGCTGGCAGAGCATATGCCCTTTGATCCTAAAAAGGACAGTACGCCCAAGGTATCTATGGTTGAGAGGATGCCTCGCCGGATTATGGTGGCAGATACGGACAAGGGACGGGAGCTCAAGGCACAGATTGCGGATTTAAAAGAACTGGTGGCAGCATACCGGGAAGGCTTAATAAAAGAAAGGGCAGAATAGATGACCAAAAATGAATTTTTACAGGGATTAAAGGAAGAGCTTGAGGGACGTGTGACCCATTCAGCCATTCAGGAAAATATCCGATACTATGATGATTATATTTCTCAGGAGGTGTTAAAGGGAAGTACGGAAGAGGAAGTGACAGAAAGCCTGGGAGGCCCCAGGATTATTGCCAGAACCATTGTGGATGCGGCATATGATACGGAGGATCGTCCGGACGGCTATGATGAATACGGCTCCGGTCCGGCAGAGGAGAGTGAAGCAGGCACCGGTTCCCGGAGTCCCTTTGGCAGTCAGGAAAACCCCTATACCGGACACAGCCATATTCATTTTCTGGATTTCAGTAAGTGGTATGTGCGCCTGGGCGCAGGCCTTGTAGTATTTTGTGTGATTTTTCTTATAATGAGCGTCTTTTTCGGCATCGTAGGCCTGGCCGGCTTTATACTGGCCCACATCTGGCCGGTTCTTGTGATACTTATGATCATATGGATGTTCAGAGGGCCGAGGAGATAGATGGAAAAGACGAAGAAAAGCAGGTATCAGAGAAAGCTGTTTGCCTATTTTATGGCAGTAGCAGTGATTCCTTTGTGCATTTTGGGAATGTTTTCCTATCATACGGCAAAAGAGGCATTAAGGGAAAATATTCACCATGGAAATGAAGCTGCATTGGCTCAGATTGAAAATAAGACAGAAAAGGCTCTGGAGATGATTCGGATAGACTTTCTGGGAACTGCGGTTTCGCCTGTCACCCAGAGGATGATCAATAGTGCTTATGATGAGATTCCATATCCGGAGTTAAGAGATTTTAAAGACGGGATGGGAGGGCAGGAAAGTTACAGTGATTACGTAAAAGCTATAGCTTTATCAATCTGAAACATGGCTGGATTCTTGGAAATAAGGGATATATCCCGCTGGAGGATGTTCATAATCTTCAGTGGATTGAAATCCTGGAGAAGAATCCTGAAAAGATTTTCTGGCTTAATGAAACAGGATGGAACCAGGAAGGAAAAACAGATGATGTAGCCAGAGAGACACTGACGGAACAGCAGAAGATAACTCCGGAGTATATCAGCCATGAATATCTTACACTGGTAATTAAGGTACCTACCTATTCTGAAAAAAGTGACGCCATGTTTGTGGTAAGTCTGGATCAGGCATATATGGAAGAACTATTTCGGGGAAGTATTGGAAATGGCGCTCTTTTAATTCTTGATCCAGAAGGAAATCCTGTATATTCGGAGGATGAAAAGCTGACTGAGGCCTATCTGGATGAGTCAGGAGAGAAAAAAGCGGATTATGATATTGTAAGCCGTACTGCCGATATGAGTGGCTGGACTTATGTGGCCGGCTATGACTCCGGTATGCAGATGGTCAAATGAATCAGATTATAGTCACGATGGCAGCGCTGATACTGTTTGTGTTTGTTTTGCTGATTGTCATGAGCATTCTGGGTGCTTTCAGAGTGTACCAGCCGGTAAAGGAACTGGTATCTCAGGTAAAGAAGATTGTGCCGGAACAGCCTCAGGCAGAGGGGGAATTTGACCTGATCCGTCAGGGGCTTCACGCGCTGACGAACTCCAATGAGGAACTTCAGACTATGATCAGACGGCAGAAGAGCCAGCTCACAGAGCTGTTTGCTTTTCGTCTGATCCGGGGACGGATGGGAGAGACAGAGGTCCGGGAAAGCATGGGGCGTCTGGGGCTGCAGTTTCAGCCCTGTCTTTATGTAGTTTCGGTGCTTTTCTGTAAAAATGGCAGGGATGAAAATACAGAGCAGATAGAGCAGGATGTGTTAAATCTGGAGCTGATGAAGCAGCTCCCGGAGGAGATTCTTACTATGCTGGCCATTCCGCCCTTTATCCACACCCATGCGATTGTGATGGTATTAGACGGGCCGGGGAAGGAGAAGCTGGAGCAGAAGCTTTTAGCTCTGCGTAACTGCCTCTGGTATTTGCCGGGACGGAATCCGGCGGCTGGCTGAATATGGGCGTCAGCCGCAGTTTTGAGGATCTGTCACATTTCCGCGGAGCTTATTTTGAGAGTCTGGAGGCTCTTAAGATTAACGAGCACTGCGACCGGGATGAGGATACAGAGGGAATCTCCATTGAGGAAAGCTCTGTGACTTACTATGAAGACCTGATCCGCCAGGAGGAAGAGGCCAAACGATACGACCTGGCTCTGGATACTGCCATCAAGGCGGCGGTGGACAGCTGTGACCAGAAGGCAGCCTTTGAGGTAGTGGATACTTTTGTGCGGGAGGTGGAAAAGAGAGGGGTGGCGCTGTATGAACAGCACTATTACCTGAATCGTTTCCTTTTAGCCATTCTGACTGTCCCGGCAGATGCAGGCATACCGGTTCATGATCTGTTCGGAGAGGAGGATGATCCCTTCCGTCAGGCCAGTCAGCTTTTTGATTATGCTGCTATCCGTAGCTTCTACAAAAAGAAGGTGGTTCAGCCTGTAATCGGACGTATGAACCAGTTCAGGAAAAGCGGTTCTGAGATGATTCTTGAAAAGTCATGGCTCTGATCGATCAGAAAACGGGGATGTGACACTGGCAGAGTGCGCCCAGGAATTGGGATATCACCCCAGCTACATCTGGAGGGTACTGAAAAATACAAGAGACATTACATTTACAGATTATATTGCAGAGCAGAAGCTTCGTATTGCTACAAGGCTTTTGGAGGAAACGGAGCTGTCTGTATCTGAGATTGCGGAGCGTTTAAGCTACAGCAACGCACAGAACTTTATACGCCTGTTTAAAAAGCATATGGGTATTACGCCTGGACAGTACAGAAAGCACAGAAGGAAAAGGCACAGTAGCCCTTTGTCAAAGATACAAAAAAATGACCGTTCTCCGGGATAAAACGCACGGGCGGTCATTTTTTGTGTCTTCCGATTCTACAGATAGAGCATCACATAGAAAAAATAGGTAAAAAAAATGCTCTTCATCTTGCCTTCAGATAAAAACAGAGACAATAAGGTGATTATTTTTGTGTAGAATCGGATTGTTTTAATAGAAAAATGTGCAATATGCATAAAAATACAGGGATGATATTATGCAGAAATATAGAAACTAAATGATTATTGAAAAATTAGGGAAATCCGCTATGATGGAGCCATGAAAGACAGGGCGGCAGATAAAAAGCCGTTAAGATTATGAAAAGGGGGTTCCGTTATGGCGGATAAGCTTGCGTATCTGAAGCGTCACAAATGGATGTATTTTCTGATGCTTCCGGGAATTATTTATTTTATCATTTTTAAGTATGTACCCATGGGCGGCCTGATTATTGCATTTCAGAATTACAGCCCTTATCTTGGAATTGCGGGAAGCGAATGGGTTGGTTTTGAGCATTTTAAAAACTTCTTTATGAATCCTGATTTTAAGATGCTTTTAGTCAATACCTTTTCCATCTCCCTTATGAACCTGCTGTTCTTCTTCCCGGCACCGATTATCCTGGCACTTCTTTTAAATGAAGTGAAGAACAAGCTTTTAAAGCGTTCCATCCAGACCATGATTTACATTCCGCATTTTATTTCAATGGTAATCGTTGCAAGTATTACCTTTACACTCTTAAATGCGGAAAACGGAGTGATTACACAGTTGTCTACTATGATAACGGGAGAGAATCCGGAGTTTTTATCCGATCCCAAGTACTTCCGCTGGATTATTGTACTGCAGAATATATGGAAGGAAACAGGCTGGGGCATGATCATTTTCCTGGCAGCCTTATCCGGTGTGGACACACAGCTCTATGAGGCGGCTGAGATGGACGGTGCCGGAAAGCTCCGCCAGATGTGGCACATCACGCTTCCTGCAATTAAGAGCACTATTATCATTATGCTGATATTAAAGGTGGGAACGCTGCTTAACACAGGATTTGAACAGATTTTCCTGATGAAGAATTCCTTAAATGCATCCGTTGCAGAGGTATTTGATACCTATGTATACACACTGGGTATTACGCAGGGAGCGTTCTCCTACAGTACAGCTGTAGGTATGTTTAAATCTGTAGTCGCTACAATTATGGTACTGGCAACAAACTGGATCTGCAAAAAATGCGGTGAAACCGGTTTATATTAAAAGGGGAAATAAAACATGACAGCAAAATCTAAAACAAAGCGCACAAAATGAAGCGCAGCCCTCAGGAACGGATCGGTTTGTTTATTGTACACGTAATCTGTATTACAGCCGGAGTGACCGTTGTACCGTTCCTTTATGTACTGTCTGGATCTTTTGCTACAGAAAAGGAGCTGCTTGAGAGATCCTTCTTTATTATTCCTCATACTATTTCCACTAATGCGTATAAATATATCGTTGCAGATGGAAGTATTTTCAGAGGTCTGTTAAACTCAACGCTTGTTACTGTAGTAGGTACGGTGGTTAATATGCTGTTTACCACTACACTGGCCTATCCTCTTTCAAAAAGCTGGCTCAAGGGCCGTAATGTCATCCTGAACATGGTTGTATTTACCATGCTGTTCTCCGGCGGTATGATTCCAAACTATCTGGTTGTCAAGGGACTGGATCTTCTGGATTCTTACTGGGCCTTAATCCTTCCGGGAGCAATCAGTGCCTTTAACCTGATTATTGTAAAGAACTTCTTCCAGGAGCTTCCGGGAGAGTTAGAAGAGGCGGCCAAGATTGATGGCTGTTCAGATCTGGGAATTTTCACCAAAATCGTACTTCCCTTATCCAAACCGGCTCTGGCTTCTGTGGGACTGTTTTATGCGGTATCACACTGGAATGACTTCTTTAATTCCATGATCTACTTAAACAGTACGGAGAAATTTCCGGTTCAGATTATTCTGCGTCAGATCGTTCTTCTGGCACAGGGGGCCAGCGCAGATGGAAGCGCAATTGACTTCGGAGCAGGCGGAACACCTCCGGAGCAGGCAGTAAAGATGGCAGCTACTGTAGTAGCATGTCTCCCTATTTTATGTGTATATCCCTTTGTTCAGAGATATTTTGAACAGGGCGTTATGGTAGGCACTGTAAAGGGTTAATGAAAAATTTATGGAGGTAGCAAAATGAAAAATCAACTTGGAAAAAAGGCTTGTCAGTAACGCTGGCAGCCGCAATGACGGCTGGTCTGGCAGCAGGCTGCGGAAGCAAAAAGGAAGCATCTTCCGGCACGGCAGAGGATGGAAAGTACAATCTGAAGATCATGAGCTATGACTTCTTTGGAAATCCCATGAAGGGTGATGTGGGGGCAGGCATCATGAAGCAGGTGGAGGACTATACAGGAACCCATTTGGACATCATGTGGACGCCAAAGGATAACTATGACGATAAGCTGAACCTGGTGCTGGCTGGCGGTGGCGATGATATGCCCCAGATTATTGCCACAGATACAAAGTCTCCGGCGATTATCAACGCTGCAAGAGCAGGCGCTCTGTGGGATGTTGAGGAGCTGATGAAGGAATTCCCTCATCTTAAAAATGCAAAGCCTGAGGTAAATGACAACATCCGTATCGACGGAAAGCTTTACGGCGTATACAGAGGACGTGCTCTGGGAAGAAACGGCTTGACCTTCCGCAAGGACTGGGCCGACAATCTGGGCCTGGAAGCTCCTGAAACCATTGAGGATGTTTACAATATGCTTCATGCATTTACTTACGATGATCCGGATGGAAACGGACAGGATGATACTTACGGTCTGGCTCTGTCCAAGTCAACGGCTCCCATTGATATTATCCAGACATGGTTCGGCGCTCCCAACGGCTGGGGTGAAAAGGACGGAAAACTGGTTCCGGAGCATCAGACAGAGGAGTATCTGGAAGCATTAAACTGGATGAAAGCTTTGTGAGGAAGGACTTATTAAAAAGGATTTCCCTACCAGAGATATTGCTACCAAGTCAGATGATTTAAAGACACAGAAGGCCGGTATGATGGTAGATGCTCTGGATGACGGACGCCGTGTGCAGGATTACTTTGAAAATCAGGGGATTGAAGGACCTGAGATTAATTTTGTAGGAGCCATCAAAAGGATGAGGCATCTGAACCCAGAACGGGAGCAACGCTTGGCTGTCAGGGCTTTTTCGTAATCACTAAGGCAGCTAAGACAGAAGAGGATGTACGTAAATGTCTGGATTTCCTGGACAAGATGAATGATGAGGAAATGCTTACATTGGCTAACTATGGTCTGGAGGGCAACCATCACACGATTGAAGCAGATGGAAGGCTTACACGAAGTCATGACGCGACCTTAAATCAGGAATATCAGGCGTTAAATCAGCTGGTGTCCTATACCGAGTACCCTCCGAACATGGATCCATATGTAGAACTGAATGAGACAGAGTATTACTATATGCAGCAGGATACCATTGCAGCCAATGAACAGTATGCAGTTTCTGACCCCGCAGCCGGAATTCTGGGCGATTCTGAGGAATACATCAAGAACGGTGTTGCTCTGGACAAGATCATTGAGGATGCAAGAGTTCAGTATATCGTAGGACAGATCGATGAGACACAGTTAAAGGCACAGTGGGATCTGTGGTCTCAGAGCGGTGGCGACAAGGTAATCGAAGAAGTAAATGCAAAGTACGCAGAATTAAAAAATAAGTAACAGGAAAGCTTTTGAAGGGCGCGGAAACAGACTGGGTGATAAAATCGGATCCGGCTGGTTTCCGGGCCCTTTTCCGAGATATGCCGCAGGGAAAGCGGCGAACAGGAGGAAATAACAATGGTATCAGAAAAAGCATTTGCAAATCCGCCGGTGAGCAGCCGGATTAAGCCCTTCTGGTTCTGGAACGGAACCATGACAAGGAGGAAATCAGCCATCAGATCAAAGAAATGGCAGACAAGGGTCTGGGAGGTATGTTTATCTGCGCCAGACAGGGAATGGATGTGCCGTATCTTTCTGGTAAATGGTTTGAGCTGGTGGATTTTGCCTGCAGAGAAGCAAAACGGTATGGCCTGGAGGCCTGGTTATATGACGAATATCCTTATCCCAGCGGTATGAGCGGCGGCGAGGTGCTGCTGGAGCATCCGGAGGCAGAGCATAAGATATTAAAACATAAGAAGTTTCGGACAGAGGGAAAAATACGTGTGACAGAGGAGCTGGGCTGGAGCCGGATTTTGTATGCAAAGCATTTCCGGTGGATGAGAATGGAAAGACAATCTGGGAAAATCCTCTGATTTAGAGTCCTCTGTGGGAATCCTGCAGACAGAAAAAATCTACCAGCAGACCGGCCTGACCCGGTATAATAATAAGCGTTTCTTTTCCTATGGTCCTAAAAAAATTCTGGATGCAGTGCTGCCTGAGGGCCAGTGGGAGATTCAGATATGTACGGAAGAGGCTATGGGGGATTTTAAGTATTACGGAGGATTTTTTGACCCCTGTAACCGGGAGGCAGTAAAGACGTTCCTTGATACGACTCATGAACGGTACGCAAAAACAAATGGGGAAGAATTCGGCGTCAGCGTATTTGGCATGTTTTCTGATGAAGTGGGTCTTTTAAGCCCCATTCCCTGGTCCTCCAGGCTTCCTGAGGCTTTTAAGGTCCGCAACGGGTATTCTATTTTAGAGGTGCTTCCGGGCATTTATGAGCCGGATTATCCGGGAGCGGCAAAGCTACGATATGACCTGTATGAAACGGCTCATGAGCTTTTCAGGGAGAGCTATCATCATCAGGTCGCATCCTGGTGTGAGGAGCATCATCTGCTGTATGCCACAGAGGTGCCGTCCATGCGCCACAGCACCCAGAAGTTCAGCCATATTCCAGGAGGTGACACAGCCCATGAAAAGCTTGGAAAATCTCTGGAATGGATTTATGATGAATATATCCGCAACTATCGCAGCAACGCCAAGGCAGTAAGCTCTCTGGCCCGTCAGTTAGATCGGAAGTACGCTATGATCGAGAGCTTCCACAGCGTTGGCTGGACCATGAATATGCAGGATGCAAAGTGGATGATTGACCGTCTGGGAAGCAGCGGCATCAATCTCTACAATTTCCATGCCTTTTATTATACCATTCAGGATATTACAAAGCATGACGCTCCTCCTTCCCAGTTTCTCCAGAATCCTTACTGGAAGGATTACAGGAAGCTGGCAGACTATGTGGGAAGAATGGGAGAGATCATTACCAACACAGAGGCAGATATCCATATAGCAGTGCTGGATCCAATCGCAGCCATGTGGACTCTTCTTGGAAATCCCTTCCAGGGCTTTGTATACAAAGGCGAGTCGGAGGAAGAAAAGGCAGCCTGTGATCGGATCCGGGACGGCTGGGTGGCTGTGTGCAAGGAGCTTTTGTTTGCACAGCTGGATTATGACCATCTGGACGGCGAGCTTTTAGAAGAGGCAGAAATCTGTGATGGAAGTATCCGTATGGGAAGAGCGGCCTATTCGGTGGTGGTTCTTCCGGAATGCCACTGCATGGAGAAAAAGACCAGAGAAATGCTGGAGCGGTTTGTTCAGGCAGGAGGCCATGTGATCGCAGTGGGAGAGCTTCCTTCCGTTTCTATTGATAAGGAGGAAACAGATCAGGAGACAGAGGCAGCCTGGAAGGCGCTTACGGCCCATGCAAATGTAGTTTGCCTGAATGGAAGCAGAGAGGCGCTTCCTGACTGCTGCAGAGGCTATATCAGGGAAGCAGGCCGTGTGGAGGTTCTGGAGGGAGACAGAAAATCCGTCATCGGTGTGTGCAGACAGGATGAGGCAGGTTCTGTTTACCTGTTTGCAGCCAATCAGGGCGCAGAGCCTGTGAAGGTGAGATTCAGCAGTGAAAATGGAACAAACAGTGCCGTGTGGATGGATCTGGAAAAGGGGCGGCAGATTCCGGCAGAAAATCCGGAAAATAAGGAATTGCCGTCACTCTGGAGGGCTTTGAGAGCCGGTGGCTGAAGCTCTCTGATTTTGAGGAGGAAGCAGTGGGAGAGAGCCGGAAGGCACTTTGGGAAATTCCTGTCTCTTCCCTGGTTCAGGCTTCTATGATGGATGAAGGCGGCAGGAGCCGGTGTGCAAAGCATATTTCCATGGCAGGAAAGTGGAAATGCTTTCCTCAGAGTTTGAATGTGTGCAGATTCGGAGAAACCGAGGTTTCGGTAGACGGAACAAATTGGGAAAAGTGGAAGTAAAAACTTTTATTGAGCAGTGTGCCCAGACGAAGAGGCTTGGCGGAGAACAGATCGCCATGGAAGGGGAATTTGGAACACCCAGAAAGCTTAGACCCGCTTATCCCATTACCTGTTTCTATAAAGTGGGATTTAAGATAAGGAAGGGCGAGCTGCCTTCTGAGCTGTTCCTTCTTATGGATCGGGAGACCATCAGCGGAAGCAATGCCATAGAGATCAACGGAAGGGTTGTGGAGGCGTCTCTCTGGAAGCCGGTGCGGGTAAATGATTTTAACAATCAGGCAGCGGACATCCGTTCCTTGGTGCGGGAGGGTGAAAATGAGATCCGTATCCGGGTCTGCATTCGGAAGGATGAGGACGGCCTGAGAGATCCCTTCTATCTGTGGGGAAGCTTTGGCGTTGGTTTTGAGGATGGCTGTCATGTGCTTACCGCCCAGCCTGAGCAGGTATGCCCGGATGCTCCTTGGATCCAGGGCTTCCCATATTACAGCGGAACCATGGAATTTGAAACAGAGATTGAATTTGATAGCAGCGAGGCCTGTATTCTTGCCCTTGACTGGGCGTATCCCTGCCATGAGAACATAGAGGTACTGGTAAATGGAAGGAGTACCGGAATCTGTGCCTACAGCCCTTATCTCTGGGAATGTGGGCAGGGAACGGCAAAGCAGGGAATGAACTGCGTGACGGTTCGTATTTCCAATACACTGGCTAATATGCTGGATGGAACGTATTTTGACTATAAGGAACACCGCCTTGCGGATATCAGACAGGAGGCAGAAGAGCGATGACAACGTATTTTGACAGAGAGCAATCGATTGAGTACCGTCTTGGCAGTGAAACGGGGCCTGTTTTGCAGACCATAGCCAACCGTTTCTGCGCCGACAATCCGGCTGTGCCCGTGCAGTACAGTTTAAGAAGCACACAGGGATTTTCCGTTACGAAGGATTATCTGGACGAAATTCTTCTCCATGAAAAATTTCCACAGATGGAACGGGAGCAGTATGTATACGCCAGAGCGGGGCTTACGCCCCAGGCACCCGGCCCCTTTCATTTTCGCTTCGGCGCATATGGCCCTGTGACCATCTATGTAAACGGAAAAAAATCATTTCAGACCAATCATACCCAGGAGCGCTTTTCCGAGACGCTTTCCGATATCTGTCTAGATTTAAAGGAGGGGGTAAATGACCTTCTCTTTGAATGTGTCAGCACTCCCTTAGGCTGCGGATTCCGTATCGGGAGCAGCTCCTATAAGGGCCGCAGGATCAGTTTTTGCAGTAGATGAAGCCCATAAGGGAATGAATGGATTTGTCTATACAGAGCCCCAAAAGACTGCCATGGATCCTGCAGATGCAGATTCCGTATGCTGGCTTCCGAGAGCTGTATGGACGGGAGAAGAGAAACAGGAATCGGTCTGCAGCCGGCTTTTGACGGCAAAACCATGCTGTCGGTGACAAGGGTTTTTGTGCCTCAGGAGGGAATGATACGGATCCTTGGAGCCTGCGGGAGAACAGGACAGGAGCCGGTGGAGGTCTTTGCAGACGGAAAGCGGGCGGGAACCAGTAAGGACGATTCTCTAACGCTTGAGCTTTCGCTGGCAAGCGGATACCATACCCTGGCGTTTCTGGGAGGAGACCCGGATGTGACAGTGGAGGACAGGCAGGGGACGGTTCTGGAATTGGAAGCTCCGGTTTTATGTATGGGACAGCCCCAGACCTGGATTTATGCA
>SCPO01000153.1_pt1 | contig 66847 bp, 75 predicted proteins | sample 6106821 | NCBI WGS metagenome assembly SCPO01 (sample SAMN10720448, study PRJNA508395) | human gut metagenome | isolation source: Participant 2 stool, 0 month | host: Homo sapiens | collected 2017
TTTTATTGTTCTTGTAAATTTCACTGCTTTTGCGATGGTAATAAATGGATAGCTATTACTTTAACAGCAATGTCTTTGCTTAAAAATGGTTATATGGCAGTTGCTAATATATACTTTCGAGAAATGGAGAATATCAGTTATCATGTAGCAGCTGGACATATTGATGAAGATTTGCTTCGCAGAATTCTTGCTGCAATACTAACCTGTACATATGATTCTGATGAAGAACTAAAATTAGATATTTTTAATGCAATATCTGTGGAAGATGTTTTTTATTGATTGGAATCGAAAACTTCTTTAGAATGTAATCATGCACCAGCTGGTGTTAATTTATACAAAGGTGAAAAGATTGCAATAGTAGTCAAAACCATATCGCCATCCGGCTGTACTCACTGTATATATTGAGAGTAATTTAATAAGGAAATCACGTTATCATTGCTGCCTGCAGAAGACAATGGTAGCCATATGTATGAACTAGAGGTTTCGCAAAGGCTAAAGCCCCAAGGTGGCAATGCCACCATTTTGCCACCCGAAATGCGTTTGACCCAGGCAGATTTCAATTTTCTTATTCAGACACAGAAGAACATAAAGCAAGTAAAATCAAGGCATTCACGAACATAGGGAAATATTTGGATGCCAGCAAAATAACTCCCAACTTGTACTCCTAAGTGGTAGGTCGGGTGTTTAAGTCACCTCGGGAACGCTGGAAGATGACGCCGTAGTCCTTTACTTTTGTAAGGGGTGCGGAGTTTTTGATTTATATGGTGAAGCTGAGCTTTCATCGAAATTTGAAGACGGAGTCAGCATGATGACAGGATGAAACAGAAATTTCACTTGTATTTCCCATAAAAACTATTTATTATATGTCCATACCCCAATTATCGTAACAAAAATTTACCATATATAAGGAGGATTTCACCATGCTGAACACAGGAATCAAAGCTCCCAATTTTGAACTTCCGGATCAGAACGGAACAATACACATTAGAAGAATACAGAGGAAAGAAGGTAATCCTGTATTTTTACCCAAAGGATAACACACCAGGCTGTACCAAACAGGCCTGCGGATTTTATGAGCGGTATCCCCAGTTTATGGAAAGGGAACCGTTGTTTTAGGCGTGAGCAGAGATACAGTGGCTTCTCACAAGAAATTTGAAGAAAAGTACGGTCTTGTATTTACTCTGTTGTCCGATCCGGAGCGCAAGGTCATTGAGGCCTATGATGTGTGGAAGGAAAAAGAACTATGGAAAGGTTTCCATGGGCGTCGTCCGTACAACCTATCTGATTGATGAAAATGGAATTATCATCCGTGCAAATGATAAGGTAAAGGCTGCGGAAGATGCAGAAAAGATGTTGGGTGAGCTGGAATGAGGATCATACTGTCACCGGCTAAAAAGATGAAGGAAGATCCGGATACGCTTGCATATATGGGCCTTCCCGAATTTCTGGATCAGACGGAGGAGATTTTAGCCTGGCTTAGATCAAGAACGCAGGAGGAGCTGAAACGGCTGTGGGTCTGTAATGACCGGATCGTGGGGCAGAACGTTGAACGTCTGGCCCACATGGATCTGAGAAAAAACCTTACCCCGGCAGTGCTCTCCTATGAAGGGATCGCCTATCAGTATATGGCTCCGGCTGTATTTGAAACAGGGCAGTTTGAATATATTCAGGAGCATCTGCGCATCCTGTCGGCTTTTTACGGCGTTTTAAGGCCTATGGACGGCGTGACGCCTTACCGCCTGGAGATGCAGGCCAGGGCCGCTGTCGGCGTATATAAGGATTTGTACGCTCTGTGGGGAAACAGGCTGTATGAGGCAGTAAGAGATGAAAGTGGAATCATCCTGAATCTGGCTTCCAAAGAGTATTCCAAATGTATTGAGGTCTGTCTTTCTGAAGAAGACAGATATATCACTCCGGTCTTTTGTGAAGAAGCCGGAGGAAAGCTTGTGACAAAGGGAACCTATGCAAAAATGGCCCGCGGGGAAATGGTTCGTTTTATGGCGGAAAACCGCATAGAGGATCCGTCAGAAATCCGCAGCTTTGACCGATTGGGATATCGGTTCAGAGAGGAGCTTTCTTCCGATACAAGGTACATATTTGAGAGAGTGAAGGCGGAATAGAACTAGGCTTCAAAGCATACATTTCCCTGTATCCATACCTGGCCCTTAAAACGGCGTCCGGGAACAGGCTCTCCTAAGAGATCAGCAGCGTTGATTGCAGCTGTAAAGAGCAGGTCGTTGCATTCCAGGCCCAGAAGAAAGATTTCTTCTCCGGTAATGCGGTTGATCCTGCGGTCCACAGATAAAATATTTCCAATGACAGAATACTGGTCACACTCAATGCCGGAGGGCATAAAGCAGGTGTCTACAATGGAATAAATATCCTCTCTTGCCACACGGCGTGATACAGAGGAGAAAAGATCAATATCTTCTACGGTCAGTGTTTCGATGGCCTCTTCATCGCCCCGTTTGGCGGCTTCGATGAGACGGCTGCGTTTGCTGGCCGCTTTTTTTCGGTCTTCCGTCTGCTGGGGTGTCTTCTGGACCGGAAGAAGGATTTTTCCATGAATGGACAGAGCCGAGAGCGAAGCGCTCTTTGGAAAGACCGGCTGGCTGTTTTTAAGGCGCAGGCGGTATTCCATCGAATTTTCCATATAAAAGATCAGAGAAATCCCCACTCGGTATTCATCTAAAAGGCCTGCAAAGGTTTCACGCTCCGTATGGCGCTGGATCGAGCAGTCCGCGGTGGATGTGACCTGGCTGCTTTCTACATATGGGAAATAGTATTCCTGCTTAAAGATTCCTCTCTGGCTTAAACGTCCGGCGATGGCAACGCCCATGCCGGGAGCGGTCTGTGCCCGCAGTTCGCAGAACATTTCTCCGTCAGATTCTTTTAAAATATCAGATTTGGAAGCGTCCTTTACAAGCTTTTTTAAAAGCTTATCCAGATCCTGGCGGGAGGTATACTGGCTGAATCCGATGGTTCGCATATATTTGTGCATAATGTCACCCTCTTTCTGAAAAACCATTCAGCCCATTATAGCCTACTTTCATAGAGATTGCCAGTGTTTTTTTCAGGAAACGCAGGGAATTCAAAAAGAGGATATATTGACAGTACATGTTAAGATAATAAATATGATATTAAAAAATGAAAGGAACATCCATGGATCAGCTTACGAAAAAGCCGCTTTTTAATCCCCAGGGCGATACCAGTCTTAATGCAAGACGCATGATCGGGGAAATACCACAAATTTGAATGATTTCAATAATATGCGCTACAAATGGGTTAGTGACTGGTATCGTCAGGCCATGAATAATTTTTGGATTCCCGAAGAAATCAGTCTGGGACAGGATAAGAAGGATTATCCGAAGCTGGCCCCTGCGGAACGGGCCGCCTATGATAAGATTTTAAGCTTTCTGGTGTTTTTGGATTCCATCCAGACAGCCAATCTTCCCAATATTGGAGAATACATTACTGCAAATGAGATTAACCTTTGTCTGAATATACAGACCTTTCAGGAATGTGTACACAGCCAAAGCTACAGTTACATGCTGGATACGATCTGCAGTCCCATTGAGCGTGACGCTATTTTGTACCAGTGGAAGACAGATGAGCATCTTTTAAGACGCAATACCTTTATCGGGGAATGTTACAACGGATTTCAGGAGAATAAAAGCCCTGAGGCCTTTCTGCGCGTCCTGATGGCAAATTATATTCTGGAAGGAATCTATTTTTACTCCGGATTCATGTTCTTTTACAATTTGAGCCGCAATGGAAAGATGCCCGGTTCTGCGCAGGAGATCCGTTATATCAATCGGGATGAAAATACCCATCTGTGGCTGTTCAGAAACATGATCCGGGAATTAAAGCAGGAACGTCCGGAGCTGTTTACAGACGAAAATGTGAAAATGATGAAGGAACTTCTGATGGAGGGCGTCCGCCAGGAAATCCTGTGGGGGGAATATGTGATCGGGGATCGTATTTCCGGCCTCACAGCCGAAATGATCCGGGATTATATTTATTATCTGGGAAATCTCCGCTGGGTGAGCCTGGGTTTTGACCCTGTCTATGAAGGATTTGAAAAGGAGCCGGAAAATATGGCCTGGGTCAGCCAGTATTCCAATGCAAATCTGGTAAAGACGGATTTTTTTGAGGCCCGGAGCACCGCTTATGCCAAGAGCACGGCCCTGATTGATGATTTATAAAAGAAAAGGATATGATATATGGAAATGATAATGCAGATTTTTAAGGAGGATGCAGAGCTTCAGGCGCTCTTAAGAACCGTTTTAGAGGGAACATGTTCTGATTTTACGGATGAAGCGTACAGTCTTGAGTTTCTGGAGGAAAAATTCCGCAGCTTTGCCAGACCGGGAATGGAAGAGCCGGAGCTTTGGGCGGCTCTCGTAAAAGCGGCAGTGGAGCTTACCAGCGCGCAGTCTCCAAAGTGGGAGCTGATCGCAGCCAGGCTTTTGGGAGCATCCTTCAGGCGGGAGCTGTCAGGACGGCTTAAAGTGCTGGGAATCACGGATTTTTACAGCAAGCTTTGTTATCTGACAGAGGAAAAACTCTATGGGGAAATACATTTTGGAACACTATACAAAGGAGGAGATACAGGAGGCGGAGACGTTTTTATGTCCGGAAAGGGATCATCTGTTTACCTATTCCGGACTGGATCTGCTGCTTAAACGCTATGTGATCCGAAGCCGCCGTCAGGAGCCGTTAGAAACGCCTCAGGAGATGTTTTTGGGAATTTCCCTCCATCTTGCCATGGAAGAGAAAAAAGACCGCCTGTACTGGGTGAGAAAGTTTTATGATATGCTCAGCCGGATGTATGTGACTATGGCTACACCTACGCTTTCCAATGCAAGAAAGCCTTACCATCAGCTTTCCAGCTGCTTTATTGATACGGTTTCCGACAGTCTGGAGGGAATTTACAGAAGCATTGACAATTTTGCCCGCGTCAGCAAATTCGGCGGCGGCATGGGACTGTATTTCGGAAAGGTACGCGCGGCCGGAAGCAGCATCCGGGGCTTTGAAGGTGCGGCCGGCGGTGTGATCCGCTGGATCCGTCTTGTAAATGATACAGCAGTAGCCGTAGATCAGCTGGGGATGCGCCAGGGAGCCGCCGCCGTATATCTGGATGCATGGCATAGGGATCTGCCGGAATTTCTTCAGCTCCGCACCAATAACGGCGACGATCGGATGAAGGCGCATGATATTTTTCCGGCTGTATGTTATCCGGATCGGTTTTGGAGACTGGCAAAGGAAAATCTGGATGCTCCCTGGCATCTGTTCTGCCCCCATGAGATCCATGAGGTAAAGGGCTATTTTCTGGAAGATTATTTTGGGGAAGAATGGGAAACGCGCTATGAGGAATGTGTGGCAGATTCCCGGTTAAGCCGCAGAACGGTGACGGTAAAGGAGCTGGTGCGTCTGATTATCAAATCTGCGGTGGAAACGGGAACGCCCTTTGCCTTTAACCGGGATATTGTAAACCGGGCAAACCCCAACAGCCATAAAGGAATGATTTACTGCTCCAATCTCTGTACGGAAATTGCGCAGAATATGTCTCCCATGGAAACCGTCAGCCAGACGGTAGAGACTGAGGACGGCGATTCTGTGGTTGTTACCAGGGTGCGTCCAGGGGATTTTGTGGTGTGTAATCTGGCGAGCCTTTCTCTGGGAAATATTCCTTTGGAGGAGGATGGCGTGTTAGAGGATACCGTGTGGACCGCAGTCCGGGCATTGGACAATGTAATTGGCCTTAATTTTTATCCTCTTCCCTATGCAGAGCTTACAAACCATGCATACAGAAGCATCGGGCTGGGAGTTTCCGGCTATCACCATATGCTGGCAAAGCGGAGGATTAAATGGGAGAGCCGGGAGCACCTTCTGTTTGTGGACAGGCTTTTTGAACGGATCAGCCAGGCTGCCATCGAGGCCAGTGCGGATCTGGGAAAGGAAAAGGGAAGCTATCCTCTGTTTGAGGGCAGCGGCTGGCAGACCGGAACCTATTTTTCAGACGGGGCTATACGGGAAGCCGATGGAAACAGATTGCCGCAAAGGCAGCTCAGGGAATGCGGAATGCATATCTTTTAGCCATTGCTCCTACCAGCTCAACCAGTATCCTTTCGGGAACCACAGCCGGTATTGACCCCATTATGCACCGCTTCTATCTGGAAGAAAAAAAGGGAGCCATGCTCCCAAGGGTGGCCCCGGAGCTGACTCCCGAATCATACTGGTATTATAAAAATGCCCATCTGTTAGATCAGAGCTGGAGCATAAAAGCCTGCGGCATCCGCCAGCGCCATATCGACCAGGCTCAGAGCATGAACCTGTATATCACCAACAGCTATACCTTCCGCAAGGTTTTAAACCTGTATATCCAGGCCTGGGAAGAAGGCGTAAAGACGATTTACTATGTCCGCTCCAAGTCCTTAGAGGTGGAGGAATGTGAGAGCTGCTCTTCTTAGAGCAGCCCCATCAGAGAGGGTACGCCCAGAGAAAGTACAGGGATATAGGTAACTGCCAGCAGAAGGATAAAAAGTACAATAAAGTAAGGTAGTAAAGTTTTTGCTACCTGTTCAATGCTGATTTTGCTGATACCGCAGCCTACGAAAAGGACAGATCCTACAGGCGGCGTTATATTTCCCATACACATATTAAAAATAAGCATAACACCGAACTGGATATTGCTCATTCCAAGGCTTTCTGCAATAGGAAGGAAAATCGGTGTGAAGATCAGGATTGCAGGAGTAATATCCATAAACATACCAATTACCAGCAGAATTACATTCATCAGCAGCAGGATCACATATTTGTTAGAAGAAACAGACATAATAGCCGTACTGATGGCTGCCGGGATTCCTGAATATGCCATTACAAAGGACATAGCTGAGGAGGCGGAGATCAGAAACAGGATAATGCCGCTGGTGCAGGCGCTGCTGACCAGGATTTTAGAAAAACTCTTAAAGTTAATGCTTTTGTAGCAGAGAAAAGAATCAGGCAGTACAGTACGGAAATACCTGCCCCCTCAGTTGCTGTAAAGATACCACTTACAATACCGCCAATTACGATGATAATCAGCAGAAGGCTGGGAAGAGCCTCAGAGTAACCTTTACTGCAGTCTGCATGGATGGAAAGCCTGAGGTTGGATACTTATGTTTTTTTGCATACAAAAAAGCTACAACCATAGAACCAAGCCCCATGAGAAGTCCTGGAACATAACCGGCCATAAACAGTGTGGAAATAGATACTCCGCCTGCAACCGTGGAATATACGATAAATGCACTGGTAGGCGGGATCAGAAGACCGGTAGGTGCGGAAGCAATATTAGCTGCCGTTGCAAAGGCTGGATCATAGCCCTCTTCCTTCTGGATCGGGTAGATGCAGCCTCCCATGGCAGAAGCTGCGGCAACAGAGGAACCGGAAAGCGCTCCAAAGAGCATATTGCCTACAATATTAGCTAAAGCCAGAGAGCCGGGACACCAGCCTACAAAAAGCTGAGCGAAGTTTACAAGGCGTTTGGCAATACCACCGTTGTTCATTATGTTTCCTGCCAGGATAAACAGCGGGATTGCAAGAAGGGAAAAGCTTTCCACACCGCTGTTCATTTTTGCATGGTAATAAAGGTAATCTGATCCCAGGAGAGGGAGGATACCGCAGCAACAATAGAAGAAATTACAATGCCTACGGAAATGGGACAGCCAAGGAAAAGAAGGGCTGCAAATACCGCAAACAGGACGGCCGTTGTAATACTAATACTCATGACTCATTTCCTCCTTCAATTTTAATACCTGTCACATCCTCATAAAGATTGATGAGCTGTGCAATAATGATAAAAATACCTGAAACAGGAGCCATTGCATAAACCAGACTTCTTGGAATGCCAAGAAGGGCAGAATAAACCTTCTGGGCGCTCATGGCCAGCTTAAAACCGCCGATGGTGATAATAAAAATGGCAAATATAAGAATCAGGGTATCAATGCAGATCATAAGGATCCGGCGGCCTTCTGGCTTTAAGCTTTCCTGAAGGAGTACAAGCGACATATGCTCCCTTGTACTGAATGCATAGGCAGCGCCGATAAATCCGGTCCAGATCAGGGAATAACGTACCAGCTCCTCCGTAAATGCGGCAGGGCTGTTTAAGACATAACGTGTAAATACCTGATACAGTACTAAAAACGTCATTACGGAAAGAAGAATTGTTGCAATTCTGGACAAAAGAAAAGTCATCCATTTTTTTACAGATGTTAAAAATTCTCTCATATAGCCTCTCCTATTCTGCTGAATTGATAATGTCAAGCAGGGTCTGTACACCGGGATACTGACTGCAGTAATCGGAAATCATACCTGCAGTAGCCTGACGAAACGCCTCTTTATCCACATCCTCAACAAAGGTGACATCCATGGTTTCGGACGCCTCTTTTTTTGCTTCTTCAATCGCTGTGTTCCATGCAATTTTATGGCTGTCTGTGGATTTTCTGGCTGCCTCCAGAATAATCTGCTGATCCTCGGGAGTAATGGACTTCCATACTTTGGAGCTCATAACCATAACATCCGGAATCATGGCATGCTGGTCGGAGGAAAATACTTTACAGATTTCTCCGTGCTTTCCGGTGGTGAGGGCTGTTTCGTTATTTTCTGTTCCGTCAATAATACCGGTTTGAAGAGAGGTGTACACATCTCCATAGGACATCGCCACAGGAATACCACCTAAGGCTTTTAGCATATCGGTTTGGGATTTCATATCCTGTACACGGATTTTCAGGCCTTTTAAATCTTCAGGAGTGCGGATTGCCTTATCCTTTGTATAGAAAGAACGTGCGCCGGAGGTGTAGTAGGTTAAGGTTACAAAGCCGTCATTCTCTGTGGAAAGGAAAAAGTCCTGCATGGGACGGGAATCCATTTTGTGGTAAAAATCATCGGTACTGTCAAAGATATACGGCAGCCCAAAGGTATGATACGCTTCATTGTAGGTTGCCAGTCCGGGGGCTGAGACTTTTGTCATAGAAATAACGCCGGCCATCAGCTGCTCCATATTTTCGTTCTCAGAACCAAGCTGGCCGTTTGGAAAAATCTGAACCTGAATTCTTCCATCTGTGAGTTCTTCTACATTTTGTGCAAATTCCGTCATGGCAATATGTACGGTATGAGTTTCGCTGAGCCCATGAGCCAGAGAAAGGATCATAGGATTTTCTCTGGTAGCCTCTGCGCTGGAAGCAGCGCTCTGGGAAGCACAGCCAGAAAGCCCGGCTGCTGCAATAACCAGAGCGGCGCTGATTGCTGCAAGTTTCTTCACACTAGTTACTCCTTTCATACTTAAAAATAGTGATCTGCAGTTTTTGGCTGCAATTGTAAGCTTACATACCGATCAGATCGAATTGCTCAAAGGAAACAAGAACCTGATGATCCTTTTTGGGGTTATTATATTTAATCTGAACGGATTTCAGAGTCTGGCTGTAATACCAGCCGCAGCCAGCCTCCTCAAATTTACGACGGTGAAGGAAATGTGGGAGTATTTCTCCATTAACGCTTACCCAGTAAGGGGCTTTCTCACGGTGGATCATATCCAGAGCGATGGTCTCAACGGAGGTTTCAAAGCTTCCTTCCTGTTTAAAGCCAATGACAGTACGTTCGCCTGCAGTCATGGTGATAACGGTTTTTAAGTATAGCCCTTTCTCATAATCCATGGATACGCCGTCATCTTCATAAAGTATAAAGGAACCGTCTTTGTCAGGCGCACACAGGATGGTAAGTCCTGTGACTGTTTCATTCATCAGATTCATCATCTGGTTTGATGCCATGGGGATCAAGGCGCCGCTTCGCACAAACAGAGGAATGCTTCCCAGATTTACAGGGAATTCGATGGTCTGTCCGCCCTCATATACTTCTCTTGTATAGAAGTCATAGAAGGCGCTTCCTTCGGGGAGATAGACGCTGCGGATTTTTGCGCCCTTTTCCACTACATTTGCTACCAGAAGAGAATCACCGAACATAAAGTTAATTCCGTCCTCATAGCAGGCAGGATCATTCTGGAAGGCGTAGCACATGGGTTCCATAATCGGAAGTCCTGTGGTATGGGCCCGCTCCATCAGAGAATACAGATAGGGGAACAGGCGGTAACGCAGCAGAATTGCGCTGCGGATGTAGCCGGTACAGCCGCTGTACATCCAGGGTTCGGTAACGGTGTTATCCGTATTGGTAGAATGGATGGAGAAACGGGGCTGGAAAATACCATTCTGGATCCAGCGGACTAGAAGCTCGGCTTCCGGAGCAGGGCCAAAGAAGCCTCCGATATCGCATCCCTGATTGGCTACACCGGAGAGTCCCATTCCAAGTATGGTTGCAATATTGTATTTCAGGGAATCCCAGCAGGTCAGGTTATCGCCTGCCCAGGTCTGGGCGTATTTCTGAATTCCGCAATGGCCGGAACGGCATACGATATAGGGACGTGTGTTTTCAAAGGTTTCATGGATTGCTTCATCTGTGATATGGCACATAATATTGGACATAACAGATTTTAACTGACCGATGGTAGCGCCTTTTCCCTCAAAGGATACCCGGCAGTCCTTATCTACCATGGAATCATATTCGCAGTTATCATTCCAGATGGAGCTTGTACCATAGTCTAGCACATTTTCTTTTAACATCATTTTCCAGTTTTCACGGGTAGAGGAGCTGGTAAAGTCTGTAAACATACCTTTTCCGCCCCACCAGGTTCCGATACCCGGCTGATCACTGTCGCTGGCTTTTACAAACATGCCTTTGGCTTTCATTTCTTCCAGTCTGGGATGTACCAGCAAAATACCCGGCTTTACATTGGGAGATACGCAGACGCCTCGTTTTTTCATCTGTGCAAAGAAATCTTTAGGATTTTTAAAGCGTTTTTGTTCCAGGTAAACACACAGCGCTTGATTCCTTCCTCTGTTTCGATGGCGCAGTAACCGGAAGAAAGCTGAAAGCCGTCTACAGGGATCCCTTCTTCTTTTGTGGTGTCAATAAATTCCGTGATGGCATCGTCACAGTTTTCTTCCAGTTCGGGATAGTACATGGAAGAACCCAGATATCCTAGGGCATACTTGGGAAGCAGGGCAGACTTTCCGGTCAGATCTGTGTAGCGCTCGACAATCTGGCTGATAGATGGTCCGGCTATGAGGAACAGGTCAATATCGCCTCCATCTGTACGGAAACGGCTGTGGGGCTTCCAGTAGTTTCGTTTTTCACGTCCCATATCAAAGTCGCATTCCCAGGTACAGTGATAGAAGTAACCGACTGCCTTTTTGTGCCAGGGTTTAATTTGATATAAAATGGAATGTGCTTATAGAGGGAATCGGTTTCTTTGGGGTCATATCCCATGGAGTCTCCGGGGCTCATTACCATAAATTTCTGAGCCTTATTAAATTCGCCGCTTTTTTCGCCGAAACCAAAAAAGCAGTCCTGAGCATTGATCTCACTTGTATGGATCCGGCGGTGGTTTGAATCCTCCAGATAGGCAAGATCCGGGATATCCGCATGAATCTGTGAGCCTTCACGGTCATATACACAGATTCGGAAAGGATCCTTTTCAATCACAACCTTGAGTTCTTTACCCTGAATTACAGCCTGCACTGCGCTGTCTTCAATCAGTTCAGCTTCTGCCGGTGCTACACGCTTTCTGTAATGCTTCATAAAGCCGTCCATTCTGTCTTCCCAGGCAGTCATTACCAGACTGTAGGATTCTTCGCAAAAATCGCCATCAAATCCTGCTCTGATTCTCAGAATATGATCTGTAAGAAAGAAGGCGGATTTCTATGCAGTTGGTGGAAATGCAGAAAACAGAGCCCTTCTTTGTTACATTGCCGGCATTCATACATACCTTCATCAATGAGTTCCTCCTGTTTGTAAAATGTATACTTTCGATCGGTTCTGTGGTAATATGATAATAAAACAGAATCGGCAAAACCAGACGAATATTGCAGTATATTGTAATAAATTTTACATTTCTTGCGTTTTTTTGTGTGGATGAAATAAAAAAAGAGAAAAGGATATAGAAAGTCAATAAAAATTATGGTGAAAATGTAAGCACTTACAACAAAAGACACAACTTAAATAAATGCAAAGGAGGAGGGAGTAGTAAAAATGATCGATCAGGCAGGCATCATGATGGCTCAGGGGGCTTTAATTGCCAGTGAACGTATCATAGGAGTCAATGATAATATGGCACAGTCCCATTATCATGAATATTTTGAGCTGTATTATCTTGAAACAGGAGAACGGTTTCATATGGTACAGGACCGGTGCTATAAAATGACAGCCGGTGAATTTATTATTTTCCCACCCTATGTAATGCACTATTCATATGGCGAAAAAGATATGCCATTCAAAAGGCTGGTGTTGTATTTCAGACAGGAGGAACTGGGATCAGATGAGATATTCAGAGAGCTTTGCAGAGAACGGGGAATTTGCCGTCTGGATACAAAGAAGCGTACACAAATTCACCGGATTATGGAGCAGCTGTTGGAGGAGCAGAAGGATCCGGGACGTTTTACGGTAAGTTATCGCAAAGCTCTTTTAAATTTGCTTGCAGCTGTAATTGTCAGGGCAGATCTGCCTCCGGTCAGACAGGAGAAACGAAGCCGGATTAATGAAATAATAAGTTATATTCACAGTCATTATTATGAAGATTTAAAGCTGGAGTGCCTTGCGCAGCAGTTTTATATCAGCCCCTGGTATCTTTGCAGGGAGTTCAAGCGCTATACAAACAGCACACTGGTTAATTATATTAATGTAACCCGTATTATGAATGCTCAGAGGAGTTTTATGGAAACGGATAAAAATGTGACTCAGATTAGCCAGGAAGTAGGATTTTCAAGTCTGACCCACTTTAACCGGGTATTTAAAGCTGTAACAGGAACCACTCCTTCTGAGTACAAAAGACAGTTTCGTACCTATAAAGCTAAAACAGCCGATTCCCGGTAGCATATGAGCCCGGAATCGGCTGTTTCGCCTAGCGGATATTATTATCAGCCGGTATGATAATTGCGGCAATCACATAGGCAGCAACTCCTGCGCCTATGGTAACGCAGGTGAATATAGCCCAGGCCAGGCGCACGAGGGTGGGATCAATGTCAAAATATTCTCCGATCCCGCCGCATACGCCGCTGAGCATACGGTTGGAAACAGAACGGTATAATCGTTTATTCATAATCAGAAAGACCTCCTTTGTATTGAAATGTTAAATAAAGTTTTGGGCTCAGATGCAGTCATCCAGATGCTCCATAATCCGGTGAATCCGGTGGGGACGGAATCTGGGGTAGGCGGCGCCTCCCATGGCTGCTCCGCAGGCGGATAAGAGCAGTCCGCTGAGAAGAAAAATCAGGCCTGCAATGATGCAGAAACGTATCAGTTTATTCATCTCTGTGACCTCCCTTTATGAAGCATTCCGCTGATCCAGTCAATGATCCGGCATATAAGGCGGGGAATCAGTCGGCCGTAAAACAGAAGGCAGAGGGCTAAGAGGAGAAAGCCTGCTCCCAGGGCTGCCAGCCCTGTTCCGGCGGTAAAAATTCCCTGAACCGGGTGGATAAAAAGCGATACAATTCCCAGAGGAAGGGCAAGAATTGCTGTAATAAAAGCGCCTCCGGTTAAAACACCAAGACTGATAAGGAGAGCAAAAGCAATGCCAACTATGGCTGCGGTTAATCCTGCGATACTGCCTCCGATTCCCAGAAGAAGAGGCGCTCCTACGATAAGAAGGACGATCCACAAAAGAAGCTTTAACAGGCGGCTGGTCCTGGGGCCGGAACGCTCTGCTCCCGGATGAAAGGAACTGCGGCTTTGCTGTGCCTGTCCATACGTTTTGCCTGATTCGGATCCGCAGGAAGTATACGGATGTTTGCTGCGGTCAGCTCCGGTGAAGGTATCGGTTTCACGGTGCTGTTTTGCAAGCTCATAGCCCGGATCCTTAAAGCGGGAATTTTCATAGCCGCTGTCTGTAAATTCTCCTGTCTCATCCGGATTACTTAAAAGACTGGTCCGGATAATCGCTGCGATCCGTTCCGGGCTTCCAAGCTCATTTGTGATATCGGTTTCATATCCAAATCCGGCCTCATCAAGATAATTTTCATAGTAATCCAGAGCGTCTGTTCGATCTTCATCGCTTATATCCTGAAGCAGATAGGAAAGCTGTTTCATAAACTGTTCTCGATTCAAGAGTCCCCCTCCTTTATGATGTGGGAAATCTTCTGGGAGTAGACTGCCCATTCTCTTTGGTAGAGCTGCAGCTGCAGCCGTCCCTGTTCTGTGAGCCGGTAATACCGGCGGTTTCTGCCGTCAATCGCCCGGTCGTAGACCTCCAGGCAGTCATCCTTCTGCAGACGCCGAAGCACCGGATACAAGGTAGATTCTGATATGTCAATGGCCTCGCGGACCTGTTGGGTGATCCGGTAGCCATAGGTTCCTTCCTTTTCCCGTGAAACGGCAGCCAGTACAATGGCATCCAGAAGGGCAGATCCGGTGTTGAATACCATAAGCATCCCTCCGTGTGTTGGCGGCATGAAAATGTATGATCTGCCGCTGTGAATGATTACATCAATATTATATGATGTATAATATTATATGTCAATAAAAGAAAATCCAAAGAAAAAGGAAATGTTTGTTATTTTTTCTTAAACTATTTTAGAAACTGTTTACCATGTGGTCAAACTTCGTACACAATTAAAGGTTATACTAAAGGACATAAACAAGCAGTCAGAGCTTTTTACATAGAAGACAGCAGCATTTATCGCTGCAGCATAGATCACTAAGCCGGCGGGGTTGGCATATGGACAGCCTTGCCGGCTCAAACCAATTTATGGGGAGATTTCTCTCCCCACAGTTTCATACCGTACCGTTTTTTTCTTTTATCTTCAGTATTTCATCAAATCGGTTTTTATATTCCAGGATTATTTTTTCATTTCCGACTACAGATACCGGACCGGATTTTAAAAGACGGCAGATTAAATCTGACGCTTCTTTTTGGTCATTTACGGTACTGTTGCGTATATTGCGTATCATTTCATTAATGTATACAGTAGAGATCCCCATAATATATCTTCGCATAGCCCGCATACGGCTGTTCAGGATTCCGATGGGAGGGAGAGCCTGAGCATAGGCGCTTAAAATGTAACCCTGAAGATCCTCTGGCTTCAGCTTTAGTTCTGCCAGAGCCTGGCCGGTACGGTTAAATACGGAAAGTGTTGATTCGATATCAGGGTCTTCTGTGCTCCATAGGGTAAAATATCCGGCCGGAAGAAGAAAATCAATTCCGCTGTCATAGGCTCGTCCCTGATAGCGCACGGCAGGCTTTACATATTTATCGCCTGCTGCCAGAAGCCATGGAAGGAAACGGCCCTTAAATTCAGGAACCTTTTTAAAATCTCCCAGCATCCTAAGTTCTTCAAGAGAACTGTCAATGCAGGCGGCTGTCCGAAGAGACGGGGCCTGATCCCATGATGGAAGTGAAAGATGATTGGAAAACATGAAACCGTTTTCATTACGATCGGGAAGCTGGCTCAGCAACGTGGAGGCACGATCCAGGATGTGTTCCAGTGAAGCGTTTTCGGCAGCTGCCAGAAAGATCAGCTTTCTGCGGCTTACCAGCTTCTGGGCCAGGGTATATAATGAGCTGCTTATCTGGTTTGCGTCTGTCCTGGCCGCTTCATCATCGGGATGGGCCTGCTCCCTGATCAGGATGGTTAAAATATTCTTTAAAAAGTGGTATATCTCAGGTGAATTGAGCTGGAAACGGAAACGGCTGTCCTGCCGTATATACCGTTCTGCCAGACTGTAGGCTAGAGAAGGACCGTTTTCACTTTTGGACAGATCGTAGTCCGGGAGATATTTTTCAATCACCTGTGAAATCGTTTCCCTATCTTCGTAATTTCCATTTCTCATCAGCTCCAGAAGAAAATCCAGACTGATTTCAAAGTCCTCCGTAAGTCCCGACCACACCACGCTCATCATGGGCCGGCTGTTTTCGCCGGCATCTGCATCCGGATACAGTTCATCAAAGGTACAGTCATAAAGATATTCCTGTTCCATGTTTTTCTGCTGTTCCACACAGAAACGGCGTGTATCCAGTTCTGTGAGCAGCATCTGATACAATGTAAGATAGTTCCAGTCTTCCCCGCTTAGTTCGCTCAGATCAAAAAGAGCTGGTAGCTGCCGATTCCTGCAAGAGGAGAAGGGGAACCGCAGCAGAAGATCCCATGGCGCAGGCCGGAGAAAAAGGGCGGATCCTCTTCGGGTTCGGGAAGCTGCTCCGGCTGAATCAGAAAATCAAGACAGCTTTTATCCTGGGCGCTCCATTTTTTAAAATCCGCTGTTTCACGGATGAGAGCCTGAAGCTCTTTTGGGGACATGGAAGCCTTTTTCTCTCAGCCACCGATCGCGTTCCTGTTCCAGAGCTTCTGCCAGACCGGGTACGGGAATGGCTGCAGACAGTACGGCTGACGGCGGGTTTAATACTTGCTTTGCCAGCCTGCGCAGAATGGACTGTTCCTGATCTGCACTGAAATGTGTGAAGGTACGTTCGTAAAGGGAGTAGTAGTCGGTTCGTCCGGTAAGGCTCCAGAAGCGTCCGATATCCTCGGACAGATGAAAGCCCAGATGGGGCGTTTCCCTCATAAGGAGATCGGCCAGCCTGTTTTCCTTTATGACTGCATGGTACAGCTCGTCTGCAATTCCATTTTCCGCCATGTCTGCAAGCCCCTGATTTACGGCCTGAAAAAACAGCTCCTGCTGTTCTTTATCCCCATTTTGAAGGCGGAATTTTAAAACCGGCCGGGCCAGCGCCGTATCCAGATAGACGTCGATAATATTGTTAAGGCCAAGGGATCTGGCGGCCCGTTGAACCGGAGAGGTATCCTGATCCATCATTCCGGCGCAGAACCCCATACAGATCACATCCTCCTGGGACAGCCCGCTTAGATCAATGGTATAGTCGATCACAGAGGAGTGTTCGGCCGGGCTTCCTTCATAGGCCGGACTTTTGACCTCTGTTTTTCGGAAACCGGAAGACACAGGCCCTCCAAAAAGGGGGCGAAGATTCAGGTTTCTGCTTTTGAAGCGTGATAAGTGTTTTTCATCCAGAAAACGCAGAACCGTCTCCAGGTCGGCGTCTCCGTAGAGGATCATCAGGCAGTTGGAATAGTCATAAAGCTGTTCGTAGGTTTGACGGATTTTTTCAAAGGTGATTTCTTTATAATGGAAATGGGCTCTTCCAAGAAGATTGGCTGCAATCTGCCCTTCATACAATGCCTGGGCAGCCGCGCTGTCCGCATTTTCCTCCAGATCTGTTAAATGCCCCCAGTCTTCGCTGAGAACCGTTCCCAGCATGGAAAGCTCTCCATCCGTATCCTCCAGTTCAAACCGAAGCCCCTCCCTCATAAAGAACCGATGATCCTTTAAAGCCTCCGGTTCTTCCATACAGCATAAAAAGGCATCCATAAGCTTTATAAGCTGCTCCATGCTCAGGGAGCAGACCGGATAGCAGGTGCAGGTATTGTCCGTGATCCCGTTCATAAAGGTGGAATAGCTTTTGCTGTCCATGTCAAAGAACACATCCCGGCTGGGATAGGAAGGGCAGGAACAGAGCATCAAATGCTCTAATATATGGTTGGAATCCAGATTATCCAGCTGCGGAGTCCGGTAGATCAGATTAAACCCAAGCTCCCGGTCGTCGTTATGTATATATAAAAGTCTGGCTCCGCTGAAAGGGTGGAACAGTTCCGCAGTTTCAGCTCCCAGCATGGAAATTGAGTTGCGCTCTGTGACAGTAAAGCCCCACAGAGTCTGGCCTTTTTCGGGCAGCTTTGCCATGGCAAATCTCCTTTTATAAAATGCAGTGCGTAAAAAATGCTGTACCGGCGGCAGACGATCCGCAGTACAGCATATGGATACAGTTTTTATAAGAATCCGAAGCAGTGCTGTTTTATGCCAGCTGTGCCTTATATTCCTTTAATGCCTGTGCCAGCTGGTCAGGACATGAGGTAGGACGGGGGCCGCACTGAATGCCTTCCAAACGGCGGATCGCCTCATCTACATCCATACCCTCTACTAGTCTTGCAACGCCCTGGGTATTGCCGGAGCAGCCGCCTGCAAACTGGACATTGGTGAGCTTATTGCCGTCTACATCAAAGGTAATGGCTCTGGAACATACGCCGTGTGTTTTATATGTCATCATGTAATTAACCTCCAATTAAAATCGTTGTTTCATAGTCAATGCAGATTCGATTATGCCCCAAGGCGGGTGGATTGTCAAGAAGATGCTTGAAAAATGGTGCAGGCCACAGTATAATTGAGAAAAAGCGGCTTTCAGACAGCGCCGCCGATCAGAATAAGGAGGAATTGCAATGATAGCAATTATCGGAGCCATGGATGAAGAAGTGGCTATGTTAAAGGAAAAAATGACAGAGGTACAGGTGGAGTCCCGGCCTGCATGGAATTTTATAAGGGAAAGCTGGAAGGAAAGGACACGGTGGTAGTCCGTTCCGGCATCGGCAAGGTAAATGCGGCCATGTGCGCTCAGATTCTGGCGGACCGCTATGCGCCTTCCTGCATCATCAATACGGGAATTGCAGGTTCTCTGGACGCCCGGATCAATATCGGTGATATTGTGATTTCTACAGACGCTCTGCAGCACGATATGGATGCCAGAGCCTTTGGCTATGAAGCGGGGCAGATCCCAAGAGTAGATACGCTTTCATTTCCGGCAGATGAAACACTGGTTACTCTTGCAAAGGAATGCTGCAGCCGGGTGAATCCGGAGATCGGCACTTTTACAGGCCGTGTTGTTTCGGGGATCAGTTTATTTCGATAAGGATAAAAGCAGTGGATCAGTGAAACATTTTTCGGTATGTGTACAGAGATGGAGGGAGCGGCCATTGCTCAGGTGTGCTATTTTAACCGTATCCCATTCCTGATCCTGCGCGCTATTTCTGACAAGGCAGATGACAGCGCCGGTGTAGATTACGCTGTTTTCGAGGCTCAGGCCATCCGCCACAGCGTAAACCTGATGACGGAAATGGTTCGCTGCATGTAGCAGCATTTTACCTTAAGAATCGTTTCGTGGGGGAATTTGACGAACGATTCTAGGGGTTCTCAACTTCCCAAATCCAATTCCCGGACTATAATAGACCTTACCGAAGCCGCTCGGATCATTTTCGGAAAATGTTCCAGACCTGCAGGGACGGGTTCGGCGGCCTGCAGCGGCCTATAGGCTGCAGAGAAATGATGGTAGTGTATAGAAAGGGGAATTGGTTATGATGAGTTTTTTGGAGACTGGAAGAGCTCTGTATCTGCTGGCAGCAATTTGTCTGGGAGGAATTATGGTAAGGCTCGCAGCGGGAAGCTTCTATAAACGTCTCATTCGGGAGAGCTCCAATCTGGCGCTTGCAAAAAACCGGTATCTGCGCGCCCTGCGCCAGAATGCGGAGGATACATACAGGATCAATATGGGAATGAACAACACCAGAGTATATCTGGAACGCCAGATTTACAGCCTGCGTTTTATGGGGATCAGCCTTCAGGGATTTGAAAATCTGGGAGGACAGCTGACGCTTTTATGCTTTCTCGCAGGAGGGGCGGCGGCGTTCCTCTCCTATTGGAACAGAAGCGATAATTACTACATTGTCCTGTATGGCGTTATGGGTATCTTTGGAGGGATGGCCACCGTGTTTGTGGATTACGGTGTAAATCTGGAGGCAAAGCGCCAGCATCTCCTTACCTGTCTTCAGGATCATGTGGAAAATGTAATGTGGTCCCGGATGGAGCGTGAGACGGCATCAGACCAGCAGCCTGCTCCGGCGGCAGAGGAAGAACGCCGGGAAGCGGCTCCTGTGCGCTCCATCGGAAGAGACCGCAGAGTTCATGCCAGACGCAGTGCAGAACAGACCGCAGCCAGCAGGGAAACTCTCAGGGAAGTATCCAGAGACGCCAGAGAGGACCGTTCCGGTGAAAACTGGCTTCAGGACCTGAACCCGGATCAGAAGCGGATGCTGGGTGAGATGCTTAAAGGATTTATATCCTGATCATAGTTATGAGATTTGGAGAAATGTGCTGCTCCCGGTTCCCTTGGGGACTGGGGGCAGCTTTTTGTATGGTGCGCCTAGCGGCGCACGTTTCTAACGGGTTAAAGTCCCGAATCCGCCCGGTAGTGGGAAGGATATAGCCGAAGGCAAGGGTGTCCATCGTGAGGTGGGATCTGAAGGGAGCTGGATGTGAGGAACATACTAACTCACGGGCAAATCTCTGACATTAACGGATGGCTCTATCACAGAATACGTATGTGTATATGGAAACAGTGGAAGAAACCTAGAACAAAATATAAGAATCTAGTCAAGCTGGGAATTCCAGAACACTATGCGGCAACAATAGCAAACAGTCGCAGAAAGTATTGGTATATCAGTAATAACAAAGCTGTGATTTGGGCGCTGAATAAAGAAAGACTGATAAACAGTGGCTATTATGATTTAGCCACAGCCTACCAGTCTGTGCACGTCAACTATTGAAAGCGCCGTATACCGAACGGTACGTACGGTGCTGTGAGAGGACGGCGGTTAATCACCGCCTCCTACTCGATCGAAAAGGTGAATACGCTGATATCGTAAAAAGAATCATATGAAGGGATGACGACTAAAAGATAAGACCGAAATCCATAAAAAAGAATCATATAACAAAGGAAAAAGTATGTAAAAATCAGGATAATAAGTAAATATATAAAAAATTAAATTAAAATACAAAGATAAAACGAATGGAATGGTAAAAATGATGGATAAAATATATAAAAGATAAGTTAAATTACGTGTAATATAATGCAAAATAATAAATGAATCATATAAAATATGAAACAATCATATAATACCATTGCCATACTGCACAAAAAGTGCTAATATTCAAGTAAAGACAGAGATGAACGCATAAGAACAATCATAAAAATGATCAAAAACAAGGAGGATGCGAAATGAGCAAGATTGATGAGATCACAAGAGAGAGCTGGATCATGGGGACATTTCCCGAGTGGGGAACCTGGCTGAATGAGGAGATTGAGAACGAGGAGGTGAAGCCGGGAACTGTTGCCATGTGGTGGCTGGGATGTACCGGTATCTGGTTTAAGACTCCTGGAGGATGCAATCTTACCGTAGATCTTTGGGCCGGAAACGGAAAGAGAACCCATGGAGACGGAAAGATGAAGCCGGGACATCAGATGGCAAATATGTGCGGCGGCAGAATGATGCAGCCTAACTTAAGAGCAGTCCCCTTTGTGATCGATCCCTTTGCCATTAAGCAGGTAGACGCAGTGCTGGCGACCCATTACCATCAGGATCATATGAGCGCTGAGTATGCAGCCCATGTAATTAAGAGCGGCATGACAACAACAAACGAAAAGGGAGAAGAGGTTCCCGTACCATTTATCGGACCGAAGAAATCTGTAGAACTGTGGCAGAAATGGGGTGTTCCTGCAGATCGCTGCATTACAGTAAAACCGGGTGATACGATTAAGATCAAAGACGTTGAGATCGTTGCTCTGGATTCCTTTGACAGAACCTGCCTGGTAACAACAGATGATACCAGCGAGAACAGAGAAGAGCTTACAGGAATTTGTCCTACCGATATGGATGACAAGGCAGTAAACTATCTGATTAAGACTCCGGGCGGAAATATCTATCACAGCGGTGATTCCCACTACTCCATTTACTTTGCAAAGCACGGCAAAGATTATGATGTAGATGTGGCTTTTGGTTCCTATGGTGAGAATCCTGTGGGTATGGCAGACAAGATGACCTCTGTAGATATTCTCCGTATGGCAGAGGCATTGAGAGCCAAGGTTGTAATCCCGATCCACTATGACGTATGGACCAACTTTATGGCAGATATCAATGAAATCCGGGTACTTTATGATATGAAGAAAGACCGTCTGGACTACAAGTTCCATCCATTCTTCTGGGAAGTGGGAGGAAAATATGTATATCCCACAGATAAGGATAAGAAAGCTTACCACCACAGACGCGGATTTGAGGACTGCTTCGAACATCCTCAGAATATTCCATTCCGTTCCTGCCTGTAAGGTCAGATAAGTGTTAGGGGGAAAGTTATATGCTGAGAGAATTTGTAGAGCAGAAACATTATAAGTTTGCAGCTGAAGCGCCGGACTGGAAGGAAGCCATCCGCATGAGCTGCGAAAGTCTGGAGGCAGACGGTACGATAGAGGCAAATTATAAGGAAGATATTGTTGCCTGCGTGGAGAAATATGGTCCATATATTGTGCTTATGCCAAACATTGCCATGCCCCATTCTCAGGAGGGGGCTGAAGGGGTACATAAGACCAGCATTGGTTTTATGAAGCTGGACAAGCCGGTTTCTTTGATCCGGAGGATCCGGAAAAGGACGCACAGCTGTTTTTTACGCTGGCTTCCTGCAATCCGGAGCAGCACATGAACAATATGGTTCGTCTGTCAGAACTTCTGATGAACGAAGAAGTGGTGGCAGCCTTATTAAAGGCTGAAACACCGGAAGATCTGTTGGAAATCCAGAAACAATATCTGGATTGATTTAAGAGAGGGAATAAGGGGTGACTTATGGAAATTTTGTCTAAGATCTGGTCATATTTTGCAACAAATATCCTGCAGCAGCCGGCATTTATGATTGGTTTTATTGTATTGATCGGTTATATTCTGCTTCAGAGACCATGGTATGATATTCTGGCAGGCACAATTAAAGCAATTGTAGGATACCTGATTCTGACTGTTGGTTCCGGCGGACTGGTTAACAACTTCCGTCCTGTACTGGTAGGTCTGGGTGAACGCTTCAATATTAACGCAACAGTTATTGATCCGTATTTTGGACAGAATGCCGTTACAGCCGGAGTAGAAGAAGTATTCGGAAAAGGCTTCGGCGATGCGATGATCCTTCTGTTTATCGCATTTATTGTAAATATCCTGCTGGTGCGCTTCAGCAAATATACAAAGCTTCGCGCACTGTTTACCACAGGAAACGTACAGGTACAGCAGGCTGCAACTGCTTACTGGCTGATCATGTTTGCTCTTCCGGGCCTTCTGGCTCCCGGCATGCATGTTCCGATGCTGATCGTTATGGCTCTTCTTCTGGGTGCTTACTGGGCAGTAGGTTCTAACCTGACAATTAAACCATGTCAGGAAGTAACTGACGGAGCAGGCTTTGCTCTGGCTCATCAGCAGATGTTTGGTGTAGCTTTCTTCTATTGGCTGGCAGGAAAGCTTTTTGGAAATGAAGGCAAGAAGAAAGATAAGAAGGTTAAGAAGATTGAGGATCTGGAACTTCCCGGCTTTTTATCTATTTTCAACGACAACATGGTATCTGCTTCTGTTTTGATGCTGGTATTCTTTGGCGCAATCTTATGTGTACTTGGAAAGGACTATCTGATTGCAGGCGGTTTTATGAAGGAAGGGCAGAGCATGCTGTTCTATGTAATCCAGACCTGTCTTTACTTTGCAGTATATCTGGCAATTCTGCAGATGGGCGTCCGTACCTTCGTTGCTGAGCTGACAACTTCTTTCCAAGGTATTGCAAGCAAGCTGCTTCCGGGTTCTGTTCCTGGTGTAGACTGTGCAGTTATCTTTGGTTTCGGTGCATCCAATGCAGTGACTCTGGGCTTTGTATCCGGTTTTATCGGACAGATCCTGGCAATTATTGTTCTGATTGCTTTAAAGAGTCCGGTACTTATTATCTGCGGTTTCGTACCTGTATTCTTTGACAATGCTACCATCGGTGTATTTGCCAATGAAAAGGGTGGCTTAAAGGCTGTTCTGGTTCTTCCGTTTATCTCCGGATTATGCCAGGTATTCGGTTCTGCTCTGATTGCAGGCTGGGTTGGAATGGCAGCTTACGGCGGATATTTAGGTATGTGGGACTGGGCGGTTGTATGGCATGTATTTACAGTAGTTATGAAGTATTTAAGCTATATTGGCGTAACTCTTATTTTATCGGTCTTCTTGCTATTCCGCAGATCCAGTATTACAAGGATAAGAAGGGTTACTTCCTTATGACAGAAGATTATGAGGCATATAAGGAATTAAAGGCAAACAAAGCAAACTAAAAATAATTTTATATGGAGGATATATTCATGGCAAATGCAAATAATTTAAAATTTCTCGTGTGCTGCGCAAATGGTTCCGGTTCCAGCCTGATGGCTCAGCTGGCATTAGACAAGGTGTTAAAAAGAAACGGCATTAAGTGTAAAACCCATCACGCGCCGCTGTCTGAGGGGAAGAGCACAGCTGCACAGTATGATGTTCTGCTGTGTGCCCAGAACTTTGCCAGTATGTTCACAGATGCAGAGGCAAAGGGTGTCAAGGTGATTCCGTTAAAGAATGTTATGTCAGATAAAGAGATTGAGGAGAAGCTGAAGGCTCAGGGTATTATTGAATAGTACAGTGAGCGTATAAACAGCAGATCTTGTTTAAAAGGCTGCCGCAGCTGACTGCTGCAGCCTTTATTATCACAACGGCGGAAGGACTGTTAAATATTTGCCTTATTTTAAAAGAATGGGAGGGGAAACAGTGAAGCGTGAGAAGGTATATGTGGATGAGCGGAGAGAACGGATCCGGGATATATTAAGGGAAAAATCTCAGGTTCGGGTAGAGGCGCTGGCAGAAGAGCTGAAGGTTTCTGTGATTACGATACGCAGGGATTTACAGTATCTGGAAGAGCAGAAGCAGCTGATCCGGGTATACGGAGGTGCAGTTGCAGTCCGGGAACAAGGGGAGCAGACGGACGAAATCCAGCTGTACCGGGATTTGATTGCGCGCTATGCGGCCAGTCTGGTAGAGGACGGCGATACACTGTTTCTTAATACCAGCCGGAATGTCCGCCAGATTCTTCGATATATTACAAAAAAAAATGTTACAGTGATCACAAATAATGGAAGAGCGATTGATGCAGAGAGAGGCCAGGGGGTAAATGTAATCCTTACAGGAGGAGAGCTGCGTTATCCAAAAGAGGCAATGGTGGGGGATTATGCAATCCGCAATCTCCAGACGGTAATTGCCAAAAAGGCCTTTGTGGGATGTTCCGGCATTGATGCTGTTATGGGAATGACAACGGAAAACGCCAATGAGGTTACGATTAACCAGCTAATGGTGCGGAATGTGGCAAAGGATGCATATATTCTGGCAGACCATACCAAGCTGGGGCAGATCAGTAGCTTTATCAGCTGTCCTATTGAGGAGATTCACTATCTGATTACGGATGAACTGGCTCCGGCAGAGGCTGTGGAGGAGCTGAGGGCAAAAGGAGTAAGAGTTCATCAGGTGAAGAAAGCAGATTTTCCGAATGAAGGACTGATAAATCAGACAGAAAAGAAAGGAAAATAAAATGGCAAAAGCATATACACTGGGCCTTTATGAGAAGGCCATGCCAAAGGATCTGAGCTGGAAGGAAAAGATGCTGGCGGCAAAAGGGGCAGGATTTGATTTTATAGAGATTAGTATTGATGAAACAGATGAAAAGCTGGCACGGCTTGATATGAGCAGGGAAGAACGGCTGGCTTTAATGGAACTGATGAGTGAGACGGGTGTTCCCATCCGTACCATGTGTCTGAGTGGACACAGAAAATACCCTTTGGGAAGCAATGATCCAGAGACCTGCGCCAGAGGAATGGAGATTATGGAAAAGGCGATCCGTCTGGCAGAGGATCTGGGGATTCGGATCATTCAGCTGGCCGGTTATGATGTTTATTATGAAGAAGGCAGTGAAGAGACAAGAGAGCGTTTTGAGGAAAATTTAAAAAAAGCAGTGGAGATGGCGGCAAAAGCCGGAGTGATGATGGGCTTTGAGACCATGGAAACGGAATTTATGAATACGGTAGAGAAAGCGATGGTTTATGTAAATCGGGTAAATTCTCCGTATTTGAATGTATATCCTGATCTGGGAAATGTTACCAATGCGGCTGTAACGTATGGTACAGATGTGGAAGAGGATCTGGAAACCGGACGGGGCCATCTGGCTGCCATGCATTTAAAAGAGACACTTCCGGGTAAATTCCGCGAAATTCCTTTTGGGACAGGCCATGTAGACTTTGAGGCCGGTATCCGCAAGGCGTGGGAGCTGGGCGTTCGGAAGTTTGTGACCGAGTTCTGGTATGTAGGAAATCCAGACTGGACAGAAGATCTGAAGTTTGCCTGTGATAAGATGACGAAGATTTTACAGGGTAATGAGTAGAAAGGCGGTTAAACGATGAAGGCAGTAAAAAAAGTAATTTCCAATCTGACAAAATGTTATTCCATAGCACCTCTTCATTATCAGGGAAAGGATCATATTCTGGTGGCAGCTGAGAAGGTAGACCGCTGTCTGCTCTTTGATCTGGATGGAAACCAGGAGGATACTGTCTGGGAGCAGCCGGGCGGTGTTATGACCATGCAGCAGGTTCCGGGAACGGACGGCCAGTTTCTTGCTACCCATAAATTTTATTCTCCCAATGACTCAAAGGACGCAAAGATCGTAATTGTGACTCCAAAATCAAAGGGAAACTGGGAGGTACGCACTCTGACCGATCTGCCCTTTGTACACCGGTTTGACATTTTAGAGAGAAATGGGGTACACTATCTGATCGCCTGCTGTTTAAAATCTGGCCATGAGTTTAAGGATGACTGGTCCTCTCCCGGCCGTGTGTTTGCGGCTGTGCTTCCGGAGGATTTAAGCAGCTTTGACGAGGAGCATCAGCTGGAGATGAAGGTGATCAAGTATCAGATGCTCAAAAACCACGGCTACTACCGTGTAAAGGAAAACGGACAGGATACAAGCGTGGTTTCCTGTGAAAACGGAATCTATCAGTTTATTCCGCCTGCATCACCTGAGGGCGAGTGGGAGATTACACAGCTTCTTGATACCCCGGCCAGCGATGCGCTGCTGCTTGATATGGACGGAGACGGAGAGAAGGAGCTGGCAGTTCTGGCGCCCTTCCATGGCGAGAAGATCGACTTCTACAAAAAGAAAGACGGCCGCTTTGAGCATGTATACAGCTATGGGAAGGACGCGGAATTTGTTCATGCCATCTGGGGCGGCGATATCGGCGGTGTTCCCACTGTAATTATCGGCCACAGAAAGGGAGACCGGATCTGCTGGCATTTACCTACGATCAGGAAAAGCAGGAATACAGGGCAGAGCGGCTTGACCATGACTGCGGCCCTGCCAATGCATATGCGTATAAATATGATGGAAAAGATATTCTGATCGCAACGAATCGTGAGATTGACGAAGTGGCAAGATACGAGCTGGAAATGGTATAAGGGAGGACATTATGTTAGAAGAACTGAAAAAAAGAGTTTATGAGGCAAATATGCTGCTACCAAAGCACGGCCTTGTAACGTTTACCTGGGGAAATGTAAGCGAGATTGACCGGGAAACAGGATATTTTGCCATTAAGCCCAGCGGCGTGGATTATGATAAGCTGACTCCGGATGATATGGTAATCGTGGATCTGGAAGGAAATAAAATCGAGGGAAAATATAATCCTTCTTCTGATACAGCTACCCATGTGGAGCTGTATAAGGCATTTTCAAAGATCGGTGGAATTGTACATACACATTCACCCTGGGCGACCAGCTGGGCTCAGGCGGGCAGAGGGATTCCGTGCTACGGAACTACCCATGCGGATTATATGTACGGAGAGATTCCCTGTGTCAGATGCCTGACAAAGGAGGAGATCGAGGGTGCTTATGAGAAGAATACAGGGGTTCTGATCGCAGATTATTTTAAAGATAAAGATTATGAAGCTGTTCCGGCTGTTTTATGTAAGAATCACGGTCCCTTTACCTGGGGAAAGGACGGACATGAGGCGGTTCACAATGCAGTTGTGCTGGAGGAGGTTGCCAAAATGGCTGCCCGCTGTGAGATGATCAATCCCCGGATGTGAAGCCTGCTCCTCAGGAATTACAGGACAAGCACTATTACAGAAAACATGGCGTTAATGCTTACTATGGACAGGGGAAATAATACGGGAGAATCAGATGATAAAAGCGGTATTTTTTGATATTGACAACACTCTTTACAGCTATGACAGAGGAAATGAGGCTGGAATGAAAGCCCTGACTGTTTACGGAGAAACGGTTCTTCAGATGGATCGGGAGACATTTGTGAAGGTGTTTCGCCAGGCACAGCAGCTGGTAAAGGAACGGACAGGCGCAGACTGTGCAGCAGTGCATAACCGTCTGATCCGGATGCAGTGTATTTTGGAATTATTGGGAAAGCCGCTTTTTCCCCATGCAACAGTCATGTATCATTTATATTGGGACAGTCTTTTATCTTCTGCCCGTCCTGAAGAGGGGGTTCTGCAGTTGATGCAGCTGCTTAAAACGAAAGGGATCGGAATTGGGATAGGCACGGATATGACGGCGTATATCCAGTATAAAAAACTGGAAGTGCTGGGAGTTTCTTCTTATATTGACTGGATCGTAACCAGCGAGGAGGCTGGAGCGGAAAAACCGGCCGGACGTTTCTTTGATCTGTGCGCGCAAAAGGCAGGAGCAGCCCCGTCTCAGTGCGCTTTTATCGGAGACAGTCTTGAAAAGGACGTAGAGGGTGCTTTAAAGAACGGATTTAAGGGCGTATGGTATCATAAAAATCCTACGGAAGATGAGAAACGATCATATCCGGTGATTGATTCATTCTGCGGATGCATACAGGATGACAGGATATGCCTGGGTAAAGAAATTTTGATTTAAAGGCACAGATGCCGGCGGTAAACGCCATAAATTCAAAACTCACCCTAGACGGAATCAAAATGAAATGATAAGATTAAGTGTAATACTGGTTTATAGCAGAAACAAAAAGACATGACACAAGAGAAAGGAGAACGATCATGGAAATGATCAAGACTAAAACCGCCAATGCCATCCGCGTACTTTCTGCGGACGCCATTGAAAAGGCAAAGTCCGGCCATCCGGGCCTTCCTTTAGGCTGCGCCTCTATTGCCTACGAGCTGTGGGCAGAGCATATGAAACACAATCCGGCTGACCCTGAATGGGTTGACAGAGACCGTTTTGTATTATCAGGAGGCCATGGCTCCATGCTGTTGTACTCTCTGTTCCATCTGTTCGGATACGGAGATCTCTCCATTGATGATATTAAGAACTTCCGTCAGACTGGTTCTCTGACACCGGGACATCCGGAGTACAGACATACCGTAGGCGTAGAAGCAACTACCGGTCCTCTGGGACAGGGTATGGGCATGGCAGTGGGCATGGCTATGGCTGAAGCTCATCTGGCTGCTGTATTTAACAAAGAAGACTGCAAAATCGTAGACCATTATACCTATGTATTGGGCGGAGACGGCTGTATGATGGAGGGACTTTCCTCTGAAGCATTCTCTCTGGCAGGTACTCTGGGACTTGGAAAGCTGATCGTAATCTATGATTCCAACAATATTTCCATTGAGGGAAATACAGACATTGCGTTCAGGGAAGATGTGGCAAAGCGTATGGAAGCATATGGCTTCGGCGTATTTAAGGTAGAGGATGGAAATGACTTTGACGCCATCGGTGCAGCCATTGAGGCAGCCAAGGCAGATACAGACAGACCGTCAATAATCATTGTTCATACCGAGATCGGCTATGGCTGTCCTGCAAAGCAGGGCAAGGCTTCTGCCCACGGCGAGCCTCTGGGCGGAGACAATGTGCTTGCATTAAAGGAGAACATTGGCTGGGAGAGCATGGAGCCCTTCTTTGTTCCTCAGGACGTATACGATCACATGGAAACAGTAAAAGAGCGTCTGAAAACTCCGGAAGAAGAGTGGAAGGCACGTTTTGCCCTGTACTGCGAGAAATATCCTGAAATGAAGGAACTTTGGGATCAGTACCATGACGGAAATCTGGCAGAAAAGCTTTACGATCAGGAAGAGTTCTGGGCCTTTGAGGACAAGCCTCAGGCAACAAGAAATATTTCCGGAGAGCTGTTAAACCGCATCAATCAGGCAGTTCCAAACCTGTTCGGCGGTTCTGCTGACCTGGCTCCCTCCAATAAAACTGCTTTAAAAGGTGCGGGAGATTTCTCCAAAGAGGATTACAGCGGCAAGAACCTGCATTTCGGCGTAAGAGAGCAGGCTATGGCAGCTATCGGAAACGGTCTGGCCCTTCATGGCGGAGTGATTCCCATATGTGGCTACCTTCTTCGTATTCAGCGATTACATGAAGCCTGTGGCAAGACTGTCTTCCCTGATGAAGGTGCCTATGACATACGTTCTGACTCATGACAGCATCGGTGTAGGTGAAGACGGCCCTACTCATGAGCCTATTGAGCAGCTGGCTATGCTGCGTTCCATGCCGAACTTCCATGTATTCCGTCCGGCAGACGGCAGAGAGACAGCAGCAGCCTGGTATGCGGCAGTTACCTCTAAGGAAACTCCTACCGCTCTGGTACTGACGAGACAGAATCTTCCTCAGCTGGAAGGAACTGGAAAGGACGCCTTAAAGGGGGCGTACGTTCTGGCAGATTCCGTGAAGGAGACGCCAGATGCCATTATCATTGCAACCGGTTCTGAGGTAAGCCTTGCAGTCGAAGCAAAGAAGCTTCTGGTGGCTGACGGCATGGACGTAAGAGTTGTTTCCATGCCATGTATGGATGTATTTGAAGAGCAGACTGCAGAATACAAAGAGTCCGTGCTTCCAAAGGCTGTGAGAAAGAGAGTGGCCGTAGAGGCGCTGTCCGACTTTGGCTGGGGAAAATATGTAGGACTGGACGGAGCAACCGTCTGCATGGAAGGCTTCGGTGCTTCCGGCCCTGCAAATGAACTGTTTGAGAAATTCGGCTTTACCGCTGCTCATGTGGCAGAGGTGGTTAAGAGCCTGTAATTGAAGCAATATGAAAATCAGTCCTGCGCTTCCGTTTTCCGGGAGCTGTGGGGCTGATTTTTGTTGTGGATGAGGGGAAAACAGCTGCCGGTACCCTTGTATTTTGCGTCCCTCATTTATAAGAACTACATATATATCAGAAATTACCTTGAGGGATTGGTTGCCAACGGATATAGCGCCAATGATATCCTGCTTGCTTTGGATAAAAGAAACGTAAGTCCAATGGGGAGCAAATCGACAGTAAAAATATTAAGAAACACAAGAATGATGTGTTCCGCCTCGCTCAGTTAATTACTGCCGATACACGGCAAATCATCACTGCTGAAATTGCCGATGACATGAGAAAATTTTTATTCGAAATAGAAAACGAAGATATAGATTTAAAGTCCATCGGTATAAGAAACGCCAATAAAGCCGGAATAATAGAAGTCTTATATTATTGTTACGGCTTGAAAAAATAATTCAAAAATTCAGGCACAGATATAGGGATAATTTCCTCGTGGGTTTATGAAGTTGCGTTTGACGGGTGGTTATGATTATGGAAGCGGGGACGAAACGGCAGAGTCATACTGCTTTGATGACTGGGGTTATCTCTATGTCAATACGGTTACGCCGGACGGCTATCAGGTAAATGAGTTGGGTACCTGGGTACAGGATGGGGAGGTATATGATTATGGAAACCACCTGGGAAGCTATGGCATGCCCAGACTTCACAGGCTGGAGATCAGCCGGCAGTCGAACAGATGTCTTCAGGTTTTGGGGTATATAGTAGGAAAAGATGATAAATGGGTTAGGTATAAAATATGGGATTATACGCTTTATCCGACAGAGGATGGAATCTATAAATCTCTGCCGGGAGAAGATTATTTTAAAATCCATATGAGACGTATTTTATTGCAGAAGGGGATCAGCTGATGACTCTTTCCAGATATGTAGAGGATGTGGTAGTATATACGCTGTATAAAAAGGTACAGTAGAAATGATCCTGCAAACGAAAACCGGGCGCCCAAAGGCGCCCGATCCTGTATCATCCGGTCAATGATCGGATTAAGCGTTTAATACGCTCTTTAAGTACTCTGCGATCTCAGGTACCTGGCAGTTTGCAAAGAAATACTCCTGGAATTTCTCTCCACTGATGGCGGTCTTTAAGAAATCCTGGTCGATATTCTTTAAGATGGTCATCATATCGGTATGGGTGATCTTCTTCACCTCATCCAGGATCTTCTTGTTGCGCTGCTCAGGAATTACGCGCTCCTTTGGATAGCCGCCGCCGCTCTCGCAGCCGAAAAGCTTCTCAAATACATACTGTAAGTGCAGCTCGGCGCCCCAGCCAAAGCCCTTTGCAAATGGCATTGCAATGGCGTTTCCGTCATTGATCTGAGCAAACATATAAGCATCCTCTACATCTACGATATGACCGCAGAGTACGCCGGGAAAAGAGTTGCAGGCTAACATAGCGCCTTCTCCTGTGCCGCAGCCGGTAACGACATAATCTGCAGCCTTAGAGTTTAACAGGATAGCAGACAGCAGTCCGCACATAACGTAGGTCAGCTGTGTTTCATCCTCAGCGGTATACATACCGTAGTTGAAAACTTCATGGCCCATAGGCTCTACAATCTTTTTTAAGTTCTCGCAGATCATGGAATTCTTTGCAGCCTGGCTGTTCTCGTTGATCAGTGCAATTTTCATAGTGCTTTCTCCTTTATACATATAGTGATAAGCCGGAAGGAGCAAAATCGTCCCCTGCGGCATATACATTATCATACTACAGACCGGAAACACAGGCAAGTTTTATTCTTCGATCACCTGTATCTCCAGATAGTCAAAATCTACCGATTCAATAAAATGATCCCGGCCAAAGCGGGTTTTTGCATGTAGCTTAAAATCTTTTATATTGGAATCCAGCCAGATCGGCTTTTCCAGGTCAAATTCATAGCAGATCTCATCAAGACAGTCAAATACCATCTGGGTCCGTGACTGGGAGTAGTCGCTCCGGCAGGCAGTTATATCCTTTAGCAGATGGTTGTCCTTTATGAGCTTGCCCCACATTCTGAACATAAAAATCCCCCTTTCTCATACATGGTATGCTTCAGTATAACACGGCAAAATGCAGAACCTCAAGACTTATATTTCTGAAAATCCTGCTGTGCCTCCGCCAGGATATCTTTGGAATATCCGTCTTTTGTATATGTATCAAAATCACAGGCTGTCCGTCTGGTAATGAGAGACGCCGTCTCTTCCCCCAGAATATCAGAGATACAGGTATGGAAGCTGTTTACCAGGTGGCCGCAGTGATACAGAAAATCCTTCGTATATTGTCCGGCCAGTTCTTTTTTCACAGCTGCGATCCTCTGACGGCTTTTGGGAGTCTGACAGTAGCCTACATAGGAAAAAGTGCAGCAGCTGTCGCCAAGTCCCAGGGCCGACCGGGTGATCATTGCCAGATCGGGATGAAAGCCCTGGATCAGATGGAGATCTACATATCTGCAGTACAGTGCGCCGTAGCGTTCCAGACCATATCTGGCCCAGCTTTCCTGCCACATGCAGCGGTGGCAGCAGAGCGTATAAACAGGGGACTCGCTGCCAATACTGTAGTCCTCAGGACTTGAGGGGATTTGGAGTTCGCCATAGGATAAAAATGTCTCATGATCAAGCCTGCGTCCGTCTCGGACGGCCCGTTTTCGCATCCGCTGTCCCCTCTCATGGGCATAGCGCATGATCGCATTTGCAAAAATATCCAGTCCGTATTCTCTCAAATGTTCCTCCAGTGTTTTGCCATATAATCCGATCAGAAGTCCGTGATGAGTTACGGTATATGTACTGCGCTCCATAGAATTTAGCAGCTCCTTTCTGTGACAGTTATTTTTGTAAGGCTATTATACCACAAAACAGATATGGAAAAGCAGACCATCTCTTGCCCAGCGGCCTGTTTTGTAGTAAGCTATGGATATACAAAAGACGCGCGGTTTTGGTATGATTTCAGGATGCGCGGGACTCATAAGGAGGACAAAATTGTGGCACAGGCCATTACAGATTATGTAAAATTCCTGGCAGATGCCAGAGATGCGGTATACCGCGTGAACTGCGACAGCCGTACAGCCAGACAGCTGGAAGCAGAGGAGAGCCAGAAGGAAAAGGAGCTGGCTTCTTTGAAAAAAGAGGTGGCGGATACCATTTCCCGCACCGTAAAGGCACGCAGAGATGAGATTGAATCCGGTTATGACAGAGAAATTGCAAAGGGGCAGGACAGGCTGAAAAAAGCCAGAGCTAAACGGGAAAAGGCAAAAGATAAAGGCGTGAAAGAACGGATTGCCGAGGAAACCAGCCAGTTAAGAGACCACAACAGAGATTTGAAGATACAGTTAAAGACCATGTTTAAAAAGGATCGTGTTCCGGCCTTTGTAAATACGACCTTCTTTTATGCCCTTTATTATCCCAGGGGAATGAAGGAATTTGGAATAGGTTTTTTAACCTTCCTTATCTGCTTTCTGGCATTCCCCTGCGGCATCTATTTTTTGATTCCTGAACGAAAATGGTGGTATCTGGCTGCAGTTTATGTAGCAGATGTATTTTTATTTGGAGGGCTTTATCTGATGGTGGGAAACCGTATTCGGACTCATTATCAGGATGTTTTAAAGAAGGGGCGGGAGATCCGCAATCTTCTCAGGGCCAATCATAAAAAGATCCATGTGATTACCCGTACCATTCAGAAGGACGGAAATGAAGCTCTCTATGACCTGGAAAAATATGATGACGAGATTGCCTGCGCCAGCCAGGAGCTTTCTGAAATTGCAGAGCGGAAAAAGGATGCTGTGAGCAATTTTGAAAATGTGACAAGAACCATTATTTCAGATGAGATCGAGGGAAACCGCAGAGAAGAAATGCTGGCTCTGGAAGAGGAGATTAAGGAGCTTTCCGCCCAGCTTCACAGCCTGGAGGACAGTATCCGGGATCAGAACATCCATATCACAGATACATTTGGCCCTTATCTTGGAAATGAATTTTTAGAACCCGACCGCTTAAGCGAGCTTTCAAAGCTGATCCAGTCAGGCTCCGCGGCCAATATTACAGAGGCTATTACCCTGTATAAGGCTGGAAGCCAGAAAAAGGCGGATGGACAGTAGAAGAACGATAGATATTTTTAAACGGAAAAGGCCCCATACCGGTGCATCCTTTCTGGTGTATTTCAGAGAAGAGATGCAGGTATGGGGCTTTGGATTTGTTTACAAAGTCAGATAGTGAAAATCCACCTGATTCGCTGTGAGCAGCTGGGCCTCTCTCTGGTGGCAGGTAAAGAGAATGATCTGTCCCTTAAAGGTCTTTGAGAGCCATTTTAAGGCAGTTTTCAGCCGTTCATCGTCATATAGAGCAAAGCTGTCGTCAAAGATTAAGGGCATCTGTTCTCCTTCCGTCTGAACCAGCTTTGCGGCGGCAAGGCGGACTGCCAGATAAATCTGATCCATGGTTCCGCTGCTGACCTGCTCCACAGGAACAAGATGAGAGGGGGTGTTCATAAAGATATTTAAGTCCTGATCGATACTCATACTGGTGTAGATACCGCCTGTGATACCCGCTATAAGCTCAGAAGCAGTTTTATTTAAGTAGAGACCGAAGGAATCCCGGATGGTAGAGGAAAGCCGGTTTAAAGTATCCTGGGCCAGATCCAGGGCATCCAGCTCCTCCTGAATCCTCTCATTTTCCATGAGAACGTGCTTCAGGCCTTCCGCTTCACTGCGGCAGGTACTGAGCCGTTCCAGTTTTTGTTCTAATTCCCACTGAAGGCGCTGACCGGTTTCGATTTCCTTTGAAAGCTCTGCTTCACGGGACTGGAGCTGTTCGGCTTCATCTGTGAGCCGCTTCAGGGCGTTCTCCGACTGATATACAGCCCGCTCCAGGCGAAGGAGCTCCGATATGCGCTGTTCTAACCGGCGGATGGATTCATCGGAGATAGAGGAATCGCCCAGATGATCCCTGAGAATCCCGGATAAAAAATCCGTTACAGAGGACAGCTCTCGTTTTAGGCGCCGTCTGCTCCATAGCTGCATCAGGGCAGCTGCCAGGAAGACAGCGCCTCCAAGGCCGCAGAGACCGGTGAGAAATGTAAAAAAGGCGGGAGAGGTTCCTGCGTGTTCAGGCCCGAACCGGGTAAGAAGCCCCCGGATCATATCTGGTTTTTTGATGCAGGATCCCATTCCCAGAGCCAGGATGCCTGCTGCCAGAAAACAGAGGGCTGTGGCTGCCGTCTGAACGCGTCCGCCGGATGCCGCCGTTTTTTCTCTGTATTCCTTATAGGCTTCCTGTGTCTGGCGAAGCTGGTTTTGAATGGAGGCCTCATCTGTAAAATGGCTTCCAATAAGGATCTGCCGTCCTCTGGCAGTTTTTTCAAGAAGAGACTCTTTTTCTGTCCGGTGGGTTTCAAGCTCTTCCTTTATCTGCGTCAGATCAGCCTGACAGGATGCAAGACGGTTTTGATAGCGGGGATCGGAAATTTCGTGTTCAATGGTGCGTACTTCGCTCAGAAGCGCTGTGTATCTCTTTGCGGCCTCAGGTACCAGCTTTGCAGCCATTTCCCGCCTCTGGGATTTTAGAAGAGCGCTGGCTTTGGTGATATTTAAAGCAATACTGCCGGAGGTATTGAGATTGGCAATGTAATTTCGCAGCTCCGATACCATCCCCCCGTCTGTGGCGCTTTTTAACTGTCCGATGCTGATGGTGTTGCTGTAGGCGGTTTCTGAAAGGCCGCACCGCAGGCGTTCCCACAGAGCCGCTGTGGGCGTTTCCTCACAGCCCTTTGTTTCATTGATGATCGTAAGGCTTTTATTCCCTTTTTGAAATCTGCGTTCAATCCGGAAGATTTCTCCCTGGCTTTCCAGACGGAGCCATCCCTGATAAGCCCCTGTACCGGACCATGGTTCAAAGCGGGAATAGGTATCATTTTTGGAAGCACGTCCCCGCTGACGTTCAATTCCAAAGAGCATTCCGCGGATAAAGGTATGAAGGGTGGATTTTCCGGCTTCATTTTTTCCATAGAGCACATTTAAGCCGTCTTCAAAGGAAAGATCCAGGTCATTCAGTTTTCCAAAGCCGTCAATATGAAGACTGAGTATTTTCATGGGTCTAGCTCCTTTCGTCCGTGGTGTGAAGCAGGGCATTTACGCCATAATAAAGGGCCTTTTTTTCTACAGGTGACATATCCTCTTTTTGGAGTGCCTGGATAAAAAAGCCGATCATATCGCTGGAATGTTCTGCAAAAAGTGCTGGAAAGTCATAGAGCGGTTCGGATTCGTCGATGATTTCACCGATTCGGAATCGTGCAGAGAGGGAGGATAGATCAAAGGTAATATCCGGATCCCTCATTCCTTTTAAACGGAAGCGGTAAATATGCTCCCGGCCCCGTTTGTCGATTTCGTTGATGATCCGGTCGGTCAGACCTCCGTTTGTCGTTTCCGTCGTGACGGTCACAGCCAGAGGGATGCAGCGCAGGCTGGCGGCAGGGATAAAGTCCAGACGGGTCAGCCGCCGGGTAACGGGGTGGATTTCTCCTTCAAAATATCCGTGGGTTCCTGTCTCTGTCAGATCCAGGGGTTCAGGGGAACCGCAGTAGGCCATTTTATCCTCGGCAATGACCTGCGCTTTGTGGATATGTCCCAGTGCAATGTAAGAAAATGGGGATAAGCTCAGGGTGTTGAAATTCATAGGAACATGGGCCGGGTCTCCGCCGTGGGCTAAAAGGATCTGGATCCGGTTGTTTAAGGGAACCTGGATATCCTCTAAGAGAGGCTCGCGTATTTCAGTGGTATGGTAGCTGAAGCCATAGACCTCTGTGTTAATGTCATCAAAGTAAACAGAACTTAAAGCGGGATCAGCAAGAAAGGTTACATTAGGGCTCCAGGAAAAACTCAGGATACTGGAATTTTCCCGGATCTTGTCGTGGTTTCCTGCAATCATCACGACCCTGACATGGGGGATTGTGGAAAAGAGATAATTGACTTCTTTGATATCCCGCATCAGAGGCTGGCGGTGAAAAGATCGCCGCTGATAAACAGGCAGTCGGCTTTCACTGCGCCTGCATGATCGATAATGGCTTTAAACGTATCCCGGATGGCTTGTGCCCGTTCTTTTCCCCAGGGTTTATCTGCATCCGGGGTCATGCCCCAATGTACATCGCCTGTATGGATGAATTTCATAATACCTCCCCCTCGTCCGGAAGCAGAGGATGCTTCCAACGCTTCCATAAACATCAGGGCCTGTTATCGCAACAGGCCCTGGTTTGATATAGATGCTGCCTGCAGCCGAAACGCAGTCCGGACTGCAGATCATGGATAAAATTACAGCTCGCAGTTATTTACAGTTCTTGGGAACGGAATGACGTCGCGGATGTTGGACATACCGGTCAAGTACATCACGCAGCGCTCAAAGCCCAGACCAAAACCGGCATGACGGGCAGAACCGTATTTGCGCAGATCCAGATAGAAGCCATAATCCTCTTTCTTAAGGCCAAGCTCCTCCATTCTGGCAACCAGTTTATCGTAGTCGTCCTCTCTCTGGCTTCCTCCGATGATCTCTCCGATTCCGGGAACCAGACAGTCTACAGCCGCTACAGTTTTGTTGTCGGGATTCATCTTCATATAGAAGGCTTTGATTTCCTTCTGGATAGTCTGTAACAAATACAGGCTTCTTGAAAATCTGCTCTGTCAGGAAGCGCTCATGCTCGGTCTGAAGATCGCAGCCCCAGGATACCTTATAATCGAACTGGTCATTATGCTCCTCTAACAGTTTGACTGCCTCTGTATAAGTGATGCGGCCAAACTCGGAGTTCAGTACATTGTTTAAGCGGTCTAACAGGCCCTTGTCCACGAACTGGTTGAAGAAGTTCATCTCCTCCGGTGCGTGCTCCATTACAAAGCGGATAATGTATTTTAACATACCCTCAGCCAGATTCATATTGTCTTCCAGATCAGCGAAAGCAATCTCAGGCTCAACCATCCAGAACTCAGCCGCATGGCGGGTAGTGTTGGAATTTTCCGCACGGAAAGTAGGTCCGAAGGTATAGATATTGCGGAAGGCCATGGCGTAGGTTTCGCCGTTTAACTGTCCGCTTACGGTCAGGTTGGTTGGCTTTCCGAAGAAATCCTGCTTGAAGTCTACCTTGCCGTCTTCTGTCTTTGGAATATTGTTTAAGTCCATGGTAGTTACCTGGAACATCTCTCCTGCGCCCTCGCAGTCGCTTCCTGTGATCAGAGGGGTGTGTACATAGACAAAATCACGCTCCTGAAAATACTGATGGATGGCATAGGCAATCAGGGAACGTACGCGGAATACAGCCTGGAAGGTGTTTGTTCTGGGACGCAGATGGGAAATGGTGCGCAGGTACTCAAAGGAGTGGCGTTTCTTCTGCAGCGGGTAATCCGGTGCGGAAACGTCCCTCTACGGTAACTTCTGTCGCCTGAATCTCAAACGGCTGCTTTGCCTGAGGCGTAGCCACCAGAGTACCCTTTACAATGACAGCTGTTCCTACACTCAGCCTGGATACCTGCTGAAAGTTCTCCAGCGTGTCGTGATAAACGGCCTGCAGAGGCTCAAAATAGGTTCCATCGCTGATGACGATGAAGCCGAAGGACTTGGAATCTCTCAGGCTGCGAACCCAGCCGCCGATGGTTATTTCCTGATCCATATACTGATCCGGATGCTTGTATAATTCTCTTACTGTAATCAGATCCATAATAATGGTAACTTCCTTTCTTTTTCCATTGATTTCGATAAAAAAATATGTCTTAAAAACTGCATATCGTGATTATATGATATTTCTCTCAATGTTTCAAGGCCTTCCCAGCCGGAGTTTCCGCATTTTTCTGCAAGTTTAAGGCGCTGAAGGAAGAGACTGCCCTGGTTTGCATGTTAGATCCGGATAAAGGATATATAGTATTTAAAACTGTACCATAATACAAGATATGGATAAATTAGAAGAACTATGGAATTTTTAAACGAAAAATGTCGGAAAACTGCGCAAAAAACACAAAATAAAATTAAATATTTATATACGGAAACTAAAATTTGTGTTATAATTATACTTACAAAAATTATAACAGCAAGAGGTGATAACGTGATTAAGAAAGAAATGATTGCCATGCTTTTAGCTGGCGGACAGGGAAGCCGCCTTGGCGTTCTGACAAAGAAAGTAGCCAAGCCGGCGGTATCTTTGAAGTACCGTATCATTGATTTTCCGCTGAGCAACTGTATCAACTCCGGTATTGACACAGTGGGAGTTCTGACACAGTATCAGCCATTACGTTTAAATACCCATATCGGTATCGGTATTCCGTGGGATCTGGACAGGAACGTAGGCGGCGTGACGATCTTACCTCCATATGAAAGGAGCAAAGGCAGCGACTGGTATACCGGTACAGCCAATGCGATTTACCAGAATCTGGAATATATGGAAGCGTATAATCCTGAGTACGTGCTCATCCTTTCCGGTGATCACATTTATAAGATGGATTATGAGGTTATGCTGGATTATCACAAAGCGAATAATGCGGATGTCACCATTGCTGCCATGCCTGTGCCTATTGAGGAGGCCAGCCGATTTGGTATTCTGATTACGGACGAGGCCAACCGGATCACAGAGTTTGAGGAAAAGCCCGCTGTTCCCAGAAGCAACCTTGCTTCTATGGGCATCTATATTTTCAGCTGGCCCGTATTAAGGGACGCTTTAATCCACTTAAAGGACGAACCCGGATGTGACTTCGGAAAGCACATTATTCCGTACTGTCACGGAAAGGGAGACCGCATTTTTGCATATGAATACAACGGCTACTGGAAGGATGTAGGTACACTGGGCTCCTACTGGGAAGCAAATATGGAGCTCATCGACCTGATTCCGGAATTTAATCTTTATGAGGAATACTGGAAGATCTATACCAAGAGTGATGTAATCCCTCCTCAGTACATAGCAGATGATGCAGAAATCGAACGCAGTATCATAGGCGAGGGAACAGAGGTTTACGGCAAGGTGATCAATTCTGTTATAGGTTCGGGAGTAACCATTGAGAAAGGAGCCGTAGTTCGAGATTCCATCGTGATGCAGGGCACTCATATCGGAGCCGGCACAGTGGTGGACAAGGCCATTATCGCTGAAAATGTAACGATCGGGGCAAATGCCGAGGTAGGCTTTGGAGATTATGCACCCAGCACCTATGATCCCAAGGTATATCAGTTTGAACTGGCTACCATCGGAGAGAATTCAGTGATTCCTGACGGCGTGAAGATTGGAAGAAATACAGCCATTGCGGGCGAGACGGCAATCGACGACTATCCTGACGGTATACTGGCAGGCGGAAATTACATTATAAAGGCAGGTGGCGTGAAATGAGAGCAATCGGTATTGTTTTAGCAGGCGGAAACAGCAAGAGAATGCGGGAATTGTCCAACAAGAGAGCCGTAGCCGCTATGCCGGTTGCAGGAAGCTACCGCAGCATTGACTTTGCATTGAGCAATATGACCAATTCCCATATCCAGAATGTGGCTGTATTTACACAGTACAATTCCAGATCCTTAAATCTTCATTTAAGCTCGTCCAAGTGGTGGGATTTCGGACGTAAGCAGGGCGGACTGTTTCTGTTTACTCCATCCATTACTCCGGAGAACGGCGACTGGTACCGCGGAACCGCAGACGCCCTGTATCAGAACCTTACATTCTTAAAGAACAGCCATGAGCCCTATGTAGTGATCGCCTCCGGCGACGGCGTGTACAAGCTGGACTATAACAAGGTTCTGGAATACCATATCGAGAAAAAGGCAGATATCACCGTAGTCTGCAAGGATATGGAAGACGGTATGGACGTCACCCGTTTCGGCTGCGTGAAGCTGGCTGCAGACGGACGGATCGTGGACTTTGAGGAAAAGCCCATGGCTTCAGACGCCACTACGATTTCCTGCGGTATCTATGTAATCCGCAGAAGACAGCTGATCGAGCTTCTGGAGCGCTGTGCAGCAGAGGATCGCTATGATCTGGTAAATGATATTCTGGTACGCTATAAGAACTTAAAGCGCATCTATGCATACAAGATGGACAGCTATTGGAGCAACATTGCTACCGTAGATTCCTACTATAAGACAAACATGGATTTCCTGAAGCCGGAAGTGAGAAATTACTTCTTCAGAGTATCCGGATGTCTATACCAAGATCGACGATCTTCCTCCGGCAAAGTACAACCCGGGCGCTGTGGTGAGAAACAGCCTTGTTTCCAGCGGCTGTATCTTAAACGGCACGGTAGAAAATTCGATCCTGTTTAAAAGGCTTATATCGGAAATAACTGTGTGATCAAAAACTCCATCATTTTAAATGATGTATATATCGGAGATAACACGGTGATTGAAAACTGCATCGTTGAAAGCCGTGATACCATCCGGGCCAACACCACACATATCGGAACGCCGGATAATATCAAGATCGTGGTAGAGAAGAACGAGAGATATACATTATAATTTACGCGCAGTCATCTTCCTGCTGTGCGTGGAAGATGCAGCAAGGGGGCTGACGGAGAGGACGGAAGGGGATTAGCATGCAGGTTACGGATGTAAGAGTCAGACGGGTAGAAAAAGAAGGTAAAATGAAAGCGATCGTATCTATTACCATGGATAATGAATTTGTGATCCATGATATTAAGGTGATCGAGGGAGAAAAAGGGCTGTTTATCGCGATGCCCAGCCGCCGTTCTGCAGACGGCGAGTACCGCGATATCGCTCATCCCATCAATTCCGGCACCAGAGAAATGATCCAGAATACCATTCTGGAGAAATATGAGATGACGCTGCTGGAGAATGAGGGAGCAGAGGCTGAATAACCGGATAATATTAAGAACAGGACAGAAGGATTGAATTCTTTCTGCCCGGTTTTTTTGTGTGGTGCGCCTGGCGGCGCACGTCGCCAGCCATGATTAAAAGCGGGATTTTGGTGTACTTTTTGCCGAGTACTGCTGGAAGAAAGCCGGATGGAACTGGAAATGATTTTGGGGTATACTACGCATAACAAACAGACAGTGAGTATAAAAATCAGGAATGTACGGAGGCAGAAGGGAGGAATACCGGATGCAGATGGATGGACGCCTGAACCGGCTTTTGTCAGTGCTTTCAGAAGATTTATATATAAATATGGAAACCGTGGCCGACCAGCTGGAAGTCAGCGAGAGAACGGCCCGGACGCTGGTCAGTCAGCTGGATGAACTTCTTTGCCGGAACGGAGCTGCCATAGAACGCCGCAGAGGTCTTGGACTCAGGCTTTGCGTAAAGGAACCGGAGCGCTATCAGGAGTTTATAAAGGGAAGAACCTCAGCCCTGCTTCCGGAGACCGGAAAAGAGAGGATAGAATTTATTCTGGCCCGATTATTTGCCGATGCTTCCGGAGTGAAGGCGGAGGAGCTCTGCGAACGGCTCTATATATCCAGAAAAACGTTGTCCCTTGATTTAAAAGGAGTCGAGCAGTATTTAAATAAGCATCATCTGGCTCTTGAAAGAAAACCCTATTACGGTCTTAAGATCCAGGGGGATGAATTCTCCATACGGCTTTGTATGAGCGCGGCATTTTATGAGTTCAACGATCAGTGGTTTAAGGAAATTTATCATACATTTTGGGATGGGGAACAGATCCGCAATGAGATTCTAAGCAGTGTAAAACAATGTGGGGAAACCATCTATGAAATGGATATCCCTAATATTGTCCTGCAGGTGCAGATCGCTCTGTACCGCTGGGGACGGGGCTGTGTGATTCCGTTGGAGGAGATGAAGCACAGCGACCTGCTTCATGAAGGCGATATCCGTGCCGCAAGGCTTTGTGCGGAAGGACTGAAAGAGGCTTTTGGAATCTGTCTTCCGGTTCCTGAGATTAAATACATGGCGATCCAGCTTCTGGGAAAGAAAAAAATTTTGGCCGGAGACAGAAGCAGCGTTTTTATTGATATGGAGATTAATCAGCTGGTGAACCGGATGCTTGAAAGCGTCAAGCAGACATATAATCTGGATCTGGCATCGGATTTTGATTTAAATACATCCCTGAGACTTCACATGGTATCGCTGCGGATCCGCCTGCAGTACCGACTGAAAATGGACAACCCCATTTTAAAGGAGATTAAAGAGGTATACAGCTTTCCCTATGCAGTGGCGGCCCATGCGTCTACGGTTTTGTCGGAGTATTTCCACACCATAGTCCCTGAGGCAGAGATTGGATACCTGGCCCTGTGTTTTGCCCTTTCGTTAAAACGGCAGGACAGACAGAGGTACAAGAGGAATATCCTTCTTGTGTGCGCCTCCGGTTCCGGTAGTGCTAAGCTTTTTGAATATCGGTTTCGGGAAATGTTCGGAGATTATCTGGACCGGGTAGAAGCCTGTGATATCGGATCTCTGGCATCCTGGGATTTTTCTAATATAGATTATGTATTTTCTACGGTTCCCGTAAAACAGCCATTCCGGTTCCAGTATGTCAGGTACAGTATTTTTGACAGGCGCAATGCGGGAGGGGTGGAACGGCTGCTGAAAAGCAGCAGGAAAGGCGGAATCCGATCGTATTTTGACCGGTCGCTCTTTTTTACCAATATAAAGGGAAACAGCAGAGAGGAGATCCTCCATGAGCTGTGCGGGCGCATCCGCAGAGTGCGGGAACTTCCGCCGGATTTTGAGGATTCCGTACGAAAGAGAGAAAATCTGATGCAGACAGACTTCTGTCCTCAGATTGCAATTCCTCATCCCTATCAGCCGGTGACGAAGGATACTTTTGTCTGCGTGGCGCTTTTGGAAAAGCCGGTGCTCTGGCATATTTATGAGGTACAGGTGGTATTTCTTTTATCCGTTTCGGTTAATAAGGAAAACCTGGAGGAATTTTACCGGATTGCCCCCAGTTTTATGATGGACGAGGGCTGTATGAACCATCTTCTGGAAACCCGGAGTTATGATACCCTGATGGATATTATTGACTGGGCGGAGAGAGATGAGCTTCAGAACCGGTAGTATATAAAACACATTAACCAAACTAAGGAGGTAACAATTATGGGTACGATCAGAGTGTTATTATGCTGCGGAGCTGGATTCTCCAGCGGATTCCTGGCACAGAAGGCAAGACAGGCAGCAAAGAAGAAAAAGCTGGACATGACTGTGGAAGCCAGAAGTGAGAGTGTGGTAAGCGAGTACATGGACAAGATGGATGTACTGTTAGTTGGTCCCCACTATGCAAGCGCTGTTCCGAAGCTGACAGAGGAGTGCGCACCCCATGGAATCCAGGTAGAGCTGATCCCGGCAGAGATTTATTCTTCTCTGGACGGAGCCGCACTGGTTGAGCTGGCAGAGAAGGTAGCTGCAAGAAAGGATGGATAAGTACAGATGAATGGTTTAATGACATGGCTTTCGGACGTATTTGCTCCTAAGGCCCGGCAGGTTTTTGCAAATCCATGGATCGATACCGTGGCAAGTACCATGAAGAAGGTTCTTCCGATCATTTTGACCGGTTCCCTGATCTTCTTCTACAACGTATTCCGTTCCTATATCCCGGCGCTTCCTGATTTAAGTCCCATTGCGAATTTCTCCTTTGGACTGCTGGCAATCTTCGTAGCTTTCTTTGTTACCCATGAGGCCATGATCAAGCTGGGACATGGACAGTATCAGATCAATGCATCGCTGATCTCCATTGCAGCGTACCTGCTGCTTTGCCGTCCTCAGGTAGTAGACGGAATCTTCCAGATTGATAACGGCCGTATCGGCGCTGCCGGTATCATGATGGGTATCGTAGTAGGTCTTTTCGTTGCCATTGTATTCCACATCTATGCAAACCTTCATGTACTGGAAAACAATGATACGCTTCCGGACTTTGTAAGCGACTGGATCAACAATATCATTCCCATTACCATTACTCTGGGACTGGCGATGATCTTTGCAAACGTATTAAAGCTGGATCTTTACAATATTCTGGTAAGCTTCTTTATGCCTCTTCAGAAGGGCGCTCAGACACTTCCCGGCTTTATCCTGATCTGCTTTGTACCGGTTATTTTCTACTCAATGGGTATTTCCAGCTGGGTATTCAATGCAGTTACCACTCCTATCTTTATGGTGGCGATCGCAGAGAATATCGAGGCTGTGGCAAACGGCGGCGTTCCTATGAATATCGCTACCAGCGAGGCCGTATTTACAGCTGCTTTGATCACCATGGGCGGCCGCGGCGGTACACTTCCTTTAAACGTGCTGATGCTGGGTTCCAAGAGCAAGAAGCTTAAAACCATGGGTAAGATCTGTATCGGACCTTCTTTGTTCAATATCAACGAACCGTTAATGTTCGGCGCACCGGTTGTATTTAACCCTCTGTTAATGCTTCCGATCCTGATCAATAGTATCGTTGGTCCTACAGTTGTATGGCTGACCATGCACTATGGCCTGTTAAATATTCCTTCCAAGATGGTTCAGGTAGGACAGATCCCGGCTCCGTTTTCCAGTGTGATGATTACGGGAGACTGGAGAGCCGTTCCGGTGTATATCGTACTGTTTATCCTGTATCTGCTGACCTGGTATCCATTCTACAAAGTATATGAGAGACAGTGCGTAGAGGAAGAAACACAGGCTGCAGGCTGATGCAGAGGACTTAAAACATATGGCGGCGTTCCCTGGTTTTGGGGGCGCTGCTTTTCAGAAAGGAGAGAAATAAAAGTGGGAGAAATGATGTTTAAGGATGATGATAAGGTCGTTCAGGTTGCCATGCAGATCGTAATTTCTGCAGGTGATGCCAGAAATGCAGCCGGAAAGGCATTAGATTGTGTAGCAGCATTTGATTTTGCAGGAGCAAAGGAGCATATGGAGGAGGCAAATAACCATATTTGTGCAGCTCACAATGCTCAGACAGAGATGATCCAGTCTGAGATCGCGGGAACAGAAACCATTCAGCCAAGCCTGCTGTTTAACCATGCACAGGATACTCTGATGACCGTTATGTCAGAGATCCACCTGTCAGAGAAAATGATCCAGGTATTTGAAAGTTTCTACAATAAAATGAATGCATAAAGGAGGAACTATGAGCGCAGATATCAGAAAGACGATGCCGGAAGGCTTTTATGGGAGCTTCTACAAGTGCTTATCAGGTAGAGGGAGCAGCAGAAGAGGACGGAAAGAAGCTGTCCCAGATGGACATTTTAAACCGCGGAACCGGCTTTGCAGATGCAAGCGTAGCCAGTGATCACTATCACCGCTATAAAGAAGACATCGCGCTGATGAAGGAATGCGGCTTTACTGCATACCGTTTTTCCTTTTCCTGGTCAAGAATTTTCCCGGACGGCGTTGGAGAAGTAAACCCAAAGGGCCTGGAGTTTTATGACAACCTGGTAAATGAGCTGGTAGCAAATGGAATTAAGCCGATCCCTACCATTTACCACTACGATATGCCAATGGCTCTTGTAGACAAATATGACGGCTGGATAAGCCGCCAGAGCGTGGATGATTTTGTGGCTTACGGAGAGTTCCTGATCCGCAGATACGGCGACAGGATCAAAGACTGGCTGATTATCAATGAGCAGAGTATTATTGTGGAATTCTGGAAAAAGAAGAATTATGTGCCTGAGAAATACCATGGGGATCCTCAGGTGAAATTCCAGATCAACCACCATATGAATCTGGGACAGGCAAAGATCAGCAAGCTGATCCATGAGCTGGTAGAAGGCGGACGTTCCGGTGCAGCCATCGGATATTCTCCGGTATACGGACTGGATTCCACTCCGAAAAATATGCTGGCTATGTTAAATGCAGAGGATTTAAAGAACCACTTCTTCCTGGATATTTATTTTAAGGGCAAATATCCCGTAGGTGCATTCCGCTATCTGGAAGAGCATGGAATGGCTCCTGTGATCGAAGAGGGAGATATGGAGATTATCCGTGAGGGAATGCTGGACTTCCTGGGCGTAAACTACTATGCAAGCAAGTGCGTGCGCTTCCCGGATGCTGATAAGAATGAGCTGACAGAGGCTAGGAGCAACTTAAGCGGCAAGAAGGGCGCTATGGGAGCTTATGAGGTAATGCCTGATTTCTATCAGTACATGAAGAATCCGAATGCGGATACAAATGACTGGGATTGGACTATTGACCCAACGGGTATGCAGTACCTTCTGCGTGATATTTATCAGCGCTATGAGATCCCGATGATCATCACAGAGAATGGTCTGGGTGCAAGAGATGTTCTGGAGGACGGAAAGGTACATGATGATTACCGTATCGATTACTGGACCAAGCACCTTCAGGCAATTCACAGAGCTATTGAGCTGGTAGTGGACGTAAGAGGCTTCCTGCCATGGTCCTTTGTGGATGTACTCAGCACCAGTAATGGTTACCAGAAGCGCTATGGTCTGGTGTATGTAAACCGTGATGATGAGGACATCAAGGATCTGGCAAGAATTCCAAAGGATAGCTATTACTGGTATCAGAAGGTGATCGCTACCAATGGGGCACATTGTCTGGAAGAAGAATAAAGATATAAAAAGGCCGTCCAGCCGGAATCGGAAAAGTCGATTCCGGCTGGGCGGTTTTTACATCCTCTTCAAAATACTTCTCGCCACGCTGATACCGTTTGCAGAAGCCTGCTGCAGTCCTCTGGTAACAGAAGCGCCATCGCCGATGGCTCTCAGTCCATGTACGCTGGTTTCAAAGTCTTTATCAACCACTACCTTGTTGGAGTAGAATTTAACTTCTACGCCGTAGAGCAGGGTTTCATCGCTGGCAATACCGGGAGTGACCTTGTCCAGGGCCAGGATCATTTCCTTGATATCCGTCATAATGCGGTAGGGGAATACAAGGGACAGATCGCCGGGAACCGCATCCTTTAAGGTTGGGATCAGGTTGTTGCGGCAGAGGCGCTCCTCTGTGGTGCGGCGGCCTCTCTGGAAGTCGCCGAAGGTCTGGACCATGATCCTGCCTCCGCAGAGCATATTGGAGAGCTGCGCAATGTGTTTGCCGTACTCGATGGGCTCGTTAAAGGGACGGGTGAAGTTTTTGCTTACCAGAAGGGCAAAAGTTGGTATTGTTTGTCTTATATTCCTGTGATTTATATGCATGGCCGTTTACTACTGCAAGGCCGTTTTCATAGTATTCGGTAGCTACTTCGCCGGAAGGATTGCTGCAGAAGGTACGTACCTTATCGTCAAAAGTAGGTGTGTAGTAGACCAGCTTGGCCTCATAAAGGTTTTCGTTGAGGAATTTCATAACCTCGTCGCGGACTTCAACGCGGACGCCGATATCCACGGTTCCAACCTTTGTCTCAATGTGGTGGTTATCGCAGACATGGGAGAACCAGTCAGAACCCTCGCGGCCAATGGCAGCTACGATCTCCGGTGCGCAGAAGGTTTCATCTTTGTCCGTTACAATACCCTTTACGGTATCGCCGTCGATCAGGATGTCCTTTACCATGGTGTTAAATTTCATCTCAATGCCCTGAGCCAGCAGGTGCTCCTGAAGGCGGGTATAGATTTTGTAGCCTTCCTCTGTACCCAGGTGACGGATGGGGCATTCGATGAGCTTTAAGTTGGCGTTGATGGCTTTGCGGCGGATTTCTTCGATTTCCTTCTGCTTGTCAATGCCGTATACATTTTTGTCTGCCCCGAATTTCAGATAAATGTCATCAGAATCCTTTAAAAGCGCAGCCGTCTCGTCATACCCCAGGATTTCGGGCAGGTTTCCGCCTACATCTGGAGACAGTGAAAGCTTTCCGTCGGAAAATGCTCCGGCGCCTGCAAATCCAGTTGTGATGGAACAGGGCTTGCAGCCTACACAGACCTTGGTAGTGCGCTTGGGGCAGACACGTTTTTCAATGGGACGGCCCTTTTCGACCATAAGGATCTTAAGTTCCGGTTTCTGACGGATCAGCTCATAGGCGCAGAAGATGCCGGAAGGGCCGGCACCGATGATGATTACATCATACAGATTATTTTTGCTCATAAGAAATTCTCCTCTCTTTGAGATTCAAAGCCTGATGGTAAATAAGGCCCAGAACGAATATAACTATAGTCTATCATAGTTATGAAAAGGGGTCTACCGTTCTTTTTTCATTACCCGTGTTACCATAAAAATACAGTAAAACATGGCTAAGGCCCATGCAATGGGATTGGCCAGACAGATGCCAAGATATCCCAGCTTTGTTACTGCCAGAAGGCCTCCAAGGCTTCGTCCGACCAGCTCGCCGATGCCGGATATAACAGCCTGCATACTGTATCCAAGGCCCTGAAGGGTATTTCTGAAGATCATTAAGAGGCCGTGGAAGCAGAACAGAAGGCTCATAACGCTTAAGTATTCCAGCGCTCCGGCAGTGACTGCCGGGTCTGCGTCTCCTAGCACCAGCCCGACGGAAAACCTTTGCACAGGAAAATGGCGGTCCAGGCGGCAGCGCAGTAGCACAGCTGGATTTTGCAGCCGTCCTTTATACCCTGGCGGATGCGGTCGGTGCGCCTTGCACCGTGGTTCTGGCCGGCATAGGTTGCCATAGCCATACCCACGCTTTCCATGGGAAGGGTGAACATCTGGCGGATTTTTTCTCCCGCGGTCTGTGCGGCTACGGCAGTACTTCCCAAGAGGTTGATGGCGTCCTGCATAATAACGGCTCCAATGGCGGAAACGGAGTATTCAAAGCCCATGGGAAGGCCGATGTAGGCCAGCTTTTTGCAGTGGTGGGAGGAAAGGCGCAGCTTATTTTTAGTAAAGCTCAGGCCGTGTCCTTTTGCAGTTTTGGAGAAGAACCACCAGGTACAGAGCAGGCCGCTGAGGGCCTGGCTGATTACAGTAGCGATGGCTGCTCCGTCTACTCCCATTCCGAAAGGAACGATTAAAATCCAGTCAAGGGCAATATTCAGGAGACTGGAGGCCAAAAGGAAATAAAAGGGATGTCTGGAATCTCCCATGGCCCGCAGGACGCTGGAGGAGTAGTTGTACAGAACCGTAGCAGGAATTCCCAGGAAAATGATGCGGATATAAAGAGAGGCATCATCAAAGAGCTCAGGCGGCGTGTGGATGAGCTTTAGGAGCGGAGGGGCCGTCAGGGTGGTGACAACAGTAAAGACAGCGCTGAGCCCAATGCAGAGGGCGGCTCCGTTGATGAGGAAGCGCTCCAGATTTTTATGATCCTTTGCTCCAAAGGATTCGGCTGCCGGGATGCCGAATCCCACACAGGCTCCCTGGATAAAGCCAAGGATCAGAAAGTTCAGGGAGTAGGTGGTTCCTACAGCTCCCAGGGCGTCGGTTCCCAGACAGCGGCCTACAATAATGGTATCTGCAAAGCTGTAGAGCTGCTGAAAAAGTGTACCCAGCACCAGAGGAAGGGCAAAACGAAGGATCTGAGCCAGGGGGCGTCCCACGGTCAGATCCGTTGTACCGGAACGGTTCTTTTTAACTGTTTCCATGATAAAAATTCTCCTTGTGTGTTTTACGGCTCTATTTTAGCATGGATTCCAGATGAATGGGGAATATCTTTAGAAAATATTTCAGAAAGCGTCAGATTTATGTTAGAGTTCTTTAATGCTTTCTCAAGGACACAAGGGGGAGAATGTGCTAGAATGATATTATAAGAAATAAACGTACGAAAGAGAAAGAAGGTGGACAGATGAGAACCGGTAAAAACTGGAACATATTAAAAAGGGGTCTTAAGTGGACCATTGGCATCATGGCGGCAGCGGTTATTTGTATCTGCGTAAATGTAGGCATGAAGGGCTATGATATGTACAGAGATGCCATCAGCCAGATCAGCCTTAAGGACAAGGTAGAGCAGATCCGTTCCAAGGAAAACTATACGGAATTTGCAGAGCTTCCGGAAACGTATGTAGATGCGGTTCTCTCTGTGGAAGACCACCGCTTTTACGGTCATATCGGTATTGACCCCATCGCCATTACCCGTGCGGTTATCAATGATATAAGGGCAGGCACTTTTGTGGAAGGCGGAAGCACCATTACCCAGCAGTTGGCAAAGAACCTGTATTTTACACAGGAAAAGAAGATGGAGCGCAAGGCGGCAGAGGTATTTATGGCTTTTGCTCTGGAAAAGGAATACAGTAAAAATGAGATTCTTGAGCTTTATGTGAATACTATTTACTTTGGAAACGGATACTACTGCATTAAGGATGCCAGTGAGGGTTACTTTGGAAAGGCTCCTGAGGATATGGACGATTATGAGAGCACTCTGTTAGCCGGTGTTCCCAATGCTCCTTCCAAATATGCCCCCACAGTAAATCCGGCACTGGCTGCCAAGCGCCAGGAGCAGGTGCTGGAGCGTCTGGTGGAGTGCGGACTCTTTACAGAAAAACGGGCCAGAGAAACTATGGCAGAGACCAGGGAATATCAGGAACCGGATGCGGCGTAAAGGCTGGATGGTCGGATCTGCCGCACTGCATTTACAATCCACTTATAATTTGATAGAATAAAGAAAAGATAAGCGTTAGACACCCCATGTGCGGGAGTCTAGCGCTTATGGGCGTGTCTGTATACGGCGGACATATGGACAGACAATGCAGCACCGCAGGCATTTTTCTGCGGAAGAGGATAAATTTTGAGATAAAGAAAGAGGAAAACAGATATATGTATTTGATCGTTGGTTTGGGAAATCCTGGAAGGGAGTATGATAAGACAAGACACAATGCAGGTTTTGATACCCTGGATGTGCTGGCAGATATGCTCAATACATCGGTGGAGGAGAAGAAGTTTAAGGGGCTTTATGGCAGAGGCCTCATCGGTGGAGAAAAGGTAATCCTTTTAAAGCCCCAGACCTTTATGAATTTAAGCGGTGAAAGTGTCAGGGAGGCGGCGGATTTCAACAAAATCGATCCGGAGCATATCATTGTAATATATGACGATATCAGTCTGGAGCCGGGACAGCTCCGGATCCGCAGAAAGGGCAGCGCCGGAGGACATAATGGAATAAAGAACATCATTGCCCATCTGGGAATCCAGGAATTTCCCCGGATTAAGGTAGGCGTAGGGGCTAAGCCGCCTAGAATGGATCTGGCGGACTATGTGCTTGGCCGTTTTTCTGCTGAGGACAGAAGGGTGATGGAAGAAGCCTTTAAGACAGCGGCGAAAGCAGCTCAGGTGATGATCACACACGGGGCTGAGGCGGCGATGAATCAGTTTAATGGGCATAAGGAGTGAGTTTCCGCACATTACAGCGCACCCCGCAGTCTGATACCCAGAGCTCCGGTCTCCGACCATAAGAAAACCTAGGAGACTGAGATTTTTCTAAGGTTTACTAATGGTCTCCAAAGTCGCTCTGGGTATCAGACAGCAGGTCACACTGTAATGTACGGAAACTTCAATATTATCAAGGAAAGGCAGAAAGGGAAATCATGGAAAATCCGTTACTGGAATTACAGGAGTATGAAAATATTCTGGAGGCTTTAAAAAAGGCAAAGGGGCCTCTGCAGGCGGCCGGGACGCTGGAATCCCAGAAGGTTCACCTCATGCATGAGCTGGGGGAGGACGGGGGATTTCCCTGGAAGCTGGTTGTTACCTATGATGAGCAGAGGGCCAAGGAAATCTATGATGATTTCCGCAGTTTTACCCGGCAGGTCTGGCTTTATCCGGCCAAGGATCTGCTTTTTTATGCTGCGGATATTCATGGAAATCTGATGACCCGGCAGAGGATCTCTGTACTGCGCCATCTGATGGAGGATGAGGGCGGTGTAGTTGTAACGACAATCGACGGTCTGATGGATCATCTCATGCCTCTGGCATTTTTAAAGCAGCATGCAGTGACCGTGGAATGCGGACAGGTTATTGAGCTGGATCAGTGGAAGGAGCGGCTTACAGAGCTGGGATATGAGCGTACGGGCCAGGTAGACGGTATGGGCCAGTTTTCCATCCGGGGAGGCATCATAGATATTTTTCCGCTCACCGAGGAAGTTCCGGTGCGCATTGAACTGTGGGATGATGAGGTGGACTCCATCCGTACCTTTGATCCGGAAAGCCAGAGGTCGGTAGAACAGTTAGACCGGGTTGTAATCTATCCTGCATCGGAAACTGTCTTAACGAAAGGACAGCTGGAGAAAGGGATAAAGCGTTTGGAGGAGGAAACGGCCTCTTATGTGAAGGCTTTGGAGGGACAGAAACGCCGTGAGGAAGCCATCCGGATTAAGGGAATCATACGGGAATTGACAGAAGGGATCCGTGAGGGCTGGAAGAGAGGCGGACTGGATGGCTATATCCGGTATTTCTGTCCAGAAACTGTATCATTTTCCGATTATTTTCCTCAAGGGGACTGTGTTGTTTATTTAGACGAGCCGGGCCGGCTGAAGGAGCGGGGAGAAACAATCGAGCTGGAATTTCGTGAAAGCATGGTTCACCGGTTGGAAAAGGGATACCTGCTGCCGGGACAGACAGAGCTTCTCTATCCCGCAGGACAGGTTCTCGGAAGGCTTCAGGGGCCGTACAGCATTATGCTCACAGGGCTGGATCAGAAGCTGCCGGGAATGAAGGTGAACCATAAGTTCAGCTTTGATGTGAGAAATGTAAATTCTTACCAGAACAGTTTTGAAATTTTAATTAAGGATCTGACCCGCTGGAAAAAGGAAGGCTACCGGGTGGTGCTTTTATCTGCCTCCCGTACAAGAGCCAGCCGTCTGGCAGGGGATTTACGGGAATATGATCTACGGGCCTACTGTCCGGACGGAGAGACGGAAGGAGAGGAAAGCCGCGCAGAACGGAAGGTTCTTCCGGGAGAGATCATGGTTACCTACGGAAATCTCCACCGGGGCTTTGAATATCCTCTGCTTAAATTTGTTTTCATTACCGAGGGCGATATGTTCGGGGTGGAAAAGAAGAAAAAGAAACGGAAGAAGCAGAGCTATCAGGGCCGGGCGATCCAGAGCTTTTCCGAGCTGTCCGTGGGAGATTATGTAGTCCATGAGGAGCACGGCCTTGGTATCTACCGGGGAATTGAAAAGGTAGAGCGGGACAAGGTGGTAAAGGATTATATCAAGATTGAATACGGAGATGGAGGCAATCTGTATCTGCCTGCCACCCGGCTGGAGAGTATCCAGAAATATGCGGGCTCAGAGGCGAAAAGCCAAAGCTCAACCGTCTGGGAGGCTCTGAATGGACAAAACCAGGGCAAAGGTAAAGGGTGCCGTTCAGGAAATCGCAAAGGATCTGGTAAAGCTTTATGCGGCCCGTCAGGAGCAGAAGGGCTTCCAGTACGGCAGCGATACGGTGTGGCAGAAGGAGTTTGAGGAGCTGTTCCCCTATGATGAAACAGAGGATCAGTTAGACGCCATTGACGCTGTAAAAACGGATATGGAAAGCCCAAAGATCATGGACCGTCTGATCTGCGGCGACGTGGGATACGGAAAAACAGAAATCGCCCTGCGGGCCGCGTTTAAAGGCAGTACAGGACAGCAAGCAGGTGGTATATCTGGTGCCTACTACGATTTTGGCCCAGCAGCATTACAATACCTTTGTTCAGAGGATGAAAGATTTTCCAGTTAGAATCGAGATGATGAGCCGGTTCTGTACTCCGGCCCAGCAGAAGAAAACTCTGGAGGGGCTGCGGAAAGGGCTGGTGGATATCGTAATCGGTACGCACAGGGTTCTTTCAAAAGACCTGCAGTTTAAGGATCTGGGACTTTTGATCATAGATGAAGAGCAGCGATTTGGCGTGACACACAAAGAAAAGATCAAGCAGATGAAGGAAAATGTGGACGTAATGACCCTGACCGCTACGCCGATCCCCAGAACCCTTCATATGAGTCTGGCCGGAATCCGGGATATGAGTGTGTTAGAGGAGCCGCCGGTGGACCGTACTCCCATTCAGACCTATGTAATGGAGTATAATGAGGAAATGGTACGGGAGGCCATTAACCGGGAACTGGCCCGGAATGGACAGGTGTATTATGTATACAATCGTGTAACAGATATTGATGAGGTAGCAGGAAAGATCCAGGCTATGGTGCCGGATGCGGTTGTGACCTTTGCCCACGGACAGATGAAAGAACATGAGCTGGAACGGATCATGACGGACTTTATCAACGGGGAAATTGATGTGCTGGTGTCAACAACGATTATTGAGACCGGACTGGATATTTCCAATGCCAATACGATGATCATCCATGATGCAGACCGTCTGGGACTTTCTCAGCTGTACCAGCTCAGGGGCCGTGTGGGACGTTCTAACCGGGTTTCTTATGCGTTTCTCATGTATAAGAGAGATAAGCTTTTAAAGGAAGAAGCAGAAAAGCGCCTTCAGGCGATCCGCGAGTTTACGGAGCTGGGCTCAGGCATCAAGATTGCGATGCGGGATCTGGAAATCCGTGGGGCAGGAAATCTTCTGGGTGCAGAACAGCATGGGCATATGGAGGCTGTCGGATATGATCTGTACTGCAAAATGCTTAATCAGGCAGTGCTTGCATTGAAAGGGGAAGAAACAGAGGCGGATCTTTACGAAACTTCGGTAGAATGTGATATTGACGCCTACATTCCTCCGTCTTATATTAAAAATGAATATCAGAAGCTGGATATTTACAAGAGGATTTCCACCATTGAAACGGATGAGGAATATATGGATATGCAGGATGAACTCTTAGACCGATTTGGAGATATCCCAAAGAGCGTAGAGAATCTTTTAAAGATTGCCATGGTGCGGGCTCTGGCACACAGAGCCTATGTGACAGAGGTATTTGTAAACCGCCAGGAAATCCGTCTTACCATGTATCAGAAGGCGAAACTGGATGTGACCAGGATTCCGGATTTTGTGCAGTCTTATAAGGGAGAATTAAAGCTGGTGCCGGGAGAAACGCCGGTATTTCACTATGTGGACCGAAAGAATAAAAACAGCGACAGCTTAATCATGCTGGAAAAGGCCAGAACTATGCTGGAGCAGCTGGGGAAGCTGGGGCAGAAGGAACCGGGCGGAAACGGGTCAGATTAAAAAGCAGGAGACAGGAGGTAGCGGTTATGCCGGATACAGATTATGGATATGCATTGAAAATGGGAAGAAAGCGGTATCAGGATGCTTTAGCAAGAGGCGAGTATCCATACCTTCCCGTGCTGGATAACATTCTGGCGAATACAGATATTGTAGCAACTGTCAATCTGGGGGTAATGGATATTCCTCTGGCAAAAATGGTAGGGACAAAGACGGCAGAGCGTTCCAGCTCCTTTGCCAGTAATTTTATGCCCCTTTTGCCGGAACGGTCCGAATTTGGGGCTAAATGGACATCCCTTTACAAGTATCAGGTAGAGGAGGGAATCCAGGAACCGGTTGTTGCCTACGAATTTATGAATCAGTTTTACGTTCAGGAGGGAAATAAGCGGGTCAGTGTAATGAAATATCTGGGTGCCTACAGCATACCGGGAAGCGTAACGCGCCTGATCCCCAAACGTACAGATGACAAGGAAAACAGGCTGTATTATGAATTTCTGGATTTTTACCGCATTTCTTCAAACTGTGATGTATGGTTCAGCAAGGAAGGCAGCTATAAGAAGCTTTTGGAACTGATGGGAATGGAGCCGGATCAGGTCTGGACTCAGGAGGAACGTTTATTTTTCCGCTCCTCCTACGGGCGTTTTGCAAAGGCCTACAGTATGGCCCATGGGGATCAGCTTCAGCTCACAGAGGGAGATGCGTTTTTAGTCTATATCGAAATCTACGGTTACGACAGCGTAAAAGGACAGACAGAACGGGAAATGTACCGGGCGCTGATGAAAATTTGGGAAGAGATCCAGCTTGCTAACCGGGGACGGAAGGTAGAGCTGATCGAAGAACCGGAGGAAATGGAAACGGAGCATAAACCGTCCATATGGAAATGGCTTCTTCCGGCAGATGATATGCCGGAGCATTTGAAAATCGGATTTGTTTATGCGGATACCATTGAAAATTCCAGCTGGAATTACGGCCATGAGCTGGGGCGGCAGTATCTGGAGGAGGCCTTTGAGGGGCGTATTTCCACGGTAGTTATCGAAGGGGCAGATACAGAAGGGGATATCGCCCGGGCCATAGAAAAACTGGTTCAGGCCGGCTGCACCATGATATTTACAACAAATTCCAAGATGGTAAATCAGAGCGTGAGATCCGCCATTCTGCATCCTGAGGTAAAGATTTACAACTGTTCTGTAAATATGTCCTATTCCTCTATCTGTACGTATTATGCAAGGATGTATGAGGCAAAATTCCTTATGGGAGCTATAGCGGCAGCCGTTTCCAGAGAGGATAAGCTGGGGTATATTGCAGATCAGCCCACCTATGGGATTCTTGCAGATATCAACGCTTTTGCCATGGGCGCGCGGATGATCAACCCTTATGTAAAGGTATATCTGGAATGGCGCAGGATCAACCATGAAAAGACAGCGGCAGAACGGCTGAGAGAACAGGGGATCCGGTACATTTCCGGAAAGGATATGATTATCCCCAGACATCCGTCCAGGGAATACGGCCTTTATGTACAGGAAGATAATGGAGAGGTTTTCAATCTGGCTTCGCCTATCTGGAACTGGGGGAAATTCTACGAGCAGATGATCCAGCTGGCCTTTGAAAGCAATGAGGAGCTGGAAGCCAGAAAGGGCAAAAAAGCGGTTAATTACTGGTGGGGAATGTCGGCAGATGTGATCGACGTAATCTGTTCCGGAAACCTGCCTCACGGTACGCTGCGCCTGATTGAATTTCTGAAAAATTCCGTTCGTTCCGGAAGCTTTCATCCCTTTGACGGTTTCATGTATGACCAGGAGGGAATCATCCGATGCAGGGAGGAGAACGTCTGCGCTCAGAAGATATTGTAACCATGAACTGGCTGGCTGAAAATGTAGTGGGACGCGTGCCGGATCTAGAAGAATTGAATGACGAGGCAAGAGAACGGATGCAGCTTCAGGGCATCCGTGTAGACGAGAGTGTACAGACGGAGAAATAGCGGTATGAATATAATGATTTTATCAGATCAGGAGTCAAAGCTCCTGTATGAATATTATGATCCTGAGAGGATTAAGGATATTGACCTTTTGATTTCCTGCGGAGATCTTCCGCCGGAATATCTGACTTTTTTTGCCAGCGTGTGTCATGCGCCTTTAGTTTATGTAAGGGGCAACCATGACAATAAATACGCCTATAAGCCGCCGGAGGGCTGTATCTGCGTTGAGGACGATATTTATGTGTATAAGGGAGTCCGGATCCTGGGGCTGGGAGGTTCTATGGAATATATTCCGGGCTCGGCCAACCAGTACACAAAGCTGAGATGGAAGCTTCTCTGGCACAGAGGCTTTGATATCCTTGTAACCCATGCGCCGGCCTTCGGCCTGAATGATATGGAGGATCTGCCTCACCGGGGCTTTAAAGCATTTCTTACCCTGATGGATAAATACCACCCGAAATTTTTCTTCCACGGCCATGTCCATGCCAATTACGGAGGAAAATTTAAACGGAAGGATACATATGGAAGTACGACCGTGGTGAACGGATATGAATTTTATGTGGTGGAGTATCCGGAGGGGGAGTGAGAAGTAAATTTCGCGCATAAAATCCCACCATTTACAAATACTACATTTACAACCAGTCTTAAGGATAAATGGAGGTACTTTTTCAATGATTTCAGAAAGAGTACAAAGATGTAAAATGGAGGAAACTGCGAAATGAAAGCTACAGGAATTGTAAGAAGAATCGACGATCTGGGGCGGGTGGTAATACCCAAGGAAATCCGGCGCACCCTTCGGCTGCGTGAAGGAACGCCTCTCGAGATTTTTACAGACCGTGAGGGAGAGATTATTTTAAAGAAGTATTCTCCCATGATGGAGCTCACTGCTTTTGCAGGCCAGTATGCAGATGCCATGGCCCAGTCTACCGGACTGATCGTCTGTATTACAGACCGGGATCAGGTAGTGGCTGTGGCGGGCGGCTCCAGAAAGGAGCTGCTGCAAAAGACTATAAGCCGTTCTCTGGAGCAGGCCATCAACGACCGTATCACCTATCAAGCCGGAAAGGATGAAAAAAATGTGATTCAGCTGGTAGATGAAGAGCTGGAGGGCATTACCGCCCAGGTGATTGCTCCTATTATCTGTGAAGGGGACGCCATTGGTTCTGTATCCCTTATGAGCCGGGAACCAAAGGCACGGTTTGGCGAGATGGAAATGAAGCTGGCAGTCACTGCCGCCGGATTTCTGGGACGGCAGATGGAAAGTTAAGAAATTAAGAAAGGAAAGACGATGAATGTTCGCCTTTCCTTTTTTTATTCCCCTTGATCATTCGGAGAATGAAGCTTGTGTTTTTTCCTGTATTGCAGGGGACTGCAGTCGGAAAGGGCTTTAAAGGTTCTGGAAAATAAGTTTGATATGAACAACCGTTTCAAGGTCATTCTGGCAGGAGGGAGGCAGTATGGAGGCTTCTAAAACGGATGTAAGAAACAAAAAGATGAGAACACATTTTTGAGTAAATTTTTCGGAAAAAAAAGAAAGGGAAAAATGGGAACGAAGCGGATCGTCCGGACAGAAATAGGAGAAGGATGTGCGATGAGGGAAAGAATGTTTCCGAAAGATTGAAAAAACAGGATAAAGAAGGGGAAAATACGGAAAAATTGTATATAATGCACAAAAACGATGTAAAATTATTGTGGAAAAATACGTTTACATTCCCATATATAACAGGTAACATAGAAATTGTAACCCAAAAGTAAACGATAACGAAAACATTTACGTTAACGTTTACTTAACAGTTTTCGCTGGCCAGCAAAGGAACTGAAAAAATGAGCAGATCAACAACCACACTGAAGCAAATTGCAGAAACAGCAGGCGTTTCTATCACAACTGTACACCGGGTGCTGAATGGCAAGGAAGGCTGCGGCGAACAGCTGCGGACACGCATTATGGAAATTGCAAAACAGCAGGGATACGAGATTAATTATGTAGCGTCTTCCCTTCGAAAAAAACCAATCCATATTGCGGTGATTTTTCCAAAAAGCGATGCAGACAGCCATCTGTATGTTCAGGAGATTCTGAATGGATATTTTCAGGAAAGAGAAGAGGTTGAACCCTATAATATTATTTTTCAGGAATATTATTATCCGGCTTATGATTTGGAGAGTATGGTATTTTTATCCTGTCTGAATAATATTTATCAGGAACGGCCATTTCGCTATGATGGAGTAATCGTTTATAAAGAGGATCTGGGAGATGACAGGCGGTATACCGCTATTTTGAACCGTATTATGGGAAAACGGATTCCTGTTGTCATTCTGCAGAAATGCCGGGATGATACGCAATACTCCTGTCTGGTAGGTCCGGATGAAGAGCTTGCAGGTAAAATGGCCGCAGAGCTTATGGACAAGATGACAGTTGGGGAGGGAAACATAAAGATATTCAGTCAGGATCTTCCGTTTGCAGATAAGAATGCAGCTGTATTTGCAGAAGAATTAAAATGCAGACGTCCGGAACTGAGGTGCAGTATAACTGCACTGAAACTGAATGAAGAGCAGTCAGAACGAATCGCCCGGGAGCTGTCAGAAGGAGAGTACCCGTCAGGCATATACTTTACATGTGCCCGTCATACAGCGGCATTTCTCAGAATTGATCCGAAGATACGAAGAAATGCAGGAACGGTGATTGGAAGCGAACTGTTTGAGGAAAGCTGTCAGGCATTGCAGACAGGCGCGCTGGACGCTGTGATTGATAAAAAACCCTTCAGTGTAGGATATCAGGCTCTGAAACTGCTGTTTAATAATATCGTTAAGAATGAAAAGCTTCCTGTAAGGTACAGTGTTCTTCCGCGTATTATTATTCAGTCCAACAGTTATGTCTACTACAGAAGAAGGAAAGAAAAGTATGGAAGCAGCGAAGAAACGGAATATAGCATATATTGAAAATGTGAAAAATGCCCCGGCATTTGGACTGAGAGATAAGATAGGATACCTGTGCGGCGACCTTGGCTTTAACAGCCTGCAGGTTATTGTAAACAGTTATCTGATGTTGTTCTGTGTTAATATTTTAGGAATGAATGCAGTTCATTTTGCAGGCATTGTGTTTATATGCAAGGCGTTGGATGCGTTAAATGGCACATTTATCGGGAGAACGGTGGATCGCCGTGCACCTGCTAAAAATGGAAAAATGAAGCCGTATCTGCTGTGGTTTGCAGTTCCGTATGCCATATTTACGCTGATACTATTTATGAATGTTCACGCTATGCCGTATGCAGCAAAAATAGTATGGGTATTGCTCATCTATTTTTTCTGGGGTATTATAGGTACCTTTATCAATGTTCCTTATGGAGCAATGTCCAATATTATTACTACGAATCAGATTGAGAGAACGGAGCTTTCCAATTTCCGAAGCATAGGAAGTTTTGCAGCCAGCATGGGAACGACAACCATTGCGCCTCTCCTGCTGTTTGACCAGAATAATGATCCAATTGCCGGAAGATTTATTCTGCTGTCTGTTATTTTAGGAGTGTTCTGCACAGTATGTCTGTTTTTGGCACATACCCTGATTCATGAACGCGTTCTGGTGGAAGAAGTTAAGGTTAATGAAAATGGTGAGAAGATTAACTATCTTCAGGTAGCAAAATCCTTTCTGCATAATCGGGTTATGATTGCGGTAGTTGCATCATATGTGATCGTTAAATTATTTATACAGCCGGTATCTACTTTAAACCAGTATGTATTTATGACATATTTTCAGGACACATCCAGTCTTGCTATGGCATCTCTTACTACAATGGGGCCAATGCTTTGGGAATGGTATTTTTGAAGCCTCTTGTAAAACGCTTTGGAAAAAAGGCGCTTGTTACATGGCCGCTTCTGGGATCGGCACTTATGCATGGAGCCAATATGCTTCTTCCTCTTGGACCTAAAGAATGGATTTTCTGTCAGCTTATGGCATCTGCATGTATTACCTGCCTGAATCTTTTATTATGGTCCCTGATTGCAGATGCGGTAGATTATCAGGCGTATCTGACCGGACAGAGAAATGATGGAACGGTCTACGCAACGATTACATTTATTGTATTTTTTGCTGCAAGTGCCAGCACATCGATCATTGCCCTTCTTCTGGAGGCGGTTGGATATGATCCGACTCTGGGTTCCATGGGACAGCTGTCAGGCGTACCAGAAAAAATCAAAATGCTGGGAGGCGCATGGCCGATGATTGGCGCTCTTCTTTCATTTGTCTGCTTTAAATTTATTTACAATGTAAGCGATGCACGAATGAGAGAAATCAGCGAGGAACTTCGCAGAAAAAGCGAGGAGACAGAGGAGAGAATTTTAAATGAAAATGCAGAAAATGAAGCATGAAATAACTGAGATTGCGCCCATACCTGGTGTCTGAGTGAGTTCAGGCTGGTGAATGCCTTCTTGGCAGAAGGAAAGAAAAGGCCGCTTTAATTGATACCGGCTGCGGGATTGGAAATCTGGGAGAGACGGTAAAAGAGCTGACGCACGCGGTTGAAATTTTTCTGACCCATGGTCATGCAGATCACAGCGGAGGGATCTATACCCTTCCCCAAAGCCCGGTATATATGATGAAAGAGGATGAAAAACTGTTTCAGGAAATGCCTGCTACGAATGAGATGCGCCGGTTTTATGTAAAGACCCGGGTGCCGGTCCGTTATCCGGGTGAAGGCAACGTGGAAGCGATAACCGCTCTGATACCTGAGCAGGAACCGGAATATACAGGGGAATATACGGCTGTTAAGGATGGGGATATTTTTGAGCTGGGGGAGAGAACATTAACAGCATTACATACGCCGGGACATTCAGAAGGAAGCGTATGCTATCTGGACAGTCAAAGCCGCGTGTTATTCAGCGGAGATACAGTGAACCACAGCATTATTTTAATGCGTCAGCCTGATAATGACAAACGTCTGATTCGGATTTATCATGAAAGCCTGAAGAAAATCTGGGAACAGCAGGAAAAATTTGACAGACTTGCAATCGGACATGACGGAATCCTTTTAGATAAGGCAATAGTAAAAGATTATCTGGAACTGACGGGAGGACTTCTGGATGGAAGCATTGTGGGAAAATATGAAGAGATAGGATTCAGAAAGGGAGATGTTGCACGTTTGGGACAGGCAGAACTGTGGTATCAGTGTGATGAATAAGAGGGGGTAAACGCAAAAGGGAGCGGTTTAAGGAATCGCTCCCTTTTGACTGCTTCTGTGCTGCCAGAGTATTAATAACTGCGGTGAGGCATTCCAGTTTAAGCCCTCGTTTTGGCGAGTTTCAGATCTCTTCTGAATTGGTTGGAGGGAACAATGTTAAGCATCTGCAAGTACCTCATCCATTAAATCCTCAAAAGATGAGTATCTCTTATATTTGTCCGGATGTTTCTTTATCTCACCATACTCTGCAAGTGCCGCTCTGGTTTCAGCATTTGGTGTTATCCGCTTTACTTCAAAAGGTATACCATTGTGGCTGACAGCGCTTTTAAGAAACATAGTAATTGCAGATGACATATTAAGTCCGAGATCCGCAAACAGTGCTTCAGCAGACTGTTTTAGTTCTGTATCAATACGAACATTGATATTAGTTGTAGCCATGAAAATTACCTCCTTTCATTTAACTTTAGTATATGCAATGATGCAAACATTGTCAATAAAATGTTTTACATTGTTTTGCATACATATAATTTACTTCACCAGCCACTTCACAAAATACGTCCGGATTACCCCAAAAGGCGCCGGCCCCATATCCAGAAGAAAGCGGTTAAATTCCAGCTGGGAGTAATTTGCGCCAAGTGTCTGTCTGGCCTCCCGTTCCATGGTGAGGATTTCCAGATAACCTGTATAGTAGGTAAGGTAATTGGCGGGATTCTCCATTATTTCATAATAGATAGAGGATACCACATCAGGGTCTGTGATCTTAAAGTAAAGATCCAGATAATTCTTTACCTGCTCCATATCCCAGCCCTCATAGTGGATGCTGATATCCAGAATGGCGTAAAGAGCCAGAGTAAAGGCCGCATTGTGATGCAGCAGTTCTCCTACGCCTTCCTCCAGACCGTTATTTTCCAGAGTATAGGCAAGTCCACATAGGTAGCCCAGCCCTCGGAATAGCCACAAAATCAAGGATACTTCTTAAATTACAGTGCTGATTCTGGTTAAAATACTGGTTCTGATACATATGGCCCGGATGGCCCTCATGGGCAATGGTAGTGTAAAGGCTGGAGCTTCCTGTGGTTCCGTTGTTGATGTAAATGGAATTGTCCTGAGGACGGTCTAAGGGCACAGTGAGATAAAAGGCCGGACTTAAAATACTTTCCAGAGGCTTGGGAACAGACTTAATGGTGTAGGAATAGCCGGTTAATTCGGGAAAATCCTGCTGGCACTGAGTTTTTAAGGCTTCCAGGATCTCTTCGGGCTTTTCGGGAGAAAAGCGGTAGGAAAGGATTTTTCACTCAGAGAGGATCTGCTGTGAGCAGCTCATCGACTGCGGTGAGATCATCCGCCATTTGATCCATCACTGCCTTTTTCAGGGAAGGGATATCCTTATAGGACGTGCCGGTCTGTGCGTTTACCAGGTATTCATAGTACCTCTTTCCTTCGGGAAAATGACACAGGCCGCCGCCATTGGTTCCCTTTCCCTTCAGGGTTTTAAGCCCTCGATCAGGCTTTCGTAGGCAGGCACGAAATGCTCGTTCAGAGCAGCTTTATTTCGGGAGATATAGTCATTTTTTTCCTGCTCTGTAAGGCCGTCGATTCTATTTAAACGGGAAGCAAAGGTTTCTGCCATAAAGCTGTGATCTGCGTCGATCAGATAGGCGCTGCAGGATGGAATGATCCGGTCGATGACTGCGTCGCACAGTCCCAGTCCGGCCTCGGATTTCTGCTGTTCAAAGGCAATGATGCTGTCGTAGTAGGTTTTTATGGACGATAAAAGAGACAGGTAGTCTTCTACATCCTGACGGGTATAAAACTGGTATTCAGATAAGAGAATGGGAAGCTGGGATTGTATGCCCAGAGTAGCAGAGAGCGGCTGGTCATAGAGTTCCAGTCCCTCCAGAGATAGGCAGGTATTTAAGTATGATGAAAGAATGGTATAGGTAAGAAGCTGGTCCTCGCGCAGCTTCCGGCTGTCCAGCGCAGTCAGGCGGCTGTACAGCTCCCTGACGTCGGTCAGGTCTTTTTATGTCCTCAACAGAAACAGTCCCCAGATCTCTGGGATAGTCGGTGATGCCGTATGAGGATGGATCTGCCAGAGTGTAGTGAAGCGTAATCGGGGACTGGGCGACTTCAGAGCAGAAGAGCTGGTCCGTAAAGGCGTCGAAGTCACTTTGGACTTTTAAGGTGTCCTCATCATACTGTTCATAGGCTGAGGCAGCGGCTTCCGCCTGAGAGGAAGCTTCAGACGGGCGGGCGCAGCGGGAGCGGCGCAGCCGGTCAGCAGGGAAATGGACAGGAGCAGGGCTAAAAGAGTCTGCAGCCATAAATGTTTTTTTGTATGGGTTGATAGGGTCATGTGTTATATTCCTCCGAAATTTGATAAGGTATGTTTTTGCGGGATATTCATCCGATGTGAACTCAGGTACAAAGGCGGGCTTACAAGCGGGCTTGACGCCCGACTTTGTACCTGAGTTCTCGCCATCCTGAATTGTAGTATATATTATACGAGCGGAAAAAACAACTTATGAGGGGCGCTGTCTTGACGAAAATGTGGGAAACGCTTATACTTAAACCATTAAAACGGGCAGGAGCGCCCTGCGCTTTGAATGACCCGAATCCAGAAAAAAGAGGAAAATAAAATGTGTCAGGACTGTAAAAAACCATATTATATTACAACAGCCATTGCATATGCCTCCGGTAAGCCCCATATCGGCAATACCTATGAGATCGTGCTGGCTGACAGTATCGCAAGATATAAAGAGCAAAGGGCTATGATGTATTCTTCCAGACCGGTACGGACGAGCATGGACAGAAGATCGAGGAGAAGGCAGAGGCTGCAGGCGTTACGCCTCAGGAGTTTGTAGACCGCTCCGCGGAGAGATCCGCCGGATCTGGGATCTGATGAATACCTCCTATGACAAGTTTATCCGCACCACAGATAAGGATCACG
>SCPO01000096.1_pt1 | contig 64833 bp, 60 predicted proteins | sample 6106821 | NCBI WGS metagenome assembly SCPO01 (sample SAMN10720448, study PRJNA508395) | human gut metagenome | isolation source: Participant 2 stool, 0 month | host: Homo sapiens | collected 2017
ATATGTAAACACTACCAAAAATGGAATGAGAATATGTGAAAACGCCCATTGAAAATCAATATAATACATAGTATTTTGTATACACGTATTTTGTATTGATAATTATTATGTATAAAGGTTGGTGCGGTTTTACATGGAAAAGAAAAAATATAAACATATTACAGAATATGAGCGTATACAGATTGAAGCATTACGAAGAGCAGGTCGAACTATAACACAGATAGCAGAACAGTTACAGAAGAATTATTCTTCTATATGGAGAGAATTACAGCGTGGAAAATATATACATAGAAATAGTGAATGGATAGAGGAAGAACGCTATAGCTCTGATATTGCACAAGAAAAATGTGATAAAAACAAACTTGCACATGGCAAAGGACTAAAATTAGGCAAGGACTATGAATTTGTTGAATATATTGAACGGAAAATCTTGGAAGAAAAGAAATCTCTGCAGGTGGCTTTATATGATATTCGTCGTGAAAACTTGACTTTTGATACAGATGTGTGTCTGAGTACGCTGTATAATTATGTTCGATCGGGCATGTTCTACAATATAACAATGGCTGATATGCCAATGCCAAGAAAAAAGAAAAGAAAAAATCATAAGATAAAAAAGCAAAAACGGGCAAGTGTTGGAACGAGTATAGATCAACGTCCAGAAGAGATAAATAATAGGGAGACAATCGGACACTGGGAAATGGATAGTGTTGTAGGTCCTCAAGGAAAATCAAAAAAGACTTTCTTGGTTCTTACTGAAAGGAAAAGTCTGAAGGAAATTGTTGAGCCGTTAAAAGATCATACTTCAAATGAAGTGGTTCGTGCGTTGGATCGGTTGGAACGTGAGATGGGAGAGAAAAAGTTCAGAGAAACATTTAAGTCAATAACTGTGGATAATGGGATGGAATTTAGTGATTTTGATGGGATAGAACGCTCAAGAAGAAATAAAAAGAAAAGAACTACAGTATATTATTGTCATGCATATCGTTCCTGTGAACGTGCCAGAAACGAAAATCAGAATCGTTTTATAAGACGCTTCTACCCGAAAGGAGTCAACTTTGACCATATAACCAGAAAAGAAGTGAAAGAAATCGAAACATGGATGAATGACTATGCCGTAAAAATGTTTGATGGAAAGACTGCAGGAGAAGTCTATAAAGCCTTCCGAGAAGAAGAAATGGAGGTTAGAATGGCATAAGATGAGAAACTGAATATTAGAAAGAGCCTTTAAACGAGCTGAAGTTTAAAGGCTTAGTTGACGTTGCAACAACTATGTAATTCAATACACTTTGAGATCGGCACAGTAGAAAATCTGCATGATTTTAAAGGAAAATTGATAAAATTAAAGAATTGAAATTTTTAAAAATATATGCAGTAACACTTGACAAATGCGACCGCAATTATATACTAAGTGCATAGGAAACAAATAAAAGTTTCCTACGCACTTATTTTTTTTACCAAGATCCCCATGGTTGACAGGAAAGGAGGTATTTGGGTTAATGGCAAAATTCAAATATTTAACATATGACGATAGATTAAATATTGAAAAATGTACAACTGAATGAGTACACCTAAGATTGCGAATGCACTCGGAAAAACTACAGTACAGTCTATCGTGAATTACATAGATACCCTGATGATTACACTGCAGATAAAGCTCAAGCAGATGCAGATAGTAAAAAAAAGGGGAAGTACGATATTACGATAACCCCAAAAGGAAAACGTTTTACTTATAATAATAGAGTAGAGTTGGAGCAAATGATCAAAGACGGAAAATCTATTCCAGAAATGGCAGCACACTTCGAGAAATGTACCCGTTCTATTACAAGAGAAATGGAGAGATGCATAGGAGACTATTCTGCGGACGAAGCACAGAAAGATATACAAAAAGCGAAGGAGAGACAAAAAATGGCGGCCAGAACTGCAGTGGCAACCCGGATAGAAAAAAACGAGAAAGAATATAAAAAAATTATTCGGGCTTGTTTGAAATTAGATCCCAAGGCTGACATCATTGATATAAAAATAGCAACGGATTTGATTGAACGAGTTGAAAAATATTATGACGAGATATATCAAGAGGTTGTAAAAAAGAAATAAAAAAAGAACACCCCGACCAAAGCGTGTTCTTTAAGGAATTGTTCCTAGCTTTTGAAAAATTCCTTGTACATTTTTATTATATCGATTTTGTAATATTTGTCAAGTGGTGAATAAATCAATGTGCCGAAATTCGGCACATTGTAGAAGGGAGGGTTCAGATGTCAGGAGAAGGCGGATATCTTAAAATGGATAGTAAAAAAATTAAAGATGTACTTCGGCATCATAGTGAACTAACCCAGCAGATACACAAACAAGTGCTTGAGATTCGGGAAAAATTAGATGAAGTACAACAGCAAACGATAGAAATGGCATCTTATCCAAAGATAGATTTGTCCCAGGAAGGTGGAGGAAGAGGAACACATAAAGATCTTGCAGATGTATACCTTAGATATCAAAAGCTTGTAAATGAGCAGGAAGAACAATTAGCTGCTGAAATGCATGTTCTTACTATACATGCTGAAGGAATTCACAGATTATATCTATGCTTTCAAACATTGATCGGGGAGGAACATGATATTATAGATCGACTGTATGTGAAAGGTGAATTGTATAAATCAGTAGAGCAAGATATGGGATTAAATCATCGAATATTCGAGGGTAAACGTAAGCAGGCTATCAGAGATATACAAAAGTTGTATGAGAGTGATCTGAGTAATGCGCAAATTATTTGCATTCAGAAAGAGAATGCTTGTGGGAAAAAAGGGAAAAGAAAAGTCGAACAAGAATATCAGTATGAGCAGATGTCATTAAATGATCTTTTTAAAGCATAGAGAAATAGGCGAGATGAAAGAGAGGAAAAAATATGAGGTGTCAGGAAGAACAGCAGGAAGAAATTGAAACAATCGGAGAGCTGATAGAGAATTTTGCCGGAGATTTGGTGGGCGGTACTTACTCCAACGGAAGTGATGAAAGAGATTATGCCGACCAGTGGTTTGAGCGTTGGTGGTTTGGAATGATCCCAAAGCCTACACTTCTGAATCATCTCCTTTGTTGGGGATATGACCCAGAGGACTATCTGAACGCAATGGACAATATCGAAACCGCTAAGGAAGAAAAGAAGTATCTGGAAGAACACCCAGAAGAAGCAGACGAGGAAGAAGCGAGCTATCTTGATGATGATATAGCGGACTGGGAAGAAGAACTGAAAAGCATGAGAGAGGACTGGAAACCAGAGAATGAGCCAAATATGGATGAAGAAATCGAACGTATTAAGAAATGGGTAACAGACAGAAATCTTTTTTTAATCATAAATAAAAGAAGACAAAAAATAATGACAAAATAAAATTATGAAGTAATTCATAAAACCAATCAACACAACACATAACATGTACCGAATTTCGGTACGGAAAAGGAGCTTAAAATGAAAACAATAGCAATTGCAAATCTTAAAGGCGGTGTAGGAAAAACAACGACATCAATTAATTTGGCATACAGCTTGATGTCATTGGGAAAAAAAGTACTGTTAATTGACTTAGATCCACAGTGTAATAGTACAAAATTCTTTGCGAAAGTGAATTATACTGGACAAACAGTACAGGATGTGCTCATGAATCCCGAAGTAATTAATCATAGTATTTACCGCACAAAATATAAAGAAATTGATATTATGCGTGGTTCAGCAGAAGAAAATTGCCAAGGAGAATATCAGTTACAGACTGCATTCGGAAAATTAAAGAAAGAATATGATTATTGTGTAATAGATACACGACCAGTCTTTGACAGTCTGACAAGAAATGCTTTTCACGTTTCCGATATTATGCTGACGCCAATTAAGTTTGATAATTACTGTAGAGATAATTTGGCATTGGTTGAACGTTTCGTAAACGAATATGCAGATGAAAATATGGAATGGAAGATCTTTGCTAATATGGTTGCGAATGGAAAAGCGCAAAGGGAGACAATGGCTGATCTAATTGGAAAACATGACTATCCGATTATGGAAACCTGTGTGAGCCGTTCAGCAGTTGTAGACAATGCATTGAATCTCTACAAACCTGTGTTAAAACATCGAAAAATAGTTCTGTGGCACGAGATTACCTGGAACTGGCAAAAGAATTGATAGAAGCATAGGGGGAAAGAATCATGGCTAAGATATCAAATGTGTTTTCAAAAGAAGAAGTAAAAAAGTCGGTACATCCTAAAAGGATTACGAAATGGATTCATTACACAAAGCTTGTTAGAAATGATAAACAATATTGTGATGCAAAAGATAAAGAAGAGATTGAGGGGTTGGCAGATATTATTGAAGCAGACGGAATGGTTCTGCAGGATTTACTGGTAAAAAAATTAGATGCGGATGAGTACAAGATTATTGCAGGACATAAAAGACATGCTGCATGTAAATTACTGGTTGAAGAACGAGGAAAAAAGGAGTTTGAATTCTTGCCTTGTTTTGAACAGAATATTAGTGATATTCAGGCAGAATTCCAGATCTATAGCAGTAATTGCCATCATGAGGAAACACCTTATGAGATTATGCACAAATTGGAACGAATGCAGTATTTAATTAATAATTATCCGGAGGAATTTCCGGAAATTCAAGGTGGTCGAATGGTAGATCGTCTTGCAAAAAAATACAATCTCAGTAAATCTACGGTAGGTGAATATTTGACAATCTCCAAAAATTTGGGGGATACAGCAATGGATGAATTTCAAAAAGGAAAAATTGATAAGTCAGCAGCGGTAACATTGGCAAGTATGCCGGAAGAAGACCAGGATCAGGCATTATCACAGGGGGAAAAACAGATAAAGAACTAAAAGCATATAAAAAAGAAGTTCTTGAGCCGACTTCAAACGAAATCCTTACAGCTTATGACGAACTTGATATACGGGAAATAGATTGCCCGGATCGGAAAGAAACATGTAAGAAATTAATCGAACGATATGGAAAATCACACTTGGGACAAACTTCGGATACAATAAACATTTCTTGTACTCCAAAACAATTACGATTAATGGAAAAGAGATTACATGGAATCGTTTTGTAAAACTGATTGAAAAGTAATACCAGCTTATCAAGTAGAAGTTCAGGCAAAAAAAGAAAAGAAAAAACTGTATTTTGAAAAAAGAGAATTGCAAGTTTCATATGAGACATATGACAGACTCCTTTCCGGACAACAGAGATGCATTCTTGTAAAAGACGATACCTATCAAGAAGCAGAGCTGGTAGATATTTATGCGATTGCTTCTGATGGATCTGAAACAGAATCAATCGAGTTCACGATTACTTATATTAATAAGCAGGATTCCGGAATTGAGAAAGGGTATTCGATTCTAAACCTGGAAATGATACCAATATTTTGTTAGGAAGTAAAATATGAACAGAAGAGTGAAACAACTAATAAAAAAGTTTGCGTTATTTATTGTATTGTTTATCCTTAGACATCTGGCAGATTATCTGCCGGATGCACTTTGGAGTCTGGTGATTCAGATTGGATTAGATGGAGCTGCATTAATTGTTGGAATTAGATTGTTAATGGCGGTAAACCAAAACATGAATAATCATGGTAATAATGAAGATTAAACTAATATACCACCTTGCGGAATTGCTGCATGAATCGGCGAAGTCCGTGGTCTCAAAGACACAGGTGGACTGCATATATACGATGCAATTGCCGTATATATGCTTGTGTTGATGGTGATGGCAGAAATTTGATTGATTTCTGCCATCAAATGAACATTGTCACAAATTGTACATGTGTACCGAATTTCGGTACGGGAAGGAGCCAGTATGAATAAAGTCGTTTTATTAGGAAGATTAACTAAAGATCCAGAAGTAAGATATTCAACCGGAGAAAAAGAAACTGCAGTTGCAAGATATACAGTTGCTGTAGACCGCAGATTCAAGAGAGACGGCGAGCCGACAGCGGACTTCATTCCGTGTGTTGTATTTGGACGTTCCGCTGAATTTGCTGAGAAGTATTTCCATCAGGGAATGCGTGTCTCTATTTCGACATATCCGACAGGAAGCTATACGAATAAAGATGGCGTGAAAGTATATACGACAGTAGTAATTGTGGAAGAACAGGAATTTGCAGAAAGTAAATCTGAAAGTAAAAACACTTCTAATCCAGTGGAAGAGTCATCAGCTGATGATGGATTTATGAATCTTACAGATGAATATGATGACGAATTACCATTTCATTAATTGTTTGTACCGAAATTCGGTACAAATGAAAAGGAGTTTTAAATGATTTTTTTTATAATTGCAGCAATCATTCTAGTGCTTTTTATTGGATTTATAATTGCGTTTTGTTTATGCAAAGAATCAATAAATTGGCGTAGTCAAAAATATAACTATGATTTGGAACAAACGAAATCTGAAAACAAATAGATTATCTATAAAATGATTGCTAATCCGAAATGTGAGGTAAGTATTAATGAGTTATGGTGAAGAGCAGAGAAAAGAGATTGAAACAATTAAAAAAAGACAAATCAAGCTTGAGTTATCAGATGCAGATTGTGACCGGCTTGCGAGAAAGTGCGGGGAGTATGGTCTGACAATCGGAGAGCTAATAGAAAATTTTGTCGGAGATTTAGTAGACGGTACTTACTCCAACGGAAGTGATGAGAGAATGTATGCACAACAGTGGTTTGAGCGTTGTTGGTTTGGAATGTTCCCGGAACCTTCGCTTCTCAATCATCTACTTTCCGAAGGACATGAACCACAGCATTTTCTTGATGCATTAAACAACATTGAAACTGCAAAAAGAGACATAAAGCAATCCCAAAAGGACATCGCAGAGCCTACGGACGAATGGAAGAATATTTATCATCACAAATACAACGATGATTTTACAAGCTATAAAATTGTTCATGCATATAATAACGTGGAAGAATTCATCGAACACGAAAAAGAATGTCTAGAATCATATAAAGATGACCTGAGAGAGTGGACAGAAGAAAGAGATATGATGTTGGAAAATTGGGATTCGTCAAATTTTGATTTAGAAGAAGAAATAGAAAATGTAAAAAAATGGGTGTCAGAAAAAGATAACTTACTTAAAATTATTGATAATAAAAAAACTGACATAGAAAAAAAAAAAATAAAAAAGTCAAAAAAACATCGGGTATAAGAGTTCGTTAAATGTTTTCTTCTCATGTACCGAATTTCGGTACATTGTTGAATATACCCTTCTATATTATGTAACTTATTACAGCAGGAGGAAAAACAATGCAGCTTGCATATGATACATTGCTAAAATTAAATAGTGTCAGCAAAATGGAAATGAATTTTTTCCTCCAGTGTGTGCGTTATCAAGACGAGCACAGAAGAGTGATTGGTGTTTATTACAAAGAATTCATGCAGGTATTAGGGATGAAAAGTAAGCAGACATTTTATAATGTTCTGCGTTCTTTGAGTGAGAAAAATTTACTTTCATATACTCAAAATGTCAAAGGGGATTTCGATATTTATCTAGAAAATCGAACATTTTCACAGCAAAAGACACCAGATTACATAGATCTAAATAAAGTACTTTTTCAAAGCAAAGAATTTTTCAAAATGAAAGCACATGAAAAATATATGCTTCTTGATCTTATGCGTTCTACGGCATTAAATAGAGGAATTCGTGTTATTAATGTAAAAGAGTTTTACCATAAATATTGTAATATATTACAAGTATCAAAAAGAATGATCCAGGTCTATTTACAGACATTACGCAAATATTTTTCTGTCCATATTAAGAATGGTAAATACTACATAAAATTTTGGGTGGGAAATTATTTCAAAAACCAACAAAATCAATCAAAGGAAAACGAGCTACATATGTTTGTGTAAATACAGCCGCTGATCAGCAAAGAGAGTATGTAGGAAGTGTATTGCTGCGTCGAGAACAGCTTGCAAAAAAACGAGAGGAGGATGCGTCAGATCTTGGGAAATTGACACATCAGTATAGCAAGATCATTAAGGAAAGAGGAGAGGATACGATATCGATCATATCTGCAGTATTACATCGTTATGCAGAGGAAAGTATTATATTTGATGTCAAACATTTCCATAAGATGCTTAGAAAAGCCCTAAAACTGGAAAATTCACTGTGAACATTTTGCTCATGGTTTCTTTATGGTGCAAAAAATAGGGAATAGTCTATAAAGAAAAAGGGATAAATGAAATTTATGGAGAAAACAAAGGGTGATCAGAAGAAAATCAGTAGCATTATAATAATGTTTTGGTGATTCTGATAGAAGCCTTATTTTTTTGCTGTTTTGTGTGGTCTAAAAAATATGTAGAAAAATATAGAGCAGTCTAATATGAACGTGTTTTTTGAAAAAATAGATGGTGGTAAGTCTAAAAAACAAGTAGAAGTTTGTGTTTGAAAGTCCATTTTTGTGCATATCGGAAAAAGATGATAATCCATTAATAGAGCTGTTTATGGAGCATATTCGGTTGAAGTATATTAATTCTATATACATTCTTATTTTTATGTACCATATATTCAATCTGTTACGAAATAATTTCATACATTGTATAAATAAAAGATTAATAAAACATAAAAAGTCTTTAGATTTTAAAATAGATATGTTATAAGAAAGATGTATAGATATACAACAGAAACTAGTACAAAAGATAAAATATTTCCAGATTATTTGACTGGCTAGATAATAAGAATTACAAGGGAGTGATAAATTATGAATTTTGAAAATTTGGTACTGGGAAAAGTGTTTTATTCGTATATTTTAGATATAGTGTTTGGGATATATATAGTTGTACTTATATTATACATTATTTGCCGTTATGCAAAAAAGGAATTAGTAGATGCATTTCATCTTAATATAATATTTATAAAATTCGTACCGAGAATATTAATAAATGTAATAATTATATTTTTTGTTTTCGGATGGAATTATAAAAGTAGGACAATGGATTTTTCAATAAAAGATGATATGTTAGTTACAACCTTTTTGGTAGGAATTCTGGCAATTATGGATTTGATATCAACACTTGCAAATTTATATCATGAATTCAAAGAATCAAATGAAAATAAAATAAGAAAAGAATTAGATGAACTAAAAAAAAGAATAGAAGAGTTGGAAAATAATAATAGGTGATTAGAAAAGAAAATCAAAAAAGTGTACCTAAAGTAACCTAGATAAGTAAAAAAGCCTTTGCTATAATATAATTAGCGAAATGGAAATAAAAGAAAATGTTGCACAGAAAAATGTTAAGTGTTCTGGGAAATATATCTATTACAAAAAAGATTTGATCAGAAATTTGGATTGAATCTTTTTTTATTGAAAAAAAGAGATATGCCGGGAGATGATTCTGATTTCTTTGATAACGTCATTGAGTGGGAAAAAGGTGCACAATGTGCGTAAAAAGGATTGAAAAAACACACACTGTGTGTTATATTAAAACTAGAAACACGTACAAAGTGTATAAAAGTTGGTGGTAATGATGAATGAAAAAAAGAAATATATTGACATAGATAGTGTCGTTGGAAATCTGGATGAAGTAACGGTAAAAGACTTACGAAAACAAGCGGGGATGAGCCGTAAGGATTTCTGCAATAGTTTTGAAATTCCGTATCGCACCTTACAGTCCTGGGAACTTGGAGAGAGAGAAATGTCAGATTTTTCAAAACGATTACTGGCATATGTCATAAAAACAAGTGAACTGGTGGAGAATTATAAACGAAATTTAGAGAAGCAAGTGGAAGGAGAGCAGGATGGAGAAAAAAAAGAATAATACAGAATTAGATTTGGACGAGGATGGAATTCCAAAATTGGAATATATTCAAGTAGGCGAATTCCTACTGCCGAATCTGTCACTGGAAAAGGTGGATGGATATATAGGAAGATGGGGAATCATGAGAAAAGAGTACCTACAAAAACACAAACCAGCTGTCTATTCTTCGATGCTTTTGATGGATGAATTAAATCAACATCTGATTGATATTCAGAAGACAGCAGATGAAAGAATGGATGTGTTGGAAAAACAATTGCTGGAACGTGATCCGGCACCGGATAAAGCCAAAGATGGTATGGCATGGACAAGACATATGAATCAGATCAGACATCAGGCAGAGGAATATGTAAAAAGTGAGATCATTTTCAATTAAAAAAGGGAAATCTATTTTTCAATGATTGTCCCCTTAAGAAATGAAATTAAAGTAGCTGCCGCCCTACCATATCCGGTCGCATATGCTCCGGGTGAGACGTGCTAGGTACTTCCTACATAAAGTAAACAATTAAAGTGTATAAAACTTACGTTTTTTTGGAAAATAGTAAAAATATTTGAGGATTAATGTTGGATTCAAAGGAGGGGAAGAAGTACAATGTATGGAAGACCAAATTATAGTCGAAATTATGTGGCTTATGAATGGGTTTTATCAAAGGATGAACTCATTACAGAATTAAAGAAACGCATTGATTTTCTGGAAGATGATCAAGTGAAAAGAGCGACAGAGCATATAAATTTAATGGGAGAAAATATAAATCTGCGGCAGAATCTTTTAAAAGCGAAAAAAACGATTGAAGTATTGAAAGAACAGCAGAGTGATTTTGATATAAGAATTTACCAGGAGAGATTAAAGAAACTTGAAGCAGAAAGAGATCATTTTCGCTTGTTATTACAATGGACGGAGTACGAACTGAAAGAAGAAAAGCAAAGACAAATGAGAGAAAGTTTTGATTTCTTTAAAAATTGTAATTCTCCTGGAGAATTGGCAAAAAGAAAAAAAGCATTGATTAGTATTTTCCATCCGGACAGTGAATGTGGAGATACTGAAATTACATGTATGATACTAGAGCAATATGGTCAGAAAATAGAAAATTACGAATAAAAATTGACTGTTTACATTAAAAATCAAAGGGAAATAGATGTACCGAAATTCGGTACGAAAGCAGTATGAGAAGGAGAAAAGGTATGAGAAGAAAAATAGTAGCAATTCTGTTAGCAGTAATGACAGTTTCTACAGCAGTAATTGGTTGTGGAGATAATAAAACAACTGAGACAGAAAGCAAAAAAGTACAAACATCAACAGAAACATCAGATCATGATGAAATCAAGAAATATATTAAAAATGCAGATGAAATTGTAATTGTAAAAGATGCTAAGAACCTGGATCTTGAAAAAGCGGTGAACAGTCTGGTATCCGAGGAACAGAAAGCAAAGGTAGAATCTGTTACTGTAGACGATAGCAAGGTTGACTCTACAAAGGCAGGAACCTATCCTCTTACAATTACAGTGAAATTGAAAGCTGAAACTACAGAACAGAATATAGCATCCTCAACAACAGAAAGCAGCACAGAAAGTCAGGACGCATCAACAACGGAGAAAGAGCCGGATACAGTGAAAGATACCGTAGATGTAATTGTAGCTGAAAAGAAGGATGCAGAGGATCTTCTGAATAAAGGATCAGCTGTCATTGGTGATGACAGTAAAGTAGAAGTAAAAGAAGATAAGAAGAATGCTTCCAATGATGGAAAGGAAGAGGAAAAGAAAACAGAAGATTCTTCTAAGCAGGAAGTGTCTAATAAGACCGATTCCAAGAAAGAAGAGTCAAAGAAGGAAGACACGAAGAAGAATGACACAAAGAAAGAACCTTCTAAGCAGAAGAAAACTGCAAAGAATGATTCTAAGAAGAATGAGACATCAAATAAATCAAATACATCTACTTCTAATAAAAAGCAGGAAACAACAAAGCCGTCCCCATCAACTTCTACTACTACAAAACCGGCAACAAATAGTGGAAGTAACAAAGATAATTCCAATAAGACAGAAACTCACCAGCATAACTATGTAGCACAGACGCATGTAGTTCATCATGAAGCAACCGGACACAATGAGCCGTATGTGGTGCAGGATGCATGGGATGAGCAGGTGACAACTTATGAGGATTATGCATGGGATTGCTGTAACGTATGTGGTGCGGATTGTACAGCAGACCCAGGTGGTCATGCATATCAACATGCAATTAAAGGTGAAGGCGGCGGACATCATACCGAATATGATTCACGACCAGTTACAAAAACAGTACATCATGATGCGGTCTATGGAACACGCTGGGTGCAGGATACAGCAGCATATGATGAAACAGTAGTAGATGGATATGTTTGTTCCTGTGGAGCAAGAAAATAAAAATGTACCGAAATTCGGTACAAAGAAGAGAATCACAAAAAGTGGTTCTCTTTTTTGTGCTCAAATTTAAAGGAAAGGAAGAAAAATGTAAATGAAAAGATGTTCCAGAGCACCGCCCGGTGGAAAATATCTCCATTAAAGATGAATGGCAGGAAGGAAAAAATAATAGTTTGACATAACTATAAGAAGGGAAGAGAAAATGAAAAGAAAAAAGAAAAAGGCTAGTCGGATATTTTCATTTATCTTAGCCATGATGTTTTTGACTACAGCATTTTTTTCTAATTTGGTAGATGCCAAGGAACGCAACCTTTCAGATAATTCAAGTGTTGATAAACAAGAAAGAATACAATTAGCTCAGACATTAGGTCTGGAAAAGTGGATTGATTCGGATGGATATCTTTCAGAAGATTATTATAAGGATAAGACAGATCTGGAACTTTCTGAAATGGGTGTTGCTCCCTTGATACATACAATCGACCTTAATAGCGAAGTCATGACATTATCTGTAACGAAATACCAGAAAGTTTCATATGGAAATACAGTTGTTGGATATTTTGAAGTTGATGGTTATCCGTCACTATGTTGCGAACATGATCGACGTACACCAGAAGCTGGTTCCTCAACCGGATCTTGGGAAGAAATTACAGACGCGAATTTACGAACAGTTATGTACTATGGCTACACCGGTCCAGGCAATATTTTCAGTGACTATAATAAAGGCTGCGTAGGTACATCTTTAGCACTTAGCTATTATGTCCGTGGTCTGTCCTCAACTGGTATGGGAGGTCCGCATTCAGCTGGAGCAGAAAGAGTTGGAATGTCGCAGCTGATCTATAAGGCTGAACAAAAAGCATCTGTTCCAAGTGGATTCAAAGTGTATCGTGTTACAACAAATGGTGGATCAACACAAAGATTAATGTTCTCAATTTATAATCCTAAAACTTATACAAGTTTGACAGTACAAAAGACATGGAATGATCAGAACAATAAATATAATCTTCGTCCATCTAGTGTGAAAATTAATTTGTATCGGTGGAGTAATAAAGATTCAACAAGAGTTCTTATTGGTAGTGCAAATATTACTCCAAGTAATAATGAATGGAACTGGAAAGTGACATGGAATAATCTGATTCGTACAGATGGGGATACGATCTATGATTACACGGCGCAAGAGGAAGCAGTTCCAGGTTATACAGGAAAAATGTCATGGGAAGGTTCGTATGAAAAAGGTTGGGTAGGAAAACTTACAAATACGCTTCAGACAGGATCAGTCAATTTACAGAAGACATCTTCTGTGCCGGATGTAACAAATGGAAATGACTGTTATTCTTTGAAAGGTGCTGAATATGGTGTATATAGTGATTCATCACTATCGGGTGCGTCCAAAGTAGGTGTCTTAACTACAGATGAAAATGGGGAGTCCAACACACTCACCTTAAATGCTGGGACGTATTATGTAAGGGAAACAACAGCTCCAAAAGGTTATGCATTGGATAAGACAACCTATACAGTAACGATAAAGCCAAATGAAACTTATAAATTAAAAGTATCTGACAAGCCAACATTAGACCCGGTCAGTGTCCTACTTGGAAAAGTAGATAAGGAAACGAATCAGAATAAACCGGAGGGTTCATTGTCGTTGGAAGGTGCATTGTTTACAGCTAAATTCTATGCGGGAGTTCAGTCGGATTCAGACCCGGCGGTAGAGGGAAAGACTGCTAACAGAACCTGGATATTTAGAACAAACGAAGATGGATTTTGCTATTATGAGGAGAAATATTTAGAGTCTGGTGATGAATTATATTTATCACCCACCAAAAATCCGAGTTTGCCAATTGGTACACTTACTATTCAGGAAACCAAAGCTCCAGAAGGCTATCTGATCAATCCGGAAGTTTATACGGTTAAGATCACAAGCAATAACAACGGTTCGGAGTTTGTTTATACTTATAATCAACCGACAATTCCAGAGCAGTCCTTAGATCTAAACATTGTCAAAAAGGAAAAAGGTAAGGAGTATGCGATTGAGGGAGCTGTGTTTGAGCATACAAAACCGGACGGAACAACAGAGACCGTGACTACAGATGCAAACGGAGTATGTAAGTTCAAGACATTAGGCTATGGACAGCATAAGATCCGGGAGGTATCAGTACCGGATGAATATACAGTCAATGAGGGAGTTGTTACTTTTACTGTTGCAAAAGATAATTCAATTACATTGGATTCTAATACTGCAACAGATGAATCCATGAAGTTTCAGGTGGAAGCAAATGGTACAGCATCTTTGGGCGTGGAAGATACATTAGCTCCGTACCAACTGAAGGTGACAAAGCTTAATGAAAAAGAAAAAGCATTGGAAAATGCGGAATTTACAATCTATGAAGATAAAGATTGTACAAAAGAGATTTCCAAAATTGTTACGGATGATACTGGCGTTGCAACAACAGATCCATTAGTAGTTGAAAAAAAGTACTATGTTAAGGAAACAAAAGCTCCTCAAGGATACCGGATACCAAAAGATGTCAATGGAAATGATTATGTATATGAGATATATACGAAATACAATGACAAGAGACAATATGAATACTATGTAAATGGTGAAGTTCATACAAAGGATTCCGGAGATTATGCAATCGAGGGAACTCCACATGAGAGAATTGTAAATCTGAAGATTGAAAACAGAACAGGCTTACAGATGCCGGAGACAGGTACTCATACTACATTACTCATAGTATTACTTGGTGTAGCCTGCATGTCTGTGGGAATTGTTCATCAATTTAAGAAAGGGAGAAGAAAAGGAAACGAAAAAAATGACAAGATTTAATAACAAGAAAAAAGCAGCGATCATGTTAACAGGAACACTTGCACTGACAGGAGCAATCAGTGCGATACCAATGCCGATGTTCCAGAATGGAATGGCTGCGGTTGTTTATGCTGCAGAAGGGACAGAATATAGTACGGTCAAGGGTATTGCTACAATGGGAACTGGACAGGCACACATTGATATTGCAGGAAATGAGGGACAGACACTGGTTGGAAAGAAGTTTAATGTATATAAGCTGTTCGATGCAGAAAATTCAAAAGATGGGGAATCCATCAATTATACATTCAATCCAACTTATGAGCAGGCTTTAAAGAATGTCGTAGCAAAAGCATTGACGAAAGCAGGCACAACCGTTTCAGCTGCAGATGTGACAGAATATCAGGTGATTGATTACATTCAGTCCTTGAACAATTATCCGGTGGAGGGTGCTACAGCAGATCAGACGTTAGAGAGCCGTTATAGCGATTTCCGTTATTTCATCGAAGCATTAAGAGATGAGATGGTGAAATTAAATGAAGCACCGGATGTGGTTAATGTTAAAAATGTGCGTTCAGACAATTCCATTCGTCTGGATGGACTGCAGTACGGTTACTATGTAATTGATGAAGTCTCTAATGTTGATGGAACGCATTCTGCAAGCTCTCTTTGCATGGTTAATACCGCTAATCCTGCAGCACAGGTTGTAATCAAATCCGATTATCCGAGTATCACAAAGAAGATCCAGGAAGATGATGCCGATGCAAATATCAAAGATGCAGACAGATGGAATGATATTGGAGATTATGAGATTGGGCAGACAGTTCCATACAAATATACATCAAATGTGCCGGATATTAATGGATATTATACTTATTACTATGCATGGCATGATGTGATGGATGATGCGCTGACATTTAATGCAAAGAGTGTAAAAATTGAAATTTCCGGAACAGTAGACGGAAAAGCCAAAACTTATACGTTGAATAATGATGAGTTTACTGTGACAGAGAAGCCGGACAATGGCGATACTTTTATGATCGCAGTTGCTGATCTCAAGGCAATTGTGGATCGTGAATTTGATGAAGTTGACAACCGGAAAGAGAATACTTACGGACAGACTGTAACACTTACATATAATGCAACACTGAATGATAAAGCTGCAGAAAAACAGGTCGTCCGGGATTTGAAAATGATGTCCGTCTTGAGTTTTCCAATGACGCTGATTCCGCAGGAGAAGGAAAAACTGGATATACACCATGGGATACTGTTGTATGCTTCACATACAGATTAAATCCTATCAAGACAAACGATCATGACAAGGTACTGGATGGAGCAAAATTCCGTCTGTACTCAGATGCCGATTGCAAGAATGAAGTATATGTAAAAGAAGGACAGGATGGATATATTGTCATCAACCGTGACTCCATTGGCGGTACAGACCACACAGGTGGCACAAAGCCAGATACAGCGGTAGAAATGGTATCTAATGCAAATGGAACATTTAATATCTATGGACTCGATAGTGGCACATATTATCTGAAGGAGACTGACGCTCCGGACGGATATCGTTTGCTGACAGATCCAATCAAATTAGAGTTAAAAGCTACATTTACGACAGAACGTGACAGCTATGTAAAGGGCGATGGTGCAACAGATAAGACGCTTACAGCATTTGATGCAAAAGCCAATATCAAAACCTTCTACAATGGTATCAGTAAGTCAGAGGACAAAACACTGGAAACAAGCGTAGAAGATGGTTCAGCCAATATTACAATCGTCAACCAGGTCGGAAAGAAGCTTCCAATTACTGGTACATCTACAGTAGTAATCATGCTTGGAGCAGGTGTTGTTCTTATGAGCGTTGCCATTGCAAAAGGGCGTAAGAAAGACGAAGAGATCTAAGCAAAAAGGAAGGAGATTGCATGAGAAAAAAATGGAGTACGGGAGTCATATTCATCATTGGATTTGCACTCTGCTGTCTACCAATTATCTGGAATGTGATCGAGCAGCGGCATCAATCAGATGCCGTTGCTACTTACCAAAACGCAGTAAGCAAAAAAGATGATACAAAGCTTAAGGAGATCATGGACAATGCAGCTGCATACAATGACATGCTTTACCAGACAGGAGGTGCAGTTGTAGATAATTCTGATACCGAGATCTTAAGTGACGAAAGCTATGAAAAGCAGCTGAACATATCCGGGAATGGAACAATGGGAAGTCTGGATATCCCAAAGATCAATGTGGAACTGCCAATCTATCATGGAACGGATGATACCGCACTGTCAAACGGGATCGGACACCTGCAGGGAACGAGCCTTCCTGTGGGCGGAGCAAATACCCACTGTGTTCTGACCGGACACAGAGGACTTCCAAGCTCCAAACTATTGATCCGCCTGGATGAGATGGTGGAAGGAGATCTGTTCTTCTTAAGGATTGGAAATGAAACACTTGCATACAAGGTGAATAAGATACAGATCGTAGAGCCGGAAGATGTCTCCGGTCTGCAGATCGAAGCAGGAGAGGATCTAGTGACACTGGTTACGTGCACACCATATGGAATCAACACCCACCGGTTACTGGTAACCGGAAAGCGTGTGGAATATAAGAAGGCACAGCATGATGCAATCAAACAGGAACTTCCATCTGCGAGAGAACTTATCTTTTTCCTCTTGCCATTTTTGTTTGCTGCGATAGCAATCGGATTGTATTTATGGAACAGAAGGGAGACATATGAAGATGGTAAGATATAAGCAGATACTGGCCGCAGCGTGTGTATTTGCAGCTCTTGGTGCATCAAACGTAGCTGCGGCAGAGACAACATTAAATGAGAATGATCTTGTGATCGATAAAACGGTTACGGTCATTGGAGATCAGGTGTTGCCAGACAGTGCGGAGCTTGCAAAGGTCGAAGAGGCAAGAACCGGAAGTATTGAGGTGGTGCTGACCGATGGAAAAGCAGGCACAAATAAAAGCAATGTGATGTTCAGCTGTCAGAAAGTGGCAGAGATCGTGCATGGAGAGTATGTACTGACAGATAGTTATAAAAAGAGTGAAGTAGATTTGAATGCAATCGAGAATGCAAATGATCTAAAAACTGCGGCAGAAAAATTGCTTACAACTGCGGGAGAAAGTACAAGTGCAGTACCGACAGATGCAGATGGATTCGTAACATTTAAAAACCTGGAGGTAGGCGTATATCTGATTTATGCACAGGATACAGAAACCTATGATACGGTCGAACCATCTTTGATCGCAGTACCGACCTGGAATGATTCAGAAGGTGAGATGCAGTATGATGTTATGATCGCACCAAAACATACAGAAAAGTCGGAAAAGGAAGACAATGTTGCACCGCAGACAAGTCTTCAGGAGAACACTTGGAAGTATGTCACAGTGGCAGGAATCTGTGTGTGCGGAGCATTGCTTTGTACGATTTTGTATAAGAGGAAACATTAAATGAGAGACAGAGTATACAGATTTCTGATCGTGCTATTCCTTGGAATGGCAGTAGTATTTTGTATTCTTGCCTATCACGAACATAAACCATTTCTGGATGCAAAGATCAGTCATGAAGCAATTAAAAAAACGGCTGTAGTACCGGAAAGTAATGAGGATGCATCAGATCCTATGAACAGGAGGATTGATTTTGAATTACTTAAGGAAGTCAATCCGGATATCATTGGATGGCTTTATATCCCACAGATCGGAGTGGATGAGCCCATCTTACATGGCAGAACAGATACAGAATACTTAAACAAAGGATTTGATGGAAAACGAAGTGTACTAGGTTCGGTATTTACCTTTGCTCATGTAAATGAAAACTTGTCAGATCCGCATATCTGTCTTTTTGGACATAACATGATGTCCGGACAGATCTTTGGAAAATTAGATGAACTTACAGTGGATGAAGACAAAGTACAAAGCATTTATATCTATACGCCAGAGCGAACCAAGGGACTTACAATCGTGTCTGTATATTCCTGTCACAAAAAAGATGCGGTATTCCAGGATGATTGGAAACCAGATCAAGAGGATGTACAGACCTTTACTTTAGCAACTTGTACCGGCTATTCAAGGACTCCGTATCGTTTGGCTGTCAATTGCAAAGTGACAAAAGAAAAACTCATCCTTTAAGGGAGGAAAACAGTGGGATGAAAAGAGTAATCATTACCATCCTGATCTTTTTATTTGGCATCGGCTGCGGCTTCGGTGCATTTTTTATGCTCAAAACGGGTGGAAATATGAAAAAAGAAGAAGTAAAAAGTGTACAGCGGCTAGAAGTTCCTAAGACAGAAACAAAAGCAAGTAAAGAACAAAAGAAAAAGGAAGAGCCAAAGAATAGCGAACAAGTGAAAGAAAAGGATGATGTACCGAATTTCGGTACACAAGAGGAGGAAACAAAAGCAGTAGAAGAAATCTTAAGTGGTCCTGCACCAAAAACCGGAGAAGAAAGCAGAATTTTAGTGTTTTCTGTTTTGCTTGGGATGTCTGTAACTGTGATGGGTGGAACTATTTATAGAATTAAAATGAAGAAGGGAGCGAATGGAACATTATGATAAATGAAGCAAACCAAGATCCGTTGTACCGAGATTTGAATGAAATCTACCAAGAACGGGAGAAACTGTTTCAGCAAAGAGAAAGGGATTATCTGGAACAGAAAAAAACATTAAATAACTTACTCGAATCGATCAAGCAGGAAAAAGAGACGTTGAATCAAAAAGGGCAGGAACTAAAAAAACAACAAGAGGAACTGCATAAAGAGGAACAAAATCAGCAAACTTGGTATCAGCAGCTCTGTGAAGAAAAAAAACAGCTTGAACGAGACAAAGAAGAACTGAACAAAAAAGAAAAGGAGTTTGAGACAGCAAAGGATTCCATGGAAGTACGCTATCAGGTGCAGATTGAAAAAGCAAAAAATATGGAAATCCAGGCAAAACAGTCAAAGGAAACTTTTGAGCATAAGTTAGATATGCTAGGACTTGTTTTGGATGCAGATGGAAAGCCAGGAGGAGAAGCAACCAAGTTTTTTGAATCCTTACTTGGTGGAATGAATAAGTGGAATGAAGAAGAACTGCAGAGTCTTGAAGAAGAGAATAAAGCTTACGAAAACGAGAGCAGATATTTAAAAGAGGAACTCGAAGAGCTGAATAAAAAAAGTAAACAGCTTGAAGAGGAGAATAATCGGCTACAAAGTGAAAAGGAGCAACTTTCTGAGGAAGTTAAGAGAATTGAAGCGGAAAAGAATCGTTTGTTAGCTTTAGTATCAAGCATTTCACAGAAAAAGAAAGAGGTAGAAGAACCGGAAAGAGAAGAGGAAGACGTACCGAATTTCGGTACAAGTAAGGAGAAAGAGGAAGACGTAGCGAATTTCGGTACGCAGGAAGAAAAAAATATACCGAATTTCGGTACAGAAGAAACTTACATTCCAACTTTTGGCAGGAAACAGGAACAGCGTGAGTCACAGCGAGAGAAACCTGTATTTGAAGAGCTGACAGCATCCGTTTTAAACAGATATTTGGTGAAAAATGAACCAAAATATATTTCTGCTGAAATCAAACACTCCGAAGAGGGGGAACAGCTGCATGTTAATATCAATAACTTAGATTATGTGTTCCTGTTTTCAAGTCCGGCAGCGTTTGACATTTCAGCTCCAAAGAAGAAAAGCAGAGCATTAGATAAGCTGCTTGTTCGTTTAAATACACAGCATCCGGGAGTGAAGTTTTATTATGATGAACAGGAGCATCGGGTTTATGCATCCGGATATTTCAGCAATACCATGGCGCCAGATTCTTTAATGGAAAAAGTTCATGAAGTAAGTGACTGTTTCCGTCAGAAGTAGAGGTGAGTAACGATGACAGCTTTACAATACATGGGAACGGGCATTCTTTTTGCATTAGTTGCCGGAATTTGTTTTGTGGGTGCGATCGTTTATTTCCTTCTTACAAAGCAGAAACACTATCTGTATACCGAACGATTGGGAAGAATGAAATTCCCGGAGCAGTTCTACAAAGATATGAAAGAACAATATGAAAAGACGGAAAACATTTCACAGACGCTAGATCTTCTGTTGGAGCAATATCCGAAAGGAAAAGTAGCAAAACGTTTACGTGCATCTAAGGATTATTTAAAGAACAGTCATTATAAGGATTATGAAACCGCATTGTATCGTTATCTGTCAGATAGTGATACAGCAAATGTGATCACACAGATTCTATTAAAGGATTTAAAAAAAATATGCAGGCTTTCATGTAAGCAGGAGAAAAATATTGGAGAGGAGAATAAGAATGAGAAGAAGTAATTGGAAAACAAAAGTAGTAGTAGTAATTGCATTTATTTTAAGTGTTGTAGCAGGTGTTGTAGCAGCAATCTTTACACCGGATATATGGAAAGGTTTAGTAGGGTTTGGAACCTTTGCAGTTGTGCTGCTTGTATTAGTATTTATTTTAGTAAAAGTTTTACATATTGGGAGGGATTAAAGAAATGAGAAAGAAATTAATGAAATTGGATCGAAAAAAACTGGTAACACTGATGACACTTTCTTTAATGATGTCTGCAGTATTTGTTTTGCAGTTAGGATTTCCGGTACTTGCTGCAGAAACTGATGGAAATACAGTAATCAAGACTGGTTTTAATACAATCTATGGGCTGATTGCAGCAATTGTGTCCTCCATCGGAAGTTTGTATCTGTTATGGGGTGTTTTTGAGTGGGCACAATCCATGAACTCTCAGGACGGTGGTGCACAGTCTATGGCATTTAAACGAATTGCAGGAGGTCTTGTTGCAGTTATCACACCACAGTTGATTCCAGTGATCACTTCAAGTGTAGGAGCATAAAAAGGAGGAGAAGAAAGATGCCAGACTGGTTGCCGGATTTTCTAAATGGCAGTTTATTATACGGACCATTCTATCAGATTGCCAGTGCGATATGGAATACTGCCATGTCAGCATGCATGGGAATCATGACAAAGACACCGGAAGGATTTTCATCTGCTACATGGACTTATGTAAACAATGAATTGTATCCGTGGGCTTTGTCCATCGGAATTATGAGTCTGAACTTTTTTGTGATGATGGGATTTTTTAAAGCAGTTGGAAACTTCAAAGAAAATATGACGATTGAACTTATGATCGAAGCAATGATCAAGGTGGTTGTCTTAAACGTACTGTTGGTAAAAGGATTGGACGTGATCAAGAAGATTTTTGAAATGGCATCGGTAATGGCAGGAACGGCGGTCATGATTGAACCGCCGGCCTTCTTTACTGGTGATGTGGATGTTGGTTCTGTTATGTTTTTCTGGATCTATGGGTTGTTCTACTTCCTTGTAGCAATGGTCTGTGCATTTCTGATTCTGATCACGCTGTACAGCCGCTATATCAAGTTGTATCTTCTGGTTGTAACATTTCCACTTGCAATGCCTTCTATCACAGGAGGACGTGGAATCGAAGGAACAGCCTATGCATGGATGAAAAGCTTTCTATCCAATACGTTTGAAATTGTCATCATAGCACTTGCTATTGCAATCGCAGGAAGAATCACCTCCGGTATCTCCATTTTTACATCCGATAGTGCCATTTTTAATGCGTTTGATGGATTTGCCCAGGCACTTAATTCCATGATTTATATGATCCTGATGGCGGTCTCCGTAAAAGGAGCACCAACGTTTTTAAATAAAACATTCAATCTGTAAAGAGGTGAACGTGCATGAAAATAGACTTAAATAAAGATTTTGAGGAACAATATAAAAATGAGTTATGGAAAGGGTTTACCGCAAGGGAGTTAGGGTATGGTGTGGTTGCTCTGCTTGTTGCCGGAGGAATCGCATTTTCTGTGTGGAAGGCAACAGGCCTTGCAATCAATCTTTCTATTTATGCCGGAATCCCATTCATGGTTCCGATTATTTATCTAGCAATGGTGAAGCACCAGGGACATACCTGGATTGAATCATTAAAAAATATGTGGTTTTATATGCAGACCAAAGAACTGCCTTGTGAAATGGAAGAAAGAAATGTTTCACAGCACAGAATCTTTTCTATGGATACAAAATACATCAGGGAGTCAAAGAAAAAAAGAACTACAAGAAGAAGGAGGAAGAAATAAATGTCAATCTTTAACGGAAACAGCCTGTTTCTGTCAAAAAAAAGCAAAACAATGCCGGTAGTAAAAGTACCAAAGAATGTAAAACAATCTCTGCAGATTGACAGAGCCTTTGAAAATGGGATATTTAAGATCGAGCCAAAAGAAAAAATGGCGGTTTATGACAGATGCTATATCTTTGAAGATATCAATTACATCAACAAGAATATCGGAGAACAGAAAGATTTTCTTATGAATCTGATGTTTTGGTTAAATTCCATGGATGTGGAATTTAAGATCACACTGGCTAATGAATACCAAAGTATGGATGAGTTTTTAGCATCCATTCGAGCAGAGAAGAACAAAGCGGAATATCCGGACATTGCAAAGGGAATCAGACAGTGGCAGGATGAAAGAATCAAGGAAACCAATCCGAATGTAACTACGCTGCGTTATCTGACCGTGACTACAAGAGCAGATAATGAAGCGAATGCAAGAGTGTATTTGAATGCGATTGAGACAACCATTATGGAAGCATTTGCCGGATGGGGGAGTCGTATTGAAAAGCTAAGCACCTTGGAACGTTTGGAATCACTGCAGAAACTGATCTGTCCGAATCATCCGGAGCAACAGGACTATATCAATCTCCCATCCGATAAAAAGAAACATCAGAAAGACTGGAAGAATGATATCCTGCCACGAGGCATCAAACAGTATCCAAACTACATGGTCATGGGAGATACCTATGTTACGGTTTTATTCGGACACAGATATCGTCAGGCAATTGATACCGACAAGTTTATCCATTCCATGTCGAATGTCTCTTATCCATCTTTTCTTACACTGGATTATGCTCCGGTTGAGACAGACCTGGTAAACGATAAGCTGATCAATGCACAGGTCAATAATGAAAGAGCAATTACTGAAGAAATCGAACAGAAACGAAATGCAGGTATTCCGGCCATTAATGCATCCTATCCAAGAGAGAAGAAAAAGAATGAGATCGAATCCTATATCGATCAGTTGGATGAAAATGATGAAAAGGGATTCTTTCTAAATTTGTTGGTTGTGATCACAGCTCATGATGAGGATGAACTTGCAGAACGTATGAAAGAAATGCAGGCGATCGGAAAAAGAGAAGGTGTAGTACTAGAAACCTGTGATTATACACAGTTAAAAGCATGGAACACGGCACTTCCAATCGGTGGAAGACAAGTTGATTATATGCGTTTCTTCTTAACTTCTTCCCTTGTTGCATTTCAGCCTTTCTTTGCACAGGATGTCATTGAGCCGGGAGGACAGATGATGGGACTGAACCGTACGACAAAGCATTTCATTGTGGGAAATCGAAAGAAACTGCCGAACCCACATGGAATTATCGTAGGTTTTTCCGGTTCCGGTAAATCCATGCTGATCAAACTGACAGAGTTGTCACAAACGTTGCTCGCAACAGATGATGATATTATGATAATTGATCCCCAAAATGAATTCCGGGATATTGTAGAGAACGATAAAGGAAGTTATTTCGATCTGACACCAAAAAGTGGCATTTTCCTAAATGGCTTTGAGGTATCAGAAGAAGTATTTGCTTCATCCGGAACGATACAAAGGAAATTTATCGCAGCGCAGACAGAATATGCAAAAACATTATGCGCCGCTGCAATGAAAAATATCAATGTCACACAGGAACATGATTCGATTATCAGCCGATGTACGGAACGCATGTTTAAGGAAGTGTTTGAACAGAAAAAATTGAAGAAACAACCGACACTTTTGTGGCTGAGAGAGGTAATCCATAAGGAATTACAACAAGTCGATAATGAGCATGATGCAGCCTTGATTCGAGTTATCTACAACAGTTTGGAAGAATATACCATTGGTAGTTGTGATATGCTGGCGCATCCATCCAATGTAAGTCTGAATCGACGTATGATCGGTTTTGGAATGTCCAATGTGCCAGAGAATAACTGGGAGGCAGTTATGGTCACAATCCTGCATTATCTGTCTGTCCGTATGGATTACAATAAGAGGTTCCAGAAAGCAACGCATCTTGTGATCGATGAGACACAGGTAGTATCTAAGAAACCAGGAAGTGCAAGACAGCTTAATAATGCGGTCATTACATTCCGTAAGTTTGGCGGAATCGTTACAATGGCCATGCAGAATGTAACGGCAGCCTTGTCTAATCAGACACTGATCGAATTGTTTCAGAACTGTTCCTACAAAGCTTTTCTCGATCAGGGTGGTGTAGACGCACAGAGCCTTGCTGCTATCCAGGAATTTAGTGCAAAGGAATTTAAAGCACTGTCTTCCGGAAATGTCGGAGAGGGTGTCATGGTGTGGAATAAAAAGGTTGTGATGTTTGATGCACTGATCAGCAAGGAGAACGTACTGTATAAGAATTACAGCACCAATTTCCATGAAAAAGCGAAGGAACAAAAACGGTTATCTTTTGAAGAAGAGGTTGTACCGAATTTCGGTACAAAAGAAAAAATAGAGCCACGTTCTGTGTTGAGTAAAAAAGAAGAAGAACTGATTCTTGAGGTTGCCTGTATTATGGATATCACAGTAACAGATGTGGAACGTTTGTTTAATCAAGACACGGAAACCTGTCTTGGATATCTGAAATTGTTAGAAGAGAAAGGGGAACTCAGAGATGTAAACGGCAGATACAGAAGGGTTGGATAGGATGCGGATTAATGCAAAAGACGAAAAAACATTTAAAGCAACAGCACTTGCCTTAAATGCTGCAAAGCAGTCAGTAAAAACTTCCAAGCAGCATATGACAGCCTTGAGCATGGGAAATGAACCAGACCGTCAGGAAGAACAATCAGCTTATGTAGATCCAACAAGGTTTTTAGATGGAAAAGAGACTCATAAATGGAATCAGTTACCGCAATCATTAAAGAAAAGATATATAGCTGAAGGAATAAAAGAAGCTAAAGCAAGTTCAAAAGCAAGAAGCGGAATTTTAAAAGACAATTATGATTTCACAGAAGAGATTGAAAAAAAAGTAGCAAATGTTTATACAGCAGATCTTTATCGTATGGAGGAAACAGCAGGGATAAATACATATCAAAGATTTGAGTACAATCCGTTGAAAAGATTCCAAAATCGTTGGAATCACAGAGAGAAAAATAAAAAGCTATCATCAGAAAATGAAATACAAGGAGTTACGGGCAAGAAAAGTTCAGCTGCAGGACAAGAATCCATCCGAAAAGGAGAAAGATATCTTTCCAAAGAGCAGGAGCAGATAAAACTACAAATAAAAGCAGGAATCAATAAGGAGAGTGTTGCGGGAAAAGCGGTAGCTGATTCGGCAACAGCAACAAGTACAGCAGCTTCCAGTGTAGCTACAGCAGGAGGAAGTCTGGTGGTCTCGGCAGGGAAAAAAGCAGCTGATAAGTTCAAAGATTATATGCAGGAACGCTCCATGGCAAGTGAGCAGGCAATTAGAAATGTAGAATCCAAAATGACAGAGATCAAGAATGCAAACCATGAAATGGATTCCTTGCCATCCTCTTTGAAATATATTGGTGCGGCAGTTGGTGCGGTATTACTATCCGTACTTGCCGTTGTGGTTCAGGCAGTATTTTCATTCCTTGCAGTTATAATTGGAGTGATCATTGCAATCTTAGTTCCAATCATTGTAGTGGTAACAATCATTTCAACGCTCATAGGGATTATAGCTTCCCTGATGTCTTCGACTCCTGTGATAGCAGGAGGCGGAGAAAGAATCGTACAGATCGCTTTGCAGGAAGAAAATAATCCGAGTGGAGCAAAGTACTGGCGATATGTTATGGGAAGCCAATTTGTTAATGGTGATGTGACTCCTTGGTGTGCGTGCTTCGTGTCCTGGTGTGCAAACGAAGCAGGACTGATTGATTCAGGAATTGTACCCAAAGCTGCAGCGGTTCGAGCTTATCATCGGTATTATGCAGACAAAGGGCGATTCCATTATGCATCGGAAGGATATACTCCCCAGCCGGGAGACTTTATTGTATTTGGTCAGGACACACATATTGGAATTGTGCAGTATGTAGAAAATGGAAGAGTCGTTACGATCGAAGGGAACACTTCGGATGCAGTACATTCAAGAAGCTATGCATTGAATAGTTCGTATGTTACGGGCTATTGTAATCCGGAATATCCGGCAGGAACTACAATCGAGATTCCGGAAGGAATGGGAACAACTCACACTTATATGGGATGGAGAACAATTACAAGTCGGACAAGTCTACAGTATCAGCTAAGAGAACAAAGTGGAGAACATTATGACAGTGAAGGATTTGGAATCATCGATGGAAGATATGTGATCGCCTGTACAACTTTATATGGACAGGTTGGAGATTATGTAGATTTTTACCGGGAAAATGGAGATGTCTTGCATTGTGTGATCGGAGATATCAAGAATCAAAATGATCCGGGATGTAACCAGTATGGACATCAGAATGGGGAGCGTGTTGTTGAGTTTGTTGTTCAATATAGTACGTGGTATCCATCTCATGCGAATCCTGGAACGCCAAGCTGTAAACCAGAATGGAACTCAAGAGTTGTTAAAGCAGTTAACTTGGGATATAACTATTTTCATTAAAGAAATGGTGAGAGAAAGATGAAGAAAAGAATTTTAATCAGTGTTCTTTTACTAGCTTTGCTGTTTGGAATTTTGTTTGGTGGTATTTTTCTGCTTAGAAAAAATGCGAATGAAAAAGAAAAAACAAAATCCGAAGAACAGACAGTTGAGCTTGAGAAGAAGACAGAAGAAAAAGAAGAACAGCGGAAGATGGACTTTGTAAATGTCAATTTATTGGAGCCTTATTTTTCTGCTGAAGAAATCAAAAGCATGGAACAGCAAGCAGAAAAGTTGTTAAAGCAGGATGAATTGTTTGCTTCTATCATTACGCTTACTTGTACCGATGCAATTTATGAAACACAAAATCAGATCCGTTTTTATTTTACATTGGATGATGGAAGTACTTTGTTTGCGTCCTATAAAAAAGAAGACAATAGCTTTTTCTGGACAGAAAAGAAGGAAGATTCTGAACAGGCGATCGCAGAATGGTTGAAACAAAAAGAAGCAGATACAAAGGCTGTCGATACAAGTTCCTGGGAGGAATCGCAGGAACTTCCAATCAAATGGAATGAAAAAGGACAGGAAAATATTCCGGTAGTCTTATCAGGAAAAGAAAATCTGCAGGGAAAAATTTCAGAAGAAGATTTGAATTGTTTGGAAATCAAGCTGCAAAAATTTTTGGAAGATAATAATGAACTGAGAAGAGAACTTTCAATTCCAGCAGATAAAATCACCCAAACAGATCAGGAGATAACATTTGAAGCAGATTTTATAACACCACGAATTGATAAAAAACAGTTGCAGGTAACGTATCATATCAAAGAAAAAAGCTTTGGGTTTATGATACAATAAAAGTTATTGACTGTAGGAAGTATTGAAATACATTAGAAAATTTTGTACACTGATAATAAGAAAACTTAATCATAATTGTCAGAGAGGGTGATGGTATGGAAAAGTGGCAGGATAAAGCGTTATTAGAGATCAAAAAAAAGATGAGAATTGTAGATGGAAGAAATATTTCAGCAGAAGATTATCCTGAAAAAAGAGATTGCTATCCAAAATTATATAAATATATAACAGAACACAATCCAGATTACAATGGAAAAATCTGTGCATTATATGGGTTGAGGCGTACAGGAAAAACCGTTATGATGAACCAGTGTATTTCTGAGTTGCCACCAGAAGAGAAAGAAAAAAGCGTTTATATATTATGTAAAGAAACCTGTGATATGTTGGAAATGGAGCAGGTGCTTGATGAGTTATATGAAAAAGGAAAACGTCTTTTCTTTATAGATGAAGTGACACTAATTGAAGATTTACAGGTGTATGGAAATGTCTTTTCAGATTATTATCGTACAATGGGAGCAAAGATTGTTATCGCAGGAACAGATTCTTTTGGAATCTATATGGCGAAAACAGATATTCTTTATGATCGCACAATTCTAATCCATACTTCACAGATTCCATATGCAGAGTTTAAAAGAATTTGTAAAAAAGATTTGGATACTTACATTGAGTATGGTGGAACACTTACTAATACCACTTATAAAAATAACCAAAATGCAAATGAGTATCTTAATACAGCTATCGTAGAAAATATCCTGCATGGATTGGAGGGAAGAGAAGAAAAAAGAAAACATGCTACAGTTTTGACAGAACTTTATGATCGAAATGAACTTGTTTCTGTAATCCAGAAAATGATTAACAGATTCAGTTATGAAATTACTATGAAAGCAATCAATCGATCCTATAAAAGTGCACCTCTGTATGCAACATACCAAACTGATAAATCAAAATACCAAGGAAAACTTAAGATTATTTTTATTAATGATGCAACAAAGTCAGCATTAGGAATAAAAAATAATGATGAGATGCAGACAGTAGTAACACAAGAAGATTTGGAAATGATAAAAAAATATTTGAGATTTTTGGATCTGTATATCACAATACCAACATTTCAATCTCTGAAACGGGGAGGTGGGCGAGACTTAGAAATCTTGCAACAGCCAGGAATGATTTATGCACATGCGACGGAATTACTACATCAATTGGAGCAGGATAATGTATGGAATAATACGTGTGAGATTGAAGACAAAACAATATTTATGCAGAGGACAGATCAATTTGTGAAGGGAATTCTTCTTGAAAATATTATTCTTTCCGAAACATATAAATGTTATCAAGAGATTGACCGCAAACGGTTTTATGTATCGCAATTATCAGTTGGTCCAGTAGATGACTTGCCGGATGCAGAAGCTGATCTAATCATTGTAGACATGGAGAAAAAAGAAAGTTATTTATTTGAAATCAAGCATTCAGATCAAGTTGTAGACAAACAGACTCGGCATTTGCGAAATGAAGACTTTATAAATTATATCAGTGAAAATTTTGCGCCGGTAAAAAAATGTTGTGTAATATACAATGGACAACCGACAAGAAACGGAGCAATAGATTATCTGAATGCTGAGAAGTTTCTGATGTGTATTCATGAAATGGATTTGTCAAAGAGAGAAAATCTGGATAAATTATTTCAAACAGACGAAATCGAAAAAGAAATAAATCCAGAGACAAAATCGAAGAAAAAAAAGGCGAAGAAAAATAATATTTGCTTGTCAAGGTGAGAAGGACAATAATAAAAAGTATGAACAGTGGAAACAAATTCTGCTGTTCTTTTTTTACATATTTTTGTTAGAGGTGAGAAGAAAAAATGAAATTATCTGTTTATTTAAAAATCGGTACCAAGATGAAAAATTTGAGAAAAGAAAAAGGAATTTCTCAAAAAAAGATGGCAGAAAGATTGAATCTAATCCCTTCTGCATATTCTAATTATGAAAATCTAATCTGTGAGATTCCTGTTGAAGTCATGCAAAAATTTTGTGAAGAAGTTGAATGTAGCATGGAAGAATTGATTGAATTTGATATAGGAAATTTGGATGAAGTCCATCCGGTTTCTTCACTTTCAGATTTGATTCTGTCGATCATGGAGCTGAATAAAAGAGATCTTCCTGTTTCGGTGACATTTCACATGAAGAAGAAAAAAATGAATGTGGATTTTCGAGCAACAGAGACGAAGTTTGAAAAAATCTTGGATGAACTGGAGGGTGAACTTGGAAAATACCAGGAGAAAAAAATTGATAAAAATCAATTCAGACAGAATGTGCGATCGCTTCTGGATGGGGAAACTAACTACAAAAATAACTACCTAAATAACGAAAAAAAGGGTCTTAGGGAAGTTCCCTAACAAGAAGGTGAAATGTCTGACATTTTGCGTATCTTGCAAATCACCTTCGGTGATTCAGAGAAAGCCATACAGAAAGCTGTACAAAAGCCATACACTCAGCCATACGAAAAACAAGGGTTGCCATACGCAAAGCTGTACAAGATGGCTCAATTGCCATACGATGCCATATAGAAAGCTGTACAGTACAGCAGGAAAGCCATACAGTGCCATACAAGGAGCTGTACAAGACGGCTCGAAAGCCATACAGTACGGCTCAATTGCCATACGATGCCATATACAAAGCCATACAGTACAGCAGAAAAGCCATACAGTGTACATACAGAAAGCCATACACGAAAAAAGATAATAAAAAGAAGGAGACAACTAAGATGGAAAAATTAAAAAGAACATTCAGATTATCCGAACAGGCAGTGGAAGCGATTGAAAACAGAAATCGGAAATTATATCCGACTGCGACTGATTTTTTAGAAGCAAAAATATTGGCACCAGCAGATAACAGTACAGAAATGTTACACAAAATTTCTGCGCAGTTAAGAGAAATGGAAAGTCTTCTTGTTCAACAGTATCATAAAAAAATAGAAGAAGAGCAGCCATTCCATTGAAAATGTGTACCTAAAGTAACCTAGATAAAGGTGATTGGATTTGATAAAATAAAATTAGAAAACTAGAGGTAAGGGATGCAATTCAGCATCTCTTTTTTAAAACAGGAAACGGAGTAGAGTGAAAAATGGATTTAAAAGAACAATTAAAAAAAGTAACGGAAGATTTGGAAAAGCTGGAAAGAAAAAAAGAAAAAGTTTTGGCGGATTATGATGAAAAACGGAAAAAAATTCTGACAAAGAAAAAGGAACTTGAAAATAAAATTCAGAGAGAACAGGAAGAAAAAATATTACGTGCCGTTCAAGACAGCTTCGGAAAAATTAATGAAAAAAATATTGATACTTTCTTGGATATTCTGAAAAAAAACAGTGAGGAATTTTCGATGGAGATGGAAATTGCATTAGAAAACTTTGAAGAAAATAATGAAGTAGTTTCCGATGATCTACCGAATTCCGGTACACAGCAAAGTGTAGAAGAGCAAGGATATTCATATGAAAGCAATGAGCCATGAGCCGACGAGACATTCGATATACGATTCGATTTTCAGAAAAGGAATGGGAAATATTAGAAGAAAAAATTAAGAAAGAGGATGCGTGGGAATTTAAATATGGAATAAAAGAAGGAAGCGTAAATGTATCTGCATTTATCCGGGAAAAATTATTTCGAGAAGAAATAAAAGAACTGGCATATTACCGGGAATTAAAAAACTTAACTTATCAAATACGAAAAATCGGAGTTAATATCAATCAGGTGGCTGCAAAGATCAACAGTGGTCATGGGAATATCGACTCTGTTTTTTATTTGCAAAAAAATCTTCTACAGGTTGAAGAAGAGGTAAAAAATCTGATTGAAAAACTGGAGGAAGATCGTGGCAATCACAAAATTGATGAACATTAAACAAGGTAGGAGAGGTGGCAGCAAACATTTAAATAATTCGATTCGTTATATTATGAATCCTAAAAAAACAAATGATGGGGAATTGATTGGTGGAAACTCAGGATTCACACCGCAAGAAGTTTATCAGGTTATGATGGATACCAAACTTGACTGGGATAAGCTGGAAGGAAGACAGGGATATCATTTTGTTATCAGTTTTCAACCTGGAGAGGTAAATGAAGAAATGGCATATCAAGTCATAAAAGAATTTTGCGAAGAATATCTTGGTGACGATTTCGATTATGTTTTTTCAATTCATAATGATCAGAAGCACATGCATGGACACATTGTTTTCAATTCAGTGAATCGAATGAGTGGATATAAGTACCGATACGAAAATGGAGACTGGGAGAAGTATATTCAGCCGATCACAAATAAAATTTGTGAGAAGTATGGACTGCCGCCACTGGAATTCGATGCAGAAACAAGAAAAGGAAAATCTTATGCACAATGGCAGGCAGACAAAAAAGGTGCGCCAACCTGGAAAAAAATTATTCGTGCTGATATTGATTATATTATTTCTATCTCTGGCAATGAAGAAGAATTTATTTCTAATATGGAAAAAATCGGTTATCAGATTCGTAAGGGAGATTCTCAAAAGCATGGTGCGTATTTTTCATTTCGTGCAATGGAACAAAAAAGAGGTTGGAGAAGTTACAACCTTGGATCTGGGTATCATTATGAGGAGATCCTTTCAAGAATTCGAAGAGAAAAATTTGTATATAAAAATCCAAGGAGTCCTCGAATAAGATTCTATAAAATGAAAAGGATAAATACGCATCAGGCGGTAACACAATTTCAGAAAAAAAGAATCCGGAAAATATATTTTGTATCTGTCCAATATCATAATATAAAAAATCCATATGCCGTAGATTATCGGGAAGTACGAAAAAGTCTGCTACACATTGACCAATTGTGGGAAAACATTAATTATTTGAAACAATTCCAAATTAATTCCTATGCGGAGCTTTTAGATAGAGAAGCGAAAATAAAAGAACAGGAAAAAGCATTAAAGAATCAAATATACAATAAGGATTTTCTACAGGACAATGAAGCGTATATAAGATATAAGAAGTTAAAAGAAATGTTAAGCGAAGTGCCAGAATCCGATGATAGTTTTGAAAAAATATTGGATGAATTGGAAGAATTGGAACAGGATTTTCCAGATGCAATATTGGATGGAAGTGAGAAGGTTGAACAAATGGAAAAGAAGTTACAGTCCATTCGGGATGAAAAAAGAATTATCAGGCAGATAAAAAAAGAGGAAGAGGAAGACAAATTATTCTATACCGCAGCATGGGGACAGCCAACGGAACATACTTATCAAAACAGTAAAAAGAAAGAGGTGCAGACGCAGTGGGCGAAAACAAAATAAATACGATTAATTTAAATGATATTTTTCAAGATGTAAAGACAGATCTGATCGGAAATCTTTTAAATGAGACAAAAGATAGTAAGAAATGTATGTGGTATCTCATATGCGCATTAGATGGAATGGGAGATCAGGAAATACTGGAACTTTCAGGATATACAATTCCTCAAATCCAAGATGCCAGAACAAAATTTCTGAAACAAAAATATCAGGCAAAGACTTCCTTATCCAATGAAATTCAGATGTTAAAAAAACAGGTTATGGATGTGGTGAAGGAAAACAGAGATGTACGATCTTCTGTTGAAGCTGGACTAGATAAAGCAATTCAAGAGCAGATTGAAAAATCGAATAAACTGATCGAAGCAAAAGATGAAATGATTACAATGATAAATATGCAAAAAGTGGACTTGCAACGACAAAATGAAGAATTAAAAGCAAAGGTAAATGAATTGGAAAAGCAGTCAACATCGGTAGTGGCAGCAACGAGTAATCCTGCAGACAGGAAGGATGCAGAAACACAAATAGAAAAACAACTAAGTGAAGAGGAAAATATTGAAAATAAGATAGAAGTCAGACGGGAAGAAATTCAACCAGAAGAGAGAAAAAAGAGTATAGGAAAACGTATTCGTAAGTATCTTTTTTCGTCAACAGATACAAAGAAATTTATCGGGAAATATTTGGAGAATGATAAGATGACGAAGGAACAAAAGGATTATCTGTTGGAGTGCCTGGAAAGTGGAGTTGGTGTAAAAGAAATGTCAGAATTTGCATTTGAAAATCTGACGGTTGAACAAATGGAACGTTTAAGAAAGATAAATGAAAAAAGGAAGGAATAAAGGATGGATATTCATGTAGAGATGCACTTATCTTATGAGACGGATGTGTGGGCATATGGAATGGTCACTTTAGAAAATATCATCCGATTTCCGGTTCAGCTTCGTAAATTTAAAAATAAAGATACGGGAGAAGAGACTTCGTTTCTTAGTTATCCCGAAGAGAACGTTGTGGAAAATGGGAAAATATACTTGTACCCGAAAAAATTAAGGGAAGAAATTGAAAAGGCTGTAGGAGAAAAAATCAAAGAGGAAATGAGAAAAGATTTGTATCTTCCAGAGATAGAAATACTTTCCATCAGCCCAATTGTTCCACGGTATCCACCGAATGCGAAAGCATATATATGTGGTGTTGCATCTGTTCAATTGCTAGGACTTACAATTAATGGAATCACTATTAAAAAAGGACAAAGAGGCTATTTTATTAATATGCCACAATATAAAAGTTCGGATGGGTATCATGATGTGATCTATGCCATAGGGAAAGCAATGCAGAAGAAAATTTCGGAGTGTGTTCTTCAGGAATATCAGAAAATAATGGACGTACCGAATTTCGGTACAGAGGGAGGACTGACAAAATGAAAAAGGAAGAATTCATACAATTTGTAACTAAGAATATTAAATATCATCTTCCATCTGAATTCAAAGATTTCAAAAATGAGGTTGGAAAGCACATGGGGTTAGTGATATCAGAAAAAAATTCTCCTAACACAATAAAAATATATTTGGATGAAGCATATGAAAAATTTATGGAGAACAAAAATATATTTCCAGTCATGGAAACTGTTGCAAATAACATTACGCAGGGGTGGCATACTGTTGGGAAAATTAGAGACGAAAAAAGACAGGCGATAGAATTCGTGAATAATTACACAGAGGTAAAGAAACATCTGCAGTTCGTGTTGCGAGATCCGGATTTTACTGAAATTCCGATGAATCAGATAAAAACGGAGCTGGGAAGTTATGTTGCGTTGTATGAGATCAATATGGACAAAAATGATGCGGAACATATATCTATACCAATAACCGATAAGTTAACCAAACGTTGGGGGATTACGGCAGATCAACTATATCAAGACACGATAAAGGTTCAGGCAGCATGGAATCAACCTTTACTGGCAGATCTATTGGAAATGGGAGCTTATTTGAATGGGGGGACAAGACCTGATAATCTGCTATCAGCAGACAAAATTGATGATACCGGGCTGTACGTGCTAACAAATTATAAGCTGTATAATGGCGCAGCGATGATTGCACATGATGAAATGGCACAAAAAATAGGTAATCTGTTACAAATGGATTATTATATACTTCCGTCTACTGTACATGAATTGCTGGTGTATCCCGATAATGGAGTTATATCAATAACACAATTGCAAGAAATGGTAAAAAGTGTCAATGCTACAGACGTGTTGCCGAAGGATAGGTTGTCCGATAAGGTTTTATTTTACAATCAGCAGGAACGCAGATTAGAGCTTGCTACGGAAAGAGAAGAGTATTTTGAAGACAAAACAGAGGACACTCAAGAGAAAAAGGAATTAGCTGAAGGCAAAGATAAATCAGAATCAGAGAAAAAAGAAGATAAAAGTTTGAAATTTTCAATCCGATTGTAGAAAAATGTTTTTCTAGAAAGTTAATTCCTATATTTAGCACAAGAGTCGGAAAGCGAGGAAAAAATGATGTATGAAGAAAAAAATAGAAGAGAGAATACAACGTTCGACGATCTGACCAGAGATATTGATATGACAGAAGGAGAGATCTTTCTTTCTATCAGTTTAATGGAAGGAGTGGAAGAGGATGAAGAATAAAGAAGTACAAGAGTCGTTAAGACAGGTAGGTATCCGATTAATAGAAGAACCACCATTGTTAAGTCCTGAATCTATGTCTTCACCAGAAGCTGCAGTGCGGGTCTTAGGAGAATGGCTTAGTGAGATGGACAGGGAGCTGTTTTGTGTTGTGAACTTGAATTCCAATCTCACACCAATCAATATGAATGTGGTCAGTATGGGAGCTTTAAATGTGGCGTATGTGCACCCAAGAGATGCAATGAAAAGTGCAATTCTTTCTAATGCGGCATATATGATGCTAATACATAATCATCCATCTGGTTCAATGACACCATCAAAAGAAGATATCAAAATTACAGATCAAATCCAAAGTGCAGCATCCTTAATGGGAATTCCTGTTCTTGATCATATTATAGTTGGGAGACATCAGGAATTTTTTTCTATTCGGGAAAACAATGTATTTTCGTACCAAAACGATATGCAATATACTTCGGATATATCTAAGCTGAGATGGACACAGCAGTCAAGTGTAGCGGAGAGTACTTCATATGGAGGTCAAAACAGCGATGTGACAGAATCAAAGATGGACACAATTATGAACTCTCTGGAAAAAGGGGTTCACGAGATATTTACGTCAGAGAAATATCACATATATTTGAATACGATGTCTAAATTCCATAATTATTCTTTCAATAATACACTGCTGATTGCAATGCAGCGACCGGATGCAACACTTGTTGCGGGATATCAGACCTGGAAGAAAAAATTTAACCGGCAGGTACAGCGTGGGGAAAAAGGAATTAAAATCATAGCTCCAGCTCCAATCAAAGAAAAAAGAAGAGTAGAAAAAGTTGATGAAGAAACACAAGAGATTGTGATAGGAGATGATGGTCAACCGGAGACAGAGATTGTTGAATGTATAACTCCTCGATTTCGAGTAACAACTGTATTTGATGTGAGTCAGACTGAAGGAGAACCGTTGCCAACACTGGGAACAACAGAATTGGAAGGGAATGTGGTCATATATGAGGATTTTATGAAGGGACTGAAAGAATTATCGCCAGTCCCTTTCCGATTTGAAGATATTGGAAACGGTGCAAAGGGATATTACAGCGAAAAATATATTGCGATACAGCGTGATATGAGCAATGCTCAAACAATGAAAACTGTCGTTCATGAAACTGCTCATGCGATATTACATGATAGAGATATTATGCAGGAAAATGGGGTTTCAAAAGACCGGACAACAAAAGAAGTAGAAGCAGAAAGTGTAGCATATGTTGTATGTAGTCATTTCGGTTTAGATACTTCCGAATATTCATTTTCTTATATTGCAGGCTGGTCCTCAAATAAAGAAATGTCAGAGCTTAGAAATTCCATGGATACGATCCGAGTGACTTCATCTAAACTAATTGAAGACATCACAGAGAAACTTATAGAATTACGAAAAGAAAAAGCGATGGAAGAGGAAGAAATTATGGAAAGTGTTTCGGAGAAAGAAAGGGATGAAACTGAGCAGGAAGATCGAACAAATGAAAACAGTTTTTTTGAACGTACAGATGATTCTTATGCAATCTATCAATATGATAACACAGATGGAAATTGGGGATACAAATTCATGGGACTGAGCATCATAAGTAATATGGGATTATCTGTGGATGGGAAAGATTACCGTATGATGTTCATGGAGCAATTGCATGAACATGATTCTCTGGATGAATTATATCATAGGTTCAATGCTGAACGACCAGAAGGGTTTGATGGACATTCATTGTCTGTTTCCGACGTTGTTATAATGAAACGTAATGGAGAAATGAAAGCGTATTACGTGGATGATGTTGGATTTTCTGAACTTCCGGAATTCACGAAGCAAAGAGAGCAGATTATAGATAGGTCAAATGATTCTCCAGTTTATGCAGGAACACTGGAACAGGCGGTAAGACAGAAGGATGCGGATGCATATTTGGATTCAAGAAAATTAAATATTGATTGTAAAAAAGCGATAGAAGAAGCAATTCAAAAAAACTATGATGGAATACGTTTGAAGGATGATGTAGCGAAAGATGTTGTGAGACGTTTTGGAGAAGAACGTATGAATTTTGTGATGGCAAATACAATCCGGGAAAGCTTTTTAGAGGGACGATTTTCTAAGCAGAATAAAGAGTGGGCAGAACATATTAATATTCCGGAAAATATCAGTCATGGAAGGAACTTAAATCTTGATTATATAATTGAAAGTCATCCGGTTGTATTAGATGACTTTATTTCAATGGCAAGATTTGAAATTCGGATGCTGAAAATTGAACGGGCAATTGAAGATGCAGAAGTACCGATTACTGCAGATACAAATGATTATGTAGCAGATGGACATGAGGGAGCCTGGCATACGATTGAGGAAAGGAAATATGCCGGAGAGAAGTTCTTTCTCATGGAACATAATAAGTTCGGCTCAAATGTAGCAGAAATTATTGTGACAGAAAATGGACAACTTGTGGCAGAGGATTTGTGGAATGGGTTTGATAAGGGGGCATTGGAAGTTATATCAGAATATCTGCAGGACAAGGGGATATCAGAAGAGGAAATATACAAAGAACCGGATGAATTGGCATATAAAATTCATGATGGATATTTTTCTATTCACCGCACAGACGGAGGTTATGACTACACTTTCTATACGAAAGATTATGAAGATATAGATGGCGGTATCTATGATAATCCAGACAGTCCTATAAAGCAGGTGGTAGAGGATATTCTGGAAGATGCAGGAATTTCGTTAGATGATGCAGAATGGATGGATTATGAAGAGTTGGATGCCGAAGTTGAGCATGCAGAAGAAATTAAACAACTCGCTGTGGATTTAGATAAATTCAGTTATGAATATGATACATACGAGTATAAAGATAGCATTGAAGACAGAGAAGAGCAGATTGATAAACTTACAGAGGATATTTTGACGAGGAAAACAGATGATATAAAAAAATGGCTGATAGAGGTGTCGGAAAATTCAGAGATAGATAATGATGTCAGAACTGCACGCTCATTGTTTTCTCGTCTGGAAGAAGCGGAGAGAATATTTATATCTGACGAAACTAATGTCAGTTTCTATGCGGCTGAATGTATGGAATTTCCAGATTTTGGAGAACTTCATGAAAATCTTACTTTGGATGAAGCGATAAAAAAATATGAAAGTATTCCAGAAGAACGGATGCATGGGGTGAAAGGAATTGGATTTGAACTAGAAGATGGAAGTGATTACGAGGGCAAATATGGGTTGATGTATCATGGTCGGGTAGATCGAGAAAATGTTGAGATGATTCAATATTATAAAGATAATCCAGTGATTCAGAAAGCATTAGATGCATTGGAACAGTATTGCGAGACTTCTGCAGATAAGTCAGTAGAAAGACAACAAGAAACAAATAGAAAGAAAAAACAAAAGAGCATTTATCAAGGACTTCATAGATAGAAGTCTTTTTTGTTGTACCGAAATTCAGTACAGAGAGGATTTACTATGGCAACAACGTTATTGAAATTAAAAGAATTATCCCAACAAACAATTGAAGCGATTGTAAAAAGTCCGGATGCCTGGAAAAAATATTTAAATGCAGCACCAAATATTTTTCGATATTCTTTTGAGGATCAGCTTCTGATCTATGCGCAAGCACCAAAAGCAACAGCAGTTGCAACGTACGATGTCTGGAACAAAATTATGCACAGGGCAGTAAAGAAGGGAAGCTGTGGAATTGGTCTGATTCATACGAAAAGGCGGTATGAAAAGATTGATTATGTGTTTGACGTAACTCAGACAGCAGAAAAATATGATTCTCGATCCTTAAATATATGGAAAGTTACCGAAAAGAATGAAACTCTTGTTAGAACATATCTGCAGAATACGATTGATATTGAAGAAGGGATGGAATCTATCCCAGAGTTGCTACATGAACTAACCAGAGAAAGTGTCGATGATGTGATCGATGATCTGCAAGATGCGCTTAAAGAAGATGTTGAAGGCACATATCTGGAAGACCTGGAAGAAGATCAATTAAAACATGATTTTCAAGAACTGCTGGAAAATAGTATATTTTATGTCTGTTTGTCAAAATGTGGATATGATCCGGAAATGTATCTTTCCTCAGATTCTTTTCAGTTTATTACAAACTTCAATGATATTTCAGTGCTTCGACATTTAGGCTATGCTACGACTGAAACGTGTAATTCAATTTTGCATGGTATTACCGTATTCTTGATCAGAAATCAGAAAAATATAGATCAGAAAATAACACAACCGGAGACAACACCAGAAGTTTTAACAAAAATATCTGCAGAAAAGCGTGTACCGAATTTCGGTACGCAGAAAGAAGAACATGCAGAAGAGGAAGAACCAGATAATCATGTTTTGCGAACAGTACCAAAAGCTCCAGTTCGAGTAGATGAAGTGATCGAAGCAGATGATGACTATACACAATTAGAGTTCATTCCATCAGAAGCGGAACAAAGCGAACAAATCCAACTTGAAATTGCTTCACGTAAGACAGAGAATGATGCAGGGTATATCTTGGATTCAGAAATAGATGCGATATTGCGGCTTGGAGGAGGAGAGGAAAATTCACAGCATTCAATTGCTGCCCGTTTGATTAATGGTTTGGATAAGGAAGAATTTGCGGAATTCCTAAGCAGAGAATATGGTACTGGTGGTAAAGGGGTATACCTAAATAACCGAAAGATATCAGTGTGGTACGATCAAGACGGACTGCGATTTGCAAGAGGTGACTCGGCACAGGAACAATATGACCGGATTATGACATGGCAGGAAGTATCGGAGCGGATGATTTCCATGTATGAACAAGGAAATTTCCTGCCGAATTCCATTGTGACAGATGCAATGAAAGTAACAGGAGAAGAATATGCTGTCAGATTGGAATTAATGTTCCGGGATGCAGGTATCCTGCCGGATGAAATGCGGCATACCGAAGAATGGGGAGACACCATTCAAGCGATGCTGTATGAAAAGTCCGGACAAGAGAAGATAATGGAATTGTTTGACGAAATCGATCAGGCTTTTCAGGAAGATCCTTCTTTGCCAGGATGGATACAAAGTAATAATAAAAAATATCGTAGGATCTTTAAAGAATTAACACCAGATAGAAATCATTATGTCTTACAATCAATGGATATTGCTATTCCGCAAGAGCAGTTTATTACGGAAGATGAGATCTTATCCACATTGGGGAGAGGGTCTGGAGTGTCTAATGGAAAAGAACGGATTTATAACTATCTGACGGACATTAGTGAACAACATTCAGTCCAGGATAGAATAAAGTTTCTAAAAAATGAGTACGGAATCGGTGGACGAAAACCAGGAATCATAGGAGCATGGCATTCGTCTGAAGATCATGATGCGAAAGGTATTTTACTTGAAAAGAATTTTGTGATAAAGTACAGCTCACCTGGAGCAGTGTATTACAACGGATTGAAGCATTAATTCAAAGAGATCAGTATTTAACAGAAGAGGAAGCAATAAACGTATGGTTTGACGATGCACAAAAGATTCAAAAGGATTTAGAGAATGTAGAATCACAAGAAATTGTACCGAATTTCGGTACACCGCAAACTATGGCAACTCAAAATGATCGTATCAGGGTTGCAATCGAAAGTATAGAAAAACCACAGCAAGAAAAACAGGAAAATGAAAAAACAACCAAGGTGGGTAATTTCCATATCACTAACGAACAACTAGGAACAGGAACTCCGAAAGAAAAGTATCGGAGAAATGTAGAAGCGATTCAGCTATTGAAACAATTGGAAGAAGAAAATCGTCAGGCGGACAGATTTGAACAGGAAACACTTTCAAATTATGTTGGTTGGGGAGGACTTTCGGATGTGTTTGATGCAAATAAACAGAACTGGGCAGAGGAATATAATGAACTGAAGGAACTTCTTACAGATGCAGAGTATAAAGCGGCAAGGGAATCTGTTCTCAATGCACATTTTACACAGCCAGTTGTCATAGAAAGCATCTATAAAGCTTTAGAGCAAATGGGATTTAAGAGTGGAAACATTTTAGAACCATCTATGGGAATCGGCAACTTTTTCGGAGTCATGCCGGAGTCTATGCGTGAATCGAAATTGTACGGAGTGGAATTGGATGATATTAGTGGGCAAATTGCAAGACAACTCTATCCTGATGCCGAAATCCGGATTACAGGTTATGAAAATTCTGGTTATCCGGATGATTTTTTCGATGTTGCAGTGGGAAATGTACCGTTTGGCAATTACCAGGTCTATGATCGTAGATATGAACGTCATCATTTCATGATACATGATTATTTTCTTGCTAAAACACTAGATCAGCTACGAAGCGGTGGAGTGGCTGCGTTTATCACGTCGAAGGGCACGATGGATAAGAAAAGTGATACCGTCCGCTTGTATTTATCTCAAAGAGCCGAGCTTTTGGGCGCAATTCGACTGCCGAACACTGCGTTCAAAGCGAATGCAGGAACAGAAGTAACGTCAGATATTCTATTTTTCCAAAAGCGGGAAGGAATTTCTTATGATACTCCGGAATGGTTGCAGATTGGAGTAAACGAGGAGGGGATTGAGCTGAATCAATACTTCATCAACCATCCGGAAATGGTTCTTGGACATATGGAAGAAATCAGCGGTCCTTATGGGAAAGATACTGCATGTATGCCAATCGAAGGTGCAAGTTTAAAGGAACAACTAGAACAGGCAATCCGAAATATTCATGGAGAGATCTATGTAGAAGCAAGTACTGAAGCTGTATTAGAAGACAATAAGGAAGATATTCCTGCAGATCCAGATGTGAAAAATTACTCCTACACACTTGTAAAGGATCAGCTCTATTATAGGGAAAATTCCAGGATGTATCCGGTTGATCTTCCGAAAGCTACGGAAGAACGGGTTCGTGGAATGCTTGCGATCAGGGAATCTGTAAGAAAACTGATTGCATTACAAATGGATGAAAATGGTACAGATGAGGAGATTAAGGAAGAACAAAAACAACTGAACGATGTCTATGATGAGTTCTATAAAAAATATGGTGTGATAAGCAGTAAGGGAAATAAGAGAGCATTTTCCTCAGATGCTTCGTATTGCCTGTTATGTTCACTGGAAATATTGGATGAAAATGGAGAATTGGAACGAAAAGCGGATATGTTTTCCAAACGGACAATCAGCAGAGCAGTTCCGGTTACGAAAGTCGACACAGCAGTAGAAGCACTGGCAGTATCGATGAGCGAATATGCAAGGATTAATCTTTCCTATATGGCTCAATTAACGGATCGCAGCAAAGAGACAATTATAGAAGAGCTTCGGGGAGTTATTTTCTTCAATCCGGAGACGCAACAGTGGGAAAACAATGATGAATATCTTTCAGGAAATGTTCGGAGAAAATTAGCGGTTGCAAGAGAGTATGCCAAGGATGATTCACGGTATCAGGAAAATGTTCATGCTTTGGAAGAAATACAGCCGAAAGATCTTGATGCATCTGAAATTGAAGTACGGATCGGTGCAACCTGGTTAGATCCAGAGATTTACGAACACTTTATGGAAGACGTGTTTCATACACCGAGATATCATCTTAACAGCAAGCGTATTGCGGTATATTTTTCTAAGACAACAGGAGAATGGAGAATCAAAGGAAAACAATTGGATGGTTCTTCTAATACGATTGCCTACAATACTTATGGAACAGAAAGAATCAATGCCTACGAGATTCTTGAAGCCACTCTGAACCTTCATGATGCAAGAGTCTATGATCGTGTCGACCGTGACGGACAGATCAGATATGTCCTGAATAAGACAGAAACGATGTATGCAGCACAGCGGCAGGATTCTATGAAAGAAGCCTTTCAGGACTGGATTTATAAAGATCAGCAAAGACGGGAGACAATCTGTAAAACATATAATGAAAGATTTAATTCAGTACGTCCACGGGAATATGATGGAAGTTATTTGAAATTTCCTGGAATGAATCCAGAAATAGAGTTAAAACCACATCAGAAAAATGCGGTCGCACATCAGATTTATGGAAAAAACACCTTGCTTGCACATTGCGTAGGAGCGGGCAAGACTTATGAAATGGTAGCGGCTGCAATGGAGTCGAAAAGACTTGGCTTATCGCAAAAAGCACTATTTGTCGTGCCAAACCATTTGACGGAGCAGTGGGGAGCGGAATTCCTGCAGTTATATCCGGGAGCGAATATTTTAGTTGCAACGAAGAAAGACTTTCAGCCAATGAACCGAAAGAAGTTCTGTGCCCGTATTGCATTGGGAAATTATGATGCAGTAATCATTGGGCACAGTCAGTTTGAGAAAATTCCATTAAGTGACGAACGTCTGAAGAAAATGCTGGAAAATCAGATTGATGATATTCTTTCAGCAATTGAAGTGGCAAAAGAAAGTAATGCAGAGAATTTCACCATTAAGCAGATGGAAAAGACTAGAAAACAACTGGTTGTAAAGCTGGAAAATCTGAATAAGAAGGAAAGAAAAGATAATATTGTTACATTCGAGGAACTTGGAGTAGACAGGCTGTTTGTGGATGAGAGCCATTATTATAAAAACCTCTATCTGTATACGAAGATGAGAAATGTTGCTGGTGTATCACAGACTGAAGCACAAAAGTCAACAGATATGTTTAACAAATGCCAATATATCAATGAAGTAAATGGTGGGAAAGGAATTACTTATGCAACAGGAACTCCCATCAGCAATAGTATGACAGAGTTGTTTACGATACAGCGTTATCTGCAGATGGATAAGTTGCAGGAGGTTGGACTGACACAATTTGACAGCTGGGCGGCTACTTTCGGTGAGACGGTAACGGCAATTGAATTAGCACCGGAAGGAACGGGATATCGGACAAAGACTCGATTTTCCCGCTTTTTCAATGTCCCGGAGCTTATGAGTATGGTGAAAGAGGTTGCAGATATTAAGACATCAGACCAACTGAATCTGCCAGTTCCGGAAGTAGACTATAAAACAATTGTCATTATACCAACCGAAGAACAGAAAGAGTATGTAGCAGATCTGGGGGAACGTGCAGAACAGGTCAGAAATGGCGGTGTGGATTCTTCCATTGATAATATGCTGAAGATTACAAATGATGGACGTAAGTTAGCATTGGATCAACGGTTGATTGATGCTTCTTTCCCGGATGCTCCGGATGGAAAAGTAGCAGAGTGTGCAAGACAGTGTTATCAGATATGGAAAGATACAAAAGAAAAAAAGTCGGCACAGTTAATATTCTGTGATTTATCAACACCGAAAAATGATGGTACATTTAATGTGTATGATGACCTGAAAAGGAAATTGATGGATATGGGTGTACCAGAAAGAGAAATAGCCTATATTCATAATGCAAATACAGATATAAAAAAAGCGGAGCTGTTCACAAAAGTAAGAAATGGACAGGTTCGTTTTTTATTGGGGTCTACAGCCAAAATGGGAGCCGGCACGAATGTGCAGGACAGACTGATTGCTCTTCATCATTTGGATGTGCCTTGGAAACCTTCGGATATTGAACAACAGGAAGGACGTATCTTACGTCAGGGAAACCAGAATGAGAAAGTACAGATTTTCCGTTATGTTACAGAAGGAACGTTTGACAGTTATATGTGGCAGCTTTTGGAGAATAAGCAGAAGTTTGTTGGTCAAATCATGACAAGCAAATCACCAGTCAGAAGTTGTGAGGATGTGGATGAAGCAGTATTATCATTCGCTGAAATAAAAGCATTGGCTACCGGAAATCCATACATTAAGGAGAAGATGGAACTGGATATTGATGTTGCAAAACTGAAGGTGTTAAAAGCAAACCATAATGCCAATAGATACAGATTGGAAAATCAGATTGTACATGATTATCCTTTGAAAATCTCTAATGAAAAAGTAAGAATTCAGCAGCTGCAAGAGGATTTAAAATGCTACCAATCCTATCAGATAAAAAATCAAGATCGGTTTGAAATGATAATTGAAGACGTAACTTTTGATGATAAAGAGTTGGCAGGAAAGGCAATCAGGACAGCAGCCAAAAAAGAAAACAGGTTAGGTGAATCTGTTGAGATAGGAACTTACCAGGGATTTACTATGTTTGTCAGTTATAACCATATAAGCAATTCATATAATTTGAAATTACAGAATCAACGAAGTTATCTTATTGAGTTAGGTGAAAATGGTCTGGGGAATATTATACGAATTAATAATGCATTGGATAATATTCCAAAGCATATTGCAAGGGCAAAACAGAATCTGCAGACCTATGAATCACAGCTAGAGGATGCAAAAATCGAGGTAATGAAAGAGTTCCCCAAAGAAGCTGATTTAAAAGAAAAAACAGATCGTCTGTCGGAACTTAATGCACTTCTTAATATGGATCAATCCAATCATGAGATTGTTGCTGAAGAACAGATTGAAGAACAAGAAACAGCAGAAGTAACCAATAAAACGCAAAAAAATGAAGTTGTACCGAAATTCGGTACACGATAAAGGAGAAAAATTATGATTGAATCAAACAAAGAATTAGAACAGATTAAATCAGAGATGGAAGAAATCCGGAAGATGCTAGGAGAAATCAAAGAAAATACAGCATACTTTAAGGGCTTTATGGAAAAATATAATATTCCAATGCAGGAAGAAGAAAAGAAGGATATATCTGTATTACCAGAGGTGAAAACAGAATCAAAGCAGAGAAAACAGGTAAAAGCAGTTTCACCGAAATTATGATTGTACCGAATTTCGGTACAATCCATCAAATATGAGTAGAAATCATGAAGAAAAATAATTGACAGGAGTGGAGAAATGAACGAAGAATACAGAGATGCGGAAGAAGTCTTGATGGTGATCAAAAAGGCTACCATGTTTGCAGATCCAATTATGAAAATAGCAACGAAAGGGCTTGCAAAAATTGTGCAGTTTCTTGCTAGAATGGTGAAGGAGGAAATCATTGACAAAAGGGAATTTAAAGACTTCCAAAATTTTGCCAAACGAACAGAAGGAAACTTTGATGTATTTAATATTCCGATAGATCAAACAGGAGATGATATTAAATTAGAGGATATCGAGGAATTTGCGGACCTAAAGAAAAAAGGAGTACGCTTCTATGAAATGCCGGATCTAAATAAGGCTGATAACTATATACAGATTGCAGTATGCAGAGATGATGAAAATATTTTTGATCTATGGTATAAGAGGTATTTAAACAAAAAAATGGTTGGAGGAGAAAGAACGGAAGAAAGTTTGAATGCATTTACAGAAGGAAAAACAAGTATATTTAGTGTACCATTTGAAGGGAAAGAGGATGTGTATAAAGAAGATTTTGACAAATTAAAATAAATTATAGTATATTACCAGATTTAAAGATCGGGGATGGAAATATACAGATTATTGTAGCAAACAGTGATATCCCGAAAGTACAACACTGGTATCAATTGTATCAGAAAGATATGCTTCAACGAGGAGAAAAAGTTCCAGATCTAAATATGATTGATATGTCTACCTATCAGAATACGGGAAAAATGTCTACAGAGGAATACATCAATACCGGGGATGAAAAAGTGAAGGAAGCAAATCAAAAATATGAAAAAGAAAAGTCGTCTGCTCCTAAAATAGCTTTAGATGAAGGAAATATGACATATGAGGATTACGAAGAAAATCAAATGTATCAAAAATTTACAATTGATCCGGATACATTAGTAAACCAATTAGACAAGGAAGCAATTAAATCTTTCAGAGAAGAAAAGTATTTTGTTAGCAGAATACCGGGAACTTTTGGAGAAAATGTACAATATTTGGTGATTCCAGGAGATCAAGTATTCCATTCTGTTGATTCAAAATACTATACGGCATTTTTGGAGAAAGATAAAAAGCCATTGATGTATGATAAAGGCTTGAAGCTTCCTATTAAACTCGAACGACGTCCATTTGCGAGTGAATTATATGAGAAGCATTATAATCTGTCGGAAAGAGAGCAGAAAGCAACAGATCGATCACAGAATAAAGCAGGAAAAACAGTTGAAAATACAGCTCGTAAGAAACCTGTAAAATCTCCGAAACCGCCTTTGAAAGCAAGATAATCCGGAGGGAGAATAGATGATTGAAAAAAGAAAAACTCCATGGGGAATCTTCCTTATTATTCTTGTAATATTGATCATTGGAGCGTATTTTGGCTGTGGATTGATGAAATTAGATGGTGTCACCATGTCAAATTACCAGGAAAAATTATTGTATATTGTAATGCATCCGTTACGAAACTGGTGGACAAATAAGACACCTGCTTTTATGGGAATTGTCTTTATAGCCTGGATCATGTTTATAGCCTATTATCTGGATCAGAATCGAAACTATCATTTTGGAGTGGAGAACGGTTCAGAACAATGGGCAGATGTAAATAAATTAAGTAAAACATTAAGAGATTCTAAGAATGAGAAGAATAATACTTATTTGAGTGAAAGGATTGCAGTGTCCAATAATGCTCTGTCGAACATGAATATGCTTGTAATTGGAGGTTCTGGTTCTTATAAAACAACCTCAGTATTAACACCGAATATATTATTAGCCGGAATGACAAATGTGATACTTGATATTAAGGGTGATCTATTGAGAAAACATGGTAATTATTTGAAAGCTCACGGTGTAACAGTGAAATCATTCAATTTGATCAATCCGGAAGAATCAGATCGTTATAATCCAATGTATTATCTTGAGACGGAAACCGATGTCATACGATTGATCACAAATATGCAGGCATCCGTTAAACCGCCGGATGCCCAAAAAGGCGATCCTTTCTGGGATGACGGAGTAGCGCTTTATCTGCAGTCGATGTTCTTTCATGAATGGCTGACAGCGAAAGAAGAGAATCGAAAACCAACACTGAATAATATTTTGAAACTTGTAAACATGGAATCGAAGCATGTTGGTGACGAAGATGATGATAGAACAGAATTACAGATAGAGATGGATCGGCTTGCTAAAAATCATGGGGGTGATTATCCGCCAGTGCGTGATTACCGTAAACTAAAAGAAGGTGCTGCAGAGACGGTACGTTCCATTATTATCATGGTGAATGCAATGTTGAGATTATGTGAAACATCTGCATTAAAACGATTATTCGAAGATGATGATATTGATATTCCAAGTCTTGGGTTGGGTGTGGATGGTAATCCGAATAAGAAAACAGCATTGTTTCTTGTCATGCCGGATAATGATCAATCGTTCAATTTCTTGATTTCTATGTTTTACACGCAATTATTTGATGTTTTGATCCGAATTGCAGACCATAAATGTAATGGAAGTCTGCCGATCCACGTCAGATTGTGGGCAGACGAGTTCTATGCAGGACCAAAACCAACAAATACGGAAGTCTTGATGGGAACAATACGAAGCAGAAATATGTCTATTGTTCCTATCCTTCAGTCGATCGCTCAAATTAAAGCAATCTTCCCACAAGATAAATGGGAGGTATTCCTGGATAACTGTGCTGTGATGATTTATCTGGGATCAGGACCTGCAGCATTTTCAACACATGAGTACATATCAAAACTTCTAGGCGAAATGACAATTGATACAAGAAATGATGGAGTTACTACGGGTGTTCATGGAAATTCAAGTCTTAATAATCAGAGAGCCGGAAGAGGACTGATGACTCCGGGTGAAGTAAAAAGAATGGATCGCAAGAAATGCCTTATCTTTATGGAAGGTCAGTATCCGATTATGGACTGGAAGAACCTTCCGTTTGATACAGCAGTATGGAAAGAATCTAAACGGCTCGCAGGAAATACAGGCTATAAACATCCTGTACGTGTTGTGTACAATCCAAAAACAATGACTTATCGAACAATCCGGAACAAACAGGACTTCCAGGTGCTTGATAAAAAAGATGTGGAGTTTTACAAAGAAGCTGAAAAGACGGATAGAAGCATTAAAGTCTGTGAAATAAATGAAGAAGATTTCCTATATTTGAATTTTGATACAAATCCTACTCCGACAGAAGAAGAACTGATTCAAATGTTTGAACAAAGTAAGAAAGATACTGGATTACAAGAAAAAGCAATAGAAATGGAAGAACAATCAACACAAGACAATATTTCCGTTGTACCGAATTTCGGTACAGAAGGAGTTGTTGAGGAAAAGCAAGAGGATGAATGGGATTTGTCCGGGACAATCAATCAGTGTATTCAGCGGTATGCAGAGCGACTTACGGAAGATCAATTAAATGAAATCTTGCTTGGATTGGAGAATGGACTCACTGAAGAAGAAGTAAAATCCTACTTTACATTTCCAGTAGAAAAAATGAACCAGTATCGCAGAGCATATCAGTTTATGCAATGATTGTGGGAGAGTAATAGGATTTCACCAATTATAGCCCCTGTTATCTTATGGGGCTATAATTGAAAGATGTGTTGGTCGGATTGTTAATAGTTTTGATCATATGTTGTTGTTTCGCCACTCCAAGTAATCTTACATGGTCGGTCTGGTTGAGCTGTATTGATCATGTATATTCGTGTAGCCCAACTAGAAAGTTCTGCAGAAATAATTGCTGCTATGATTATTTTTTATTGTTTTCTTCTCATTTTTTACCTCTTTTATAAGCCAATCTTTTTCGTTTTCTGTGCAAATTCCAAAACGTTCGTCTGTTCTAGTGAAATGATAATTAATATGGAAAATCTGTCTAAATATGATCCGTATACTTCCCATTGAGCCTGGCACCAATCTGCAAGAGGTTTTGTTTTAACTTCACCTCTTAAAGCCCAGTCCCATGATTCTATACATTCCAGCAAATTGCTACCAAGTTCAGAATTTAAGAAATCTTCTTTGTTTAATTTCATAGGGTTACCTCCATAGCATGAATCAAATTAATACTTGTTTGCTTCTCTCTATAACTATATTATCACTAAAATTAGTGAATGTCAATAAAAAATCACTAATTTTAAAGAAAGAGAATTGACTAATTTTTCTTTTGATAGTAAACTATATCTAGAGTTATATGGGAGAGGTGAAAATATGTTAGAGTATAAGATCGATGTTATAAAGGAACTTGATAGAATAGGTGTAAATACGACAATAGCAAAAAAAACAGGGATTTTTGGGCAAACAACAATGAAAAAATTCCGTGAAAAAGATACATCTATAACATTGGATAACTTGAATAGATTATGCGCAGTACTGGAAATGCAACCAAGAGATATAATAAAATATGTAGAGACGGAAGATGACAGAAAAAAAATAATCTCTAAAATTAAAGAATAACGCATTGGAAATATTTTAGATAATACTTGGAAGATCAATAACTTACAAGTAGCCAGTGAGAACTGGAGAAAGGAGAGAGTATGGAAGAAATGACAAAAGAAGAGATGCAGAGATTCTTGAACAGAGAAGCTGAAAAAGGAACGACAGAATATGAAGCATTGAAAGCTCTTGCTGATATTTTGGGGATTAAGTTTCCAGAGCTGAAAGAAAACAGATAACAAAATAGGGCGGTCTTGTACCACTCTATACAGAAAATAGATTTTAGAAAAATTTTGAGGTGTAAATAATGAATGGAAATGTATGGGAAGAAGTTCTGAAGCAGTATGAAATGCTAGGCGTTGAAAATATAATTCCTGTGTCGCATATAAGGATAAAACCAGATATTGGAGTATTATTAGATGATAATGGTAATTTTGTAGGTGCAGCTATAATCACAAACGAAAGATGCTCCATTCCATGCACTATAGACTCAGAAAGCAGAACTAGTGGAACAACACCACATCAATACATGATAATATGACTTATATTTGCGGAGAATATCCAGCTTATGAAAAACGACACGACGCATATATGAAGCAGTTACAAAACTATATAGAAAATGTAGATGATACTCTTGCGAAGAGTGTATATAGATACTTGAAAAGGGAACAATCCGACTCGATATTGAAAATTTGACAAAACAAATAGAAAGCATATCAGAAGAAAAAGTAATGGTTGTATTTGCGACATTGAGCCATCGAGATACGATAAGCCGAAAATGGACAGAATACTATACATCTACGCTTGAAAAAAATGGTATCTGCGGAATAACAGGAGAAAAAGATCATATACCGGATAAATACCCGAAAGGAATACGAAATCCGTCTGATCAAACAAAATTATTTATCAGCAATCCACGAAAAATGGATTCAATACCTACAACTGTGCCTGGATATATAGCGTCTCAGAAAATTATACACACGTTACAATTTATGATATATGAAGGAAATTCCTGGGCATATCAAATACTAAAAGACAATATAGATACAATCCCGGAAACATGGAAGGAATGGGTGGAGGAATATCAAGCCAAAAATGGAATACAAAAAAAAGAGGTGGGAAGGAATAATGAATAGAACAAAAAAGGCTTGTATTAAATGTGGCAAGCCTTTTTATGGTGATCCAGATAAATTGTATTGCGATGATTGTGCAAAAGATATAAAAAGTAATGTTATGCGTAAAAGGACGTGTAAATTGTGCGGAGCCGAATTTCTTGGTGGTCCACGTGCGTTCTATTGTCCAGAATGTCGCAAAATTCGGCAAAAAGAAGCAAGGGAAAGAGCAAGAAAAAGGGGTGGAGCAGCTCGACCAATCGGAAGCATCGACAAGTGTGAATTGTGCGGAGCTGAATATATTGTCAATTCCGGTAGACAAAAATACTGTTCCGATAAATGCCAGTATGAGGCAGTACTAGAATGGCAACGGAAACACAAAAAGGACTATAACAAGACATCTGGACAAGATATTAAAAAAGCGGAACGCCGAAAAGAGAAAAAGAAAATCTGTATATATTGCGGTCGTGTATTCTCTAGTTCTTCGCCAACTAATTTGTGTTCTGATTATTGTCGGAAGAAAAATAGGCAGATTAAAGAATATCAATCAGAAATAAAACGTGGAAACAATGTAAATATAGACAGGTTACTGAACGAGCAGAAAGAATACCAATTGAAAGTCAAAACAGATGAAATAGAAAAAACAATATAAAATGTAATTCTGCCACAAATACAACAACAGAAATACACCGAAAACAGTGTTGACAATACACTGTTTTCGGTGTATAATATAGTCATAACAAAGAAAAGTCCTAAAAGGAGAAAAGACCATGACGATAGAAGAAATCAGAGATTTAATCAACGAAGCAGAATATGAATATATTGGAATTAGAGCAGATGAAAGAGATTATCAGATTGGTGAAATAATGGATAATTCGCATCAGCTTTTTGCTGATCCACAGTACAATGATGATTATACAGAATTATTATACCCATATATTTCGGAAGGCGTTTATGCCGGATTCTATGATGCCGGAGAACTTAACGGAACGTGTGCACTTGGAATGACAGAGAATAATATTGAAGAAATGCTTAAAAGAGTAATGTCCTATGGAAACAAATATTATTTAATTGGTGGAAATTCAATGGAATACGGATATGACGAAGACGAGATTATTATTAAGAATGCAGAAGTTATTGCAGTATTATAAGGAGAATGCGTTATGAAAGTAGAAGATAGAACAATGGATGCAAGAAAGGAAACAGTGAAATAGACAAGAGTGATTATCTGAGTAAAACGGCAGAGAGAATAGAAAGTTATTTGAGTGATTGAAATGGGAAAATTGATATATAAGATTGATGTGCTAGACACATTAAAAAAGAAGGCTATCCACAAACCCAGATTAAGAAAAGCTGATTGGACAAGATGCGATACAGAAGATGAGAAAAGGTGATATGATAGGAATAAACGTACTGGCTACAGTATGCAAACTCCTTAATATGCAACCAGGAAATATTATAGAATATAGTAAGGAATGAGTATAATAAAATAAATGGAATAAAAAATAAAGTGTATTGTAAAGGACATTTAGACTGTGAGTTTAGATGTCCTTTAATTTATATGCCGAGTACGGCACTAATCTTACTCTATTACGAAGGATAGCTCCTTATATAGTATATGTAAACACTACCAAAAAATGGAATGAGAATATGTGAAAAACGCCCATTGAAAATCAATATAATACATAGTATTTTGTATACACGTATTTTTGTATTGATAATTATTATGTATAAAGGTTGGTGCGGTTTTACATGGAAAAGAAAAAATATAAACATATTACAGAATATGAGCGTATACAGATTGAAGCATTACGAAGAGCAGGTCGAACTATAACACAGATAGCAGAACAGTTACAGAAGAATTATTCTTCTATATGGAGAGAATTACAGCGTGGAAAATATATACATAGAAATAGTGAATGGATAGAGGAAGAACGCTATAGCTCTGATATTGCACAAGAAAAATGTGATAAAAACAAACTTGCACATGGCAAAGGACTAAAATTAGGCAAGGACTATGAATTTGTTGAATATATTGAACGGAAAATCTTGGAAGAAAAGAAATCTCTGCAGGTGGCTTTATATGATATTCGTCGTGAAAACTTGACTTTTGATACAGATGTGTGTCTGAGTACGCTGTATAATTATGTTCGATCGGGCATGTTCTACAATATAACAATGGCTGATATGCCAATGCCAAGAAAAAAAAAAAAAAAATCATAAGAAAAAAAGCAAAAACGGGCAAGTGTTGGAACGAGTATAGATCAACGTCCAGAAGAGATAAATAATAGGGAGACAATCGGACACTGGGAAATGGATAGTGTTGTAGGTCCTCAAGGAAAATCAAAAAAGACTTTCTTGGTTCTTACTGAAAGGAAAAGTCTGAAGGAAATTGTTGAGCCGTTAAAAGATCATACTTCAAATGAAGTGGTTCGTGCGTTGGATCGGTTGGAACGTGAGATGGGAGAGAAAAAGTTCAGAGAAACATTTAAGTCAATAACTGTGGATAATGGGATGGAATTTAGTGATTTTGATGGGATAGAACGCTCAAGAAGAAATAAAAAGAAAAGAACTACAGTATATTATTGTCATGCATATCGTTCCTGTGAACGTGCCAGAAACGAAAATCAGAATCGTTTTATAAGACGCTTCTACCCGAAAGGAGTCAACTTTGACCATATAACCAGAAAAGAAGTGAAAGAAATCGAAACATGGATGAATGACTATGCCAGAAAAATGTTTGATGGAAAGACTGCAGGAGAAGTCTATAAAGCCTTCCGAGAAGAAGAAATGGAGGTTAGAATGGCATAAGATGAGAAACTGAATATTAGAAAGAGCCTTTAAACGAGCTGAAGTTTAAAGGCTTAGTTGACGTTGCAACAACTATGTAATTCAATACACTTTGAGATCTGGCACAGTAGAAAATCTGCATGATTTTAAAGGAAAATTGGATAAAATTAAAGAATTGAAATTTTTTTAAAAAATATATGCAGTAACACTTGACAAATGCGAACGCAAATTATATACTAAGTGCATAGGAAACAAATAAAAAGTTTCCTACGCACTTATTTTTTTTACCAAGATCCCCATGGTTGACAGGAAAGGAGGTATTTGGGTTAATGGCAAAATTCAAATATTTAACATATGACGATAGATTAAATATTGAAAAAATGTACAAATCTGGAATGAGTACACCTAAGATTGCGAATGCACTCGGAAAAAACTACAGTACAGTCTATCGTGAATTACATAGATACCCTGATGATTACACTGCAGATAAAGCTCAAGCAGATGCAGATAGTAAAAAAAAGGGGAAGTACGATATTACGATAACCCAAAAGGAAAACGTTTTACTTATAATAATAGAGTAGAGTTGGAGCAAATGATCAAAGACGGAAAATCTATTCCAGAAATGGCAGCACACTTCGAGAAATGTACCCGTTCTATTACAAGAGAAATGGAGAGATGCATAGGAGACTATTCTGCGGACGAAGCACAGAAAGATATACAAAAAGCGAAGGAGAGACAAAAAATGGCGGCCAGAACTGCAGTGGCAACCCGGATAGAAAAAAACGAGAAAGAATATAAAAAAATTATTCGGGCTTGTTTGAAATTAGATCCCAAGGCTGACATCATTGATATAAAAATAGCAACGGGATTTCCGATTGAACGAGTTGAAAAATATTATGACGAGATATATCAAGAGGTTGTAAAAAAGAAATAAAAAAAGAACACCCCGACCAAAGCGTGTTCTTTAAGGAATTGTTCCTAGCTTTTGAAAAATTCCTTGTACATTTTTATTATATCGATTTTGTAATATTTGTCAAGTGGTGAAAAATAAATCAATGTGCCGAAATTCGGCACATTGTAGAAGGGAGGGTTCAGATGTCAGGAGAAGGCGGATATCTTAAAATGGATAGTAAAAAAATTAAAGATGTACTTCGGCATCATAGTGAACTAACCCAGCAGATACACAAACAAGTGCTTGAGATTCGGGAAAAATTAGATGAAGTACAACAGCAAACGATAGAAATGGCATCTTATCCAAAGATAGATTTGTCCCAGGAAGGTGGAGGAAGAGGAACACATAAAGATCTTGCAGATGTATACCTTAGATATCAAAAGCTTGTAAATGAGCAGGAAGAACAATTAGCTGCTGAAATGCATGTTCTTACTATACATGCTGAAGGAATTCACAGATTATATCTATGCTTTCAAACATTGATCGGGGAGGAACATGATATTATAGATCGACTGTATGTGAAAGGTGAATTGTATAAATCAGTAGAGCAAGATATGGGATTAAATCATCGAATATTCGAGGGTAAACGTAAGCAGGCTATCAGAGATATACAAAAGTTGTATGAGAGTGATCTGAGTAATGCGCAAATTATTTGCATTCAGAAAGAGAATGATTGTGGGAAAAAAGGGAAAAGAAAAGTCGAACAAGAATATCAGTATGAGCAGATGTCATTAAATGATCTTTTTAAAGCATAGAGAAATAGGCGAGATGAAAGAGAGGAAAAAATATGAGGTGTCAGGAAGAACAGCAGGAAGAAATTGAAACAATCGGAGCTGATAGAGAATTTTGCCGGAGATTTGGTGGGCGGTACCTCAACGGAAGTGATGAAAGAGATTATGCCGACCAGTGGTTTGAGCGTTGGTGGTTTGGAATGATCCCAAAGCCTACACTTCTGAATCATCTCCTTTGTTGGGGATATGACCCAGAGGACTATCTGAACGCAATGGACAATATCGAAACCGCTAAGGAAGAAAAGAAGTATCTGGAAGAACACCCAGAAGAAGCAGACGAGGAAGAAGCGAGCTATCTTGATGATGATATAGCGGACTGGGAAGAAGAACTGAAAAGCATGAGAGAGGACTGGAAACCAGAGAATGAGCCAAATATGGATGAAGAAATCGAACGTATTAAGAAATGGGTAACAGACAGAAATCTTTTTTTAATCATAAATAAAAGAAGACAAAAAATAATGACAAAATAAAATTATGAAGTAATTCATAAAACCAATCAACACAACACATAACATGTACCGAATTTCGGTACGGAAAAGGAGCTTAAAATGAAAACAATAGCAATTGCAAATCTTAAAGGCGGTGTAGGAAAAACAACGACATCAATTAATTTGGCATACAGCTTGATGTCATTGGGAAAAAAAGTACTGTTAATTGACTTAGATCCACAGTGTAATAGTACAAAATTCTTTGCGAAAGTGAATTATACTGGACAAACAGTACAGGATGTGCTCATGAATCCAAGTAATTAATCATAGTATTTACCGCACAAAATATAAAGAAATTGATATTATGCGTGGTTCAGCAGAAGAAAATTGCCAAGGAGAATATCAGTTACAGACTGCATTCGGAAAATTAAAGAAAGAATATGATTATTGTGTAATAGATACACGACCAGTCTTTGACAGTCTGACAAGAAATGCTTTTCACGTTTCCGATATTATGCTGACGCCAATTAAGTTTGATAATTACTGTAGAGATAATTTGGCATTGGTTGAACGTTTCGTAAACGAATATGCAGATGAAAATATGGAATGGAAGATCTTTGCTAATATGGTTGCGAATGGAAAAGCGCAAAGGGAGACAATGGCTGATCTAATTGGAAAACATGACTATCCGATTATGGAAACCTGTGTGAGCCGTTCAGCAGTTGTAGACAATGCATTGAATCTCTACAAACCTGTGTTAAAACATCGAAAAAATAGTTCTGTGGCACGAGATTACCTGGAACTGGCAAAAGAATTGATAGAAGCATAGGGGGAAAGAATCATGGCTAAGATATCAAATGTGTTTTCAAAGAAGAAGTAAAAAGTCGGTACATCCTAAAAGGATTACGAAATGGATTCATTACACAAAGCTTGTTAGAAATGATAAACAATATTGTGATGCAAAAGATAAAGAAGAGATTGAGGGGTTGGCAGATATTATTGAAGCAGACGGAATGGTTCTGCAGGATTTACTGGTAAAAAAATTAGATGCGGATGAGTACAAGATTATTGCAGGACATAAAAGACATGCTGCATGTAAATTACTGGTTGAAGAACGAGGAAAAAAGGAGTTTGAATTCTTGCCTTGTTTTGAACAGAATATTAGTGATATTCAGGCAGAATTCAGATCTATAGCAGTAATTGCCATCATGAGGAAACACCTTATGAGATTATGCACAAATTGGAACGAATGCAGTATTTAATTAATAATTATCCGGAGGAATTTCCGGAAATTCAAGGTGGTCGAATGGTAGATCGTCTTGCAAAAAAATACAATCTCAGTAAATCTACGGTAGGTGAATATTTGACAATCTCCAAAAATTTGGGGGATACAGCAATGGATGAATTTCAAAAAGGAAAAATTGATAAGTCAGCAGCGGTAACATTGGCAAGTATGCCGGAAGAAGACCAGGATCAGGCATTATCACAGGGGCGAAAAACAGATAAAGAACTAAAAGCATATAAAAAAGAAGTTCTTGAGCCGACTTCAAACGAAATCCTTACAGCTTATGACGAACTTGATATACGGGAAATAGATTGCCCGGATCGGAAAGAAACATGTAAGAAATTAATCGAACGATATGGAAAATCACACTTGGGACAAACTTCGGATACAATAAACATTTCTTGTACTCCAAAAACAATTACGATTAATGGAAAAGAGATTACATGGAATCGTTTTGTAAAACTGATTGAAAAAGTAATACCAGCTTATCAAGTAGAAGTTCAGGCAAAAAAAGAAAAGAAAAAACTGTATTTTGAAAAAAGAGAATTGCAAGTTTCATATGAGACATATGACAGACTCCTTTCCGGACAACAGAGATGCATTCTTGTAAAAGACGATACCTATCAAGAAGCAGAGCTGGTAGATATTTATGCGATTGCTTCTGATGGATCTGAAACAGAATCAATCGAGTTCACGATTACTTATATTAATAAGCAGGATTCCGGAATTGAGAAAGGGTATTCGATTCTAAACCTGGAAATGATACCAATATTTTGTTAGGAAGTAAAATATGAACAGAAGAGTGAAACAACTAATAAAAAAGTTTGCGTTATTTATTGTATTGTTTATCCTTAGACATCTGGCAGATTATCTGCCGGATGCACTTTGGAGTCTGGTGATTCAGATTGGATTAGATGGAGCTGCATTAATTGTTGGAATTAGATTGTTAATGGCGGTAAACCAAAACATGAATAATCATGGTAATAATGAAGATTAAACTAATATACCACCTTGCGGAATTGCTGCATGAATCGGCGAAGTCCGTGGTCTCAAAGACACAAGGTGGACTGCATATATACGATGCAATTGCCGTATATATGCTTGTGTTGATGGTGATGGCAGAAATTTGATTGATTTCTGCCATCAAATGAACATTGTCACAAATTGTACATGTGTACCGAATTTCGGTACGGGAAGGAGCCAGTATGAATAAAGTCGTTTTATTAGGAAGATTAACTAAAGATCCGTAAAGATATTCAACCGGAGAAAAAGAAACTGCAGTTGCAAGATATACACTTGCTGTAGACCGCAGATTCAAGAGAGACGGTGAGCCGACAGCGGACTTCATTCCGTGTGTTATATTCGGACGTTCCGCTGAATTTGCTGAGAAGTATTTCCATCAGGGAATGCGTGTCTCTATTTCTGGACATATCCAGACAGGAAGCTATACGAATAAAGATGGCGTGAAAGTATATACGACAGTAGTAATTGTGGAAGAACAGGAATTTGCAGAAAGTAAATCTGAAAGTAAAAACACTTCTAATCCAGTGGAAGAGTCATCAGCTGATGATGGATTTATGAATCTTACAGATGAATATGATGACGAATTACCATTTCATTAATTGTTTGTACCGAAATTCGGTACAAATGAAAAGGAGTTTTAAATGATTTTTTTTATAATTGCAGCAATCATTCTAGTGCTTTTTATTGGATTTATAATTGCGTTTTGTTTATGCAAAGAATCAATAAATTGGCGTAGTCAAAAATATAACTATGATTTGGAACAAACGAAATCTGAAAACAAATAGATTATCTATAAAATGATTGCTAATCCGAAATGTGAGGTAAGTATTAATGAGTTATGGTGAAGAGCAGAGAAAAGAGATTAAAAAAAATAAAAAAAGACAAATCAAGCTTGAGTTATCAGATGCAGATTGTGACCGGCTTGCGAGAAAGTGCGGGAGTATGGTCTGACAATCGGAGAGCTAATAGAAAATTTTGTCGGAGATTTAGTAGACGGTACTTACTCAACGGAAGTGATGAGAGAATGTATGCACAACAGTGGTTTGAGCGTTGTTGGTTTGGAATGTTCCCGGAACCTTCGCTTCTCAATCATCTACTTTCCGAAGGACATGAACCACAGCATTTTCTTGATGCATTAAACAACATTGAAACTGCAAAAAGAGACATAAAGCAATCCCAAAAGGACATCGCAGAGCCTACGGACGAATGGAAGAATATTTATCATCACAAATACAACGATGATTTTACAAGCTATAAAATTGTTCATGCATATAATAACGTGGAAGAATTCATCGAACACGAAAAAGAATGTCTAGAATCATATAAAGATGACCTGAGAGAGTGGACAGAAGAAAGAGATATGATGTTGGAAAATTGGGATTCGTCAAATGTTGATTTAGAAGAAGAAATAGAAAATGTAAAAAAATGGGTGTCAGAAAAAGATAACTTACTTAAAATTATTGATAATAAAAAAACTGACATAGAAAAAAAAGAAAATAAAAAAGTCAAAAAAACATCGGGTATAAGAGTTCGTTAAATGTTTTCTTCTCATGTACCGAATTTCGGTACATTGTTGAATATACCCTTCTATATTATGTAACTTATTACAGCAGGAGGAAAAAACAATGCAGCTTGCATATGATACATTGCTAAAATTAAATAGTGTCAGCAAAATGGAAATGAATTTTTTCCTCCAGTGTGTGCGTTATCAAGACGAGCACAGAAGAGTGATTGGTGTTTATTACAAAGAATTCATGCAGGTATTAGGGATGAAAAGTAAGCAGACATTTTATAATGTTCTGCGTTCTTTGAGTGAGAAAAATTTACTTTCATATACTCAAAATGTCAAAGGGGATTTCGATATTTATCTAGAAAATCGAACATTTTCACAGCAAAAGACACCAGATTACATAGATCTAAATAAAGTACTTTTTCAAAGCAAAGAATTTTTCAAAATGAAAGCACATGAAAAATATATGCTTCTTGATCTTATGCGTTCTACGGCATTAAATAGAGGAATTCGTGTTATTAATGTAAAAGAGTTTTACCATAAATATTGTAATATATTACAAGTATCAAAAAGAATGATCCAGGTCTATTTACAGACATTACGCAAATATTTTTCTGTCCATATTAAGAATGGTAAATACTACATAAAATTTTTGGGTGGGAAATTATTTCAAAAACCAACAAAATCAATCAAAGGAAAACGAGCTACATATGTTTGTGTAAATACAGCCGCTGATCAGCAAAGAGAGTATGTAGGAAGTGTATTGCTGCGTCGAGAACAGCTTGCAAAAAAACGAGAGGAGGATGCGTCAGATCTTGGGAAATTGACACATCAGTATAGCAAGATCATTAAGGAAAGAGGAGAGGATACGATATCGATCATATCTGCAGTATTACATCGTTATGCAGAGGAAAGTATTATATTTGATGTCAAACATTTCCATAAGATGCTTAGAAAAGCCCTAAAACTGGAAAATTCACTGTGAACATTTTGCTCATGGTTTCTTTATGGTGCAAAAAATAGGGAATAGTCTATAAAGAAAAAGGGATAAATGAAATTTATGGAGAAAACAAAGGGTGATCAGAAGAAAATCAGTAGCATTATAATAATGTTTTGGTGATTCTGATAGAAGCCTTATTTTTTTGCTGTTTTGTGTGGTCTAAAAAATATGTAGAAAAATATAGAGCAGTCTAATATGAACGTGTTTTTTGAAAAAATAGATGGTGGTAAGTCTAAAAAACAAGTAGAAGTTTGTGTTTGAAAGTCCATTTTTGTGCATATCGGAAAAAGATGATAATCCATTAATAGAGCTGTTTATGGAGCATATTCGGTTGAAGTATATTAATTCTATATACATTCTTATTTTTATGTACCATATATTCAATCTGTTACGAAATAATTTCATACATTGTATAAATAAAAGATTAATAAAACATAAAAAGTCTTTAGATTTTAAAATAGATATGTTATAAGAAAGATGTATAGATATACAACAGAAACTAGTACAAAAGATAAAATATTTCAGTTATTTGACTGGCTAGATAATAAGAATTACAAGGGAGTGATAAATTATGAATTTTGAAAATTTGGTACTGGGAAAAGTGTTTTATTCGTATATTTTAGATATAGTGTTTGGGATATATATAGTTGTACTTATATTATACATTATTTGCCGTTATGCAAAAAAGGAATTAGTAGATGCATTTCATCTTAATATAATATTTATAAAATTCGTACCGAGAATATTAATAAATGTAATAATTATATTTTTTGTTTTCGGATGGAATTATAAAAGTAGGACAATGGATTTTTCAATAAAAGATGATATGTTAGTTACAACCTTTTTGGTAGGAATTCTGGCAATTATGGATTTGATATCAACACTTGCAAATTTATATCATGAATTCAAAGAATCAAATGAAAATAAAATAAGAAAAGAATTAGATGAACTAAAAAAAAGAATAGAAGAGTTGGAAAATAATAATAGGTGATTAGAAAAGAAAATCAAAAAAGTGTACCTAAAGTAACCTAGATAAGTAAAAAAGCCTTTGCTATAATATAATTAGCGAAATGGAAATAAAAGAAAATGTTGCACAGAAAAATGTTAAGTGTTAAGAAATATATCTATTACAAAAAGATTTGATCAGAAATTTGATTGAATCTTTTTTATTGAAAAAAAGAGATATGCCGGGAGATGATTCTGATTTCTTTGATAACGTCATTGAGTGGGAAAAAGGTGCACAATGTGCGTAAAAAGGATTGAAAAAACACACACTGTGTGTTATATTAAAACTAGAAACACGTACAAAGTGTATAAAAGTTGGTGGTAATGATGAATGAAAAAAAGAAATATATTGACATAGATAGTGTCGTTGGAAATCTGGATGAAGTAACGGTAAAAGACTTACGAAAACAAGCGGGGATGAGCCGTAAGGATTTCTGCAATAGTTTTGAAATTCCGTATCGCACCTTACAGTCCTGGGAACTTGGAGAGAGAGAAATGTCAGATTTTTCAAAACGATTACTGGCATATGTCATAAAAACAAGTGAACTGGTGGAGAATTATAAACGAAATTTAGAGAAGCAAGTGGAAGGAGAGCAGGATGGAGAAAAAAAAGAATAATACAGAATTAGATTTGGACGAGGATGGAATTCCAAAATTGGAATATATTCAAGTAGGCGAATTCCTACTGCCGAATCTGTCACTGGAAAAGGTGGATGGATATATAGGAAGATGGGGAATCATGAGAAAAGAGTACCTACAAAAACACAAACCAGCTGTCTATTCTTCGATGCTTTTGATGGATGAATTAAATCAACATCTGATTGATATTCAGAAGACAGCAGATGAAAGAATGGATGTGTTGGAAAAACAATTGCTGGAACGTGATCCGGCACCGGATAAAGCCAAAGATGGTATGGCATGGACAAGACATATGAATCAGATCAGACATCAGGCAGAGGAATATGTAAAAAGTGAGATCATTTTCAATTAAAAAAGGGAAATCTATTTTTCAATGATTGTCCCCTTAAGAAATGAAATTAAAGTAGCTGCCGCCCTACCATATCCGGTCGCATATGCTCCGGGTGAGACGTGCTAGGTACTTCCTACATAAAGTAAACAATTAAAGTGTATAAAACTTACGTTTTTTTGGAAAATAGTAAAAATATTTGAGGATTAATGTTGGATTCAAAGGAGGGGAAGAAGTACAATGTATGGAAGACCAAATTATAGTCGAAATTATGTGGCTTATGAATGGGTTTTATCAAAGGATGAACTCATTACAGAATTAAAGAAACGC
>SCPO01000113.1_pt1 | contig 63602 bp, 56 predicted proteins | sample 6106821 | NCBI WGS metagenome assembly SCPO01 (sample SAMN10720448, study PRJNA508395) | human gut metagenome | isolation source: Participant 2 stool, 0 month | host: Homo sapiens | collected 2017
CAATATACTGAATTTGCCAATAAGCTGCTGAATGAGGCGGATGTGATCTGCTGTCTGGATTTCAATGCATTGTCTCGTATTGATGCGATGGCGGATGCAGTGGCTCAGTCTCCGGCACGTAAAATGATGATTGACCATCACCTTAATCCGGAAGCCTTTTGTAGAATCATTATTTCTCATCCTGAAATATCTTCTACATCGGAATTGGTTTTCCGGTTGATATGCCGTCTGGGGTATTTTGAGGATATCACCAAGGAAGGTGCTGAATGTATTTATACGGGGATGATGACCGATACAGGTGGCTTTACTTATAATTCTAATGACCGTGAGATTTATTTCATTATCAGTGAACTGCTTTCGAAAGGCATTGATAAGGATGAGATTTATCGTAAAGTTTATAATACGTATTCTGAGGGACGTTTACGCCTGATGGGATATGTACTGTACGACAAGATGCAAGTATTCCCTCAGTTCAATTCGGCATTGATTTGGCTGACAAAAGAGGAACAAAGTAAATTCCAGTATGTAAAAGGAGATACGGAAGGGTTTGTGAATATTCCGCTTTCCATAAAGAATATTATTTTCTCCGTATTCTTGCGTGAGGATACGGAAAAGAATATGATAAAGGTATCTCTGCGTTCTGTAGGTGCTTTCCCTTGTAATAAAGTGGCTGCCGAATTTTTTAATGGAGGTGGTCATTTGAATGCATCCGGTGGTGAATTTTATGGAACAATGGATGAAGCCATCGAACTGTTTAAACAGGCTTTGGTGAAATACGAGGAACTGCTTCTGGCAAAAAAATAGTTATTTTAGTATAATTGCATACAAACAATATAAAAGTTAGGGGCTTATTTATTTATTTTGCCCGAAAATAACAGAACTTAGAATGAAGAAATTAGGTATATTGTTCGCATCTGTGTTTCTTTTAGGGCTGGTCTTCCAGTCTTGCAATAATGGAAAGACCTATGCTGAAATGAAAGAAGAAGAGAGAGAAGCTATCAAACGATTTATTGAACGGGAAGATATCAATGTGATCAGCTTTGAACAGTTCCAGGAACAGGATTCTACGACCAATGTGGATGAAAACCAGTTTGTCCTTTTCTCGGAAACAGGTGTTTATATGCAGATTGTGGAAGAGGGAAACGGAGAGCGTTTGAAAGACGGTCGTTATGAGATTCTGGTCCGGTATGTGGAGGAACAGATTACTTCGGATGGAATAGATTCTTTGTCTTGGAATACAGACTATGGGAATTCTCAAATGGTTTATCCGGATGCTATGATGCTGACAAAAAGTGGAAAATCTTTTTCAGCTACATTCACCTCCGGTATAATGTATACAGTTTGGGGTACACCTTATGTACCTTCAGGATGGTTGATTCCATTCAATTACATAAAGGTCGGCAGGGAGATTTCCGGTCGTTCTAAGGTCAGACTGATTGTACCTCACAGTGAAGGACAATCTGACGCTTCTGCTTCTGTCTATCCTTGTTACTATGAAATAACTTATCAATTAGCACGATGACATTAATTAAATCAATATCCGGAATTCGTGGAACCATTGGTGGGCACGTGGGGGAAGGTTTGAACCCGCTGGATATAGTGAAATTTACATCAGCTTATGCAACGCTGATACGTAAAACAACCACAGTAAAGAGTAATAAAATTGTAGTAGGACGTGACGCACGTATCTCCGGTGAGATGGTGAAGAACGTGGTATGCGGTACTTTAATGGGAATGGGGTTTGATGTGGTGAATATCGGACTGGCATCTACACCGACTACAGAACTGGCTGTAACCATGGAAGGAGCGTGCGGTGGCATTATTTTGACTGCCAGCCACAATCCCAGACAATGGAACGCTTTGAAGTTGCTGAATGAGCATGGAGAATTCCTGAATAAGGAAGAAGGAAATGAAGTGCTGCGTATAGCAGAAGCGGAAGCGTTTGAGTTTGCCGATATAGACCACATCGGAAGTTATCGCGAAGACAATACCTACAATCAGAAACATATAGATAGTGTTTTGGCTTTGAAATTGGTAGACGTGGATGCTATCCGTAAGGCCAATTTCCGTGTAGCTATAGATTGCGTTAATTCAGTTGGCGGTATTATTCTTCCTGAATTGTTGGAAAGGTTGGGAGTGAAGCATGTAGAAAAGCTTTATTGTGAAGCGACCGGTGATTTTCAGCATAACCCGGAACCTTTGGAAAAGAACCTGGGGGACATTATGGGATTGATGGCCAAAGGCGGTTGTGACGTGGCTTTCGTTGTAGACCCGGATGTTGACCGTCTGGCTATGATCTGTGAGGATGGAAAAATGTATGGCGAAGAATATACATTGGTGACCGTGGCAGACTATGTATTGAAACATACTCCCGGAAATACCGTTTCTAACTTGAGTTCTACCCGTGCTTTGCGCGATGTGACCCGTAAATATGGCTGTGAATACAATGCTTCGGCTGTAGGGGAAGTGAATGTGGTTACCAAGATGAAAGCGACTCATGCTGTGATTGGAGGTGAAGGAAATGGTGGAGTAATCTATCCTGAAAGTCATTACGGACGTGATGCATTGGTGGGAATTGCTTTATTCCTGAGCCATTTGGCGCATGAAGGGAAGAAAGTCAGCGAACTGCGTGCTACTTATCCTCCTTATTTCATTGCCAAGAATCGCATTGATCTGACTCCGGAAACGGATGTGGACGCTATTCTGGCCAAGGTGAAGGAACTGTATAAGGATGAAGAGATAAACGACATAGACGGTGTGAAAATAGATTTCCCGGACAAGTGGGTACATTTGCGTAAGAGTAATACCGAACCTATTATCCGTGTGTATTCTGAGGCTGCAACCATGGAGGCGGCAGATGAAATAGGCCAGAAGATAATGGATGTGGTTTATAGCCTGGCGAAATAAATACATTATTAATAGATAATTAGCCGTATTGAATGAGATTATATTTCGTTTGATACGGCGTTGTTTTTTAATCAGATAGAAATAAATACTATGAGAAAAATCCTTTTATTTGTTTGGGCCTGCATGGGGCTGGTTTGTTTGATGAGTGCTTGTAAGACATCGGTTAAAAGTAAAGAATGGAAGCTGGTATGGGTAGAGGACTTTGATCAAAAAAACAGTTTTGACGAATCGGTATGGACTAAGATACCTCGCGGAACATCCGATTGGAACAACTATATGTCTTATTATGATTCATGTTATGCTATGCAGGATGGGAATCTGATACTTCGTGGAATAGCCAATCATACTCAGAAAAATGATACGGCTCCTTATCTGACCGGTGGTGTATATACCAAAGGAAAGAAACTGTTTACGGGCGGAAGAGTAGAAGTATGTGCCAGGTTGCAAGCCGCTAAGGGGGCATGGCCGGCTATATGGATGCTTCCCGAAAAAGCGGAGTGGCCCAAAGGAGGAGAGATTGATATTATGGAACGGTTGAACCATGATCATATTGCTTATCAGACTACTCATTCATATTATACACATATATTAGGTATAAAGGATAATCCGCCTCACGGAGGCATCAATAAGATAAATCCTGAGGAATACAATATCTATTCGGTAGATATTTATCCGGATAGTTTGGTGTTTGCTGTCAATCATCGTCATACCTATACTTATCCGCGCATTGATACGGACAAGGAAGGGCAGTTCCCTTTCTATCAACCTTACTATTTATTGATAGATATGCAGTTGGGTGGCTCATGGGTTGGTGCTGTGGATCCGAAAGAGTTACCTGTGGAAATGTGGGTGGACTGGGTGAAGTATTACGAGAAACGCTGAATGCTGTTTGTCGGGAAACGGGGGGCTGTTCAATGTTGGGCAGCCCCCCGTTCTGTTTAATTATCAGGTAAATAGACCTTGATGTAACATCATCAAAGAAAAATGTTACAGGCGGAGCACGTCTGTTCTGCCTGTAAAGATGCGTGTATCATTGTGATTACAGGAATCATAAAGCTTTGTGTACTTTTGTTTCGTCTGGAATAAGATTCTAAAGATTGGAGCAGGGACAACATTTTGTTTAGCTCATTTTTGTTTTCAATAGGCGTAAAGTAATTATGGAAGATATTTTAATGTAATAACCATGAATACACAAAGTCAAAAAGTTTCGATGGCCGAGAAAATCGGTTACAGCCTGGGGGATTGCTCGGCTAATCTGGTCTTCCAGATGATGATGATTTATCAGACAAAGTTTTATACGGACATATTCGGTCTGGAAGGTGCCATTGCCGGTACGGTGATGTTGGTGGCGCGTATCACGGATGCCTTTGTCGATCCTACAGTGGGATTATTGAGTGACCGCACCAAGACACGTTTCGGGAAATATCGTCCGTGGGTGCTTTGGACTGCGTTGCCTTTCATGGTTTTCTATGTGTTGGCTTTCTATAATCCGGGCATTGAAGATAAAGGGCTGGTAGCATTGTATGCTACGTTGTCTTATACCTTGCTGATGAGCCTTTATTCTTTTAACAATACGCCGTATGCTTCTTTGGGCGGAGTGATGTCCGGTGATATAAAGGAACGTACCAGTATCACTTCCATTCGTTTTGTGGCGGCTACCATTGCCCAGTTTGTGGTGCAGGGACTTACGCTCCCTTTGGTAAGCAAGTTTTCGGATGGTGGAGACAAAGCGCATGGCTGGTTATGTACTATCTCTTTGTTCGCTTGTATCGGGTTCGTTTTTCTGGTCATTACTTTCTTTTCAACTCGTGAGCGCATAGAGCCGCCTGCCAGTCAAAAGACAGATACGCTTCAGGATATAAAGGATGTATTTGGAAGTGCTCCTTGGCGGGCTATGTTCATACTTACGCTTTTCATTTTTATTACGCTTGCCATGTGGGGTAGTGCCATGAACTATTATTTTGAGAATTATGTGGATGCCGGAGCATTGTATGCCTTTCTTGACCGTCTGGGATTAGTGGCAATGGAAACAGATGGCAGCGCGGGGTATGCTGTGTTGAATGCTTTCGGGCTGGTAGTCAATTCTTCCGATAAGGCATACGAGGTAGGATTTGGAGTATTTAATATGTTGGGAGCACTTGTCCAGTTCTTTGGGGTGATTTTCTTGTCCGGCTTTTTGGCAAACCGTTATGGTAAGAAACGCGTTTTTATTGTTTGCCTCTCACTTACTGCCATTTTTACAGCTTTGTTCTATTTTCCGGGAAAAGCGGATGTGGAAACGATGTTTGTATTGAATTTCCTGAAGAGTCTGGCATACGCGCCGACTGTACCTTTGTTGTGGGCGATGATTGCCGATGTAGCCGACTATTCAGAATATAAAAATTACCGTCGCGCCACAGGTTTTGTGTTTGCTGGTGTAGTTTTTGCCTTGAAGGCCGGGCTGGGTATCGGTGGGGCCATCCTAGGGTTTCTGCTTTCAGGATTTGGGTATGTGTCCGGTATCGGGGCAGAGCAAAGCGGTACGGCTATAAGGGGGATTGTACTTTCCTCCAGTCTGATTCCGGCTATGATATTTGGAATGGGAGTAGCTGCCTTATGCTTCTATCCTATTACAAAAAAATACAACGAACAGATGCAGGCGGAACTTGCTGACCGTCGCAGTAAGGCCGGTTATTAATGAAAAAGAACAAGTTATTTACCTTAAAAACTTTGTAATATGAAAATAAGATATGTGACATTATTGGCTGCCATTGCCGGATTAATGGCCGCTTGCGGCAATGACCGGAAGGTCGAGCCGGGTCCTTCGCTGAAGGAAGCAGCTTCGGGCAAGTTTCTGATGGGGGTAGCGTTGAATGTACGTCAGGCAGCAGGTCAGGATACTTACGCCTCGAAAGTGGTAAAACGTCATTTTAATTCCATTGTGGCCGAGAATTGCATGAAATGCGAAGTGATTCATCCGGAGGAAGACCGTTTTGATTTTACGGAAGCGGACCGGTTGGTTCGTTTTGGCGAGGAGAACGATATGGCTGTTATCGGGCATTGCCTTATCTGGCATTCACAGCTGGCACCTTGGTTCTGTGTGGACGAACAAGGAAAAACAGTAAGTGCCGACATCTTGAAGGAGCGTATAAAAAAACATATCCAGACTATTGTGACGCACTATAAAGGGCGTATAAAGGGCTGGGATGTATTGAATGAAGCCATTGAATCGGACGGCTCCTGGCGTAAATCTCCTTTTTACGAGATATTAGGCGAAGAGTACATCCCGCTTATTTTTCAGTATGCTCATGAAGCGGATCCGGAAGCCGAACTTTACTATAATGATTATGGCATGGACGGGAAGGCTAAGCGTGACAAAGTAGTCGAATTGGTAAAGATGCTGAAAGACCGTGGACTGCGCATCGACGCGGTAGGTATGCAGGGACACATGGGAATGGATTATCCGTCAGTGTCCGAATTTGAAGCCAGTATACTGGCATTTGCAGCTACCGGAGTAAAGGTGATGGTAACCGAATGGGATATGAGTGCATTGCCCACGGCACGGATGGGAGCCAATATTTCGGATACGGTGTCTTATAAACAATCCTTGAATCCCTATCCCGACGGTTTGCCCGACTCTGTGTCTGTGGCATGGAATAACCGGATGAAGGAATTTTTCGGTCTTTTCCTGAAACATTCGGATATCATTACCCGTGTGACAGTGTGGGGGGTGACGGACGGTGACTCATGGAAGAATAATTTCCCTGTGCCCGGACGTGTGGATTACCCTTTATTGTTCGACCGTGATTGCCAGCCGAAACCTTTTGTGGAAGAACTGATAGGAAAACATAACATTTAATAACGTAACGATATGGAAAAGAAATTCAGATACTTGGTGCCCGGAGACTATATGGCAGATCCTGCTGTACATGTTTTTGACGGAAAGCTTTACATTTATCCTTCTCATGATCGCGAGAGCGGAGTGGAGGAGAATGACAATGGTGATCATTTTGACATGTGTGACTATCATGTCTTTTCTACAGAAGATGTGATGAACGGAACAGTGACTGATCACGGAGTCGTACTGAAAGTTTCGGATGTCCCTTGGGCCGGGCGTCAGTTGTGGGATTGTGATGTGGCCTGTAAAAACGGGAACTATTATATGTATTTTCCATTGAAAGACCGGAACGACATCTTCCGTATCGGCGTGGCGGTGAGCGATTGCCCCGAAGGGCCGTTCATTCCCCAGCCCGATCCCATGCGTGGAAGCTACAGTATAGATCCGGCGGTATTTGATGATGGTAATGGGAACTATTATATGTATTTCGGCGGTTTATGGGGTGGACAGCTTCAGCGTTATCGCAACAACAAGGCATTGGAGTGGGCGGCTTTTCCGGCTGATGGTGAACCGGCTTTGCCTTCACGTGTGGTAAAACTTTCGGACGATATGCTTCAGTTTGCCGAAGAGCCGCGGCCTTTGGTTATTCTGGATGAACACGGACATCCGTTGAGTGCCGGTGACAATGCGCGTCGCTTTTTCGAGGCTTCATGGATGCACAAGTACAACGGGAAATATTATTTTTCTTATTCTACGGGAGACACTCATCTGCTTTGCTATGCCACAGGAGATAATCCGTATGGTCCGTTCACTTATCAAGGGGTTATTTTGCAGCCTGTGGTAGGTTGGACTACTCATCATGCCATTGTAGAATACAAAGGAAAATGGTATCTGTTTCATCACGATTGTGTCCCTTCGGGGGGAACCACTTGGTTGCGTAGCCTAAAGGTATGCGAATTGGAGTATGATGCGGAAGGGAAAATAAAGACCATAGAATCTGTCTGAAAATAAATCAGTGATACATCATTCGGACAGATTGGACCGGTTGCTTTGCCGGGCATTGTCCAAACAGACCGTTTGCAGAAATTATGTTCATTGTCCGGAACTTGCAAACGGTCTGTTTATATCTGTGCTCTTCAAATATAATGTCTGGTGGTGTGAATGTAATTTGTTGTAATATAATGTGTTATGTGTGTATTGTAACGCAAGTAAAGATTCATGTAACACGTTTGAAGCAAGATGTAACTCTACGAAAGATGCGTGTATCATGCAGAGAATTTATATTCGGCGACACTTTCTATATTTGCGTCTGAAATCCGTAAAGGAATTGGTCAATTATAATACTAGAAAGACAATGAAACAAAAACAAAAGCTGAAAAGATGGTCGGGCGTGCTGATCGCTTTAGGGGTGCTGGGCTCCTCTTTTACCTCATGTAGTTCGATCAAGAAAGGAAATGATTTGCCAGTTGTAGGAAAGTCTGTCGCTCTTTTCGATTACTTTAATTATAAAGGTGAGGATGATGTCTATATTTCCAATCCGCTTCCGGGAGATGATTATTTTTATAATCCCATTCTGCCGGGATGGTATTCCGATCCCAGCATTTGCACCAATGGTGAAGGTGATTATTTTCTGGCTGTTTCCACCTTTACTTATTATCCGGGTGTGCCTCTTTTCCACAGCAAGGACTTGGTGAACTGGAAGCAGGTGGGGCATATCTTGAATCGTCCTTCTCAATTAGTCAACATGGAGGGGCAACACGTAAGTGGAGGGATTTTTGCCCCGGCCATATCCTACAACCCGCATAACAAGACTTATTATATGGTTACTACCAATGTAGGGGTTGGAAACTTCTTTGTGAAGACACAAGATCCTTTTGGCGAATGGTCTGATCCTATTATGTTGCCCGAAGTGACAGGCATTGATCCCTCTTTCTTTTTCGATGAAGATGGGAAGGCCTACCTTGTCAATAATGATGACGCGCCGGACAACAAGCCTGAATACAGCGGACATCGTACCATCCGTGTGCAGGAATTTGATGTGAATGCGGACAAGACGGTGGGGCCGCGCAAGATTCTGGTGAACAAGGGAGCTCGTCCGGAGGACAAGCCCATCTGGATTGAAGGTCCGCACCTTTATAAAATAAACGGGAACTACTTCTTGATGTCTGCCGAGGGTGGAACAGCCGGATGGCATTCGGAAGTGATTTTCCGTGGTGATTCTCCGACGGGCAAATTCACACCGTGGAAGAACAACCCTATTCTGACCCAGCGTCAGTTGGATGCGGAGCGTCCTAATCCGGTGACGTGCGCTGGACATGCCGACTTGGTTCAAACCCGGGAAGGGGATTGGTGGGCAGTCTTTCTGGCTTGCCGTCCCATAAACAACACGTTCGAGAATTTAGGACGTGAGACTTTTATGATGCCCGTTAAGTGGAGTGAGGATGGTTTCCCCTATATGACGCAGGGGGATGATCTGGTGCCAGTCATTGTTCGCCGCGAAGGAGTGAAGCGTGACGAATCTGCCACCTTCGGAAACTTTGAAATGAATGACGGTTTCGACGGACAAACATTGGGTATGGAATGGATGACTTTGCGTGCTCCTGCTACCGGACTTTACTCGCTTTCCCAGACTCCGGGTTATCTCACTTTGAAATGTGATTCAGTCAGTGCTTCCGAAAAGAAGGTGCCGGCTTTTATATGCCGCCGGTTGCAGCATCATAAGTTCGAATGCAGCACACGTATGTTGTTCTGTCCGCAGAGCAAGGCGGAGCAAGCGGGCATATTGTTGTTCAAGGACGAAAAGCATCAATATTTCCTAGCTGTAGGCAGGGATGATCAAGGTGAATGTATTTCCCTCAGGCAGATAGGCGATGGGGAAAGTAAGGTGCTGGCTTCCGTTCGCTTGGACGACGGAGGAGTGCTTACCGACCTGAAGGTGGTTTCGCGCGGAACACATTATGATTTCTACTATGCTCGCCAGGAAGGTGTGTGGTACGTGTTGTGCAGGAATGTGGACGCTGGGTATCTGTCAACGGCCACTGCCGGAGGCTTTACTGGAACAACGATAGGCATGTATGCTACCTTAAAATAAATGACTGTTTGATTTTTTGTATAACTTAAATTAATGTATTAATGAAAAATGCTATGAATTTTAGGCCGGTGGGGCTGATGCTTCTATTCTGTCTCATTCCTTTGTGGGCATTTGCACAGAGCGTGATGGTAAAAGGTGTAGTAAAGGACACAAGTGGTGAAGCCATCATCGGAGCCAGTGTCTTGGAAAAAGGCACTACCAACGGTACGATTACCGATTTTGATGGTAACTTTGCATTGAATGTATCGAAAAACGCCGTGTTGGTGGTGAGTTTTGTCGGTTACAAGAACGAGGAAATCCCGGTAGCGGGAAAAAGTTCTTTAAAGATTACATTGAAGGAAGATTCCAAAGCTTTGGAAGAAGTGGTGGTGATTGGTTACGGTAGCGCCCGCAAGAGTGATGTGACCGGATCTATTGCATCGGTAGGCGGAGAGAAGCTGCGTGAGATGCCTGCCACCAATATTACATACGCTTTGCAGAACCGCGTGGCAGGTGTGGATATGTCGCAGACTTCTTCCGCACCGGGTGCTTCCATGCAGATCCGTATCCGTGGTACCCGTTCGTTGAACGCCAGTAACGACCCGTTGGTGGTATTGGACGGAATCCCCTTTATGGGTAATTTGTCCGATATCAACCCCGGTGACATCAAGAGCATGGATATTTTGAAGGATGCATCCTCTACTGCTATCTACGGTTCGCGTGGTGCCAATGGTGTTATCCTGATCACTACACACAAAGGGGCACAGGGTAGTCCCGCCCGGTTTACTTACAATGGGTATGCAGGTATGAAGAAGGTATTTTCCAAATATCCCATGATGAACGGTAGCAAGTTTGCCGAAATGCGTAAACTAGCAGGCAAGTTCGAGAATTCGGTGGACGAGTCGGACGATGTGGATACTGACTGGCAGGACTTGATGTTACGAGACGGTTATGTAAACAGCCACGATGTCAGCGTGTCCGGTGGTACCAACGGTGGAGGCTATAGCTTTGGCGCGGCTTACTATAAGGATCAAGGTGTCATTCCTACTCAGAACTATACCCGTTACTCTCTGCGTGGTTCTTTCGATCAGGGTGTGGGAAAATATTTCCGCTTCGGACTGGTGAACAATACCAACTATAACGTCACCAAAGGTTCCAATATCGGACTGTATGGTGTACTTTCCATGTCTCCTATCGCCGACCCCTATAATGCGGACGGCACATTGAAACGTACCGTGAAATACAACAGTCAGGATGAGTCATTTGTACTGACCAGAGGCGTTGTGGAAGAATTGGAAGACAGTTGGCTGAGCAAGACCGAAGGCTTCGGTACGTACAATAACCTGTTTGCCGAAGTGAAATGCCCGTGGATGGAAGGTTTGAAATACCGTGTCAACCTGGGTTTGAACTATCGTTCTACTAAAGGTGGATCGTTCACTGGCGAAGGCATCAACAGCACTACGGCAGACACTCCGTCCACCGCTTCGCTGAACCACTCGGAAACGACTAATTGGACTGTGGAGAACCTGCTGACTTACGACCGTACTTTTGGAAAGCACCAGCTGAATGTTGTCGGTATGTACTCTGCCGAACAGACTGTCTATACACGTTCGGACGTTGCCGGACGGGATATTCCTGCCGAATATTTCCAGTTCTATAACATCGGGCGTGCGGAAGGCACCATTACGGTGAACCCCGACAACTGGAACTATCAGAAGAGCGGTCTGATGTCTTGGATGGGTCGTGTGATGTACACTTACGACAATCGCTATATGTTGATGGCGACTGTACGTGCCGACGCTTCTTCACGTTTGGCAAAGGGACACCAATGGCACACTTATCCCGCCGTATCGGCAGGATGGAACATTCGTCAGGAAGAGTTTATGGACGAGGTGGACTGGATAGATATCCTGAAACTGCGTGTAGGTTACGGACAGACCTCCAACCAGGCTGTTGATCCTTATAAGACCTGGGGACGCTTGGCAACCCGTCCTTATAACTTCGGTCCTACTGGCTATGTCACCGGTTACTATGTATCCGAACTGCCTAATGCCGAATTGGGTTGGGAATACTCTTCTACATGGAACTTCGGTCTGGACTTCACCTTGCTAAGAGGACGCCTGTCCGGTACATTTGAGTATTACATTCAGAAAACCACCGACTTGCTGCAAAGCGTAAGCCTTCCTTCCACTTCGGGAGTAAGCAGCTATATGGCTAATGTGGGAAAGACGGAAAATAAAGGTTTTGAATTTACCTTGAACGGAACGATTCTGGACAACCATAACGGATGGACATGGGAGGCAAGCCTCAACCTGTCTGCCAACCGTAACAAACTTACCGAACTGGCTTCGGGTTCCAAAGATGATAAAGCGAACAACTGGTTTGTAGGACATCCCATCGACTGTATCTACGACTATGAAAAAGTAGGCTTATGGAACAGTGATGATCCCGATTTCCAATACTTGGACATTCTGGAGCCGGGTGGCAATGAAGGTATGATCAAAGTGAAATATACCGGTGATCGTGATGCCAGCGGCAAGCCGACCCGCGCCATTGGTCCCGAAGACCGTCAGATTATCAGCTTGGAACCTAAATTCCAAGGAGGTTTCAGCACTCGCGTGGCCTATAAAGGCTTTGACTTGAACGTTATCACCGCCTTCCGTTGCGGAGGCAAGCTGATCAGTACACTGCACCACAGCAACGGTTACCTGAATATGCTGACCGGTCGTCGCGGACAAGTGGATGTAGACTACTGGACACCGGAGAACAAGGGGGCCAAGTACCCGAAACCGGGTGGTATCCAGAGTGGTGACAATCCGAAATACGGAAGCACATTGGGCTATTTTGACTCTTCTTACTGGAAAGTACGCAACATTACGCTGGGCTACAACTTCGAGAAGCAGGCTTGGCTGACCCGCATGGGCATACAGAGCCTGCGTGCTTACCTGTCCGTGCAGAATCCGTTCATTATCTGTTCTCCTTTCCATAAAGAAACCGGACTGGATCCCGAAACCAACTCTTACGGTAACGAGAATGTAGCTGTGACAGAAGGTATTCAGAAACGATTCCTGACAGTAGGTACTAACTCACCGTCCACCCGTAACTATTTATTCGGTATTAACTTAACATTCTAAATGAAAGCATGACTATGAAACCTATATTTTCAAAAATAAGAGTTTTGGGAACAGCCGCACTGGCTTTGTTCCTGACAGCATCCTGTTCAGACATTCTGGACGAGCAGCCGCGCAGCAGTTATGATCCTACTTTCTTTAAGACAGAAAAGGGAGTGGAAGGCGGTGTGACCTCTATGTATGCACACTTGCGCTATATTTACGGACAAGCTTATTATTATAATTCCTGTCTGACGGGAACCGACGAGGCAACCTGGGGATGGAGTGCCGATGGTAACTTCAAGGATGCCGACCTGTCCGGAGTAGGCAACCTGACTGCCACGACTTGCCGTTCCGACGCCTTGTGGGGAACCGCTTTCTCGAACATCAACACCGCTAACGGAGTGATAGAGAACGGTGCCGAAGTAGGAGTCAATGAATCATTGGTTTCCGAAGCCCGCTTCTTCCGTGCGTTCGATTATTTCCTGTTGGTGCAGACCTTCGGCGGAGTGCCTTTGGACCTGGGGTCCGGCGAACTGAAGTTCAATATCACTCCTTCACGTACATCCGTGCGCAATACCGTGCCCGAAGTGTATACCAAGGCCATCTTCCCCGACTTGCTGACCGCTATCGAGAACTTGCGCCAATCCCCGTGTGACGGGTGGGTACCAAAACCGTTGCTCGCCTGTACTTGGCAAAGGCTTACTGACTTATGCCTGGTGGCTGAAGAATCCGAATAACATTCCTACTTATCCCGAGTGCCAGCGTACGGACCCCAACGGACACGATGCGGCATGGTACTTCCAGCAGGCATACGATGTGGCGGTTACCGCTATCGAGAACCCTGGTCCTTTCGGCTTGCAGGAAAGTTTCTGGATGGTGAATGCCGGACCCAATGATCGTAACATGGAAATCCTGCTCTATGCAGACCATACGCAGGAAGACGAGTATTATAATGGTGGCAGCCTGAGCTACGGTGGCGGTGGTGCTCCCGATAACTTTGCCGGATGGATGATGAATTGGAACTATACCGACGCGCGTTCGGCTGATAATCAGGCTGTCATCAACCGTATTGCCGAGCAGTGTTATGGCCGCCCTTGGACCCGTATGGCTCCTCCGTTGGGTGTGTTTACCAAGACGTTTGCCGACAAGGTGAACGACTCCCGTTACGACGGTACTTTCACTACTGTTTATCGCGGCAACTGGTCTACAGCCGGACAGAACTGGGAATCGGTGACCAATGCCAACGGAATGAAAGTGAAAGAACGTGAACCTATATTCTCTTTCGTATTCCAGGATATGGATAAGATAGACTATGCAGGAGAAGGTTCTAAAAGCAATCTGGGAGCAGGTACGTTGCCCGGTCGTGCCGACTGGGTATTGGGACTGGATGCGGTAGGTCGCTATGTATATCCCGGTCTTTGGAAACTCGGCCCGTATCGTACAGACAACGGCTCCGGAGCAGGACAGCCCAATGCGGGAAGTACCCGTCCGTATAACATCGCCAAGTTCTCCGAACTTTATCTGGTTGCTGCCGAAGCTGCCGTAGAAGGAGCTGCCACACAAGCCGGCAAGTCTGCCCGTGACCTGGTGAACGTGCTTCGTGCCCGTGCCGGTCGCTGGACTTACAGCAATGCCGAGTACAAGGAAGTGGATCGTGATTTCAGTGCTGAAATGACAGCCGCTACTCCGGCAACCATTGACATCAACTATATCCTGGATGAACGCAGCCGCGAGTTCTATGGCGAAGGTTATCGTTGGTTCGACTTGGTTCGTACTCAGAAATGGAACGAATATGCTGACAGTTACGTGATTTGTGGAGGCAAGGGTGATCACAATCCGCAGACTTACAGCCGTACCATCGAAGCGTTCCATTATCTCCGTCCTATCCCACAAGGACAGTTGGATGGCATGGAAATGACAGAGGAGGAAAAAGACGCTTATCAGAATCCAGGATACAGAGATTGATTTTTTGTTTTTTAAGAGTACCCGCCGTTTCTTTCTGTTTCTGATGGAAGAAGCGGCGGTCTTTTTATGGTATGGATTGCTGGGTAGGTTATCATCTTCCCATAGAATATATGTTTTCAGTTTGATGAGTATGTGGCTTCCTCCTGATAAACTTATCGTTTCACTTAAGTGGGTAAGTTTTATCACTTAAGTGATGAAAATTCTTCACTAAAGTGATGCAATTTCATCACCTTAGTGAAATGATAAATTTATCAAGAGGAATAGGGCAGACGCATTATATTTTTTACTATATTATTTCTTGTTGTTTTATTTATTATATTGTTGATTATTAATGTGTTATTATTTGCCTGTGTCGATTGTTTTTCTTATCCTTATAAGATATATTAAAACATAAACTAACATGAAAAATGGTATAATTGACCTTTGTAAACAAATAGAAGATCCTAGTATGAACCGCAAGAGAGTCCATAAAATGGAAACTAGTATCTATATATTCATTGCTGCTGTAATCTGTGAGGTCCAGTCCTGGAATGAAATTGAGGAATTTGGCAATTCGAAAATGACTTTTTTCAAGAGTCGCATACCCGGCCTGGAGTTCATCCCCAGTCATGATACTTTTAACAGATTCTTCAGTATGATAAAGCCCGATTATTTTGAGTTGATCTTCCGTAATTGGGTAAAACGAGTCTGTCTGGAGGTGAAAGGTGTTGTAGCTATAGATGGCAAGCTCATGCGTGGTCCAAGCCAATGTGATGGAGAACATACTAGGGGAAAAGAAGGATTCAAATAATGGATGGTTTCCGCCTGGTCTGCCGCTAATGGAATTTCTTTAGGTCAGGTGAAAGTAGATGACAAAAGCAATGAGATTACAGCTATTCCATTGTTAATTAACTCTTTGGAACTAAGTGGTTGTATTGTTACAATTGACGCGATGGGGTGCCAGAAAGATATAACCCAGACCATTATTGAGCATGATGCAAATTATATTATCGCTATAAAGGAGAATAAGAAAAAAAATTATCAACCGGCTAAACAAATCATTGACTATTATCAGGATAGAGATGAAATAATCAATAGAGTCACCAGGCATGTGTCGGAAAATGCCGGATATGGAAGGATTGAGAAAAGAAACTGTACTGTAGTCAGTTATGGATCTATAATGGAGAAAATGTTCAAGAAGAAACTTGTGGGGTTGAAGTCTGTTGTAGGGATAAAGTCGGAAAGAACAATAGTCGCAACAGGGGAATATACTCAAGAGGTCAGATACTATGTAACTTCACTTGATAATACCCAACCTGAGAAGATTGCATCTGCCATCAGGCAGCATTGGTCTATTGAGAATAATCTTCATTGGCAACTGGATGTTACCTTTCGAGAAGACTACAGTAAAAAGGTAAAAAATGCAGCCAGAAACTTCTCGGTGGCAACAAAGATGGCGCTTACTATGCTTAAGAATGAGAAAACAACAAAAGGAAGTATGAATCTGAAAAGACTAAAAGCGGGATGGGATGAAAACTATTTGTCACAACTTTTGCAGGACAATAATTTTTAATGCGTCTGCCCTGCAAGAGGAATTAGGGTATTCATCAGGCTGGCAAAGGATACTTGTACAGCTTGTTGTTGCTTGTAGTTTGCGATTGGTGGATATGGGGTCTGTCTGTTCCTGTCGGATATGTTTTGAAGTAAGGAAAGAGTTTGGGAAATATTTTTCCATCGGCTGAAAGAACTGATAGCAGACTAAAAGCACTACTGTCAGTCTTATACATTGTGTAATAGTGAGTTATGTCGGCTGAATGGACTGAAGAAAGGTTCGTAAAATAGGTATATGTAAGAGTGTTTTGTAGGAAAAGTGTATTTGTTCATACCATTGTATCCGCAAAGTTTGCATTCGGCGGAAACTGGGTCTGTACTTGGTGGAAAAGAGGCTGTCTCAAAATGAGACGGCCTTTTTTTGTGTTTGCAAAAAAATCGGGCAAGTCCTAACTTCGCTCAGTCAGAACTTGCCCGTCTCCCTAATTTTTTGTATCTTAGGGAATCAAGTCAAAATATCCCAAAGATAATGTTTAAAAGTTATACATCCAACGATAATCTGCTTTTACCTCCGTGTTTAGGCGATTTTATTCCCCAGAACGATCCGGTCCGGGTTGTTCACCGTATCATTGAACAGATAAACCTTGAAAAACTTTACCGCAGGTATTCTCCCCAAGGCTGTTCTGCATACCACCCTCGCATGATGCTTCAGATTCTGGTCTATGCTTATCTGCGTAATATCTATTCCAGCCGTCGCATAGAAGAATTCTGTCGCAATGACATCCGCTTCATGTGGCTTACCGGCAATGTGACTCCTGACCATAATACCATCAACCGTTTCCGCAGCAGCCGGCTGAAGGATGTACTCAAGACAATATTTGCCACCATCGTAAAGTTCCTTGTGGCGGAAGGTTTTGTAAGTCTGGATGTGGCCTGTACCGACGGGACGAAGATGGAGGCGGATGCCAACCGTTATACGTTCGTCTGGGGTAAGTCCATACATACGCGTATATCCAGAATCGCGGAACAGCTTGAAGAGATATGGCAGTACGCCGAGTCCGTCACCAAGCAGGAACTGCGTGATTCCGCACCCATCACATATCAGGATATCACTCCGGAGAAAGTGGAAAAGGCACTTTGCCAGATAGATGATGCCCTGAACGGAGTGGATGCAGACAGGAAAATGAAAGCGAAGGTAAGACGTGTAAGGAAGTCATGGCCCGAACAGCTCAGGAAATATGAATCACAGGGAAAGATACTTGACGGACGCAACAGCTACTCAAAGACAGACAATGACGCTACTTTCATGCGCATGAAAGAGGACCACATGAGGAACGGACAGCTCAAACCCGGATATAATCCCCAGATCAGTACCAACAGACAGTTCATTCTGAACTATACCATCCATCAGTGTGCCGGTGATACCTCCACCTATCCCCTGCATATGGATAATTTCCATTCCCTTTACGGCAGATACCCTGACGTATCTGTCTGTGATGCCGGATACGGAAGCGAGGAGAACTATCTGTACGCCTTCAGACATGGCATTGAAACCTTTATAAAGTACAACAATTTTCATAAGGAACAGAAAAGGAACTTCCGGAACGACCCGTTTCTCTCTGCCAACTTTTATTATAATGAAGAAACCGACGGCATGTACTGTCCGATGGGACAGAGAATGGAAAGACTCTCCGATGCAAGGCGGATAACAGACAACGGTTTTGTGCAGACCATCTCAAGATACAGGGCACGTAACTGCAAAGGCTGCCCGCTAAGATGCCGGTGTCACAGAAGCCGGTCGGAAAGAATTGTGCAGGTAAACCATCGTCTGAGGAAAATCAAGGAAAGGGAACGTGAAAAACTGCTCTCTGATGAAGGCCTGAAATATCGCAGCCAGCGACCGCAGGATGTGGAAGCCGTATTTGGAAACCTCAAGAACAACAAGCACTTCAAGAGGTTCCATCTTCGTGGGCTTAAGAAGGTTGAAATTGAGTTCGGCCTGCTGGCCATTGCACATAATCTTGCAAAAGTAGCCTCTTAGGGGGCTTATGGCAACGAAAAAAAAAGTTTGAAAGGATGAAACCTTCAAAAGTAAGTTTATAAACTCCTTTTTTGAGAAAAATCCAAATGACTTCAATTGGAGATGAAACAAAAGAGGCCATCTCAACTCTATTTTGAGACAGCCTCTTCCTTATTCTTATCCTGTTTCAAATGCTGTTCCATGTACATGCTGGGAGGCATTCCGTACAGATCCTTGAAAGCGGTCGAGAAATTGTTGGGATTGGTGAATCCGGTCAAGTCCGCCACTTCGGCTATGGTGTACCGTTTCTTCGACAACAGCTCTGCCGCTTGTTTCAGTCGGATGTTCCGGATAAAATCCCGTGTGGTCTGGTTGGTCAGTTCTTTCAGTTTACGGTGCAAGTGCACGCGGCTAATGCCTACCTCGGTGGTAATCATCTCCACGGTGAGGTTCGGGTTACTCAGGTTTTCGTTGATGACCCGCATGATTCGTTCCATCAGTTTGTCATCGGGGGACTGTACTTCTATTGGTTGTATCTTATCCCCTTGGGTCTGTTGTCCGGTATAGGTATTGCGTAGCCGTTCACGACTGCGGATCAGGTTGGCGGCCGTTTTCCTCAATATCTCTATATGGAAAGGTTTGGTCATGTAGGCGTCGGCTCCTGTTTCCAGACCTTCCAGATTGTCTTCCTCCCGTGTCTTGGCGGTGAGCAGTATTACCGGGATGTGGTTCAGGTTCACATTTTGCTTTATTTTGCGGCATAAGGTAAGTCCGTCCATTTCGGGCATCATGACATCACTTATTACCAAGTCCGGGGTTTTATTGAAGATGCTTTCCAGTGCCTCCTTGCCGTTGCAGCTTTCTAGGGTATGGTAATCGCTTGCCAGTTCACGGCAGATATAGCGGCGTATATCTTCATCGTCTTCTACCACCAGTACTTTGTATTTCGTTTTGGTTCGTGTTTTTCCGTTTTCTTCTTCCTCGGTTTCATAAGGAACAGGGAGGACCGGAGCCGGAGTGTGGAAGAGAGGAGCTTTGTCGGCTTCCATTTCTTCTTTGCGCAGATGGGCGCATCCCAGAGGCATACGGATGATAAAGCTGCATCCCGGTTGTCCGTCCGGATTATTTTCTACACGGATGTCTCCATGATGAAGTTCCACCAGTGAGCGGGTGAGGTGCAGCCCGATACCGGTACCTATGTTTGAGTTGTTTTGGCTATTCCGTATCTGGTAAAAGCGTTCGAATATGTGTTCTGTTTCTTTGGGGGCGATTCCTATTCCGCTGTCGGTCACGGTGATTTCGGCATACTGTTGCAATGGTTTCGGCAGGGTGGAGTCCTTACCGGTGCGTAGCCGTATGTCCACACTGCCTCCTTCGGGGGTGAATTTGAAGGCATTGGACAGGATGTTCAGGATAATTTTGTCGAAGTTCACCGGGTCCACCCACAATTTTAAGTGGTCGGCGCCCTCGTGGTGGAACTGCAAAGTAATTTGTTTTTTGTTCGCTTGTTCTGTAAAGGTTTCACACAAATCATTAATGAATCCGGTCATTTCGGTTTCACGGAAAACGAGTGACATCTGTCCTTTGTCTATCTTGCGTATATCCATCAATTGGTTTACCAGCCGCAGGATTCTTTCGGAATTGCGCCAGATGATGCGGTAGTTCTTTTGCCGTTCGTGGTCTGTATCGTTTGTCATCAGTTTTTGCAAAGGACTGATGATGAGTGACATCGGAGTACGTATCTCGTGGGAGATGTTGATGAAAAACTGTAGCTTGGCTTCGTTTATCTGTTCGGCATGGATATGTTGCATCATTTCCTGCCTTATGCGGTAACGGTGTCTCATTTGCAGGATGATGCCATAGACGGCTGCTACTGCCAATAAGGCATAGATCAGCATGGCCCAGCCCGATGCCCACCATGCCGGTGCGATGTGAATGGTGATTTCATCGGTGTCGGATTCCAGCAGATAATCTTCGGCTTTGATCCGGAAATGATAATCGCCGGGGGGAAGGTCGCTGAATGACACCCGGTTGACTCCTTTGGGAAGTTTGACCCAGGGAGTGTTGTTTATGGTATATAGATACGTGATACGTTCGGAATTATTTAGTTCGCGGGTAGAGAACTCGATGCTGAAAGCGTTGTCGTTATGTGACAAGTGGAAATCCCGGGCCTCAAAGACGGAGGTGTTTATGATTTCTTTTCCGCCCGACAACATTCCTTTCCTTATGGGCTGGTCGTGCAGATAAAAGTCGATGATGCGTACGTTCCATTTTTTTGCGGGATTCGTAATCTCTTGAGGATTGAAATAGGTAATTCCGTTTGTACCTCCAAACCAGAGTATGCCGTTGTGGTCGGCAAAAGAGGCGTTTTTGCTGAATTCATTTCCTTGCAGACCGTCGTCTGCATAGAAATTGCTGAACGTGTGGGTATTCAGATTAAAACGTGACATTCCGGCATTGGTGCTTATCCATAAGTTGTCCTGCCCGTCTCCTTTGATAGCATATACGGCGTTACTGGATAGTCCGTGGGCGGTGGTGTAGGTCTTTAGTTGCTGGGTTTGGGGATTCCATTCCGCCAGTCCTTCGGAATTGCCTATCCAGATGTTGCCTTGGGGGTCTTCATAAAGGGAGTGGATGATGTGTCTGGACAGGATTTCTTCAGTCTTGAAGTCGTCGGTACTCAGGTCTATACATCTTATTCCGTCATACGTTCCTACATAAAGGTGGTTGTCACCGGCATACAAAAGACAGCTTATCCATTTATATTTTTTGGTGGCAGCATTGAATTTAGGGTCATATACAGACTGTCCTGTCTTCAAGTCATAATAGAAAAGTCCGGCTCCCATGGTGGCTATCCAGAGTCGTTTGTCCTGGTCTTCAACCAGATCATACACGCGTTGGATACGGTTTCCATTCTTGTCTGTCAGATTCTGCAGATAGCTGCACTGTCCTGTTTTCTTATCCAGTCTGCCTAGTCCGTTGGTATAGGATCCGAACCACAGATTATGTTCAGAGTCTTCATACAGGCCGAAAACGGTGGAAGGAACCGAAGAGGGGCTGTCATGTGGGGCATAATGGACTTTTTGCTTCAGTTCTGTGGTGATGCCGTATATGCCGTCGTTGTCAGTACCTATCCATAATATGCCTTCGTGGTCGCGGCAGAGTGAGGTGATACAGTTGGAGCCGATGATATTCTTGTTTATTGATTTGTAGCCTATGTACTTGAAACTGTTGGGCTGTGCGGGAATCATCATAACCCCTTTCTGGTAAATGGCTATCCATAGGTTTCCTGCATTGTCTTTCAGGACGGAGTGTACTTTGGAGGTACCGGAGTCGAGGTAATTATTATCAAAAGGGTAATCCGTGATGAGCTGTTTGGGGATGTTGAAAATCTTGGTGCCTTTCCCGTCCGTGCCCAGGCAAAGCTCGTTTTGGCTTATCTGGCAGATGGATTTGATAGGCAGGTTTTGTTTTCCTTTATAAAGGATAGGAATGAACTCTTCTGCTGGTTGGTTATATTTCAGCAATCCTTTGCCTATGGTTGCTAGGTAGATGTCTCCGTAGTTGTCTTCATAGAGGTCTACAATGGTCATTCCCTTCTCTTGTTTCAGAAAGTGCTTGCTTTTATTGTCCGCAGAGAGGCGGTAGATACCATTCTCACCCTGTGTTACCCAAAGATTGTGTTGTCTGTCCTCTATCATGTAGTCTGTCATTTGGGTGGGGATAGGTAAGTCCAGTTTGTGTGCAGTCAGTTTCCCCTGTGTGATGGTTATGGTACACAAGTTGTTTCCCGATACCCATATTTCTCCGTTCCTACGTTCCAGAATGGACATGATATTGCTGTCAAAAGTCTTTCCATCTTCCCATTGCGCCCGCGCGCTGAAGCTGTCGGTTTCCGGATCGTATAGCTGTATACCGTTATAGGTTCCTACGAACAACCGTCCTTTGCTGTCCTCGTACAGCACTCGTACGTAGTTATGGCAGAGGGAGTACTCGTTTTCCGGGTCATGCTTGTAGGTGATGAACTTGGCTCCGTCATAGCGGTTCAGTCCGTCTTCGGTGGCAATCCATATCATGCCGTTCCGGTCCTGATATATTTTGTTGATCAGACTGCTGGAAAGTTCCCTGTCTGTTGTGAAGAATTTGTACGATTGTCCGTGGCACAACAAAGACAGAAAAAGAAATAGTATAAGAATCGTATGTTTCATCATAATATAAATATCCCAGTAAATTCAGGTGCACAAAAATAATTCAAAAAAGAATATATAGCCTAATAAATAAGGAAGTAATTTCGGTACTTTGTGCCATATCGGGCAGGTTTGTAACATGGAAAAAGGACTATGTAACATGGTTACACTCCGATATAAGGCGAATGTCCTTACCTTTGCTCTTGTTGAGCAGTGAAGAACGGAACGTAAAAACAGCCTTGTGAATTTAATACCATGAATATGAAACTTGAATGTGATTTATCCGGTATCCGGAAATGTATGATGAGTGGCTTGTCCCTGTTGCTTGCCGGAGTGTTGCAGGCGCAGAATCCGATTGTGCAGACTTGCTATACTTCTGATCCGGCACCTATGGTGCACGATGGCACCTTGTATGTTTACACGGGACACGATGAGGACCATGCCGATTTTTTCTGGATGCAGGAGTGGCGCGTCTATTCTACTAAAGATATGGTGAACTGGACCGATCACGGTTCTCCGCTTGCCATCGAGTCTTTCGACTGGGCGGACGATCGTGCCTGGGCATCGCAATGTATCGAACGCAACGGGAAATTCTATTGGTATGTGTGTCTGCATTCCAAGTTGACAAACACGATGGCTATCGGTGTGGCGGTGGGTGATTCGCCTACCGGCCCTTTTAAGGATGCTATCGGCAGACCGCTTTACGAAGGTAGCTGGGATTTTATTGATCCCACGGTTTTTGTGGACGATGACGGGCAGGCTTATCTATATTGGGGAAATCCGAATGTTTACTATGCCAAGCTGAATGCCGATATGGTTTCGCTGGATGGTGAGGTGTCCAAGGTGGAGCAGACTATAGAGAGTTTTGGTTCTCCGGGGCCGGACAAACGGGAGAAAGGAAAGAAATACAAGGACATCTATACGGAAGGTCCGTGGTTGCACAAGCGTGGCGGTACATATTATCTGTCGTATGCAGCCGGCGGAGTACCCGAACACATCGCTTACTCGATGAGTGACACTCCGACAGGACCTTGGAAGTATATGGGAGAAATTATGCCGTTGCAAGATACCGGTTCGTTTACCAATCACTGTGGAGTGACGGATTATAAAGGTAATTCTTATTTCTTTTATCACACCGGGAAATTACCCGGTGGGGGTGGTTTCGGACGTAGCGTGGCAGTGGAGCAGTTCAGTTACAACCCCGATGGTACTTTCCCGATAATTAATGCGACGACAGAAGGGGTGTCGCCGGTAGGCACACTGACTCCTTATCAACGTGTGGAGGCGGAAACGATAGCTTTCTCCGAGGGAGTAAAGTCGGAATGGAATGCAAAGACGGGGGTGTATGTATCCGGAATTCATGACGGGGATTATATAAAGGTACGCGAGGTGGATTTTGAAGATTTGTCGCCCAAGTGTCTTTGTGTGTCTGTTGCCAGTGCCCTTCGTGGCGGGTGGATAGAAATTAGGACCGACAGCATCGGCGGGACGCTGATAGCTGAAATGAGGGTTCCTCATACCGGAGGATGGGAATGTTGGACAAGTATAGAGGCGGATGTAACGGTTCCTGTGACGGGTGTGCATGATGTCTATTTTGTGTTCAAAGGCAGGAAAGGATGTGAACTGTTTCATTTTGACTGGTGGAAATTCAGCCGGCAGGAAATGACAGAGCAAGAGGTGAAAGACAGGACGCAGGCCGCATCTACCAATATTCCGGGTTACGAGTATCCGCGGCTGGACGAGGAGCATTGCGCCCACTTCCGTTTCTATGCTCCGCAAGCCGGAAGGCTTCAGGTAGACTGTTGCGGTAAGAAGTATGACATGCAGAAGGACGCGGATGGCTTCTGGACAGTAAAGACCGATCCGTTGGTCGTAGGATTCCATTATTATTTTTTGATAGCGGACGGGGTGCAGGTGGCCGATCCGTCCAGTTACACTTTCTTTGGTTGTTGCCGTATGGCGAGTGGGATAGAGGTTCCCGAGGGAGTGGAAGGTGATTACTATCGTCCTCAGCAGGGAGTACCTCATGGGCAGGTGCGCTCGTGTACTTATTATTCGGAAGCCAAAAAGGAATTCCGCCGTTGCATGGTCTATACTCCGGCTGAATATGAAACCAAGGTGAAAAAACGTTATCCGGTACTTTACCTGCAACATGGCATGGGCGAGGATGAGACGGGCTGGTCGGCACAGGGATGTATGCAACATATTATGGATAACCTGATAGCCTCCGGGCAATGTGTGCCGATGCTTGTTGTGATGGACAGTGGGGATGTGAAAGCTCCTTTCATTCCTCGCAAAGGGAAGGATGTGAATGAGGAGAGAGCTTTGTATGGTGCCTCTTTTTACAGGGTGATGCTGGAGGACTTGATACCGATGATTGACAGGACGTTCCGGACTTATACTGATCGTGAACATCGTGCAATGGCAGGATTGTCATGGGGGGGTCATCAGACTCTCACTACCACATTGCCTCATCTGGACAAGTTTTCGTATATTGGCGCATTCAGCGGTGCTATCTTCGGACTGGATGTGAAGACTTGCTTTGACGGTGTGTTTGCTGATGCCGGCAAGTTTAACAAGCAGGTACATTACTTGTTTTTGGGATGCGGAACGGAAGAACAGTTCGGTACCCGAAAACTGGCAGAGTCTTTGCGCAAAATAGGTATTCATGTGGACTATTACGAATCGCAGGGCACGGCACACGAGTGGTTGACATGGCGTCGTTGCTTGTACCGGTTTGTGCCTCATTTGTTCAAAAATAGAAAGTAGAAAAAGAAATGAAGAAGATCATTATTATTATTACCTGCTTCATTGGTTTGTCGGGGGCGTTTGCACAACAACGGGAAATCTTCCATAATCCGGTGATTGAGGCGGATGTACCTGACCCTTCCATGATAAGGGTGGGAAACTATTACTATCTGGTAAGCACCACCATGCACCTGATGCCGGGTTGTCCGGTGATGCGTTCAAAGGACTTGGTGCATTGGGAAACGATCAGTTATGTGTTTCAACGACTTACTGACTTGCCCCGTTATGATTTGAAGGAAGGCACGGTATATGGTCGCGGACAATGGGCCTCCAGCATCCGCTATCATGACGGACGGTTCTATGTATGGTTCTCACCCAATGATGAACCTCATCGTGGTTATATCTATACCGCCGAAGATCCGGCGGGCGAATGGACATTAGTCTCCCGTCCGCCTCATCATCATGATGCTTCTTTGTTTTTTGATGATGACGGCAAAGTCTATCTGTTTTATGGCACCGGACAACTTCGTCAGCTCAAGAGCGACCTGAGCGATGTGGAGCCGGGAGGTATAGACCAAAAGATATTCGAGCGGGATGCCGACGAGCAGGGACTTCTGGAAGGAAGTCAGGCATTCAAGCATAACGGCAGATATTACGTGATGATGATTTCCATGGACTGGAGCATTCCCGGACGGTTGCGTCGTGAGGTGTGCTATCGTGCCGACCAGATAACTGGTCCGTATGAGAAAAAGGTGATTTTAGAAACCGAATTTCAAGGATATGGTGGCGTGGGACAAGGCTGTATAGTCGATACTCCTGACGGAAACTGGTATGGCTTTATTTTTCAAGATAGGGGCGGCATAGGACGTGTGCCCACATTGATGCCCTGCCGCTGGGAAGACGGTTGGCCGATACTGGGAGATGCGGACGGACGTGTGCCCGAGTGTATGGAGATGCCTGCTTCCGGAGAGAAGTGTAAAGGAAGTATCATGGGAAGTGATGATTTCGACACCGACCGGTTGAGCTTGAACTGGCAGTGGAACCATAATCCGTTGGACAATTGCTGGTCGCTGACAGAGCGTCCGGGTTTCCTGCGGTTGAGGACCGGAAGGGTGGTGGATAATCTGTTTCTGGCTCCCAATACCTTGACCCAGCGTATGAGCGGGCCGAAATGCAGCGGTGTGGTAGCTATGGATGTCTCGAAGATGAAAGAAGGGGATGTTGCGGGCTTCAGTGCTTTTAATGGGTTGTCCGGAGTGCTGGCTGTGGTCATGGAGAACGGGAAAAAGCAGTGGGTGATGTCACATCAGTCTGTCAGTCTTTCGGACCGGGAAAAAAGGGTGACTGCTGTGGAAGTACTGGAGAAGGAACGCATAGATTGTGAAAAAGAGGTGGTCTATCTTCGTATGGAGGGCGACTTTGCCGATAAAAAAGATGAAGCCACTTTTTACTACAGTTATGACAAGAAAACGTGGAAACGAATAGGGGAGCCTTGTAAAATGGTTTTTGATTATACCAAATTCTTTATGGGAAGCAAGTTTGCTATTTTTAATTATGCTACTAAAGATTTGGGAGGATATGTGGATATAGATTATTTTGAATACGGTAACTAAAAAGTGAATAGAATGAAACTAAAAAAATGCGTGGGGATATTCTTGTTCTCCACCTTGTGCCTGAATGTAGGAGCTATAGATCATAAAGGGATTACTTTTGACCGGCTGGCTCCCGACCGTTTCACTCTGATGGAAAACGGAGTGGCCAATGAAATATTGGTGGACGAGCAGGAGGATGCCGGTGTGATGATAGCGGTAAGGAATCTTCAGAATGACTTTAAACGGGTGAGTGGCCGGGCTGCCGGGTTATGCTATACTCCCGGTGTAAAGCGCATGATTATGGTAGGTACGTTGAAAAGCCGTTATATCCGGGAATTGGTAAAGGCGAAAAAGATAGATGCTTCATTGCTGGAGGGCAAGAATGAGAAATACCTGATGACTGTGGTGTCTGCTCCCTTGAACGGAGTGAATGAAGCGCTTGTCATTGCTGGAAGTGACAAACGCGGAACGATTTATGGGATTTATGAGCTTTCGGAACAGATTGGTGTTTCGCCGTGGTACGACTGGGCGGATGTGCCGGTGATGCCCCGGCAGAATCTTTCGATGATGCGTGGAAGTTATACGGCGGGAGAACCGGCGGTAAAGTATCGGGGTATCTTTTTGAATGACGAGGCTCCTTGCCTGACCGGGTGGGTGAAACACACTTATGGCACGAATTATGGTGATCATCGTTTTTATGCCCGTGTGTTCGAACTGATTTTGCGTCTGCGCGGTAACTTTATGTGGCCTGCCATGTGGGGTTGGAGTTTTTATGCGGATGATCCGGAGAACAGCAAGACCGCCCATGAGATGGGGATTATAATGGGAACCTCACACCATGAGCCTATGGCACGCAATCATCAGGAATGGGTGAGGAAGCGCAGCGAATATGGGGCATGGGACTATGCTTCCAACCAGCAAGTGATTGACCGTTTTTTCCGTGAAGGTATGGAGCGTGCGGCCGATACGGAAGATTTGATTACCATTGGTATGAGAGGTGACGGTGATACTCCGATGGGTGGAAAGGAAGGAGAAGATGACAAATATGTGCCGCGTGATGAGGAAAACATGCGCCTGATGGAGAAGATATTCCGGAATCAGCGTCGTATTATCAAGGAAGTGACGGGAAAAGCACCGGAGAAACGTCCGCAGGTATGGGCTATTTATAAAGAAGTGCAACGCTATTATGACATGGGACTCCGTGTGCCCGATGATGTGATTATGTTGCTGAGTGATGACAACTGGGGGGATGTGCGCCGGTTGCCGGATGCAAAGGAGCGGAAGCATTCCGGCGGATGGGGGATGTATTATCATGTAGATTATGTGGGGGCTCCCCGTAATTCCAAATGGTTGAATGTAACTCCTGTACAAAATATGTGGGAACAGCTTCAGTTGACTTACAGCTATGGGGTGGATAAGCTTTGGATATTGAATGTGGGTGATTTGAAGCCGATGGAGTATCCTATCACTCTTTTTATGAATATGGCTTGGAATCCGGAACGCTATGCGGCAGGGAATCTGTTGGAGCATACACGAGCGTTCTGTGCGCAGCAGTTCGGTGAGGAACAGGCGGATGAGGCCATGCGTATCCTGAACCTGTATTGCAAGTACAATGGACGCGTGACTCCCGAGATGCTGGATAAGGATACTTATCACTTGGCTTCGGGGGAATGGAGGCAGGTGGCCGATGAATATGTGAAGCTGGAGGCGGAAGCCTTGCGGCAGTATTTGAAACTGGAGGCCGCTTACAGGGATGCTTATCGCCAACTGATTCTTTTTCCTGTGCAGGCGATGGCCAATCTGTATGAAATGTACTATGCACAAGCCATGAATCACAAATTGTACCAGGAGAACAATCCGCAGGCGAATGAGTGGGCCGACAAGGTGGAGAAGGCGTTTAGGCGCGATGCGGAATTGTGCAGGGAATACAACGAAGAAATGTCGGGAGGCAAGTGGAACGGAATGATGACGCAGAAACATATAGGCTATACTTCGTGGAACGATGATTTCCCTGCCGACCGTTTGCCGGAAGTTTACTGGATAGAGCAACCGGAACAGGCTGTAGGAGGGTATTTGTTTGCCGGTGACAAAGGGGTGGTTTCCATGGAGGCGGAGCATTATTTTGCATCATCTGCGGCACCGGAAACTGCCTGGACAGTCATACCGCACATGGGACGTACGCTGAGCGGAGTGGCTTTGATGCCTTATACACAGTCTGCTGAGGGAGCTTCGCTCTCTTATAAAATGAAAATACCGCAAAAAGTAGATACGGTAAATGTGTATGTCGTTGTGAAATCCACCCTGCCCTTCCTCAGACGGGAAGGTCATCGCTACACGGTAGGTTTTGAAGGAGGGGAGGAGCAGACTGTCTGTTTCAATGCGGAGTTGAACGAGCATCCGGATAATGTATATCGCGTACTGTATCCCACAGTGGCCCGTCGGGTGGTGAAGACCCGGGTGAAGTTGAGCCTGCCCGACCGTGCGGACGGAACCTATACATTGGTTCTGAAACCGGTGGAGCCTGCCATCGTATTTGAAAAGATTGTGGTGGATTATGGCGGTTATGAGGATAGTTATCTGTTTATGGACGAATCTCCTTGCCGGAGAAATAAACTGAATGGACAATGAAAAATATAAGATTGACGGTTTGGATAGGAATAATGTGCGGGTGGTTGGCGGCAGGAATGTTGCAGGCCGGTACACGACCGGACAATGCCCGTCCGGCAGAAGAAGACGGTAGCCGCTTGTGGTTGCCGGTGATGCGCCCGGTGGAAGGTGCGGAGGTGGAAGTTATATATAAAGGAAAAGTGTCACCCACCATAGCCGTTGCCATTGCTGAGTTGAAAAACGCCTGGAAGGGAGAGCCTGTACTTTTGGAGAAAAAGAGGACAGGGCAGGGGGATGGGTTTGCTATCACTTCTTCGGAACATCAGGTCCGTATTCTTTCATCCACCGAGGCAGGATTGCTTTATGGTGTTTATAGTCTGTTGCGTATGCAGGCGGCGGGGCAGGTCACAGTACCTCTGTCGGTTACTGAACAATCTGTGTATGATCTTCGCATCTTGAACCATTGGGATAATCTGGATGGTACGGTGGAGCGTGGTTATGCTGGTTGTTCTTTGTGGAATTGGGAAGAACTTCCCGGAACTTTGTCACCACGTTACGAGGCATATGCCCGTGCCAATGCTTCTGTGGGTATTAATGGAACGGTGCTGAATAATGTCAATGCCTCGCCCCAAGTGCTGGCAACCGGCAGTCTGGAGAAAGTCAAGGCATTGGCTGATGTCTTCCGGCCTTATGGTATAAAGGTCTATTTATCGGTTAATTTTGCATCTCCTATCCAGTTGGGCAAGTTGGATACGGCAGATCCGTTGGACAAGGAGGTCATCCGGTGGTGGAGGCGGAAAGTGAAAGAAATCTATACGTTGATACCTGATTTTGGCGGTTTTTTGGTAAAGGCCAATTCGGAGGGGCAGCCGGGACCATGTGATTTCGGGCGTACTCATGCCGAGGGAGCGAATATGCTGGCGGATGCGTTGAAACCCTACGGAGGAATCGTGATGTGGAGGGCGTTTGTCTATAGTCCTACCGACAGTGACCGTGCCAAGCAGGCCTATTTGGAGTTTATGCCTTTAGACGGGCAGTTTCATGACAATGTAATAGTACAGATAAAGAACGGACCGATAGATTTCCAGCCTCGTGAACCTTATAGTCCTTTGTTCACGGCTATGAAGCAGACTTCCATGATGGTGGAGTTTCAAATCACTCAGGAGTATTTAGGCTTTTCCAATCATCTGGCCTATTTGGCTCCTTTATGGGAGGAGTTTTTCGGTGAAGTACGTCCGGATAGGTTGAAAGCTGTGGCGGGTGTGGCAAACATCGGTACGGATGTGAATTGGTGTGGACACCATTTTGCACAAGCCAATTGGTATGCTTTCGGGCGGTTGGCATGGAATCCGTCGCTGACTTCAGACCGGATTGCGGATGAGTGGTTGCGGCAGACGTTTACTTCCCAGCCGGCATTTGTCCGTCCGGTCAAAGAGATGATGTTGCAGAGCCGGGAGGCGGTGGTGAATTATATGATGCCGTTGGGGCTGCATCATCAGTTTGCATGGGGGCACCATTATGGACCTGAACCGTGGTGTAGTGTGCCCGGTGCTCGTCCGGACTGGCTACCTTCTTATTATCATAAGGCAGATAAGGAGGGAATCGGTTTCGACCGTAGCAGCAAAGGGAGTGATGCCGTTTCTCAGTATCCCGATTCACTTCGTCAGATTTACAATGACAAGGCAACTTGCCCCGAGATTTATTTGCTTTGGTTCCATCATGTGCCTTGGCAGCATCAGATGAAAAGCGGACGTACGCTTTGGGGGGAGTTGTGCCATGCATACGATAGAGGTGTGCGGCAGGTACGTGGTTTTCAAGAAGTATGGGACAGTGTGGAACCTTTTGTAGATGTACGCCGGTTCAGGGAAGTGCAGTCGAAATTGAAAATCCAGATGCGTGACGCCGTGTGGTGGAAAGATGCTTGTCTGCTTTATTTCCAGACTTTCTCAGGGATGCCTATCCCGGCTGGCATAGAACGTCCTGTACACGAGTTGGAGGATATGAAACGCTTCCGGTTGGAAATCTCGAACTATGAATGTCCCGAGAGTGGGTTCAATAAATAAATTACGGTTTTTAACTTTATAAGAAACATGAAATATAAGTTAGCTTTAGTAATGTCGGTTCTTTGTGCATTTTCCGCATGGACCGAAGCAAAGGTGAAATTGCCTGCCATCCTATCGGACGGTATGGTATTGCAACGTGAGCGGCCCGTTAAAATATGGGGAAATGCCGATAAAGGAGAGAATGTGACCGTTGTTTTTAAAAAGAAGAAATTCAGTACGGTAGCCGGGGAAGATGGTAAGTGGCTGGTGGAGCTGCCTCCCATGAAGGCAGGCGGCCCTTTTGAAATGACCGTGAATGATATCCGGTTGAAAGATATTCTAGTGGGTGATGTCTGGCTTTGCTCCGGACAGTCTAACATGGAATTGACCGCCGGACGGGTGACTGATAAATTTGCCGAGGAAATAGCAAGGGATGAGAATCCGATGATACGGTATGTGAAGATTCCTTTAGGCAATGATTTGCATGGACCTAAAGACGATTTGCCGGGAGCGGACTGGATGCCGCTGACTAAAGAAACTGCTCCTTCTTTCTCTGCTTTGGCTTATTTCTTTGCCAAGGAGATGTATAGGGAGACGCAAGTACCTGTGGGCATTGTTAACTCCAGTTGGGGGGGAAGTTCCGTCGAGGCTTGGATGAGTGAGGAGGCCTTGCAGAAGTTTCCGCGTCAGTTGCACGAGCGTGATTTGTTTGATTCGGATGAGTATCGTGAGTTGTGCAACCGTTCGGGACAGATGATGAACCGTTTTTGGGATACCGCTTTGTACAAAGGAGACCGGGGACTTCATGACGGGATATGCTGGAATCGTCCGGAACTGGATGATACGGACTGGCAGACTGTAGATATGTTTTCCAAGGAATGGGGAAGAAAGAATGGATATCCGGTGAGTGGCTCTCATTGGTTCCGTCAGAAAGTGAATGTATCAGCGGAACAAGCCGGAAAAGAGGCTGTTCTTCGTTTGGGGTGCATGGTGGATGCCGATTCGGTGTTTGTGAACGGGATTTTTGTAGGTAACACTTTCTATCAGTATCCGCCGCGTATTTATCGGGTGCCGGCTTCTATATTGAAACCCGGTGAGAATCTGGTGACTGTCCGGCTGATTAATTACGGAGGGGCCGCCAGTTTTGTGCCCGATAAACCTTATTGTCTGGCATGGGGGATAGATACAGTCCGTTTGTCCAGCCGCTGGAAATATCAATTAGGCTGTGAGATGCCTGCACGCACCAACAGTGTCTCTTTTCAGAATGTTCCTACCGGCATGTATAATTCCATGATTTCTCCTCTGCGTAATCTGACCTTTACCGGTGCGTTGTGGTATCAGGGAGAAACGAATACGGGCCGTCCTAATGAATATGAGGAATTGCTGGCTGCCATGATTATTGACTGGCGTGAGAAACTGGCTGATAAAGAATTGCCTTTCTTCATTGTACAGTTGGCCAATTTCATGCAGACACATCCGGAGCCGGTAGAAAGTAATTGGGCGGCTTTGCGTGAAGCGCAACGGCAAGTAGCGTTGAAAGTCCCGAATGCAGCTTTAGCGGTAGCGATTGATTTGGGCGAGTGGAACGATATTCATCCATTGAATAAAAAAGAACTGGCAAGACGTATCTCCCTGTTGGCGAAAAGAGGGGTGTATGGTGATAAAAAGAGTGTGCACAACGGGCCCATGTGTACGGGCATGACTGTCAATCATGAAGGAAAGGCTATTCTTTCTTTTGAAGCGGGAACTGATAAATTACGGGTGGTAGATGAATTGAAGGGATTTGCGATAGCCGGTGCCGATGGACATTTTCAATGGGCAGAAGCAGTTGTCGTTAATGGGAATCAGGTGGCGGTATGGCATAAAGGTATCCCTCATCCAGTGACGGTACGTTATGGTTGGGATGATAATCCGGTTCATGCGAATTTGAGAAATAGAACCGGACTACCGGCTTCTCCTTTTCAGATTTCATTGGAAGATAAATAATTTAACAGAGATCCGAAAGTGGCAAAGCTTTCTAATAATCTTCGATGGATTTTAAAGGAATGCTTGTTTCTGTCGGATTTTCTATGGCAAAATACCTATTCCTCCTTTGATGTTATTGGGAAAGATGACAGGTGTTTCCAACAGGTTGCTACTGTCATGGTCGGCATATGCATTGGCGGCTCGTAAATATTGATATTCAGCCGGGGATATGGCATAATATTGTATGATAGCTTTTCCTGTTATCTTTTTAATTTTATATAGTTTATTGTCTAATAGGAAACTATACCAACTGTCTAAAGTCATGGTATATTGGTTGTTGGTAAAGTAAGCATCATTGAATACATTATAATAGTTGTTTATAGTGGGGATGAAATTAATGATAGGATCAGAGTTGTTGGGAGTGCCGTGTTTCCGTCCATTAATGCAGTGTCATAATATCCGCTACATTCCCATTGGGTGGATAGCAGTGGAGTCTTGTAAAGTTTTGCGGTTAGTAAGGCGGTAAGTATATGTTTGTTTTATGTTGACCCGGTAATATTGGGAATGGTTTGTGGTGGGAGTTTGTAATTTTATTTTCCACTTTGTTGCTTGATATATCCAAAGGCTTTCGAAGTCTCTGATAGAGAATGATTAGATTCAATGGTGTCCGCTTTGATAATTTCAATGGGCTCATATACTGTTGCTTCTGCATTCGATTTATATTTTCCGTCTTTGGTTTCTACTTCGATACGTACTTGATCACCGGTTTTAAAACGGCTGCTTATCTGGTAAAAATAATTTTGATAGTCTAACGGTGAATCATTGTTAGGACGATAGGTACATTCCGAAATTGTTTCCGATAATACATTATTAATATAAAGGTGAATAATTCCATTTTTACTACTTGGGGTTCGTGATAGCCGGATAAAGCTAAAAAGATAGCATTGTTCGTTTTGTTTGCGTTTATCAGAGCGTTGACGATGAGCTTTTGAGATTCATCATTAGGCAATATTTCTATATCATTGGTACAGGCGGCCAATAAATGAACAAATGAAAGGAGTAAAAGTGCTTTTTCATTATTGCTTAAAATTTATAAGTATATGAGAATGAAGGTAAGAAGGGAAGGAGAGTGACTTTTTGTATCACAGGAATCTTTTTTCCTTCCGATTGCTCATCCGTGTAATAATCTATAAATACATGATTGGGATTCAAAGAGTTATAGGCATTCATAATACTGACGTTCCAAATCCGTTCTCCATGTTTTGTCTTTTGTGAAAGTTGAATCCTAGATTCAACTGATGACTGGCGGGCAGACGGTAGTTATTTCGAGAAGAGCTATATTCAAAGGGAAAAACAACCCCGTTGCCTGTATTTCCCATATGTCCCCATCCATAGCTTCCTTCGGGGAGAATGATGGTTGCTTTCTCTTTGGGCAGGGTGGCAGTATTTCCTGAAGCGTAAATCCAAGAAGCGCTCATGTATACTTTTTTGTTGAGGCGCCTGTTTATCGTGATGTTCACGGAGTGGCGTCTGTCGTATTTATAGGGAAAACGTTTCCCTCCATTTACATTTCCTTTACTGAATATACGGTCGGCTTTTAGCCAAAGTATAATTTATCCATCCGGTAGTACGTCCGGTTTTCTTTTCCAGCATGAATTCTATGCCGAAATTGCGTCCTTTGCCCATTTCTACTTTCTCTTCCCAATGAATGGAATTACCGACTAGAGTATTACCATCTTTGTATTCCAGTACGTTTTTCGTCATTTTGCTATAGCCTTCTACAGAAAACTCCCATCCTTGAATACCTGTATAGTAACCCCCGATAGAAAATTGGCATGCTTGCATCGGGAGGATCTTCTGTGTGACCGGTACCCATAGATCAGTGGGGAGAGAGAGATTGGATGAAGAAAGTAAATGTACATATTGTGTCATGTGGGTATAGGCCGCCTTGAAAGTAAGGTTGGGACTGGTTTTGAAACTAACGGTAATGCGAGGTTCCAAGGAGGCATAAGTGTGCTTTTGTACTTGGAAGAGTGAGAAATGTGCGCCTATATTTGTTTTCCATTGTTCGTTCCATTTGAAATCATCTTCTACATAAAGGGAAATTTCGTGTGAGTGTGTCGCTTCATTTCCTCCGATGGTGTATGTTTTATCAGGTTGTTCTTGTTCATTCGGAGAGTGCACAAATGTATGTTGGGTTTCGGGGCGGAACGTATGGTAGAGATAGTTTCCTCCGAATTTGATGAAATGGGAGGGGATGGATGAAAGTCGAAGTCAGATGTTAATCCCCAATCTTCTATACCGGAATAATATTGGCTGTCAAGGTGTTTGTTGGCGGACGTGAAATTGTTTTTATATTGAATCGGAAACGGTTATAGGATAGGGTGATGTTATGGAACAGACGATTACTGACTATGTGGTTCCAACGTAATGCCCTAATGTACTTCCCAAGCCATGACTTGTCTCTCTCTTGTGTCTGTCTCCTTTTCTTCTTCAAAGTAATAAGAAGAAGTATTTGTAAAACTGGCATGATCTTTGCCATGATAAAAGGAGAAAAACAGGCGGTCACGGTCACTGAATCGATGATTTAGTTTTGTGTTGATATCATATAAGTAGTAACCTCCTTTCGTATCTTTATCCATGAAAGGCTTGATAATTAAATCGGCATAACTGCGTCTGGCAGAAATAATAAATGATGTCCGGTCTTTCCATAGAGGACCCTCAAAGTGCATTCGAGAAGTCAGCGCCCGATGGTCAGACTGCCGTGATAATTCCTCATATCTCCATCGTTAGTGCGTACATCAATGACGGAGGACAGTCTTCCTCCGTAACGGGCAGGAAAACTGCTTTTATACAAATCGACTTTCTTGACCGATTCTGGGGTAAAGATGGAGAGAATACCTAGTGTATGGTCCACATTATATAAGGGTACACCGTCTAGCAGATAAAGATTCTGATCGGGACTTCCTCCACGTACATACAGGCCACTGGTACCGGTTATACCTCCTTGTATACCGGGCAGAAGCTGGATTGATTTTAATACATCTGCCTCACTCAGTAAAGCAGGGGTATTTTTAATATGTCAAAGGTATATTGTTTGCTCCCATACGGCTACTTTGAAAGCCTGTTTCCATTTTATCAGAAAGGACAACGATTTCTTCCAATGTATTATCGTTTTAAGTTGGACAGTCAGCGTATCTTTACATAAATACAATGCTATTTGTTTTGAACCGTAACCTATATAGGAAAAATTCAGTTCAGTGTTTCCTTCGGGCAGTGTGATACTGAAGAATCCGAATGGATTTGTGATTGTTCCTTGTTTATTTTGCTGGTCATAGATATTGGCACCTATCAGTGTTTCTTCTCGATATTTCGTCCAATACATAACCGTTTAGTGTAAAATGTTGTTTTATAGGAAGTGACGTTGTTTTTCAATATGATATGGTGTTTGGTAATCTCGAAACTGATGTCTTGTTTAATGAAAGCTGTTTGTAGAATAGTTGTTAATGGGGTTTCTTTCAGATCGAGAGTTATGGGATGTTTGAGTACAACTTCTTCGCCATAAATAAAAGAATACTCTGACAGTTGTTCTATTTTAGCTGTAAACTCCTTTAAACTAGCCTGTTTCAGATAAATATTAAAAGGCATATCCGGAGTTTGTGCTGATATGAATGAATGGGAAAAGACTAGTAACAGCATTAAGTAAAAAGTGATACTGTGTGTTTCTTATAAAGTGAAGAAATCATTTGTTTTTTAGTTTTCTTGCTTTAGTTCAATAAGATTGATTGGGGCATGTGATAAGTAAAACCTACGATGGGAGCCAACATTTCTAGAATTTCTTCCAACGTTTCGTTTTGAAACGTTTAATTATAATTACGTAACTGTTCGCTTATTCGGATAGAATATAGATCATTAAAAGAAAGAACACCTTCACGCCAACTTATTTCGTTCTGTGCATTTGCATTAATGTGCATAGACAATATTCCAGTCGATTTACGATAAATGGCTGTTTCATTGGGCTTTAATATCATTTGTTTACCGTTGGCATTGTTACTGACGGATACACTACCTTCCAGCAGGGTTGTTTCTACTAAAGAATCGGCGGCATAGGCATTGACATTAAAATGCGTTCCTAATACCCTGATGGTAACTCCATTTGCTTTGACACGAAATGGTTTTAGGATTTTACTGACTTCAAAATAAGCTTCTCCATTCAGCTTTACGATTCGTTCCTTGTTGAAAGTTTCCGGATAGCTCAATTGGGAATGTCGGTTTAGGGTTACTTTAGAGCCATCCGGTAATTGGATGCATTGAGTTTGTATATTGGTGGAAACAATCAGTGTACGTACCGGACGTTGGTAAAAATAAAACATCCAACCGAAACCTATAAGCAGGACGAAACCGGCAGCCACAGCAACTGTATACCGAATGGAAAGTATTTTGTGCTTGCGGTATGCCGGTTGAAGACGTTGTTGCAATATATTGTAACTTTTCTCCGCCGAGAATTTTCCCTGCGGTGAATGAGTGGAAGAAGATAATAATTCCAACCATTCGTCCAGTTCTTTGTCTGATTTCGGTGAATTCATGTTATTTTATTTGCAGGACAAAGATACTACTTCTTTTGCAGACGGATAGAAATTTCAGAAATTTTTGCGTCTTTTCCGTCAGGAGTACAGATCAACCGTATGATACGTTGTACGCTTTTATTTGTTTAGGATAAAGAATGATATCTATTTTACTGATTTCTTTCCTTTCAAGATGACCGGATGGGCATTTTGAATGTGGACTATTGTTACTTGTAGAACTGCTAATGGTCAGTTTACGGTCTGTGTCTTGTTTTTCGGCAGCTATTATTTTTAAAGTAAGGGTTTCTTCCTCGTTCTTTGTATCATAGGTGTGTGATATGAATTGTTTTTCAAAGCCTATATACTCTTTGGGATAGTTGTCGTTGTTACTACATGCACTTATAAGCAGGGCATAAAAAATGGTAATACTAAACGTGTATTTGTTCTCATGTCTTTTAGTTTATTAGTTTCTATTGATAAAGACAGGAGAATCTGGAAAACTCCTATCGTCTATTTCTAAAATAATTGTTAATTTTTTCTTTGAGTCGGGTTACAGCTTTTTGTAACTGGGCATCTACTGTTTTAGGGCTTATATTAAGTTCTTCGGCAACGGAAGCATAACTTTGTTTTCTTCGCGGACTTTAATAAAGATTGTTCGGCAACGTTCAGGTAATTCATTCAGTGAGTTCTCATAAATGTTAAATAACTCTTCATTCATCATTTGTTCTTCAGGAGAAAGGTTGGAAGAAGATATTTCCGGCATATTTTCCAGAGGCGAGGCTTCCCTCCTTTGTTCTTTTCCAAATAGTTCAGAGCGGCATTTCTTATTAATATATAGCTGTACTTATTAAAATCATCGGGAATAAGCTGACTTTTTCGATGATTCCAAAGCGTGGTAAAAACATCTAAAATTACTTCTTGAGCCCATTCATCCCGTTGAAGGTAATAAAGGCGATACGAAAGAAACGGTCATAATACATATCGTATAAAGACCGGAAAGCCTGTTGGGAATCATGCTTCTGTATTTCTTTGAGTAGTTCAGTTGCCTCCATTGCCGTGTTGGGCATGTTTGTTAATGTTATAATCGGATGCAAAGCTACTAAAATGTAAATAGATGTGCTATTCATTTTAGAACTTTTAGTTTTGATTTATTGTATGAGAGGAACTGAAGCCTTCTTCTTAGTATCTGTCTTGGCAATTTTCTTCTTTCAATTTGTATTTTACTTGGTTGGCAATACTGAATATACCTATTCCTCCTTTTATATTATTGGGAATAAGGGGAACTGCATAAATAAAATTTTCGGCATCAAAATCTAATGCAGAGGACATGGCATACAAATATCTATGTTCGCTTTCTGAAATACTGTAAAACCGGATACTGATATATCGCTCTGCTTTCTGAGAATCTATATGTATATAGTTGATGTCTTCTTTTAAATCTATCGTCATGTTATATTCCCTGTTTTTAAAATAACAGCTTTTAAAAAGGCCAAAATAATTGTTCCATTTCTGAATAAGCTCGAATCCTTCATCTATAGCATGTCCGGGTTTGCCGTCTGTCAAGGCGGTGTCATAAATATAATTATAGTTATAAGTCGTGTCAATACTGAGAGTGTCCCTGCCGTCATGCCATTTATGAGAATAAAAATCTGTTTTATTTCAAGACGATAGTATGTATTCTCTGCCTCTATATCGGGTTGTTTTAATTGAATGTTAAGCCGAAGATAATTGTCATATACAGGCTTGCCTCCTACCCAGCTGTTATAATCTCTTAAACTTATATAGGTTGTATCTACATTTATAATCTGTAAGGGTGCACTGATGCGTGTTTCCGCTTTTGCTTTATATTTACCATTTTCTGAAGAAGCCTCTATTTTCACTTTATCTCCTGTTCGGAATATGCTTTTACTGGGTAGTAATCATCTTCCGCAGTGATTGTTTCTGACAGTTTTCCATTTATATACAGGTGTATGATACCATCGGTGACAGGAGTGGTAGCTGTCCATCCTGTGTAATGCAGATAAATCCGGTTATCGTTATTTTCAGTTTGCATCATGGCATTTACGATCAGTTTTTAGGTTCATCATCGGGTAAATAGCCAATGGTATTGGTACATGCGCCTAAAATAACAAATACAAAAAGAAATAAAAGGTATTTTTCATTGGATTTTAAAATTTATAAGTGTATGAAAATGAAGGGATACATGGCAAGATTGTCATTTTTTTCAATATAGGCTTTCCTGTTTGTGCTTCCCTGCTGATATAGACAAAGTTGGGGTTCATGGCATTGTAGGCATTTAGGATACTGATATTCCATATCCGTTCTCCGTGCCGGGTCTGTTTATGGAAGTTGAATCCTATATTCAATTGGTGGCTTGCAGGCAATCTGTAGTTATTTCGTGAACTATAATGATCCATATCTCCTTTGTTCAAATTATCCATAATCCAGGAAGGTGGTACATTGGTAGGTGGTAGTTCTGTATGTGTCTTCTCTGTAGGAAGTGTTGCCATGCAACCTGATGCATAAGTCCATGACATATTGAAGTCGATCAGTCGTGTCAATTGATAATTTAGAGTGAGATTCAAGGTATGTCGGCGGTCATATTGGTAGGGAAATGTTTACCATTATTGATCCCGTCCGTACTGAATTGCCGGTCGGATTTGGATAGGGTGTAATTAATCCATCCAGTAAGGAGCCCTGCAGTTTTTGTGCCATAAACTCCACTCGAATGAACGTCCTTTGCCCATTTCTACTTTGTCTTCCCAGTTATGGGAAGAACCTAGAAAACTTTCTCCGTCTTTATATTCTAATACATTATACATATCTTTATAGTATCCTTCTATGGAAAATTCCCAATTCTTGATACCGGTATAGTATACTCCTACAGCATATTGAAAAGATTTCATGGGGCGGATGTGGCGTGTGACGGGCACCCAAAGGTCGGAAGGCATGGCCAGTGATGCAGTAGATAATAATTGGGTACACTGGCTCATCTGTGAAAAGAACTTTTAAGATGATATTTGAGGTCGCTTGGAAACTTATGGAAGACGGGATTGCAAAGAAAGATAAGTCTGTTTTGTACATTAAAAATGAAAAGTGCAATCCGGCATTTATTTTCCAATGTTCGTTCAGAATAAGATCATCTTCGGCATACAAGGAAAAGTCATGAGCATGGATATGAGAATTGTTCAAACTATAATTGTCGTTAGTTTGTGGATATCCATTGTCGGAATTGTGTTGATTTACGGTCTGCACTTCCGGAGCGAACTGATGATATATGTATTTCGCTCCAAATTTGATGTTGTGTGCCGGTAACGGATGATAATCAAAATCCGTACTAATGCTAAGATCACTGATGCCGGAGTGAAACAGATTGTTGGAACCATTGATGATTGTGGAACCATCAGGTTGTTGTATGCTGGAAGTTTCCTCTTGTCTGATATCAAAACATAACGATTGTATGCCAGCGTAGTATTACTGAATAGTTGGGGGTGAAAACATGATTCCAGCGTGTGTTCAGTAATATGTTTCCCAATTGTGAGTTTGCTTGAACTTATCTTCATCTTTGTATTTAACGTGAATTCGATATAAGAATAAATATATTTTTCTGACAATTAGAAACATAGCGATAAAATCATTAAATTTATAGTGCTGAATTATAACATTTAAACGATTACCACTATGTTTCCAAAGTCTAAAGTTACAGAGATTTATTGTATGACCGATGATTTTTGCAAGGAATTTTCGTTTCAACAGGAAAAATATGATTAAGGATATGAAGACCATGCATCGTAATAAGCCTAACCGGATGAGTGATGCGGAGATGATGGTCATTCTTATTCTGTTCCACTCCGGTGGTTTCCGCTGCTTCAAGTATTATTACAAAGAGTATGTCTGCAAACATTTGGAACACCTTTTCCGCACCGGGTGTCCTATAACCGTTTTGTGGAACTGGAGAAGGAAGTATTGCTTCTCATGACCATATTCATCAAAGAGTACTGCTGGGAACCTGTACCGGCATCAGTTTCGTTGACTCCCCTCCCTTACGTGTATGCCGTAACCAAAGAATCTTGATTCATAAGACATTTGAAGGGCTTGCCGAGCGTGGAAGATGTTCTATGGGATGGTTCTTCGGATTCAAGCTGCATCTGATAATCAATGACAAAGGAGAGATCCTCAATTTCATGTTCACGCGGAAACGTGGATGACCGGGAACCGTTGAAACAGGGTAGGTTTCTGGAAAACATCAAAGGAAAACTATGTGCAGACAAAGGGATATATAGGTCAGGCTCTGTTTGAAACCCTTTTCCTTAATGGCATACAACTTGTTACTAAAGTTAAAAATAATATGAGGAACTCACTGATGAGTATTGCCGACAAGATTTTGCTAAGAAAAGAGCCTTGATTGAAACGGTCAATGACGAACTGAAGAACATCGCACAGATTGAACACTCAAGACATCGTTCATTCAGTAACTTTATAGCCAACTCCTTGTCGGCTATCGCGGCATACTGCTTTTTTGAAAAGAAGCCCGCCATTGACGTAAAGTTTGTCAATGACGGACAACTTGCTATTTTTTGATTTTATTTCGAACTCACGTTATTTATAGTAGACGTGGTCTTTTCCTTTATAGAAAGAGATGAAAAGGCGATCTTGTTCACTAAAGCGATGATTTAGCTTGGCGTTGATGTCATACAAACTATAACCGCCCCGTTCGTCCTTTGGCATAACTAGTGGGAGGAAACAGTCAATATAACTGCGTCGTGCTGAGATAATGAAGGAAGTATGATCTTTCCATATAGGTCCTTCAAATTGCAGATGTGAAGTGAGAAGACCGATAGTCAAGCTTCCATGATAGTCTTTGCATGTTTCCGTCATTGGTACGGACATCGACAATAGATGAAAGACGTCCGCCGAATCGTGCCGGAAAGCTACTTTTGTATAAATCGACTTTTTCACGGCTTCCGGAGTGAAGACCGATAACAGGCCCAGTGTATGATCTACATTATATAAAGGTACACCGTCTAATAAATAAAGATTTTGGTCCGGACCTCCTCCGCGTACATATAACCCACTGGTTCCGTTCATTCCGTTTTGTACACCGGGCAGTAGTTGGATGGATTTTAGTACGTCTGCCTCACTCATCAATGCCGGTGTGTTTTTATGTGGGGAATAGGAATACTGCTTGCTCCCATACGACTGCTTTGAATACCCGTTTCGGGTTTGTCGGACAAGATAATGACCTCATTCAGTTGGTTGTCATTGTGGAGTTGGATGGTCAGCATAGTATCTTTCCATAGGTGCAAAGACACTTGTTTTACTGCATAGCCTATGTATGAAAAGTTTAGTTTAGTGCCCCCTCAGGCAATGTGATGCTAAAGTATCCGAAAGTTGGTAGTGGTACCCACTCCGTTTTCTGATCATAAATATTGGCACCTATCAATGTTTCTTTCGATATACTGTCCAATACATACCCGTTTAGGGTAAAAGACTTCTTGCTGGATTGTAGAGCGTATTTTTAATATAATGTGATTTTTGTTTATTTTGAAACTGATATTCTGTCCTGCAAAGGCTTTCTGTAAAATCAGGCTTAATGGAGCTTTTCTTAGACTGAGGGTTATAGGATGTTTAAAGATGATTTCCTCTCCATAAATAAAAGAGTAGCCGGAGGCTTTTTCTATTTCAAATATGAATTCTTTCAGATTCGCTTTTTAAGTGAATGCTGAAAGAAAGATCTGCTTTGAGCCTGTATGAATGTAGTGGAAATCATTAGTAACAGTATCAAGAAAATCCCCTTGATACTGTATTGATTGCAAGTTGAAAAATCATTTAGTTTTAGTTTTCTTTTATTATTCAATAATTTATATGCCTTTATTCAGGGTCTGTTATCCTCCTTGTAATATTCGGAGAAAGAGTTTCCAAAATTTGATTTGTGTTATGGTTGCATTCGGAACTCTTTTGTTCCGTTTTCCTGTGTTCTTCAGAATCGTTTCGCTATTGTAAGCATAAGCTTCCATTAATGCATGGAAGAATGGAAGAACTATGCGCGTACTTGTTTTCATATCTTTTTAGTTTATTGGTTTATATAAGTAAAGACAGGGAAACTTGAAAATCTCCCTATCGTATTTTATAAAATTATTCATTTATTTTTGGGGATGCTTTTAAAATAGCATATGTGAATATTCGCTGAAGTATTAGTTACTCCACCCAAAGCATGTCGCTCATGATCCCGTCTGATATAAAACGCCTTTACGGGTCAGTTTTAGCGTATCGTTTTTATTTCCAGTGTTCCTTGTTGTAAATGTGGAGTGGCCATACGTAGGCAGTATTTGTACAGTTCTTCTCCATATTGTTTCCTGAGTTTGGGCAGTGGCATTCCCCATTGTGTACGTATGTGGGTAATGACAAAATCATTGTAACGGGTATATAAGTCAAGTTCTTCTACTTCGAATGTGGGATTTCCGTTAGAAATACCTCTTATATATTCGTTTAGTGAGGCGACATTCCATTGGCGGGAAACGCCATTGTATGAGTGGGCGGAAGGGCCGCAGCCCAAATATTTCTTTTCAGTCCAATAACTGGAGTTGTGCCGGGAATGAAAACCGGGTAGGCAGAAATTGGATATTTCATAATGTTCGTATCCGGCAGCGGTGAGGCTGTCAATCAGTGTGCCGAATAAGGAAACGCTCAGATCTTCATCGGCCTCTTCCAGTTTATGTTGTTCACGAAGTTGCCAAAGAGTGGTTCCTTCTTCATAAATAAGGTGATAAGCGGAAATATGTTCCGGATGCAAAGCGAGGGCTTGTTTTAAATCTTCTTTCCACGAAGCAAGTGTTTCTCCGGGTAGTCCGTACATCAAGTCAATACTAATATTCCGGAAACCGGCAGTACGACAGTTTTGGAAAGCACGGATGGCTTGTTCGGCTGTGTGGCGGCGTTGAAGCAGTTTTAAAGTGGAGTCTTGAAAAGTTTGAATTCCCATACTTATCCGGTTAAACGGAAAGGTGCGTAACATGGAAATGTATTCCGGCGTTAAGTCATCGGGATTAGCTTCCAAAGTGATTTCAGCATCGGGGATTATTTTGTATACCTTATAAATATGGGAGAAGATTGCTTCGAAATCTTCTTTTGCCAGTTGCGAGGAGTACCGCCGCCCAGATATATCGTTTCTATATACTCGCCTTCCAGATAGGCTTCCCGGTCGGTTAGTTCGCGGCATAAGGCACGGATGTATGCTGTTTTCTGTTCGCTACGGGTGGTGGAGAAAAAATCGCAGTAAATACAACGTTTTTTGCAAAAGGGGACATGAAGATAAATACCTGCCATGATCATTTATTTTTCAGCAAAGCTACGAAAAAATAGTGATAAGATAGAATATCTGCCGTAAAACATAGTTTAGTAACACTATCCTTTGAGTTGCTTTTTTTCTCTTTATTTTCTAATTTGCGCTCCACATTTTTAGGAGATATGAAACACATATCCGTTTGTTAATAATTAAACCTTAGATATCATGAAAGTATATCAGACTAACGAAATTAAAAACATTGCACTTCTTGGCAATGATGGCTCAGGTAAAACCACCCTCACAGAGTCTTTGCTCTTTGAGAGTGGTATTATAAAACGTCGTGGCAGAATTACTGCCAAAAACACGGTTAGTGATTATTTTCCGGTAGAGCAAGAATATGGTTATTCAGTGTTCTCTACCGTTTATCATGTAGAGTGGAATGGAAAAAAACTAAATATAATTGACTGTCCGGGTAGTGATGACTTCGTAGGGGCTGCCATAACCGCGCTAAATGTAACCGATACTGCTATTTTGCTGCTGAATGGACAATACGGTCCCGAAGTAGGTACTCAGAACCACTTCCGTTATACTGAAAAGCTGGGCAAGCCGGTTATCTTTTTGGTCAATCAGCTTGATAATGAGAAATGTGACTATGACAATGTGCTCGAACAGTTGCGTAGCATTTATGGCTCCAAGGTAGTTCCCGTGCAGTATCCTCTTGAAACGGGACCTAATTTTCATGAACTCATTGACGTGCTGTTGATGAAGAAATATTCATGGGGACCTGAAGGGGGCGCTCCTACAATTGAAGAGATTCCTGATTCTGAGAAAGAAAAGGCATTGGAAATGCATAAAGCTTTGGTAGAGGCTGCTGCTGAAAATGATGAGACACTGATGGAAAAGTTCTTTGAATCGGAATCATTGACTGAAGATGAAATGCGTGAAGGTATCCGTAAGGGATTGGCGACACGTGGTATGTTCCCTGTTTTCTGTGTATGTGCAGGTAAGGATATGGGTGTCCGTCGTCTGATGGAATTCTTAGGTAATGTTGTTCCATTCGTATCGGATATGCCTGTGGTTCATAATACCCGTGGTGTTCCTGTGCCTCCCGATGCGAATGGCCCTACTTCTCTTTATTTCTTCAAGACTGCCGTTGAACCCCATATCGGTGGTGTGCAGTATTTTAAAGTGATGAGCGGAAAAGTACACGAAGGTGACGATTTGACTAATGCTGATCGTGGCTCTAAAGAGCGTATGGCACAGCTTTTTGTTTGTGCGGGAGCTAATCGTATTCCGGTGCAGGAACTGGTAGCCGGAGATATTGGTTGTACTGTGAAATTGAAAGATGTAAAGACTGGAAATACCTTGAACGGCAAAGACTGTGAAAACCGGTTTAACTTCATTAAATATCCTAATGCTAAATACTCGCGTGCCATCAAGCCTGTAAATGAGGCTGATGTAGAGAAGATGATGGTTATATTGAACCGTATGCGTGAGGAAGATCCTACTTGGGAAGTGGAGCAATCTAAGGAATTGAAACAGACTATTGTGCATGGACAAGGTGAGTTTCATCTCCGTACCTTGAAGTGGCGTTTGGAAAATAACGAAAAATTGCAGATTAAGTTTGAGGAGCCTAAGATCCCTTATCGTGAAACAATCACTAAAGCAGCCCGTGCCGATTATCGTCATAAGAAACAATCAGGCGGTGCTGGGCAATTTGGTGAGGTCCATCTCATTGTTGAACCTTATTATGAAGGAATGCCTGTACCCGAAACGTATAAGTTTAACGGTCAGGAATTCAAGATAAATGTGAAGGGGACTGAGGAAATACCTTTGGAATGGGGTGGTAAATTAGTCTTTATTAACAGTATCGTGGGAGGATCTATTGATGCCCGTTTTATGCCCGCTATCTTGAAAGGGATTATGAGCCGGATGGAGCAGGGTCCGTTGACAGGTTCGTATGCGCGTGATGTACGAGTGATTGTTTATGATGGTAAGATGCATCCGGTAGACTCAAATGAAATCTCTTTTATGCTTGCAGGACGTAATGCATTCAGTGAGGCATTTAAGAATGCCGGACCTAAGATTCTGGAGCCGATTTATGATGTGGAGGTTTTCGTTCCCAGCGATAAAATGGGCGATGTGATGAGTGATTTGCAAGGTCGTCGTGGTATGATTATGGGGATGAGCAGTGAAAGTGGATACGAAAAACTGGTTGCAAAAGTACCTCTGAAAGAAATGTCTTCTTATTCCACTTCTTTAAGTTCTTTGACAGGCGGTCGCGCTTCATTTATTATGAAGTTTGCCAGCTATGAATTGGTTCCGACAGACGTACAAGAAAAATTGATGAAGGAATTTGAAGCTAAAGAGAATAAAGATGATTGATAAAGTGTAAAATTTCGTACTTAGAAGAGACGTATTTCGTTAAAAATGCGTCTCTTTTTATTTAAGGTAACTTAAACTTTTAGGTTTGTTATTTGGCTTTGAACTTAATTTTTTATTATTTTTGCAAACCAATTGGCGTAAATTTTGTTATAATAGTCAGAATCTTAGCTTAAATGACTTTTTCGGTTAATTATAGAGAATGGCCGTTTAAATTTGGTTAATCTATTGTGTGATGAGATTTAACGCTTTTAATTTTGCTGGCATGAAAAAGTCTACTATTTGGGTATTAGGTATTGTAATGGGGCTATCATTTCTTAGCTTATTGTATTTGCAGGTAAGCTATATTGAAGAAATGGTGAAAATGCGCAAAGGGCAATTTGATGAGTCTGTTCAGCGCAGCTTGGTCCAGGCGTGTCGGAATATTGAGTTGGTGGAAACTAAAAAGTATCTTGAGGATGATGCGATTGCTACGGAAAAAGCAGCACAGCTGTCCAGGGAGCAGTCCGAAGAGAAGAAGGGGGAAGGAAGTGGTGATGTGGTGGCGCATACGCATGAGTATTCCATTACTTCCGACGGATTGAACGGTTACTCTACTTTTGAATTGAAGATGAGGTTCAGTGCGAATCGTCCTTCTAATATTCCTAAAGCAATTATTTCGACTGGTAAGAACATTCCTCAGACTTCAAGAGCCTTGCAGGAAATAATCAAAGACAGATATGTGTACCAACGTGCATTGTTGGACGAAGTGGTCTATAACATTTTGTATACAGCTAGTGACAAACCTTTGAACAAAAGAATCAACTTTAAACAGTTGGACTTGTTTTTAAAGACGGAATTGCTGAATAATGGCATTGACATTCCTTATCATTTTACGGTGACAGACCGTGACGGGACGGAAGTTTACCATTGCCCTGATTATACCAAAGAGGGTAGTGAGAATACATATCCGCAGGTTTTATTTAAAAATGATCCTCCGGCTCGTATGGCGACAGTAAATATTCATTTTCCTACATTGAACAGTTACATATTCAGTTCTGTTAAATTTATGATCCCGTCACTGATCTTCACATTCGTATTGCTTGTGACGTTCATCTTTACTATCTATATCATCTTCCGTCAGAAGAAGTTGACCGAGATAAAGAATGATTTCATAAACAATATGACACATGAATTCAAGACGCCTATCTCTACCATATCGTTGGCGGCCCAGATGTTGAAAGATCCGGCAGTGGGCAAATCTCCTGCTATGTTCCAGCATATATCCGGAGTGATAAATGATGAGACCAAACGTTTGCGTTTCCAAGTGGAAAAGGTGTTGCAGATGTCTATGTTCGAAAAGCAAAAAGCGACGCTGAAGATGAAAGAGGTGAATGCAAATGATTTGATAGCCGGTGTTGTCAATACTTTCACGTTGAAGGTAGAGAAATACAATGGTAAAATCACTTCGAATCTGGATGCGGTAAATCCGGATATATTTGTAGACGAGATGCATTTTACAAATGTTATTTTTAATTTGCTGGACAATGCAGTGAAATATAAAAAACAGGAAGGCGAATTGTTGTTGAATGTACGTACTTGGAATGAATCGGGCAAGCTTTATATCTCTATCCAGGACAATGGAATAGGTATTAAGAAAGAAAACCTGAAGAAGATATTCGATAAATTCTATCGTGTGCATACCGGTAACCTACACGATGTGAAAGGCTTTGGTTTGGGACTGGCTTATGTGAAAAAAATAATTCAAGATCACAAAGGGGCTATACGTGCCGAGAGTGAATTGAATGTAGGAACTAAATTTATAATTGTATTACCTTTATTAAAAAATGAATAATATGGACGAGAAATTGCGTATCTTGTTATGCGAAGATGATGAGAATCTTGGCATGCTATTGAGAGAATATTTGCAGGCAAAAGGCTACTCGGCCGAACTTTGCCCGGATGGTGAGGCTGGCTACAAGGCTTTCCTTAAGAACAAATACGACTTATGTGTATTGGATGTGATGATGCCGAAGAAAGACGGTTTTACTTTAGCACAGGAAATCCGTCAGGCTAATGCTGAAATTCCTATTATCTTCCTGACTGCTAAAACTTTGAAAGAGGATATATTGGAAGGCTTCAAGATTGGTGCGGATGACTATATCACTAAACCGTTCAGTATGGAAGAGTTGACTTTCCGTATCGAGGCTATTTTGCGTCGTGTACGTGGTAAGAGAAACAAGGAAAGCAATATCTACAAGATTGGTCGTTTTACTTTCGATACTCAGAAACAAATTTTGGCTATCGATGGAAAACAGACTAAACTGACTACGAAAGAATCCGAATTATTGGGCTTGCTTTGTGCTCATGCTAATGAGATTCTGCAGCGTGATTTCGCATTGAAAACCATTTGGATTGATGATAATTATTTCAATGCACGAAGCATGGACGTGTATATCACTAAGTTGCGTAAACATTTGAAAGAAGATGATTCTATCGAGATTATCAACATTCACGGGAAGGGGTATAAACTGATTACTCCTGAAGTAGAATAAGGCTGAGTGAAATAGATGAAATAAAAAAGTCCGGAACATTTGTTTCGGACTTTTTTATTTTTGTTCTCTTATACTTTAATCAACAATGCGTTTGTTTAATACAATATAAACGATTAAACCTATAACGATAAGGGCGGCACTTCCACCTAAAACACCGTTGTCGTTAATTGCTGCACTTCCGGTGAAGAAAACACCGACTAAAATAGCGGCGCCGATGATCATCAGTATCAGACCTAAATTCTTAAGTAAGCTTTTCATGTGTGTATTTTATTAATAGATTATATTTATTCTTGTGTACAAATTAAAGCATAATTCTCTTATCATGGAAATTATTTTAGGAAAAAAAGATGAAAACCTTGAAAAACTTTAGTCTTTGATGTTGGTGAATACCTTTCTTAATACATCTTGGCTGACTTTCAGTTCTTCCAATGTTAATCCTTGCAGTGCTTCTTTCAATGTCTTGTTTGCGATGAAACGTGCTTTGCCTTCCAATTCTCTGCCGGTTTTGGTCAAATGAATTAAATTGGTGCGTCGATCTCTTTTGTCGGCGATGCGCACCACCAAATGCTGGCGTTCCATATTGTCTATCAAGCGGGTCATGCTGGGTTTGTCTTTAAAAGTGGCATTACATAGTTCTTGCTGTGTGACACCATCTTTTTCCCATAGAAAAAGAAGGACTGTCCACTGTTCGGGGGTAATTTCTACACCATTCTGGCGAAAATTCCGGCTTAGTTTCCGGTTGATGGCGGCAGATACTTTGCCATTTAATATGGCAAATATTAATTGGATATCAAAACTAAATTGTTCTATCATGGAATTATTGTTTAAACAACTTTGCAAATATACAATTCTTGGCGGATATAACTTATTTTTCACAGATAAAAAATATAAAAAGGAAAATTAATTGTAAAATGAAACTATATTTTTTGAAGAAAATTGCGATAACTCTTTGTAGATTAAGATAAAATATCTACTTTTGCACTCGCATTTGAAATTTAATTTAATAATTTAATAAACGTAGTATGAATCAATACGAAACCGTTTTCATTTTAACTCCCGTTTTATCTGATGTTCAGATGAAGGAAGCGGTAGAGAAATTCAAAGGTATTCTGACTGCAGAAGGTGCAGAGATTATCAATGAGGAAAACTGGGGCTTGAAAAAGCTGGCTTACCCCATCCAAAAGAAATCAACTGGTTTCTATCAGTTGATAGAGTTCAAAGCAGAACCGCAGGTTATTGAAAAGTTGGAAATTAACTTCCGTCGTGACGAACGTGTTATCCGTTTCTTGACTTTTAAAATGGATAAATACGCTGCTGAATATGCTGCTAAGAGAAGAAATGTTAAATCAACTAAAAAGGAGGATTAATCATGGCACAGCAACAATCAGAAATCAGATATTTAACTCCGCCCTCAGTAGACGTAAAGAAGAAAAAATACTGCCGTTTCAAAAAAAGTGGTATTAAGTACATTGATTACAAAGATCCTGAATTCTTGAAGAAATTCTTGAACGAACAGGGTAAAATCCTTCCTCGCCGTATTACAGGTACTTCTCTGAAGTTCCAACGTCGTATTGCGCAGGCTGTTAAAAGAGCACGTCACTTGGCGTTACTTCCATTTGTAACTGACATGATGAAATAATAAGGAGGAATAAGTATGGAAATAATTTTGAAAGAAGACGTAGTGAACTTAGGCTACAAAAATGATATTGTAACTGTGAAGTCTGGTTACGGTCGTAACTATCTTATTCCGACTGGTAAGGCAGTGATTGCTTCACCTTCAGCTAAGAAAATGTTGGCAGAAGAGCTGAAACAACGCGCTCACAAATTGGAAAAGATTAAGAAAGATGCTGAAGCTATGGCAGAACAGTTGAAGGATGTAACCTTGACTATTGCTACTAAAGTGAGTGCCACAGGTACTATTTTCGGTTCTGTTAGCAACATTCAAATTGCTGAGGAATTGGAAAAATTGGGTCACAAGGTTGACAGAAAGATTATCGTTGTGAAAGATGCAGTGAAAGAAGTTGGTTCTTACAAAGCTATCGTTAAACTTCACAAGGAAGTTTCTGTAGAGATCCCGTTCGAAGTAGTTGCTGAATAAAATCTGTAAATACTTTAAAGTATAATGATGCTGAAAAAGCCCGGTTCGTGAGAGCCGGGCTTTTTCTTTTTAATATGTTTGATTTATTAATTCAATCGTTTCTTTTATAACTTTTTGAGGAGTGGTAAAAGGATTTTCATTAAAAGTATTTGGCATAGTGAGGATCAGTTGTTTGATATCATATTCTTGTAGTCTGGCTGCCCATACTTCATAAATACTGTTATAATTTTTATGAATATTATTGCTGGTTTGGTGAGATAAATAGCGAGTTATATGGTCCTGTTTGTATTTATAATAGTCTTTGTTGTCTTCATTTATTTTTCTGCATCCTTTATAGGCTTGTAAAAGTTTTAAAATGAACTCTTTGTCAGGTATCTGCTGCATCAGCGCTGAGCTTTTCAGTACTTCTAGCGCATCTTCCGAATACTCACAATTTTCATACGCAAAAGGAGCATTGGCATTGTTTTCTAAAATAGAAGCTTTAATGGTTTGAAGTGAATCCTGTTTTTGTATTAACAATCGGAAGAAATTAATTTCATTTAAATATGCGGCTTCGGCCTGATTGATACTTTTTAAATTCTCTTCTAATTCCATTTTTATCATTTGCATACTTTTATTTATCTGCTTCTCTTGTGAGGCACTGTTTATAAAATCAGTTCCGGCAAGAGTGATAAATACTCCGGCAGTGACAATTGATAATTCGCGGAAATAATTTCCCAACTTCCAGTTTTGAAGTTTCTCTTTTAGATTTGTCTTTTTCATATTCTGCTTTTGTTTGTGGTTCGAGAAACAAAAGTAGATAATTTGTATTGTAAAGCAATGGAATGCTGGCAGAAAGGGAGAGGTAAAAACATAAAAAAAGTCTGTTGTGCTTTCGCACGGCAGACTTTCAATTCTCTCTAGAGTTCGTACTGAATTATTCAGCCTTAGTAGAGTCACAGCAAGCAGCTGTAGAGTCACAAGCAGCTGAATCTGCTACAACTTCTTCTACAACAGCAGCTTCTTCTACTACTGCAACTGAATCAGTTGCTTCTGCGTTGTTGTTAGCAGCTTTGTTTCCGCAAGATGCGAAAGAAACAGCTGCGAAGGCTACGAACAAAAATACTAATTTTTTCATTTTCTTTGCTTTTTAAATCTGTAATACTAATGTTGCTTTCTTAAAACGATGCAAAGGTATACACTTTTTTAATACGTTGTACCAAAAAGAACAACTTTTTTTCTAATTTTTTATGTTATACAACCTATTTTGCTGATTAGTAGCATGTTTTACAACATATTTATTCTTCGGTAATACTGTTATATAAGAATCGCTTGATGCTTTTTTTGGGAGTTTTTTCGAACTCTGTGGGATAAAGTTGTATTTTACTCACTTGTTCATAGTTTCCTACCAGTTTATTCAGATTCTTCAAGTTTTCATCCATTACTGTTTTTAGGTTTTCGGGGGTATTGAGTCCCAGACTGTCCAGACTTTCATAATCAGGATATACTAAAGCTACCAGTTTCTTGTTGCGCTCTATGATTAAACTTTCTAGAACGAATGGCATATTATTTAGCTTGGATTCTATCTCTTCAGGAAAAATATTCTGTCCATTAGAACTCAAGATCATGGTTTTACTACGGCCTCTTATATAAATGAATCCGTTAGCATCTATTGTACCTAAATCGCCTGTTTTCAACCAACCATCTTCAGTAAATACCTCACGGGTAGCTTCTTCATTCTTATAATAACCTTTCATTACGTTTTCACCACATACCTGTATTTCTCCGGTTATGTTATAAGGATCATCCGAGTCGATACGGACTTTCATGATATCCAGTATCTTTCCGGCAGAACCAGGTATAAATTCATTCCATGGAGCATAACTGATCAGTGGGGCGCATTCGGTCATGCCGTAACCGATGGTGAACGGAAATTTTATTTTGTGGAAAAAATCGGTGACTTCCGGATTCATGGCAGCTCCACCGATAATGACTTCTTTAAAACGTCCGCCTAATGCGTCAATCAGTTTTTTGCGAATCTGTGCATAAATCTGGTTGTCTAGTAAAGGTATGTTAAGCGCCCATTTCATGCTGCGTTTGTTGATGAGCGGCTGAATTACATTCTTATAAATTTTTTCTATAACTAATGGTACTGTAATAATAAGGTTGGGTTTTACTTCCTCAAAAGCTTTCATCAATATTTTGGGAGAAGGTGTCTTGCCTAATAAGGTGACATGTGTGCCGACAGCAGTAGCGGTTAGAAAATCAAAAGCACATCCGTATGCATGGGCCAAGGGAAGGAAGGAAAGTACCTTTTCTCCTTTCTTTAAAAGTTCTGTACAGATACCGAAGGTAACGTTTCCTGCCAGATTATTGCCCGTAATCATTACTCCCTTACTGAATCCGGTAGTTCCTGAGGTATAATTCAGTAACATGACCTTTTCATTGGAGAGTTCTGTATAATTGATATTTTCCTTATAGAAGCCTTTGGGGAAATTCTTTTTCATTGCTGCATCCATATTTTTCATGAATTTTTGGACAGTTTCACCGTCACGTTGATGCAGGCATCTGAAATCTGTTAGAGAAAATACAGCGCGTAATCCACTTAATGCTTCTTCTTCCAAATTTTCCCAAATGTTATCGCTGGTAAACAGGAATGTGGATTCGGAATGATTTACAATATGATGGACATCATTCGGCTTGAAGTCTTGTAGAATAGGAACTACAATAGCTCCGTATGTAACAGTTGCCAAATAAGCGATACACCAACGGGAAGTATTCTTACCTATAATAGATATTTTATCACCACGGCGCAGGCTGCAATATTGGAATAACAAGTGTATCTTAGCTATTTCTTCCGCTACTTGTCCGTATGTAAACGTGGTATCTTCACCATAATCTGTGTAACAGGGAAGATCCCAGTTTTCTTTGAAGCTATTCTCATATAGCTTGATAAAGTTTTCTTTTATCATTGCACAATTTTTGATGTAATGTGCAAAAATAAGCATAATTATTGGTATTCTAAAGAATTTAAGCAGAATAATATGTACCTTTGCTCGCTAATTAGATAAAAAGGTATGATTGATACGACAATTTTCCAGGATAAAACGGCTGTTTATTATACATTAGGCTGCAAATTAAACTTTTCAGAAACTTCAACCATCGGTAAAACACTGAAAGAAGCAGGTATACGTACAGCACGTAAGGGTGAGAAAGCTGATATTTGTGTTATTAATACTTGCTCTGTAACCGAGGTTGCGGATAAGAAATGCCGTCAGGCCATCCATCGTTTGGTTAAACAGCATCCGGGTGCCTATGTAGTAGTGACGGGATGTTATGCCCAGTTAAAACCTGACCAGGTGGCTAATATAGAAGGGGTGGATGTTGTTTTAGGAGCTGAACAAAAGGGAGAGTTGATGAATTATCTCGGAAATTTGGAAAAGCATCCTCAAGGTGAGGCGATTACGACAGCTGCAAAAGACATACGTAGTTTTTCACCTTCGTGTTCTAGGGGTGACCGCACTCGTTATTTTCTGAAAGTGCAGGATGGTTGCGATTATTTCTGTTCTTATTGTACAATTCCGTTTGCTCGTGGGCGTAGCCGGAACGGACGTATTGAAGAGATTGTGGAACAGGCGCGGCAGGCTGCAGCTGAAGGAGGGAAGGAAATTGTAATTACCGGGGTGAATATTGGAGACTTCGGGAAGACAACCGGTGAAAGTTTCTTTGATCTGGTAAAGGCTTTAGATCAGGTGGCAGGGATTGAACGTTATCGTATCTCGTCTATTGAACCCAACTTGCTGACGGATGAAATAATAGAATATGTGTCACGTTCACGTGCATTCATGCCGCATTTTCATATTCCTTTGCAGTCGGGAAGCGATGATGTGTTGAAATTGATGAGACGTCGATATGATACTGCATTGTTTGCTTCCAAGATACGCAAAATTAAGGAAATCATGCCGGATGCGTTTATTGGCGTGGATGTAATTGTGGGAACACGTGGTGAAACAGAGGAATATTTTGAAGATGCTTATCGTTTTATTGAAGGGCTTGATGTGACGCAGTTACATGTTTTCAGTTATTCGGAACGTCCCGGTACGCAGGCCTTGAAAATAGAGTATGTGGTGAGTCCTGAGGAGAAGCATCGCCGTAGCCAGAGATTGTTGGCTTTATCTGATGCGAAGACAAAGGCGTTCTATACCTCTCATATAGGAAGGGAAGCTTGGGTATTAATGGAAAAATCTAAGGCTGGAACTCCTATGCATGGATTTACTGATAATTACATCCGGGTGGAGATGGATCACGATGATCAATTGGATAATCAGTTGATTCGTGTAAGAATGGGAGGCTTTAATGAAGAGGGTACAGCGTTGAAGGGTGTTTTAGTCTGAATTATTCCATACATTTGGTATTAGTCTGAAAAGAAATGAAAAGGGTGTCTGTTGTTATATTGAATTGGAATGGGGTGGATATGCTCCGTAAGTTTATACCTTCTGTTATGGATAATTCAGTAGGAGAGGGGATTGAAATATGTGTGGCTGATAATGCGTCCTCTGATGGGTCGCTTGAAATGCTTCGTTCTGAATTTCCTGTAGTCCGTTTGATTGAGCTGGATCAGAATTATGGTTTTGCCGAAGGATATAACCGGGCTTTGGAGCAAGTTGATGCAGAATATGTAGTTTTACTGAATAGTGATGTGGAGGTTACTCCGCATTGGTTGGAACCTTTGCTGGATTATATGGACACCCATTCCGGAACAGTTGCCTGCCAACCTAAATTATTAAGTTGGCATAATAAGGAATATTTTGAATATGCCGGAGCGTCGGGGGGATTTATCGACCGGTATGGATATCCTTTTTGCAGAGGACGTATTTTTGATGTTGTTGAGAAGGATTGCGGACAATATGATACGGTAACGGAGGTGATGTGGGTTACAGGAGCTGCTCTTTTTATCCGGTTGGCTGATTATCGTGAAGTTGGAGGTTTGGATGGTCATTTTTTTGCCCACATGGAAGAAATTGACCTGTGCTGGCGTTTGCGCAGTAGGGGAAAAAAGCTTGTCTGTATTCCGCAAAGTGTGGTATATCATGTAGGAGGGGCTACGTTGAAAAAAGAGAATCCGAGAAAGACTTTTTTGAATTTCAGAAATAATCTGTTGATGCTTTATAAGAATTTGCCGGATAAGGAATTGGAACATGTACTTTTTATACGTGGTATACTGGATAGAGTGGCTGCCCTTGTTTTTTATCTGAAAAAGGATAGAGCGAATGCGCGTGCTGTAATGCAGGCGCGGAGAGAATTTGAGGATATAAGATATTCTTTTGCCGCTTCTCGTATAGAAAATATGATGAAGTCTACAGATGAGATAATTCCGGAACGGACTCATTTTAGCATTGTTATGAAATATTATTTGTTGGGCAAAAAACATTTTTCCCAGTTGAAACTTTTTTAAATTGCTTCTCTTTATATTTCTTTTTATAGCATTATTCCTGTATCTTTGTTTGATGAAATTTGATCAAAAAAGAAAAGGAGCTGTAAAATGAATGTTCATGAGGTAAAATCTATTGAAACAAAGTCTATTCTGTCACGTTTGAAAAGTAAAGATAATTATTGGGGAATTGCTTATAACATGAACTTGTATAGAGGGTGCCAACATGGTTGCATTTATTGTGATACACGTAGTTCTTGCTATGGTGTTGGTGATATTTCTCATATCTCTGTAAAGAAGAATGCTTTGGAATTACTGGATCATGAACTGGGAACGAAACGTGGAAAAGCAACCATTGGCACAGGTTCAATGAATGATCCTTATATGCCGTTGGAAAAACAGATGAAGCTGACTGGAGGTGCGTTGGAAATTATTGCCAAACATCGTTTTCCTGTTCATGTGATAACAAAGAGTAGTCTTGTGACTCGTGATGCCGATGTATTGCAGGATATAGGGCGCACTTATGCTGCCGTTAGTTTTACTATCACTACAGCGGATGACGAGATGGCGCGCAAACTGGAGCCTAATGCACCGGCATCTTCCGAGCGTTTTAAGGCGATGAAGATATTGTCCGATCGGGGTATATATACAGGAGTGGCATTGATGCCTGTTTTGCCTTTTATAAACGATTCTATAGAAGATATTGAGGAAATAGTAGAGAAGGCTGCCGAAGCAGGAGCGTCCTATGTGCTTCCTTTGTTCGGGGTAACTTTAAGACGGGGCTCCCGTGATTATTTTTATGATAAGGTAGAGCGGATTTTTCCAAAGATGGCCAAGCGATATCAAACTTATTTTGAAGACCGTTCTGAATGCATTTCTCCTAATGCTCCCTATTTGAATGAGGTTTTTTATCGCAGAATAGAAACATTAGGAATCAGTGCTACCATGAAATTTTATCATTCTGAAGGAAGAAAACAACTTTCTTTATTTTAATAAGTAGGGTCATGAACATGGTCTGTATATTCATTATTATTGGTTTGTGTTGTTATTTGCACGATAGCATATTTACGTTTTTAAGAGGAGGGCATGTAATAGGGTGAACTTAATTAAATGACTGGATGTTTGTCAGATAATTTTTTTCATCGTGTATAATGTACTTCTACTCCAACATTTCTGCAATCACTGCCCATAGGCGGATTTTCTTTTGACAACCGGATGATTATTTCCTGAATAGTTGGAAAATCATTAAACAGTCTTTGCCCTATGCGTTCACAGACATGCTCTAAAAGTTTGGATGGAGTTTTCATCTCTTTTTTGACGACTGCATATATATCAGCATAACTTACGGTGCCTTTCAGTTCGTCAGTTTGTGCTGCATGGGTGAAATCGGTTCTTAGTCTTAAATCAATTATAAAATTAGCTCCTACTATTGTTTCTTGTGGATCGACTCCGTGGTGAGCGAAAAACCTGGCACCTTCCAGATAAATATACATAGATGTTGCTTTCATATTTTTTCAGTTTGAGAAACAAAAGTAGAACTTTCGCTTCATATCTCAAAATTAAAAATCATTGTTCTTGTTTTCTTTTTTATCTGTTTTATTGGTCTATTTTATAGTATTAACACGAAATAAAGTTGATGGCATGGGTGTTTTCATTAATTTTGCATAATATGGAAAGAAGAATTCGTAAATTAATAAGGGTAAGTGCCATTACAGTGGGAGCCTTGCTGCTTACTGGGTTTGTGGTAGTGGCTTTTGTGATTAACTATGTATTTACACCAGATAAATTAACTCCGATAGTGTTGAATGTTGCTAATCGTTCACTGGATGCTGATTTGAAGGTAGAAAGTGTAGAATTGACTTTCTTTTCTACCTTTCCTCAATTTGGGTTAAAAGTTGACGAAGGTTTCTTGGTTTCTAAAGTATTGAATGATAGTCTTCCACAAAAGACCGATTCTTTATTGGCGTTTAAAGAATGTGTGTTGATAGTGAATCCTTTGGATTATTTTTTGAAAAATAAGATCAGTGTCTATAATTTGTCTTTGAAAAATGTTGCTGTTTATGCTTATCGAAATAAAACAGGTAAGGCGAATTGGGAGATAGTGAAAACTTCTTCGGATACATTGGCTGTGGAAAAAGATACAATTTCACAAAATAAATTTGATAGCGAGATAGATATCCGTCAGGTTGAGCTAGAACATGCCAATTTGATTTTTGATGATCGTAATACAGAGGTTTATTCACGTATAGATGATGTTGATTTGCGCCTAAAGCTGGCGTTGACAAAAGGAGTTTCTTCATTGGGAGTAGAATTTGAAAATAAAAATATTCTTTTTTGGCAGCAAGGTGAATTATTGATTAATAAAGTAGCGGCTTCCTTGCAGACTGATATTGAGATAGACAGGTCTACGGCATTGTGGACATTGAAAAATACAGGATTGACTATAAATGGTATCCGGCTGGATGTAAACGGTGAATTAAAACGTGATACAGTTACCAAGATGGTGGGTGTGAACTTGAAATATGGACTACATGCACCTTCCATGGAAACAGTCATGAATATGATTCCCGAGGCTTATGTGAAACGTGGACAAATTTCGGCAAAAGGTGAGGTTAAGGTTGATGGAACATTGGAAGGTAATTATGGAAACAAACAGCTTCCGGCGGTATCATTGAATATAAAGATTAATGATGCATCCGCCCGATATGAAGGACTTCCTTATGGTATTGATAATTTTACGGCTGATTTTGAATCGTATATTGATTTGATGCGTCGCAATCCTTCATTTTTGAACTTGAAAATTCTTCATTTTGAGGGAGCACATACCAAGATTCTAGCAGATGCCAAAGTGGAGGATTTATTGATAGATCCACTTATAACACTTCATACTGAATCTACAGTTGACTTGGATGCTTTAGCTAAAACTTTCCCTTTGCAGGAAAATGTAACCATCCGTGGTAAATTAGATGCGGGTTTAAATTTAAAATGTCGTCTTTCTTCTTTGAAAAAGCAGGATATTGGACGTATCAGGTTAGGGGGAAGATTGGCTTTAAAGGATTTTGAGTTAAAAGACACTGCTAAAGATTTTAATTTTTTAGGTAATGCCGATTTAAAATTCAGTGATAGTGAAACTTTGCAGGCTGAATTGGATATCAGAGAAATAATATTGAATAGTAGGAAATTTGTTTCAGAGATAGATCGGATGAAAGCGAAGGTTGTTTCAACCAATCCTCAAGATACCACAAAGATTGTCACTTTGCAATGTGAATTGGAAATGAATAAATTGCGTGCGAATATAGGAGATTCGCTTAAAATATATAGTGGCAAGACTACTGGAACTGGCGAACTTGCTCCGAAGGAACAAAATTCGGCAATGCCGATGATTAGCTTTTCCATGCGTACGGATTCTCTTTTCTTTAATGCCAATGAAACGAAGTTGGCGTTAGGCGTGGCAGGTATTAAGGCGAAATTGGAAAAGAAAAATGATTCGTTATGGATACCTCGGGGAATTGTTGGTTTTGATAGGTTGTTGGTACATACTCCTGAATTTGGTTTACCTTTACGAGTACGTAAGACAGCTGTAACAGTAGATGGTCCGAAAATAACATTAAGAAATGCCTCTTTGAAAATAGGGCATTCAGATATGGTTGCTACCGGTGAGGTAATGGGATTATATCGTGCGATGACTAAAAATGAAACTTTAAAAGCGCGTTTAGCAATCTCTTCTGAGATGATTGATTGTAATCAATTGATAAATTCATTCTCTTTATCTGAAGATTCAGTATCTGTGGCGGTGACAGACACAGTGTCTCCAACAGAAATGAAGTTGTTTGTGTTACCGGGTAATTTGGATTTTGAATTACAGACAGATTTGAAAAAAGTAGTGTTTGGAAAGGTGGAATTTGAAGATGTGTGTGGAAAGGTAGATTTGAAAAATCGTACATTATATTTAAGAAATTTGGAAATGCGTGCATTGGATGCTGATATGAAGGCGGTTATGGTATATCGTGCGGATTCAGTCAGAGGAGGATATACAGGCTTTGACTTTAAAATTAGGGATATAAATATAGCTAAGCTGGTAGATTTTATACCTTCAATGGATACCATTGTACCTATGCTGAGATCTTTTGAAGGAAGGGTTCAGTTTGATGTGGCTGCAGAGGCACGTCTGGATTCAAATATGAATATTCGTATACCTACTTTGCGTTCGGCCATGTATATAAAAGGGGACAGTTTGGTGTTGATGGATGGTGAGACCTTTGCCGAAATTTCAAAGATGTTGATGTTTAAAAATAAAAAGAAGAATGTATTTGATAGTATTTCGGTTAATGTAGTTGTTAATGACGGTAGTGTTCTTGTTTATCCATTTCAAGTGTCTATAGATCGTTATAAAGCTGCTATAGGGGGAGAGCAAGGACTGGATATGAATTTTAAATATCATATATCCATTTTGAAATCGCCTTTGCCTTTTAAGGCTGGAGTGAATATTTCCGGTAATCTGGATAAGATGAAAATACGTGTAGGTAAAGCCAAATATAAAGATGATGTGACTCCTGCTGCCATTCATAAAGTAGATAGTACGCGTATGGATTTAGGAAGGCGTATTGTGGAACGGTTTCATCGTATTGTAGGGGTAAGATAGAAAAGGGATTTATTTTGTTTATATAAAAAAGCTCCTTCACGAAAGTCATGAAGGAGCTTTTCCTTTGTGTTGTTACATTATATAATAAACCATTATCCACATCTCGATGTGCCACAAGTCTTGCAGATCAAGCATCCTTCTTGATATACGAGAGTTTCATTTCCGCAATTGGGACATTTTTGTCCTTCGGCACTAGTACCATCTGTTACATATTTTTTCAGTGCTCGTTCTACACCATTTTTCCATGTGTTAATGTTTTCACTGTCAAGTTGCAGAGAATCTACCAGTTTGATAACACGATCAATAGGCATTCTCCAACGAAGTACACCCGAAATCAATTTAGCATAGTTCCAATATTCTTTGTTGAACTTTTCGGACAAACCTTCAATGGTTGTTTTGTATCCACGTTTGTTTTCAAACTGGAAATCATATCGTTTGTTGCCTTCTTCATCAATGTTTTTGATGATGCGTCCGGTAGTGACCGATTTGGGCAATGAAATACCTTCTTCATCATCTTGCAGACCGGTAAAGATTTCGTATGGATGTCCATCCAACAAGCCTACAAATGCAACCCATTTTTCTTTGTTGTTTTGGAAACGTACTACTTCCGCTTCCAGTACTTTGGGGCGCACTTCTACTACCGTAGGTGGTTTGCAAGGGGGAAGTTCTTCTTTTTTGTCTTTCTTGTCCTTTTGGGTAGAAAGTAAAACTCCGGAGCGGGAGCCATCACGATAAACGGTACATCCTTTGCATCCTGAACGCCATGCCTCTACATACAAGCGGTTTACCAATGCTTCATCTACGTCATTGGGCAAATTGATAGTTACGCTGATTGAATGGTCAACCCATTTTTGGATGCGTCCTTGCATTTTTACTTTCATCAGCCAGTCTACATCATTTGATGTGGCTTTATAATAAGGTGACTTTTCTACCAATTTGTCAATTTCTTCTTGTGTATAACGCTTGGTGGGATCGTAACCGTTTACTGTCATCCATTCCACAAATTTATGGTGGAATACAATATATTCCTCAAATGCATCTCCTGTTTCATCTACAAAATCTACGTGTGTCTGAGGATCATTCGGATTGACTTTTCTTCTACGTTTATACACCGGCATAAACA